>Ga0315534_1001513_pt1 | contig 16009 bp, 16 predicted proteins | sample SalMarSW160240MG_FD_203094 | JGI IMG/M metagenome (GOLD analysis project Ga0315534, IMG submission 203094) | Salt marsh sediment microbial communities from the Plum Island Ecosystem LTER, Massachusetts, United States - Salt Marsh Sediment SW1602-40 ... | reverse complement strand
CGCATTCTGGTCGTCGGCCTCGCGCCCGGGATGCAGGGCGCCAACCGCACCGGTCGCCCGTTCACCGGCGACTATGCCGGCGTGCTCCTCTACGAGACGCTCGTCCGCTACAAGTTCGCCCGCGGCGAATACGGCGCTCACCCGGACGACGGACTCGAACTGACCGACTGCCGCATCACCAATGCGGTGCGTTGCGTGCCGCCCGAGAACAAGCCGACACCCGCCGAGATCCGGACCTGTCGCGAGTTTCTCGTACCCACCATTGCCGAGATGGAAAGACTGCGCGCCATTGTCTCGCTCGGCCGCATCGCCCACGACAGCGTGCTGACGGCGCTGGGCGTCAGGAAATCGTCAGCGCCGTTCAGGCACGGGGCCAAGCATGTGCACGACAGCGTGACGCTGTTTTCCAGCTATCACTGCTCGCGCTACAACACGAACACCGGTGTGCTTACCCCTGACATGTTCCGCGCCGTCTTCTGTGCCGTGCGCGAATTTCTGGACAATTGACCCAATCCGTTTGGATTCCGGTAACAACGATTTGCCTCGACCGGCCGCGGTCAACATCACCCTGCACCGCCAACCAGGCCGGCCGACCGTTGCTCCCACTTGATTCAAACCGTTTCAATTTGTTTGACCGGTTTCCAACAAAGGCCCCGTAAGGATTGGCGGTCAAATTGCCGTACCCGAGGCTGGTCAGGGGGCTGAAATGGATCCGATCAAGCAGCAAACGCCGCAAGCGGAGATCCTGAACTTCCCGCACATTTCGCGGCGGGAAGAGGAACTGCTGCAGACCGTTTTGAACAACATGTCACAGGGCGTGTTGCTGTTCGATTCGGAAACGCGCTTAATTTTCTGCAATAAGCGATACATAGAAATGTACGGGTTGCTGCCGGATGTCGCCCGGCCCGGACGCCATCTGCGCGACCTGCTGCAACATCGCATCCAGACCGGAACATTTGCCGACGATCCGGACGACTACATCGCCAGGCTCAAAGAGCGGATCGCCGAAGGCGAGACATTCACAACTACTGTCACCCTCGATGACGGCCGGGCGTTCTCGGTGGTCAACAAGCCAATTGCCGGAGGCGGATGGCTTGCGACCCATGAAGATATCACCGAGCGGCAGCAGTCCGAGCAGCGGATTGCCCACATGGCGCGCCACGACGCGCTCACCGACCTGCCCAATCGCGTGCTCCTGCGCGAACGGCTGGAACACGAACTCAAGCGCGTCAAACGCGGCGAGTGCCTGGCGGTCCTTTGCCTCGACCTTGACCAGTTCAAGAGCATCAATGACGCCCTCGGGCACCCGATTGGCGACGAGCTGCTCAAACTGGTGGCCGATCGCCTGCGCGGCTGCACCAGGGAGCCCGATACGGTGGCCCGTCTGGGCGGCGATGAATTCGCCATCATCATGACCCAGATGCAGCAGCCGACCGACGCAGCTGCGCTGTCAAAGCGCATCCGAGAGTCGATCATCCGGCCCTACCAGATCGACGGGCACCAGATCGTCACCGATATCAGCATCGGAATCTCCATCGCGCCCTATGACGCCGTGGAAGCCGACCCGCTGCTGAGGAACGCGGATATGGCGCTGTACGGGGCCAAGGCCGATGGCCGCGGCACCTTTCGTTACTTCGAACCGGAAATGAACACGCGCATGAAGGCGCGGCGTGAACTGGAGATCGACCTTCGCAGGGCGCTGGTCAACAAGGAATTCGAGCTGCACTACCAGCCGCTTGTGAACCTTCAGAACAACGAGATCAACGGTTTCGAGGCGTTGCTGCGCTGGAACAATCCCTCGCGTGGCCTGGTATCACCGGCAGACTTCATTCCGATTGCCGAGGAGACCGGACTGATCGTGCCGCTCGGGGAATGGGTGCTCAAGTCAGCCTGTTACGAGGCTGTCGACTGGCCCGATGGCATCAAGGTCGCAGTCAACCTGTCTCCTGCCCAGCTGAACAACCGCAACCTGCTGAGCGTGGTGACCGGAGCCCTGTCGGAAACCGGCATGGCGCCGCACAAGCTGCAGCTGGAGATCACGGAAACGGTGCTCCTGCAGAATACGTTCGCCACGCTGGCGACGCTGCACGAACTGCGCAAACTTGGCGTGCAGATCGCACTGGACGATTTTGGTACGGGGTACTCGTCGCTCAGTTACCTGCGCAGCTTCCCGTTCGACAAGATCAAGATCGACCGCTCGTTCATTCAGGATCTGTCCAAGGGCGATGAACCCGTTGCCATCGTGCAAGCCGTCGCCAACCTGGCCAAATGCCTCAACATGGCGTCGACCGCCGAGGGCGTGGAAACCCAGCAGCAGCGGGACGTGCTCGAGTCGATCGGCTGCACCGAGATGCAGGGATATCTGTTCAGCCGCGCCCGGCCGGCCAGCGAGATCCAGCAGTTCTTCAGCAAGGATGGTCCGGCAAAGAAAACGGCCGGAGCGGCCTAGCCCCGCCGTCGAAGCCAGGCGACGACCTCGGCGGCGCTCTTGTCCGGCGGAAATACCGGATAGAACACGTGGGTGATGGTGCCGTCATCGATGACGAACACCATCCGCTTGAGCAGGGTCATGCCGGCGACGGTGAATGTCGGCAACTTCAGCGCCCTGGCGAGCGCCAGCCCTTCGTCCGACAGCACCGGGAACGGCAGATGCAGGCGCGCCACCGCTTCCTGCTGGCAGGCCGTGTCCTGCGTCGACAGTCCGAAAACGCGATCGACGCCGAGCGCTCCCAGTTCCCTGAAATGATCGCGGAACGAACACGACTGCGGCGTGCAGCCACGCGCGCCGGGAATCATGTCCCACCCGTCCGGTGGATCAATGCCAGGCCGTCCGGTGCGCGGATAGATATAGACAACCGTGCGGCCCGACAGGCCGGCGAGGTTGACAGCCGCCCCGTCGGTTGCCGGCAGCGCCAGATCCGGCAGCGGCGTGCCGGGGAGGTGGCGGGCGGCACCGTCGTCCCGCGGACGGGGAATATCGGCCGGCAGAACGGCCGGATTGTGGGCTCCCTGCGCTTCGGTCATCGTCGTCACGTCCCCTGTTGTCCGCCAGCGTACGAAATGAATTCCATCAACGAGCCGTCGGGATCGCGGAAGTAGACCGACGTCCCCTCCCCCTTGGCGCCAAAGCGTTGCAGGGGCCCGCGCTCGACCGCAACGCCATGCGCCTCCAGATGCGCGACAGCGTCGGCGATCGGCCCGCGCCATTCGAAACAGAGATCCGAATTGCCCGGCTGCACCGGCAGCCGCGCCACCTCGGCCGGAACGACACCGGGGCCATGCACGTTGAGTTGCTGATGGCCGAAACGATACGCCACCCCCGCCGGCCGCGGGATCAGTTCGGCGCCAAGTACCTCGTGATAAAAGGTGTTTGAGCGCGTCCAGTCAGAAACGTGGATGACGCAATGGTCGAGTATAATAGGTCGCATGGATTGGGCCCTCCGGTACCCAAGCCTTTCGCCGACTGACTCGCCCGCCGCAAGACGGCGAGAGCCGGCATACGATCCGGCCAATTTGCAAGAGGGTGCAGGAATGCGCAATGCGCCTTCAATAAACCCAGGGAGCAACTCAATGGTTTCGATCCTGAAAATCGGCGGCTTCGCCGCCCTTCTCCTTGCCGCCACGGCGATGCCGGCCGCGGCACAAATGTCCCAGGCAGGCCTCAAGAGCGCCGACGGCAAGGATGTCGGATCCGTCAAACTGACTCAGCTGCCGGATGGCGTGCTGCTGACGCTGGAGGCCAGGGGACTGCCAGCGGGTACCCATGCGTTTCACGTCCATGCCGTCGGCAAGTGCGAACCGCCCTTCACCTCGGCCGGCGGCCACTTCAACCCGGCGGGCAAGAAGCACGGCATTATGGCTGAACAGGGCTACCACGCGGGCGACATGCCGAATATCCATGTGCCCGAGAGCGGCAACCTCACGATCGAGGTCATGAACGCGTCGATCACGCTGGAAAAGGGCAAGCCCAACTCGGTGTTCGACACCGACGGGTCGGCCATCGTGATCCATGAAGGCGCCGACGACTACAAGAGCGACCCGGCCGGCGACGCCGGAAAGCGGATCGCCTGCGGAATCATCCAGTAGGCTGCCCCGCACCGGCCGCCGCTATCGGGCTGCGGCCGGTGCAATCCCGAGCCTCGCGCCCACACGCGTGGCGACCGTCCGCCGCTCGTCGCGCAGTCTCGCAAGCCGCCCGGTCAGCGCCGCCACCGTTTCCGGACGGGCACGATCCGGTGAGCCGGAATCGAACGGCGGATCGGGGTCATATTCGATCTGCAACTGGATCTCGCGCGCGACCTCTTCGCTTTCGACAATGGCAGCGAGGCGCAACGCGAAGTCGATGCCCGAGGCAACGCCCGCGCCAGTGACCACGTTGCCGTCAACCACGACGCGCTCGCGCACGGGGATCGCACCCATCAGCGCGAGGTTGTCGATCGCCGCCCAGTGACAGGTCGCCCGTTTTCCCTTCAGCAGGCCGGCCGCCGCCAGGACCAGCGAGCCGGTGCAGACGGAGGTGACGTACCGCGCACCCGCCGCCTGCGTGCGCAGGAAGCCGAGGACCTCCTCGTCCTCCATCAGCTCCTGCTGGCCCGGTCCGCCCGGAACCATGACGATGTCGAGCGGCGGGCAATCGGCGTAGGTGGTGGTCGGCACAATCCGCATGCCGCGATCGGTGGTTACCGGCGCCAGGCTCTGCGCCACCAGTTCGACCGTGGTATCGGGCAGTCGCGCCAGCACCTCGTAGGGACCGGTCATGTCGAGCTGGGTCAGTCGCGGAAAGATCAGCATGCCGATGCGCCGCGCCATGGGATTCAGCCTTTCTCTCTTAGCAGCCGCCCGCGCTCGCGCTCCCAGGAGCGCTTCTTCAGCGTCTCGCGCTTGTCGTGCAATTTCTTGCCCTTGGCCAGCGCAATCTCGAGCTTGGCACGGCCCCGTTCGTTGAAATAGAGCTTCAGCGGCACGATGGTCATCCCCTCGCGATCAACACCGCCGGCCAGCCGGTTGATCTGGCGCTGGTGCAGCAGCAGTTTGCGGGGCCGTTTGGGCTCGTGGTTGTTGAACGGGCCGGCCTGCTTGTATTCGGGGATATTGGCATTGATCAGCCAGATCTCGCCGCTCCGCGCATCGGCATAGGATTCCGCGATCGTTGCCTTGCCCTCCCGCAGCGACTTCACTTCGCTGCCGGTCAACGCAATGCCGGCTTCGACGATCTCGCCGATCTCGTAGTTGAAGCGCGCCTTGCGGTTGTCGGCGACGACCTTGATACGGCGCTCGGGCTTGGCAGCCATCGATCAGGCTTTTCCTTGTGTCAGCGCGTCGCGGATTTCCATGAGCAGCACTTCCTGCCGGCTCGGCGCCGGAGCGGTGTCGGGCTCGGCCGCCTGCTGCGCACGCAGCCGGTTCATGCCCCTGACGACAATGAACATGACCCAGGCGACAATGATGAAGTTAAGCGTGAGAGTGAGAAAATTTCCCCAAGCCAATACAGCTCCTTGCTTTTTCGCCTCTGCCAGCGTGTCGGCGGTGACCACGCCGGTGAGCGGCGTGAAGTAGTTTGAGAAGTCGAGACCGCCGGTGATGGCGCCGACCACCGGCATGATGATGTCGCCGACCAGCGACTGGACAATGGCGCCGAAGGCGGCGCCGATGATGATGCCGACCGCGAGATCGACCACATTGCCGCGCATGGCAAATTCGCGAAATTCCTTGAGCATCTGCGGATCTCCAAGCCTGTGAGCAAACAGAGCCTGATATCGTCCGCGCCGGCGGCAAAAGGTCAACTGGCCGTCCCGGCCGGGCCGGCGGCCTCGAGGTCAGTTTGGGAAAGGGTCGGCCCTAGTTGATCAGGCCGGCATGCACCATGGCGCCGCGCACGGCGGTCCTGGTCTTGTCCGACACGGTCACCATCGGCAGCCGCACCGTCTCGGCACATTTGCCGAGAACCGAGAGCGCGAATTTGGCCGGCGCAGGATTGGTTTCGGCGAACAGTGCGTGATGCAGGGGCATCAGCTTGTCCTGCAGGCTCAGCGCCGTGGCGAAGTCGCCCTTCAGACAGGCGCTCTGGAATTCGGCGCACAACCGCGGCGCCACGTTCGAGGTGACGGAAATGCAGCCGTGACCGCCATGCGCCATAAAGCCGAGGCAGGTGGCGTCCTCGCCCGACATCTGGTTGAAGTCCGGGCCCAAAGCCGCGCGCTGGTCAGAGACTCTCACCACATTGGCCGTCGCGTCCTTGACGCCGGCGATATTCTTGCACTCCCAAAGCCGTTTCATGGTGTCGACCGACATGTCGATCACGGAGCGGCCGGGAATGTTGTAGATGATGATCGGGATGCCGATGGCGTCATTGATCGCCTTGAAGTGCTGGTAGAGCCCTTCCTGGGTCGGCTTGTTGTAGTAGGGCGTGACGATCAGCACCGCGTCGGCACCGGCCTTTTCGGCGTGTCGGGAAAAATCGATGGCTTCGGCGGTCGAATTGGAGCCCGCACCCGCGATGACGGGCACGCGGCCCTTGGCCTGGTCGACGCACCATTCCACCACCTGCTTGTGCTCGTCATGACTCAGCGTCGGGCTTTCGCCGGTGGTTCCGACAGGCACCAGACCGTTGGTGCCCTCGGCAATCTGCCAGTCGACCAGATCCCGGAAGGCTTTCTCGTCGACCGAACCGTTCTTGAACGGAGTGACGAGCGCGGTGAAGGAGCCTCGGAAGCTCGTCTTGGCGGCCATGACGGGGTTCTCCACAAATAGAGCCGCCCATTGATATCGGGTCGGGACGTGCGATGAAAGCCCCGCCGGGCGGCCTCCGGGGCCCGTCTGCCCCGGTTTTGCCGTGCTTGGAGGGCCTATCGTCGCAGGGCCGGGGTTAAAGGGTACACATCCCCGCCCGGAATGGCCTAATGGGGCGCCGCACTGCGGTAGTTCGAGTCGGCCAAGGGTCTTGTGAGGTTTTCAGGGGGCGGACGCATGATGAGTGCCGTGAACAGGGCGATGTCCGGCTTGGTGCTGGGGGCGGCCGCTACCCTCGCCGCCGGCCCTGTGCTGGCCGCACCCGATCCGTTGCCCCGCCCGCGCCCCGATGCGGTCGCTGCCGCGCCCTCGATCATGGTTGCCGCTAATGCCGCCTCTTCCGTCCCGCTGCCGCGCAAGCGTCCGCCGGCGGCGAGTTCCGGCCACAAGGCCTATGCCCAGGCGGCGGTCGGCCTGCGGGGCACATTGTTTGCCAGTCGCGCCACCATCAAGTCGATGGTGCGCCCGGTGGCCGGCCCCTTCGCCGTCGCGACCACTACCAGCACCTCGGACGCGGACATGGCGGCGCTCAAGCGTGTGCTCGTGGCCACGCGCAAGGGTCGGGACAATGATGCCGACGCGGCGAAAAATGTGATCGACGATCCGGTTGCGCACAAGCTGGCCGAATGGATGATCCTGCGCAGTCACAACACGACGCCGGACTTCAGGCGATACGCCGACTTCATCAAGGACAATCCCGACTGGCCGCACGTGCCCCTGTTCCGGCGCCGCGCCGAGAACGCGCTGTGGAACGATGGCGTTGACGACGACGTCGTGCGCGATTTCTACGCCCGCAACGAGCCGAGCACCGCCAAGGGCCGCTACATCCTGGCGAAAGTCCTTCTCGCCAAGGGCGACAAGGCCGGTGCCACCGGGCTGGTGCGGTACGCCTGGCGCTACCAGGACTGCAGCGAGGCGGTCGAGCGCGAGGTCCTCGACAATTTCGGCAGCCTCATTACCCGCGCCGACCACAAGGCGCGCATGGAGAAGCGTTTCTACGAGGACGATATCGAGGCCGGCATGCGCGCGGCCCGCCGCCTTGGCGGTGCCGATCTCGCCATCGCCCGCGCCCGCACCGCGGTCATCAGGAACCGGAGCAACGCCCTTGCGCTGCTCAACAAGGTGCCGGTGTCGGCGCGTCACGACGCCGGTTACATCTATGCGCGTGCGGTCGCACTGCAGCGCAAGGACAAGCCGGACGAATCGGCCAGGCTGCTGGCAGGCGCGCCGAAGGACAGGGAATTGCAGGTCGACGCCGATCAGTGGTGGCGCCTGCGCCGCCTGGTCGCCCGCGATCTGCTCGACAAGGGAGACTACAAGGCGGCTTTCCGTGTCGCCAACGACGCCGTCCTGCCGGAAAGCGAGAACTACCGCGCCGGCAAATACTTCCTCGCCGGCTGGATCGCGCTACGCTACCTGCACGACCCGAAAACCGCCGCCGCCCTGTTCGAGAATATCGACAAGGGTACCGACAACCCGCACGCGATCTCGCGCGGCGGCTATTGGCGCGGCCGCGCCGCCGAAGCGCTGGGCCGGCACGCCGATGCAAAGGAATTCTACGCACAGGCTGCAAAGCACAGCATCACCTATTACGGGCAGCTGGCGCGGGCACGTCTGGGACTGAAGGATCTCGGCCTGATCGGGCCGCCGGAGTTCACACCGCAGGAACTCGAGGTCTTCGGCAATCTGGAAGTGGTCCGCGCGGCGAAGCTTCTGTACGAACTCGACGAGCGGGACATGCTCGCATCGTTCTACGCCGAGCTCGGCACGAGCGGCACCGACCTTGCCGGCATGGCCACGCTTGGCGAGCTTGCCATAAAGCAAGACGACGCACGCTCTGTGGTTTTGCTCGGCCGGTTCGCCCACGAGCGCGGAATGCCAATGGACTACTATGCATACCCGGTGATCGGCCTGCCCGACTACAAACCGATCGCTCCGCCGGTCGAGAAAGCGATGACCTACGCGATTGCCCGCCAGGAGAGTCATTTCAACCAGAAAGTGGTCTCGAGCGCCCACGCCATGGGCTTGATGCAGGTGACGCCGATCGCCGGCAAGGACACGGCGCGACGTTTCAAGGTCCGTTACAGCCGGAGCCGTTTGCTGAAGGACCCCGTCTACAACATGCAGTTTGGCGCGGCCGAGCTGTCCTGGCTTTATAATTATTATGATTCCTACGTGCTCACGTTCGCCGGCTACAACGCCGGATTTGGGAATGTGCGCAGGTGGATGGGCATCTTCGGCGATCCGCGCGACCCCAAGATCGACCCGGTCGATTGGGTCGAGCGAATCCCCTACTCGGAAACCCGCAACTACGTGATGCGGGTTATGGAGAACCTGCAAGTATACCGTGCCCGGTTTGAAGGAAGCACCAAGCTGCTGATCGAGGCGGACCTGCATCACGGAGTGGCCGCGAAGTAGCAGGCACCGGCGGTTGCCGCTAGGATTGGGGTTGAAGGCCAACAGCTCCTGCAGGCGCCGCAATGCCAGACCCCGACAATGCCGACAGTATCTTTATCTCCGCGCGCGACGGCTTGCGATTGCATGCCCGCTGCTACGGACGCCGGAGCGCTCCGCGTCTGCCGGTAGTGTGCCTGCCGGGCCTCGCCCGTACCGCCGCCGACTTTGAGGCTCTGGCCACCGCTCTTGCAGCCGACACACAGCGCCCTCGCCGCGTGATCGCGGTCGATTATCGCGGCCGCGGCCAGTCCGGCTATGACCGCAATGCCGGAAACTACAATTTCCAGAACGAAATGGCCGACGTCATCGCCGTGGTGACCGCGCTTGACGCCACGCCCGCGCTCTTCGTCGGCACCTCGCGCGGCGGCATCCTGGCCATGATGCTGGCGACGCAGCGGCCCACCGCAATCGCCGGCGTGGTACTCAACGATATTGGCCCTGTTATCGAGCCGAAGGGGCTCATGCGCATCAAAGGATATGTCGGCAAGCTGCCGCAACCGCGCACTTTCGAAGAAGGCGCCGAAATCCTGCGCCGGCTGTTTTCCGCCCAGTTCCCCAGACTGACCGATGCGGACTGGCTTGCCGCTGCGCACCGGACCTTCCGGGAGGAAAAGGGATCTCTGGTGCCGACATACGACCCACGGCTGGCGCAAACGCTGGAAGGAGTTGGCTTCGACCGGCCTCTGCCGAAACTCTGGAGGGAATTCGACGCGCTCGCCAATGTCCCGGTGATGGTCATTCGCGGCGCCCTGTCCGACATCCTCACCACTGATACCGTCAAAGCCATGAGCGAGCGCCGCAGCGCGATGGAGACGATCGAAATTGCCGATCAGGGCCATGCGCCACTGCTGGCGGAGCCGGAGACCATTGCCCGCATCGCCGATTTCGCCGCCCGCTGCGATCAGCTCAACGCCATGGCGGCGTGACCGCAGACAGGATCAAAGCCTGAGACTAACGGCATCCTGCTCCGACGACCGGTTGAGTCGGGATTTCACCAGCCGGATGCGTGTGCTCCGCGGCGAATTGCAGGCGCGCGACATTCTGTCGGATTTTGTTGGTCGGGGCAGCAGGATTTGAACCTGCGACCTTCTGCTCCCAAAGCAGACGCGCTACCAGACTGCGCTATGCCCCGGAAAATTACCGCCGGTGAGCTCGGGTTCGATACACGGTCGGCCGCGGCGCGGCAACCAGTGGCTAGTTTCCTCTGAAAATCGGGAAGGCCACCCGGTCACCGGGGGCAATGCCGAGCTTGCGCGCGGTCCCGGCAGCCACCTCCAGCACCGCGCGCACCGGACCGCCCGAGGGGACGATCCGGGTCGACAGCGGCTCGGTATCCGCCGCGATACGAAGGATGCGGCCGTCGCTGCGAATAAAAAGCATGTCGAGGGAGACGTAGGTATTCTTCATCCACATGGCGACTTCCTGCTCCTGGCCAAAGTCGAACAGCATGCCGCGACCTTCGGTCAGTTCCTTGCGGAACATGAGACCTTTCGACCGCTCGGCGTCCGTATCCGCGACCTCGACCGAAAAAACGTGCACCCCCGTCCTGCTTGCGATTTCGAGGGTTTTCAGTTCCGCCGCCCGGCCGACGCCGGCGACAAGGACGAAACCGAGAACAAGGGCGGCAGTCACACACCAGGAGCGCATACGCTCGCCTTTACGCGGGCGTCAGCGGGGCGGCAACGGGAAAAATGTCGGGGAACCGGGTGGATCCGCCCGGAAATCAGTGTGACGCAGGTCCAAGCGGCCCGCCATCCGGGCGCACTTCGGCGGCCATCAGTCCTTTTGGTCCATCGCCGAAGCGGACCAGCACGGTCTGCCCGGGCCGCAACTCGGCGATGCCAAAGCGGCGCAGGGTTTCCATGTGCACGAAAATATCCGGCGTACCTTCACCCCGGGTGAGGAAGCCGAAACCGCGCAAGCGATTGAACCATTTGACCTGGGCCCGCTCGAGCCCGCTGGTCGGCGTCACCGAGACGTGGGTCCGCGGTGGCGGCATCTGCGCCGGATGCACCGCCGTCGACTCGTCCATGGAAAGAATGCGGAACGCCTGCAGGCCCTTGGGGCGTTCGAGGACCTCGCAGACCACCCGGGCACCCTCATAGGCGGTCTGATAGCCGTCCCGGCGCAGGCAGGTCACGTGCAGGAGGACGTCGGCCATGCCGTTGTCCGGAACTATAAAACCAAATCCCTTGGAGACGTCGAACCACTTGATGACCCCCGTCATCTCGATGAGATTGGTGGCCGTCTCGTCGGAAAGTTCTCTGACCGTCCCCGGTCGGAGATTGGTCCCAGACATTTTTGATTCAACCCCGTCCGACGCCATGACGCCGCACGCCGCCGCTGGTTTGGCGCCTCTTGCCGGGCGCTTCAACGAATCCCGTGAATCGAAGATAACACTCGTCTACGCGCGGCAAAGTGCAAAATGTGCTTGCGCACAGCCATATGCACAGCGCAGCAAGTTCGAATCAATGGGTGATGAAGGGGGCGAGGACGTCGCCGATGTCGTTGTGCACCACGAGATCGGCCAACTCGTCGAACTCAGTCGGCTCTCGATTGATGATAACGAGCGCGGCACCGCCGCGTTTTGCCATCAATGGAAATCCGGCAGCCGGCCAGACCACCAGCGACGAGCCGATGGCAAGAAACAGATCGCAGGCTCGGGTCAGATCCTCGGCCCGTTGCATGGCTGCGGCTGGCATGGCCTGACCAAACGACACGGTGGCGGTCTTGATATACCCGCCGCAGGCGCATTCGGGGGCATGTCCGCCGCCGGATTCGAACCTGTCGCGGACCCAGACGAGTTCGTAGCGCGTTTCGCAGTCGAGACAGTGCGCGTAGGTGGTGTTCCCGTGCAATTCGACCACGTCGGCAGCGTCGAATCCGGACGCCTGGTGGAGATTGTCGATGTTCTGGGTGACCAGACCCGGAATTTTTCCCGCTCGATACAGGCTGGCCAGCGCACGGTGACCGCGTCCGGGTCTTGCTGCGGCAAAACTATCGTCCATCGCAAAGCGCCGTCGCCAGGACTCGTCGCGCATCTCCTGGCTGGCGAGAAAGTCCTCGAACTGGATCGGCTGGTTCCTGGTCCACAAGCCGCCGGGCGAGCGGAAATCGGGAATGCCGCATTCGGTGGAGATGCCGGCACCGGTGAACGGAACGATCACCTGCGATTCCTCGATCAGATCACGCAGGCGGGAAACGGCCGTGTCGAGGTCGGGAGCAATCATGACGGGTCATTGCTATATTGGAGGGTGGGCACGGTCGCCCAAGGTTGACGGGGTTCCCAATGCGATATCTGCATACCATGCTGCGCGTGCGCAATCTGGATAGCGCGCTCGATTTCTATTGCAACAAGCTCGGCCTCAAGGAAACCCGGCGCAGGGTCGACGAAAAGGGGCGCTATACCCTGGTGTTTCTGGCAGCGCCACGGGACGAGACGCTGGTGGCGGAAAGCCGAAAGTCCGGACGGCCCGGGCCGGAGGTGGAGCTGACCTACAATTGGGACGGCGACGAGGATTACGGAGAAGCGCGCTATTTCGGTCACCTCGCCTACGAGGTGGACGACATCTACGCCACCTGCGACCGGCTCATGAAAGCCGGTGTCACCATCAACCGGCCGCCGCGCGACGGCATGATGGCCTTTGTGCGCTCGCCCGACCGCCATTCGGTCGAATTGCTGCAGAAAGGCGAGGCCAGGCCACCACAGGAGCCGTGGAAATCCATGCCCAATACGGGGCACTGGTAAGCTTGCCGGTGGGGACGAAGCTGATTATACGTCCCTCCCATTCCGGCCACGCACCATTGCGCCCTTCGTCTAGCGGTCTAGGACGCCGCCCTTTCACGGCGGAAACACGGGTTCGAGTCCCGTAGGGCGCGCCATTCTGTCGCGAGGCGCACCTTTACCCGCTATGCGCAAGCCTTGAGGCCCGGCGTGAGCCGCATCATGGCAGCCATGCGAAGATGTGACGCATTTCCAGCGCGGGCCTCACTTGCAGATAGTTGAGATTGCGGATCAATTGATTCCGGTCGGGCCCGTCTTCCGGCGGCCTCCGGAAAGCTCCCCGGGAGCGTCAGGTCCATGATAAACCGCAAAAACGTGGTGGCTGCCCTGCGGCGCGACGCGACCTTCGTCTGGCACTCCATCATTGCGGTCGTGTTTGTCTGCTTCGCCAGCCTCGCGGTCGCTGCAGCCGTGCTCGATCTGTTGCCGGTGCGCTGAACGCATCGGCGGATAGGCATGGCGGCGACCGTTGAAATCCTCGATGAGGAAATGCGCGCTGCCATTGCTGCCCGCGCGTGAAATGTAGTTGGGTCCGGCCGGCGATTTGCCGAACCCGCCGGGAATGTCGAGCACGTATGTCGGCTGGCACAGGCCGGACAAGCGGCCGCGCAGGCGCCGCATCAATTCCTGACCCTTGTCCAGACCGGTGCGCAGATGGGCGGTACCGGGGGCAAGGTCGGCGTGATGCAGGTAGTAGGGCTTCACCCGGCATTCGACCAGCGCCCGCATCAGTGCACCGAGCGTCTCGTCGTCGTCATTGACGCCGGCCAGCAGCACTGACTGGCCGAGCAGCACCAGCCCGCTGTCCGCCATGCGTGCGAGCGCAGCGCGGGCCGGCGCAGTCAGTTCGCGTGCGTGATTGACATGCACGGCAACGTAGACTGCCTTTCCCCTCACCTTCATGGCGCGCACGAGATCCGGCGTGATCCGTTCGGGTTCGGCGACGGGGACGCGGGTGTGGACCCGCACCACCTTGACGTGGTTGATCGCCGCCAATTCCTTCATCACCGTGCGCAGGCGCCGCGGCGAAAGCACCAGCGGATCGCCACCGGTGAGGATCACTTCCCAGATTTCAGGATGCGCGCGGACATAGTCGAGTGCGCGGGCGAGTGCCGCCGGCGACAGCCCGTTCGGCTTGCCGGGCCCGACCCGCTCACGACGAAAACAGAAGCGGCAGTAGACGGCGCAGACATGCGTCAGCTTCAGCAGCACACGGTCGGGATAGCGGTGCACGACGCCCTCCACCGGGCTGTGCGTATCGTCGCCGATCGGATCGGCGTCCTCTTCCGGCGCCCGGTCGAGCTCCGCTGCGTCGGGCAGGAACTGCCGCGCAATCGGATCGGACGGGTCGGCGCGGTCGATCAGCGCGGCCACCGACGGGGTCACCGCCACCGCGTAGCGAGCGGCAACCTCCTGGAGCGTGTCGGATTTCTCCGGTGCAATCAGCCCCTGCGCGCCGAGTTGTCTGGGTGTGCGAAACGTTGGCATGGCTTGTCCCTGTCGTTCGTCAGTCAGAATTCAGCGACCGGTGACCAGATCACCTGTTCGATGTGGGTGGCGCCGCTCGCCAGCATCACCAGCCGGTCGAAGCCGAGGGCGATACCGGATGCCGGTGGCATGGTCCCGAGCGCAAGGAGGAAATCCTCGTCGACCGGGTAGCGTTCGCCGTGAATGCGCGCCTTCTCGTCCATCGCCGCCTCGAAGCGCGCGCGCTGTTCGGCGGTATCGGTCAATTCGCCGAAAGCATTGGCGAGTTCCACCCCGCAGGCATAGAGCTCGAAACGCTCGGCCACCCGGGTTGAATCCGGCTTCGCACGGGCCAGCGCCGCGAGCGGCAGCGGGTACTCATACAATATGGTGGCACGGCCAATGCCGAGATGCGGATCGATGCGCTCGGCGAGTATGCGGCTGAAGATGTCGATCCAGCCGTCATCCGGTGCGGTCGCGACGCCGGCCGCCTGCGCGGCTGCAGCCAGCATGTCGCGGTCGCCGTCCCTCCCCTGCACCGTTGCCATCAGGTCGATGCCGGCGTGGCGGGCAAAGGCTTCTGCCACGGTCAGGCGCTCCGGCTCGGCGAACGGGTCAATGCTCTTGCCGCGAAAACGGAACGCGGTCGCCGCCGCCGCGCGCGCGGCCTCCGACAGGAGCGCCGCACAATCGTCCATCAGCGCCTCGTAGGGCTCGCCGGCACGGTACCATTCCAGCAGGGTGAATTCGGGATGATGCAGCGCGCCGCGCTCGCGGTTGCGGTACACGCGGGCGAAATCGAAGATGCGCCGCTCGCCCGCCGCCAGCAGCTTCTTGCATGCGAATTCCGGCGAGGTTCGCAGGTAAAGCGGCCGGCGCTCCCCGCCCGGCCCGATCAACTCCGTGGCGAAGGCGTGGAGATGGGTTTCGTTGCCGGGCGACACCTGGAGGGCGGCGGTCTCAACCTCGACGAAATCGTGCCTGGCGAACCATTCCCGGACCCCGGCCGCAATCCGTCCGCGCGCCACAAGGAACGGCCGGCGGGAGGCATGACGCCCGGGCAGCCAGAATGGCGGATTTTCGCGCACAATTACCTCGGTCGGCGCCGGAACTCGAAATACTGGCGTCCCCCGCGCAGATGGGTATGGTGCAGCGCGAATCCGCGGCCCGGGGCCGCCAGCCACACAAGGTGCGTTAAAGTGAAGGTCATCGCCAGTCAGCTCCGCAAGGGCAATATCGTCGAGATCGACGGCAAGCTCTATGTCGTCCTCACCGCGGAGAATTTTCATCCCGGCAAGGGTACGCCCACCACCCAAGTCGATATGCGCCGGATTTCCGACGGCGTGAAGACCTCACAGCGGTACAAAACCACCGATCAGGTCGAGCGCGCTCATGTCGAGGATCATGATTTCAGTTATCTCTACCAGGATGGCGACGGCTTCCACTTCATGAACCAGGAGACCTACGACCAAGTCCAGGTGCCGGCCGATGTGGTGGGAGACGCCGACAAGT
>Ga0315534_1001512_pt1 | contig 16011 bp, 15 predicted proteins | sample SalMarSW160240MG_FD_203094 | JGI IMG/M metagenome (GOLD analysis project Ga0315534, IMG submission 203094) | Salt marsh sediment microbial communities from the Plum Island Ecosystem LTER, Massachusetts, United States - Salt Marsh Sediment SW1602-40 ... | reverse complement strand
GCAGATGTGGGCGGCCGCTGCTTCCGGCAGCGGAGGCAAGGTCGCGAATGCCGTCGCTTCCGCCTCACCGTGAACGCCTTTGGCATCGGGATCGAGTATGAGCAAGATCCGCCAGGCTTCCGGGAAAGCCAAACGCATGAGAACGGGAGGCACGCCCTCGCCGGGACCGCGTCCGCCGTCAACGATAAAACCGCCGTTCTCGAAAGCGGCCATGCCAATGGCCGAGCGCGCGCCGCGTTCAACGATTTCGCCTAACGCGCTGGGCGAGCGTTCGCTGCCTTCAAGCGCCATGAGCGCGCTGCCGACGGCGAGAGCAAGTTGCGTCCCTGACCCCAGGCCCGCATGTGTCGGGATCGCACTTTCTATGTCCGCTCGGTAGGCCTGGTTCGGTGAGAAAATCTCTGCGTACCGGCGCAAAGCCTTGAGGGCGCGGGTGTGGTCGGGGCCGTGCGCCTCTAAAGCGCGCGCGCGTGACAGCACAAGGTCGGTGCGCGGGGCGTCGATCGCCAAGCCGATACTGCCGAAGTGCCGTCCCAGACTGCCGTTCAGATCCAGAAAGCCCAGATGCAGGCGCGCAGGCGCAATCACGCGAACGGCGCTGATATTGTGTTCGCGCGTCGGGCCACGGTTTCCCTTGGGCGGCCGTTCAGTTTGCGTTGCGTCAGCGAAAGGCATTACCTTCATCTTCTAGGGACGGAAGTGTCCACGAAAGGCGAGGAGTAAACAATATGTCGGCCGAGCGCGAGAAGCCCATGTCAGAAGCGGAGGTGAGCGCGTGGCTCCAGCAAAATCTCCCCAAATGGCGGCTGGAAGAAGGTTGGATCCGCAGAACATACAAGACGAACAGCTGGAAGGGTACGCTGATGGTGATCAGCACCGTCGGCCATCTCGCTGAAGCCGCCTGGCACCATCCTGACATAACCGCCTCCTACGCCTGGGTCGAGGTGCGGCTCATGACGCACACAGCCAAGGGCATCACATCCAAGGATCTGGAGCTGGCCAAGAAAATCGAGGAGGTCATCCAGTGGCAGCCTGGCAAGGAAGGCAAGGGTCTTGAAGGCACGCCCGAGGGCGACGCCCGCTTTGCCTACGTCAAGTACGACTGATCTCCAGACGTACGCCAAAGGGTTAATGGACGGCGCCCATCGGCGCGTGCGGCTTGCTCCAGCCGTGTACCCGGTGTAAGGGGCGCGCGCCTGCCGGCAGCCAACGAAAGAGTGGTAATGGTCGAATCGCCCACAGATCGCCCCAGCGCGTTTGATTGCATCATCGCCCTCGGCTCAAATCTGGGCGACAAGGTCCAAAACATCGATACGGCCATCTCGCTTCTGACCAAGCCCGGAGACGTCCGGCTTGTGGCCCGATCACGCAACTTTGCCACCCCGCCCTGGGGCAAGCTCGATCAGGACTGGTTCGTCAATGCGTGCATTGCGGTGGCGAGCGAGCTTAGCCCGCGAACCCTGTTGGAGCGGTGCCAGGCAATCGAGGAGCACATGGGGCGTGCGCGCACGGAGAAGTGGGGGCCCCGACTTATCGACCTTGATCTACTCGTCTACCGCGACGAGACGATCAATGAGCCCGATTTCGTTCTGCCCCACCCCCACATCGCTGAGCGCGCGTTTGTGTTGGCGCCGCTGATGGACATCGCGCCTGATCTCATTATCGCAGATGTGCCGGTGCGTGAGCTCTACAAAGCAATTGATCTTACCGGCGTGCGCCCGCTCTAGCCCAAAGGCAAAGAGCGCCGCCGGTTGAAACCAGGGCGCTCTCGTTAGATTTCACGGATTATAAATCGCGCCGGCTGTTAGTTCGAACCGTCAGCTTTGAACTGAACGATGTAAGCGTAGAGATCGTCCCGGTCGAGTTCATCCTTGACGCCGGGGAAGATCATTTTGTTTCCGGGCACCTTCGCCTTGGGGTTGGTGATGTACTCTTTGAAGGTCGCCTCATCCCAGGTAATGCCCGAATCCTTCATCGCAGCGGAGTACTTAAAGCCTTCGGCCGTGCCGGCTTTGCGCCCGATGAGGCCGTTCAGCTCCGGCCCAACCTTGTTTTTCGCACCTGGCCCAATCGCATGGCACGGCGCACACTTCTTGAAGACGCTCTTTCCTGCATCAGCATCCTGAGCCGAGGCGATCCCTGGCAGCGCAACAGCGATCAAAGCGGCGATAACCCACCTGAACATCCCGAATTCCTTCCCTATAGTTTTTTCCCAGCACACGTCCCGCGATGGACACATGATTTTCTAACGTCAACCGCCAGTGTGCCAAGTCTTTTCTGAACTCGCTGTGAACATGATGCCGCACCCCCGTTTTGCAGCGAAAACAGAGGTGCGATGGACACGTTCTGCGTGCGGTTTGGCTATGCGTCGCTGGGTTCGGGTGTTTTTTGGGCTGGCGTCTTAGGCGCCGATCCCCCCATGCGGCGATAAACGAAGTCAGGCGAAGGCTGGTGTGATTCGACTTCTGCCACGTTTGCCCATTGCTCGTGGAGCGGAGAAAGCGAGCAGGCCGGATCTGTATTGGCGGCATCACCCGTCAATGCGAAGGCCTGGCAACGGCACCCCCCGTAGTCGATCTCGCGGCGCGGGCAGGAGCGGCAGGGCTCCTTCATCCAGTCCGTTCCTCGATATTTCTGGAATGCCGAGCCAAAGAGCCATATCTCGCCAAGAGGCTTGTCGCGAACGCTGTCGAACTCGAGACCCTTGATCGATTCCGCGGCGTGACAGGGGAGGACTTGCCCGGACGGCGTCACATTGATGATGCCGCGACCCCAGCCGCCCATGCAGGGTTTCGGATACTTGGCGTAGTAGTCCGGCACAACGGCGTCGATGACGAGAACGCCCTTGAGTTCCTCGCGCTTTCTTTCGACGATTTTGGCCGCCTCGTTGAACTGCTCGCGCGTCGGCATCAGTGCGGCCCGGTTCTTCAGGGCCCAGGCATAATACTGAACGTGGGCGATCTCGACGCGTCCGGCGTCGAGTGCCACCGCATAGTTGATAATGTTTTCGACGTTGTAGACGTTATGGCGGTGGATCGGCGCATTGATCGTGAGCGGCAGCCCAAGCTCGCGCACCCAACCCGCGACGATCTTCTTCTTCTCACTGCCGCCTTTATATCCGGCGATGCGGTCGGCGTTCTCTGCGGCTGTGTCCACGTCCTGAATCGAAATCTGTACGTGGTCGAGGCCGGCCTCTTTCAGTTGTTCGAGCTGATCGCGCTTCATAGTGACGGCAGCCGTGATCAGATTCGTATAAAGGCCGCACTCCGAGGCCGTCTTTACGATATCGACGAGGTCACGGCGCAACGTGGGCTCACCGCCGGAGAGGTGGATCTGCAGAATGCCGAGCGCGGCGGCCTCGCGCATGACTTTCTGCCAGTCCTCCGTCGTAAGCTCCGTGTTGGCGCGCTCCAGTTCAAGCGGATTGGAGCAATAGGGGCACTGCAACGGGCAGCGGTGCGTCAGCTCGGCGAGCAGACCGATCGGCGCACGTGCGCACGCTACGTCATCTGCCTCGTCGGCTTGCTTCGCCTCAGTGCGAAGCTCGCCCGCGTCGAGCGTCACTGGCACGTTCTTTACGTGGGTAGGGGCATTATCGCTCATGCCTTCACTACTCCCTTATCTGCGAGATCCTGCAGCATCGCCGAGATGTCGCCGAGGATTTCCTCTTGTGGTGCATTGTACTCTTTGGCGAGCACATTTGCGATGTCGCCGACGCTGCGTTCGCCATCACAAAGCTTCAAGACTTCGACAGCGGTGTCGTCGGGCTCGAATATCCGCTCAGGCGCCAGGATGTGCCAGCGCCCGCGCCCCTCATCATGTCGAAGCTTGATGTAGGGCGGAATCACCGGGCGCGTTGCGGCGTCAATGATCGCGCGTGTACGAGGTACGGCATCTGCCATGTCATGCCTCCGGACGGAAAGCGCCGGGTGGAATGTTGCCTTCCACGTAGGCGTGCTGCAGAGCATCAAGCTGCACCCAGAGCACGTTGCACTTGAAACGTACGGCATCGACGCACGCTTCCTGCTCCTCGCGCGACCTTGCGTTCTTGAGCACATACTGAAGTGCAAAGTCAGCATCCCGCGGGGCCTGGGTCAGGCGGCGCTTGAAGTAAGCCATGACCTTGTCGTCGATAAAATCGTAATTCTCGAGCATGCCCGAGATGCGCTCCTTGTGGATCTTCGGCGCAAACAGCTCAGTGAGCGACGAAGCAACGGCAACGACCAGTGGCTGTTCGCGAACGAAATTCACGTAGGCTTCGACGGCAAAACGCGTGGCCGGCAGGGCTCCGCGCATGGAGGTGACATACTCGCGGTCGAGGCCGAGCCCGGTGGTCAGCACGAGCCAGCGCTCGATGCCCCCTTCCTCTTCGCCGAAACCATCGTGGTCCAGGATGCGATGCATCCATTCGCGCCGCAAATCGCGGTCATGGACGCGGCTTATGAGTGCCGCGTCCTTGCGCGGTACAGCCGACTGATAGCAAAAGCGATTAAGAGCCCAGGCTTGAACCTGCGGCTTCGCCAGCTTGCCGCCGTGTAGCATGTGGTGGAACGGATGCTTATCGTGATATCGCTCCGCGCCAACGGCACGTATGGCAGCTTCATACTCTTCCAAGCTCATCATCGGCTCTGCGGCCGAGCGCTCGGCGCTCGCCTTTTCTAGGCTGACAGCCTCACTCATAGGCGCACCTCCATTCCGTCGTATCCGACTTCCCAGCCCGCACTGTCGATGGCTTTGCGCTCCTGCGAATTCTCGTCGAGTGCCGGGTTTGAGTTGTTTATGTGAACATATATGAGCCTTCCCACGCCAAGTTTCGAGAAGGCGGCAATCGAACCATCCGGGCCGGACATGTTGATATGGCCCATGCGGGCGCCGGTTTTCGGCATCAAGCCCTGTTCGATCATTTCGTTATTGGTGAATAGCGTGCCGTCAAAGAAGACGACGGATGCCCCTTTCAGCCGGGCAGCCAGCGGTTCATCGATCGTGGCACAGCCCGGGATGTAGAAGAATGATGTATCCGTTGCCGGGTCAGTGACCTTAACGCCGATGGTATCGCCCTCTTGGGTGCCGAAGTCTTCACCGGCAGCCGCATCTTCCAGATATTGAGCGACCTTGCCCGGAACGGCGAAGGACTCGACCGTCAGCCCTAGATCGGTGTCTGCGCCCTGGAGCGGCATCGGCTGGTTCAAGGGCAGCATGATCCGCGGCACAATCTGTTCGTTCAGGATCTGGAAGATGGAATTGTCGGCAATCGTCCCGAGAACGCGGTCCGTACCGTAAATCGAGTAGGGCTGGGCCTCGCGCAGATTGATGAGGCCGGACATATGGTCGACGTCACCGTTGGTGAGGACGACGGCTTTGATCGGACTATGCCGATGTCCGGATTCGGGATTGGGCCACAGCTCCGGCGTCTTGCTGATCTGCTCACGCAGGTCGGGCGATGCATTGAAGAGCGCCCAGTCCTTGCCATCGCGACTGACGGCAAGAGAAGACTGTGTGCGTGCCTTAAAGCCGGGTTTTCCGGCGCGGACTGCCGTGCAGTTGTTGCAATTGCAGTTCCACTGGGGGAAGCCGCCGCCTGCGGCAGACCCCAATACCTTGATGATCATGAATGGATCTGTGTTTGGCGACGCGCCGACGCCGGAAATGACAACGGCGGCCGATTGCTCGACCGCCGTGCCGGAAACTCACACAGTGAGTGAGCTAAATCGACAGTCGTTAGATGATGTCGATCTCAGCCGGGAGGTAAGAAGTAACCTCAAGACCAACTTCCTGCTCACGAACTGCGGGCTTTGTCCAAACCTTCATAACTTCCTCCTTTAGATCGGCAAGATGCCTAGTGTTAGATGACCCCGCCGAGGGTCCACCCACTGGCTCGACACTTCTTATTGGTTAGTGCCAAACCAGTCTGCGGATCAGGACGAAATAGTCAAGTCCGGACCGCCGTGGCGCTTATAGACCACAGCACCCGTCACTGCGGCAACTCAAACCAACTCACAAACGTGTGTGGTGCGCGTCATCAAACAGACGCAGCGCGAGGTGTTCGACGCGCTATTCGAATGCAACGTGCACCCCCCCTCGTCGGCGACACATAGTTAGCTGATCGATCGTGCAGTGTAGTGTCTGGTGCATCTCGAAGGTCGATGGTGTTGGGGTCTGCCGTGAGCTTTCTGACCATGTTCGGTCCGGTCTGAAACCGCTCTTGCCGGTGCCACTGCCGATGGTTCCGGCAAATGTCTTCCTCAGATACGGATGAAATTCGGTTCATTAGAAACAAATACCTCAGAAACCGCACTTCCTGAAATCTCGATCTTATTTGGCCTTCAGAGGCACGGAGTAATAGAATATTCTACTTCACTGACTTATAAGGGCCCCCGCGAACCTGGCAGGCGCGGGTGGAACTGGCAATGATGGCCTGTCTCCTCGCGTGTCTGCGCGTCCCGTAAACGGCCGCACGGAAAGGCTAAAACCGTTGAGGTACTTCCCAGTCTTCGTCGATCTGGATGGTCGCGATGTCTTGATTGCGGGTGGCGGAGAGAAGGCGCTTCAAAAGATGCGTCTGCTCTGCAAATCGACTGCGCGCGTCCGGGTCGTCTCGGAGGCGATTGCGGACGAAGTTTTTGCGTTTGCGAACGCGAACGCGGTGGTCGTCGAACAACGGGGATTTGTTCCTGCCGACGTGGAAGGCGCCGCCCTCGTGTTTGCCGCAAATGACGATCCGATCGAGGACGAAAAGGTGATTGCCGCCGCCAAGGCCGCCAAGGTTATGCTCAACGTCGTTGATGGTCCGAGCCAAAGCGGGTTCATCATGCCGGCCATTGTCGACCGCGATCCAGTTGTCCTCGCGATCGGCACAGAAGGCTCAGCACCGATCCTGGCGCGCGAGATCAAGTCTAAGGTCGAGTCCTGGCTGCCCTCCAACTTTGGAGAGGTCGCACGCCGGGCGATGACGCTTCGCCAGAAAGTTCAGGATGTTATTTCCGATCCGGTTTCGCGGCGGCGTCTTTGGGAGGCACTGCTTCAGGGGGTGTGGCGAAACTCAGTTCTCGCCGGAGAGGATGAGGCTGCGGCGCAGGAGTTTGACCGTCAACTTGAGGCTGTACGAACAGGCGCGCGGTCTGCGGGAAGCGTATCCCTGATCGGCTGCGGTCCCGGAGACCCGGACCTGTTGACGCTCAAGGCGCAGCAGCGGTTGCAGGCAGCCGACGTGCTTGTGGTCGATCGTCTCGTCAATCCCGCCGTGCTGGAATATGCGCGCCGCGATGCCATCCGTATCGATGTCGGCAAGGAGCCCGAGGGTCCGTCCGCCGCGCAGGACGACATCAACCGCATTCTCATTCGTGAGGCTTTGAAAGGGCACCGGGTCGCGCGCCTGAAGGGTGGCGATGCATTTATATTTGGCCGTGCGGCCGAGGAAATGGCCGCCGTGCGCACCGCCGGCGTTCCCGTCGAGGTCGTGCCGGGGATCACGGCCGCGCACGCGTGCGCGGCAAGCGTCGGGCTGCCGCTCACATTGCGCCAGAAGGTCCGCCAATTCGCAGTCGTGACCGGCTCGTCTGCCGACGGCGACCTCAATCTTGACTGGAAGGCGCTGGCCAATCCGGGCCACGCGTTTGCGATCTACATGGGCGTGAGAACCGCCGGGCAGGTGCAGGAGAAGCTTCTCGGTGCAGGCGCTGCTGCGACCACGCCCGTTGTCATTGTCGAGAACGGCTCGCTTCCCAGTGAACGCGTTGTGGCGACCGAGTTGTCCGAGCTCGCCGATGCGATCGCCAACTTAGGAATAAAGGGACCTGCCATCATCTTCGTTGGGCTGGATTGGGAGAGCATCGGACTGTCCCGGCCTGACACCGTTGAGTGCTACGCGCCGGCGGGGGCCGCAAAAACCGCGAGTCAAACGCACGCCGTGACGGCGCCGGTGACCCAAGGGTAAGAAAACGAATTCATATGACGGCTCTCTGGTTTGGCCGGGCGAAGGCGACCAAGAGAGTAGGCGACAGTTAGGAGACGTCTGGTGACGACCATACCGCTGCTTCCCAAGAACGCGCCGTTCTCGCCGGAAGACATCGACATGTTGAACAACGTCGTGGCGCGCACGACGCCCCAGCAGCGCAGTTGGCTTGCTGGCTTCTTCGCTGGCTTTGAGGCGGCCCAGGGTGGGCAGGCCCAGCCGGCTGCACCCGCGCGCGCGCGTGTTCCCCTGACCGTCCTTTATGCGAGCGAAAGCGGAAACGCCGAGATGCTCGCGATGAAGTCCAAGAAGCTTGCGCAAAAGAACGGCATCGATGCGAAGGTCTTCGACATGGCCGACGTCGAAGTCGACATCCTCAAGAAGGCAAAGAACCTGCTCATTTATGCCGCCACCTGGGGGGAGGGTGACCCGCCGGGCCGCGCCGTGGACTTCTATGAAGCCTTGATGGGCGATGACGCCCCCCGCATCGAGGGCGTGAACTTCGCAGTTCTCGCTCTGGGCGACACGGCCTATGTGCAGTTCTGCGCCACGGGCAAGGCGATCGACGAGCGCCTTGAAGCCTTGGGCGGCAAGCGCATTGCCGATCGCGTCGATCTCGATCTCGATTTTGCCAAGGGTGCTGCCGATTGGACGGAAGGCGCACTCAAGACTTTGGCGCCTGCGGATGTGGATATTTCCGCTACGGTCGTGCACGTCGACTTCTCAGGCGCCGGCCAACTCGCCGAGGATGGCGAACCGGTTTATACGGCCGAAAACCCACTCGAAGCCGAAATCGCCACACTCGTCGATCTCAACGGCACCGGCTCCACGCGCGAGACGTGGCACGTTGAGCTTGCCGCCGACGCCCCCGGCTTCACCTATTTGCCCGGTGATGCCATCGGCGTGCTGCCCGAGAACGATCCTGATTTGGCGATCGAACTCGCCGAAGCCGTTGGGCTGGGCGCAGATGGCAACGTCGTCCAAGCTCTGCGCGAAAAGTACGACGTCACTACGCTTTCGCGCCCGCTGGTCGACGCTTACGCCAAGCTGACCAACCGCCCCGACATTGCCGCGCTCGCAGAGCCCGAAAAGTTCACCGCCTTCGCCGACGACAGGCAACTCATCGACCTGTTCGAAATCTATTCCGAAAAACTGAAACCCGAACAGCTTTACGCGCTGTTGCGACCGCTGCCCGGCCGGCTCTATTCGGTCGCCTCGAGCTTGGCCGCCCACCCTGGCGAAGCTCATATTCTCGTCGGTGCGGTACGCTGGAACTCGCACGGCAAGACGCGCAAGGGCGTCGCCTCCACCTATCTGGCCGACCACTGCAAGATGGGCGACAAGGTGCGCATCTATGTGAAGCCCAACCGCCACTTCCGCATTCCCGACGATCCAGCGCGCCCAATGATCATGATCGGGTCCGGCACGGGCGTCGCCCCTTACCGCGCTTTTCTCGAGGAGCGCATCGAGCACGGCGGCGCCGGCAAAAGCTGGCTCTTTTTCGGCGAGCGCAATTACACCTACGACTTCCTCTACCAGTTGGAGTGGCAGGAGTACTTGGAAAGCGGCGACCTAAACCGCATCGATGTCGCCTTTTCGCGCGATCAGCCCGAAAAGATCTACGTGCAGCATCGCATGTGGGAACGGCGCGCCCAGATCCTTGATTGGATCGAGGATGGCGCACACATCTATGTCTGTGGCGACGAAAAAGGCATGGGCCGCGACGTTGACGTGATGCTTCAACGCATTCTCGCCGATGCGGCGCGTGGCGACGATGAAGCCGGTCGCGCCAAGCTCAAAGAACTCACCAAATCCGGCCGCTACCAGCGTGACGTTTACTGATCCAAAGGGCAGACCCTTTCGCAAGGTTTCTTGAGACATGACGGACGACAAGCGCGCCAAGAACGAACTCATCAAAGAGAGCAGCCATTTCCTGCGCGGCACGATCGCGGAGGGACTGGCCGACGTCTCCACCGGCGCAATCTCGGAGGACGATGCACAGCTCACGAAGTTCCACGGCACATACATGCAGGACGATCGCGATCTGCGTCCTGAGCGGGCCAAGAAGAAGCTGGAAAAGGCTTTCAGCTTCATGATCCGCGTGCGTGTTCCCGGCGGACTGACGACACCCAAGCAGTGGCTTGCCCTCGATGCGATCGCGGGGACCTACGCCAACGGCACGCTGCGCTTAACGACCCGCCAGGCCTTCCAGTTCCACGGCGTGATCAAGTCGAACATGAAGCGCACCATGCAGGCAATCAACGCCTCCCTGCTGGATACGCTTGCCGCTTGCGGCGACGTGAACCGAAATGTGATGGCCGTCGCCAATCCCTACTTGAGCGAAGCGCACGCCGCCGCGCACGATTTGGCCGTCAAGATCAGCGAACACTTGCTGCCGCAAACCGGTGCTTATCACGAGATCTGGCTCGACGGCGAAAAAGTCACCGACAAGACGAGCACTGCCAAGAAGGATCACGAGCCGATTTACGGCGAGCACTATCTGCCGCGTAAGTTCAAGACCGTCATCGCCGTCCCGCCTTCAAACGACGTCGACATCTTCGCGCACGATCTGGGCTACATCGCCATCGTCGAGAAGGGCAAGGTCGTCGGATACAACGTGACGATCGGTGGCGGCATGGGCATGACGCATGGCGAGCCGGAAACATTTCCGCGCACCGCTGACGTCTTGGGTTTCTGCAAGCCCGAGCAGGCCGTTGATGTGGCGGAAAAGGTCGTCACGGTGCAGCGCGACTGGGGTGATCGCGAGAACCGCAAGCATGCACGCCTCAAATACACGATTGAGGATCGCGGGCTCGACGCCTTCCGGGCGGAAGTCGAGCGGCGGCTCGGCTACAAGCTCGCCAAGCCTAAGCCCTTCAAGTTCACCTCCACTGGCGACGAGATTGGCTGGACACAGGGTAAGGACAAGAAGTGGCACCTAACGCTCTATATCGAGAATGGGCGCGTGAAGGATCAGCCAGGACACACATTGCGCTCGGCGCTGCGTGAGGTCGCCGAAATCCTTAAGGGCGGCTTCGTGCTGACCTCCAACCAGAACCTGATCATTGCCAACGTGACAGCCAAGGCAAAGCCGAAGATCGACGCGATTTTGAAAGCGCACGGCGTTGATCCCTTCGCGTCTTCCGGCCTGCGCCGCAACGGCATGGCCTGCGTTTCATTGCCGACATGTGGCCTGGCGCTTGCCGAAAGCGAGCGCTATCTGCCAGACCTCATCACGTCGCTTGAGAAGACTTTGGACAAGGCAGGGCTGCGCGACGATGACATCGTCATTCGCATGACGGGCTGCCCCAACGGCTGCGCGCGACCTTACCTGGCGGAGATCGGTCTCGTTGGCCGCAACCCGGGGCTCTACAACCTATACCTGGGCGCAGCTTTCGACGGCACGCGGCTCAACAAGATTTATGCGGAAGACGTTGACGAGGAACGCATCATCGGCATCCTCGAGCCTATGCTTTTGCGCTACGCGAAGGAACGGGAGGAGGGTGAGCGCTTTGGTGACTTCACAATCCGGGCAGGCTTTGTGAAGGCTACGACCGCCGGCAACCAGTTCCATGCCGACGTGGACCTCTTGATGAAAGCATCCTGACGGTGGGCTAGCCCGCCTTGGGCATTCATTCTAGTGGGCAGCGGTGATCAGCGAATAAGCGGCCCACATCAGAACGAGCCCTAGGACGATCCGCAAGAACCAGTCCGGAACGAGACCGGTGATGCGCGATCCCAACGCGATTCCAGGAACAGAGCCGATCAAGAGCAGCCCGAGGAGGGGGAGATCGACATTACCCATCCCGAAGTGGCTGATGCCGGCCAGAAACGTGAGCGGGATCGCGTGTACGATGTCGGTTCCGATAAGGCGCCGGGCTGATAGCGAGTGATAAAGCGCGGTGAGCGCAACGACGCCAATCGCGCCGGCTCCAACCGAAGTGAGCGCCACCATAACACCAAGGACAAGTCCGAGCGCGAACGTCGGTCCCCGGCGCACGATCGTCGGTTCGTCGGCATCTGGCGCGCGCATGGCGTAGCGCTTTAGCCAAGGGTAGAGCGCCACACCGATCGCACTGACGATCAGAGCACCCGCCAACACATCGCGGATGACCATCGCAAGGATGTGGGTGTCCGGCGTGGCGAAGTAGAGCCAGGCGAGCATTGCCAGTGCACCCGGCAAACTGCCAAGCGACAACCAGCGGACGATCGCCCAATCGACATTGCCGAGGGCATGGTGGCGCCACGCTGCGCTCGCCTTGGTGATCGATGCGAAGAGAAGATCGGTACCGACCGCGAGAACGGGAGATATGCCGATGCCCGAGATGAGAAACGGCGTCATCAACGAGCCGGCGCCGACGCCGGTTAGGCCCACTAGAAAGCCGACGGTGAATCCGCCGGCGATGACCAGAAGCCATGAGTCAGACAACAGCAAGTCCATTGACGCCTGGGTTCCTGGTCGGGTTCGCGGTTGAGCGCACGTTGGCGCCCCACTCTGTTATCGCGGAAAGAAGGATGACGAAAGCTTGAGAAGTGGGCGCTAGACCTCGATCTTGACCAACACCCCAGCGGCACGGAGGATTTCGGCGGCTTCCTTGGCGCGGCGCACAAACTCCGCTTGATCTGCATCACTTTGACCCAGATCGCTGCAGAGCCCGCTCTTGAGGTATTCGCGCGTCAGGCGGAACGTCGATACTGTACTGGCCTGCCCGCTTTCAGCGGCCTTCGTGACCACACCTCCAGCGACCGTGGCGCCGGTCACGGAATCGACAATCAGGAAATCGCCAGTATCGGCGTCGTCCCGGAAAGCATCGAGTGCCGCTGGTCTGCCCAGGGTGATCTCAGCCAGCGCAATGTCGTTGGCCGTACAAGTCTTGGCGGCCTCGCTGGAAAGTGTCTCGAGATCAAGAAGTGCCGTGATCGACAAGGACGATATTGGCACCTGATCCGTCGCGGTGCGCAAAAGGTAGTTCGCACCCGGATCGAAGGGCGTATCCCAAATCCAAACGAGGCGTGCCTCAAGGTGTGTTGCGACCGTCGGACCGGCGTCCTGGGCCGACAGGACGGCACCACGGGCAACGTCGATATCGGTGTCGAGCTGCAGCGCGACGGCTTGCCCCTGAGAAGCAATTTCCAAGTCGCGGTCCATCGTTGCAATACGCAGCACGTGTGCACTCTGACCGCTCAATACATCGGTGACGCGGTCTCCGACGGAGACGCAGCCGGAAGTGACCGTCCCAGCCAGGCCACGAAAGTCGAGACCATCGCGCAGCACGGTTTGGACCGGCATACGAAACGGGCCTGTGGCCTTCGTATCGCGTGATGGGATCTCTTCCAGATGCTCAAGAAGATGTGGCCCCGTATACCATGGCATGGTATCGGAGCGGCGCGCGACGTTATCGCCGGTGACCGAAGAGACAGGAATCGCAATCGCCTCGCGGAACCCGAACCGCAAGGTGAGTTCACGAAAATCGTTCTCGATCGCGCGGTATCGTTCTTGCGACCAGTCGACGAGATCCATCTTGTTGATGACAAGAATGACGCGCTTAACGCCGACAAGATCCAGGATGGCGGCGTGGCGACGTGTTTGCCGCTTCACGCCGTGACGTGCATCGACCAGCATGATGGCGACATCGGCATGCGACGCGCCACTTGCCATGTTGCGGGTGTATTGCTCATGGCCTGGACTATCGATGATGACGAAGCGGCGCGTTCCGGTATCGAAATAGCGCCACGCGATGTCGATCGTGATGCCCTGTTCGCGTTCTGCAACGAGACCGTCGACCAGCAAGCTGAAATCCGGATGCGCACTTTCTCCTGCCCTGCGCTCGGAGCGCTCGAGCGTCTCGCGATGGTCATCGTAGAGATCGGAGGCATCCCACAGCAATCGCCCGATCAGCGTCGACTTTCCGTCGTCAACCGAGCCGCAGGTGAGAAGATTAAGAATGCCGTTGAGCTCCTGCGCTGGCGCAGGTGCGGTTTCAGCACTCCTAATGGCAGTGAGAGCGGTCATCAGAAGTAGCCTTCCTGTTTCTTGCGCTCCATGGCTCCGGACTGGTCATGATCGATGAGGCGCCCTTGACGTTCCGATGTGCGGGCATCAAGCGTCTCGGTAACGACGCTCTCGATGTCAGTGGCGTCGGATTCGACGGCAGCCGTCAGCGGCCAGCAGCCAAGTGTGCGGAAACGCACCTGCCTGACCTGTGGCGTTTCGCCCGGCTGAAGTGGAAGGCGATCATCGTCGATGACAAGAAGCTGTCCGCCGCGTTCGATCGTCGGGCGCGGCGCCGCGAAATAAAGCGGAACGACATCGAGCCCTTCGCGCGCGATGTAACGCCAGATGTCGCGCTCCGTCCAATTCGAAAGTGGAAATACGCGGACAGTCTCACCAGCTCCAAGACGGCCATTCAAGAGGCGCCACATCTCCGGGCGCTGGCGCCGGGGATCCCAGCGATGGCCGGGTGAGCGAAAGGAAAAAATGCGCTCCTTGGCGCGCGAGCCTTCTTCATCGCGGCGCGCGCCGCCGAAGGCGGCATCGAATCCGTACTTATCGAGTGCTTCCTTGAGCGGCTGCGTTTTCATCACATCGGTATAGACCGACGGCGTTTGGTCATAGGGGTTGATGCCGCGCTTCAGGCCTTCCTGGTTTGTGTGCACGATCAGATCGAGACCGAAGTCGCTCACCGTTTTGTCGCGGAACGCGATCATGTCCTTGAACTTCCACGTCGTGTCGATGTGCAGAAGCGGGAAGGGCGGTTTTTGCGGCCAAAAGGCCTTACGCGCGATATGAAGAAGGACGGTCGAGTCCTTGCCGATCGAATAGAGCAGCACCGGCTTGCGGAACTGGGCCGCAGCCTCGCGAAAGATATGAATGCTCTCGGCCTCTAGGAGGTCGAGATGCGAAAACGGTGCCGTCATACTGCATCTTCCTTCTGGCGCGGCCGATTGTGCAGGCCGCACTCTTTGCCTTCTTCGTTCTCCCACCACCAACGTCCTGCGCGAATGTCTTCGCCCGGTTTGATGGCACGCGTGCAAGGCTGGCATCCGATCGAAGGAAAGCCGCGCGCATGCAGCGGATTGATGGGGATGTCATTTTCGCGGACATAGGCTTCCAATTGCTCGAGTGTCCAGTCGGCAATTGGGCTCACCTTGATGAGTTGCTGCTCGTTGTCCCAGGTTGCGAAGGGCTCTTTGGCACGTTCAGATGATTGACTGCGCCGCAGCCCGGTGATCCAGCCGGCCGCACCTTCAAGTGCACGGCGTAAGGGGCGCACTTTGCGAATTTCGCAGCAGGCCTTGCGGTTCTCCACAGCGAGCCGGAACCCATAGATACCATCACGCGCGACGAGCTCTTCGACCTCGCGTGCGTCGGGTGCCATGGCGCGGATCTTCAAGCCATAGCGGCGTTCGCTCGCATCGAGTGTGTCGAGCGTCTCGGGAAAGTGACGGCCGGTGTCGAGCGTGAAGACGTCGACCTTGGCACCGCTGATGGCAATCGCATGGAGAATGGCTTGGTCTTCAAGGCCGAGGCTGGTGGAAAAGGTGACGCGGCCAGGGATCGAGCGCACGATCTCGTGGATGCGATCTTCGAGGGGACCAATACCGGCTAGCCGTTCGGCAAGTTCCGCCGCAGCCTCTGCACTTAGCGCAGAGTGCGCAGATTGCGCAGATTTGGCCGCGGCCGTCACCCGGTCGGGGGGCTGCCTCTTCTTCGATGCAGTCGGCATAATGATCCCTTCGCTCGCGGAGCGTAACCTAGTGAAAACTAGTTCTCATATAAAGCCCATATCGCAAATAAAAATAGGATCACATTCCCCGGACGGCGCTGAGGAGAAAATTTTTCCCAATTCGGGTGTTTTTGGAACGCCGTGTTGCTGCCGGGCCGGTGGGCCTTACCAGGCGCCCTTGTTTGGCATCGACAACCAGGGCTCACGTTGGGGAAGAGCTGCCCCTTTTTGCAGGAGCTCGACCGAGATTCCGTCAGGTGAGCGCACAAAGGCGATGCGGCCGTCACGCGGGGGGCGGTTGATCGTGATCCCGGCATCACTAAGGCGCTGGCA
>Ga0315534_1001511_pt1 | contig 16018 bp, 9 predicted proteins | sample SalMarSW160240MG_FD_203094 | JGI IMG/M metagenome (GOLD analysis project Ga0315534, IMG submission 203094) | Salt marsh sediment microbial communities from the Plum Island Ecosystem LTER, Massachusetts, United States - Salt Marsh Sediment SW1602-40 ... | reverse complement strand
GATAAAATTGGACAATAAAAACCGCCGAAACTACCATACCTAAATCGCTGGGAAATGAACCATTCGGCGGAATGCTCAGGAGCTGATAAGAACTTCCCTGCCTACCGGTAAATGGAGCGTTTTCCCGGTGATTATGTTAGTAGGACCGGGATTTTATTGCATGCATTTTCGATACAGGTAACCAGCACCCTTTTTTTAGTCACACAGTCTCACCGTCTCATAGTCACCCTCTCACTTACCAAGGACCGAGGACCAAGGACCGAGCACCTTTCTTTCACACCTCTCACACCTCGTCCGCCGAAGCTTTAGCGCAGGCGGGACTCACTTCTCATTTCACTCAGCAACAATAATCTCAATTTCCTGCGTGACCGTTTCCCCGCCGGTCTCAACGCTGCAGCGCAGGTCGAAGCTGGTGGTCACGCCGGGGATAAGGAAGGTATCGGAGGGTTCGTCCCCCGAATGATCACGCACCGTGGTCCACTCAGTTGCTCCGGACACCCGGGTCTCCCAGGTATACCGATAGGTTGGGGTTCCGTTCAAAACGGTGGCGGTGAGAGATACATCGTCACCCGACAGGATAGTCGTTGGAAAGTAACTGATTTCAAGATGGACTGAACCGGTCTGGTGAACAGGTATAATCAATACCTCTCCATCACCATACAGAAAGATCTTATCGGTGCGTGAATTTGGACTGTCATTCTGATCACACAGAATCGTGAAATTGTTATCATTCTGGTCGGTTATTGATATCCATTCGGAATCTTCGGAAACATTCCAGGGATCACATCCGGTATAATTGGTCTCAATGGTAGTAGGGTCTTCAGTATTCCCCCTGTAATCAAAGGCGAGTTCTGAAAGCAGGAGATTAAAGGTTGGTGGAACTACTTCAATAGTGATATCACGGCATATCGTTGAATTTGCATCACCGGTTGCCCTCACATAGTAAGTGGTTGTTGTAAGGGGTGCTATTACAATTTCAGAACCACTTCCAATGCATGTTCCTCCACAGGATCCCACATACCATTTCCATTCAGCATTTGATCCAAGTGACCCTCCTGAAACGGAAAGCCTGCCGGTACAGTTTTTAACAACAATGGCATTGTCTGTAAGGATAAAATCAGCAGGTGTGGATTCTTTAAAATATTGTTGGGTCCAGTATGTTCTGGTTGTGTCTCCTTTATAAGGTTTAAAATGATAGTCAATACGCTTTACTATATTTTGATCGTGGTCTCTTATCAAGGTTAGTCTTCCAAAATCGTCATATTCATAAAAGGTAGACCTTTCATCCGGCGCCGTAATCGACCTGACACCTATGAGAGGCTGGTAAGTATATTTGGTTGTTCTTGACTCGGCAGGATATAGATTCACGTTTTCTTTATAGACTGAGTTGGTGGTTTCAGCTACAGGATAAGTCCCTGCCCACCCCCAGTTTATGGAGTGATACAGATCTCCAGGTGTATGGTACTGTAACAGGTTCCCATTACCATCATACTGATCAAAAATCAATTTTACTTCATACGCTGTTCCTTCCAATAGTTCATTGGATGCTGGTAGTAGCTGTGAATCATTGAAAAACCCGTAATTGGTTTTAGCCCCGGCAATTAACTGCCCGTTTTTTATTGTCTCTTTTTTCAGGATCGTATTTACCATATGTTTTTGAACCAGACCGTTGTTTATTTCCGATGGTTCAATCGCAGGATCCCCAGGATAATAGAATTTTTCAACATAAATACTGCTGTCGCTATCTGCTCGTTTCACCTGTTTTAATTGAAGATGATCAGGATCGTAACTATACGATTCAACAAAATGGATGGGATTATCTCCGTTTATATCAAACCGGGTTGTTCTCCTTTCTATCGGGTAATTCCAGGAGGAGACATTTGCATATTTTTGATAGATAAATGCTGAATTTGATTCGGGAAATTTCCGTGCGACAACAAATGCCGGAATATATACCAGGTGAGTAGAATCTTCAAAAAAATTGAACTCAACGGTTTCAATTTCCCTTAAAACTCCTTCATTTGATAGTTTTTCTGTTTGTTTTTTTAAACCCCTCTTCCAATCAAAGCTTGTGGCAGGTGGATATGGGAATGAAAGACTGCTGATATCAGGGTACTCCCATGCCGATGTGAAGCGATGGATGATTTTTCCTGCTACCGGATTGGATTCAGTCACCTGACGGTATCCTATATGACTCCCCTGAGTTGAACCCAGCAAATTTTTCCCGGATGAATAGAGGGTTATTGGTGCATAGGAAATGGCAATAGGATTATCTTCCTTTAAATAATAGATCTGATCAGGTACATCGTAATAGGAGGGCCATGATTGAAGGATACCGCTTGACCGGATTATCCCATCATGCTTGATGGTGTAATCAAACTCTCGTATACCAATCGTATCGGATTCATTGTCAATTTTAATGATCTTTCTTACCCGCAGACCACCTGTGATTTTATGATTATGCGTTGCAACCGCCTTTCTCCAGGTCATGCTGATATAACCGGTTTCTGTTTTAATCCTGGGAATGAATTCAACCAGGTATTTCCCCGGATTCATGAGTTTCGAAAAGGATTGTTGCATAATCCATTCTTCCTGATCCGGATACCACCTGATCTGCTCTTTCCCGGAATACATTCTTTCGAAGATGATGTTTTCAGGATTACTGAACTCCTTTATCCTGACCATCGATAAGGGAATATCCAAACCGAATGCGCTGATCTGATTCGGATGGACCTTGCTTGTGAAAAGGAATGCAATGTTAACCAGATTCTCGTCTTCCTGGCTAATATCTGCTACTTTTGAACAATAATAGCTCTGCTCATCGATCCAAATCTTTTCACCCGCCATAACCGTCAGATTTACATAGTCAATTGAATAGATGGGGTAGGTTTCGTCAAAAGGGGATACCGAATCGGAATAGATTATCATTTCAGTATAATCCCCTTCCTCCTCTGATAAAGCACCCATTGTATAATGCCCGGCTTGTAACCAGATGTTAAAAACTGCTTCTAATCCATGGACTTGACTCATGTAATCATGAAATGATAAATTGAAAATGGTATCCGGATCCTCATCAATTTTGGGTTCACTAACAATAAATATGCTGGATAGATTCGAGGGAGGCGTATCTTCCTGACCGGGTGGAGCATCTTTAATACTCCCCTTCAAAACATAAAAAAGAGGAATTATCCTGATCTCCTGATCATGGTTAATATTCAGGGATGCTATGTTCTGAGTCGAAGAATAATGAGCAGCATCATAGGCGGCAGAAATCCTGGATTGCATCGGCTTTCTTGGCATTGATATGTATCCGAAATCATGTGGCTCAAATTCAAAAACGGTACTTCCCCCGGTTGGATAAACAATCCGTTGGAGCATTCCGGCTTTCATGAAGTCTCCATTTGGTTCCCGGTTAGCACCCCGGGTTCTCCAGATCATCTCAGATAACTGTGGCAGATTCAGGTTTATTCCGGTTAGTTTTTCAATATTCTCTCCTCTTGCATTCATGCCTGTTGGAGGAGTACTTTTGTACTGCCTGTAATTCCGTACGGTAACCTCCGGGATGAAATATTGGTTGTTTGCTCCATTAAAATACCCCCAGTGATCCTGACCATATGATCCTCTCGGAGGCAGGGGAGTTGGGTCATAAAAGAACATATAGGGCGGGTTGGCTGATTCTCCATTGCCGGATAATTCCCTGACATTATCCAGCCGTAATCGTCTGGATGGAGGAAGATAATCGTACCAGGTCCCATAGGTTGCTGTTTCAAAAAAACTGTAATCAAACTGAAAGATTTTTACTGTTTCTTGTGAAAAAAGGTCCTTGATGGTAATCCGGTCCAGCCCTGTTATTTCACCTCCTAAATAATCTCCAAACGATGAGGTATCAAAAAGAACAAATCCTTTTGAATACTCTATCTCCCTGAGAAATTTGCCATCGATGTCTGTCTGATGGTACCTTTGCAGGTCATCCCAGTCGGGATATGAGTTTCCAACTTTCCTTTGAGGTAATGGATCACGGCGACTGCTATGATAATCGATATAGCTGAAAAGTATATTGTCTTCGTTATTGGCTGATCGAATTTGCTTCAAATACCAGCTTGAAATAAACGATTCTCTTCTTGATCCATCTTCATTGATGGGTGTCGAGATTTCAGAAGCATCCCATCCTCCGAATTGATACCTTGTTCCATTTTCATCTACAATCTCCCAGGAGGTTATTTTCCCCGATTGATCCCGGTTATACGAGACGACTAAATTCTGGTGCGGAATAACCACCGGTTGCCCATTTCCGTTCAAAATAATCCTACCGCTTCGACCATTAACGTTGAAGAAAAACATGTCTGGTTGTGAATCTGCCCTGCCATCGGCAATTTCAGATAGGTATAGATTCATCTCCAAATCATCTGCTCCCGGAGGCTTCCATGGTCCGAACAGATCAAGATTAGTCCCCAGTGAAGGAAGTTGATTCCCATGCAGTGATAAATACCCCATGGGATGATCGTCAGCTATTCCTCGTACCGTTCGGGTTATGATCCCACCTGCATGCAAGGACCAACCAAGACCTGTCCACCCGGCGATGTCATTCACTTTTATTCCTGATGCATGATAGTCGAGAGAAATAGTAAAGGATAGCTTTCTGCCCTGGACCTCCCAAAGCGGAATATGTATCGAAGGACTACCGGTATATAGAGTGACCGGAATTTCTGCATACATACCCAGAGAAGATGCAGTGGGGGAGGGTGGAATGATGTTTCCCAACTGGGGGAAAGACTCCTGGGCATTACAGAAACGTGATATTGGAAATAAGATAACGAATATAAAACCCAATATGGAAAAGGATGACTTCATGTACTATTCACTGATCCGTTATAACTATTTTTCGTGATAAAACACTATCCGTAACTCTGATCTGGAGGTAGTAAACCCCGCTTGGCAGATCCTTCCTGTTCCATTCCATTTGATGAATCCCGGATTTTTCCTCACTCTTTACAATGGTTAAAAGTTTTTTCCCATTCATGTCGAAAAGTGAAATATCGATCCACATATCATCCGGGATAGAATAAAGAATATTTGTTGTTTCAATGAACGGATTTGGAAAATTTGAAAGAGATAGTATCCCGGATGAAACATCCAATCCCACCGGGATTTCAACAAAAGAAGAACAACCAAAACTGTCACTCACAAAGAGCGAATAATTACCCTGTACCAGGTTTGCCAGGCTCGGTGTCGTATCTCCCGTATTCCACAGGTATGAGAAATGATCCGAAATACCCGAAACGGAAGTATGAATTGAACCGTTTTTCCCATCAGGAAGGAACTCATCGGTCACCTGAAATGCAATGCGAATAGAATCCAATAGGACATGAATTGAATCACTTTTTTTACATCCAAATTGATCCGTGACTTTAATAAAGTAATCACCTGGTTCGGAGATTTCAAAATACTGGTTGTCACCAGCACCATTGTTCCAATTGTATTCCATAAAACCGGCTCCTGCATCAAGTGTGTCGTAACTGTTCTCACACAATACCCGGGTGTCCGGCAAGTTGAATGGAATAATTGTACAGGGATCAATAAACATTGTTATGAAAATGTCCTTTATTCCGCGGGAAAAAATCGGTTCCTGATCCGTTGCCAGATCATCGGTAAAAGAACCCATGAGGCAGATTTTATCAGAGTAATCGGTTAAAATAGTATGTCCCAGATCTTCTGAAGTGCCAAAAAAAATCTTCCACCATAAACATTCCCCGGTTCGATCAAATTTTAAAAAGAGGATATCGCTCTGCCGGTCAAAGCTGGAGATGGTATCCTGATCCATGATGGTTGTTCCCCTGAAAGATCCAAGCGTGAAGAGATTCCCAGATGAATCAATACTAATGCCATTTATTTCATCCGATTGTTTCCCCCCCCAATGTTTTGTCCAGATTATATCTCCGGAAGGATTCATTTTGACAAGAAACAGATCTTGTTCACCATGAGAAACATAAACCGTGTCCTGTAGAATTATGGAATGGTTAAACGACCCTGAAAAATAAACATAACCGGCTGTATCGATCGCAATTGCCCTGGCTTTGTCATCAAAATCACCACCGATACGTTTTATCCATAATTCATTCCCCGTAGAATCAAATTTCCTGATGAAAATATCCTTACGGCCAAAAGAGAAGATTGTCGTGTCTTTTGTTTCGAACTTTGTTTCATATGTGCCGGCTACAATCAACTCCTTTCCAGCTGAAACCTGTAAGAATAACTGGTCGTCCGGATTCTTTATACGCCAGGTTCTTATCCAGTCAACATCCCCTTCTGAATTGAGTTTTAGAACAAACTGGTCTTTCCGGTTAACTGAATGAACAATAGAATCTTCAATCGAAATCCACTTTTTAAAGTAACCCGAGACATAACAATTCCCCTCCCTGTCACCCTTACAGGAAAGCAGGTTTATTTTATCACCCGATACCGGAACGGTAAGCCATACTGGCTCCAGGTCGGGATCAAGCATGGCGACATAGATAGATGTTCTCTTTTGGGATTCTGAACAAAAAGGATGGAGCAGGAGACTGTCCCTGAAAGTGCCGGTGAGGTATACCCGGTTGCCTGTACAATGTATTCCGTTTAACGTATTGTAGATCCCCCCGGAGACCTGCCTGACACCGACAATTGAGCCGGCTTCGTTGATTTTGCAGATGAAATGATCCTGTCCGTCATTTGAGATGAGGGTGTGATCTCCGAAGGTGACGGTTCCGCTGAATACTCCTCCCATATAGATGTTCCCGGATGTATCATTATCCATTGCACCCGACAGATCCCATCCTTCTCCCCCCAATTGCAGGATCCATTCCTGAATGTAAGGCTGTGCAGCAGTGGAACAGCATATTCCGATATTGGCAGTAAACCAGAATATCCGGAGCAATTTGATCATGACCGGGATGTGTGATGATGAAAGACCCTTCACCCTATAATTCCGAAAACAGCAAAAAGGTTACCCACTAAAGCATATGTTTTACAACATATTTCATAAAAAATATATCCAAAAAAATGGTGACAGCTTCCTATTTAAATTTTATATATCACTGAATATCAATACTTTAAAAATTTTATTTAATAATTATTTACTAATATTTTATTAATTAAAATGCTCTGTATCAATGTAATAATTAGAGAAATAAAAAATAGGAAGCTGTCACCATTTTTTAATTTTGCAATCCGCAATCCGCAATCCGCAATCCTTCCTATTCATCATATATTCCCAGGTGTTTCTGGGTTTTGACAGGGAGTTGGGAGGCGACGAGCTGGTAGGACTGGCGGGCATAAAACTCCCATTCCGCCCGGCTCATCCGGCCGATGTCTTCAATCAACACCCATTTGTTCCTGGCGAAATAGGGGGCGGGCACGATCCCGTCGCGGGTGACCAGCTCCTCAAAATCCTCATCCGTCACCTTGAAGGAGGCCGATGGCGGAACCGTATCCAGCGCGATGAGCATAAAGAGCTTCTTACCAACACTGAAACAGAGGTTGTTCTCCCACTTGATGTCCTCCGTGACACCGTTGAAGCCCATGCAGATTTGCCGTAAATCTTCAATGTTCATCTGGCAGGTTGGAATTAATCAATGTATTAAATTTTTTCACCGGAGGAGGATGTCTCAAAAGTTTAAAGAACAGTCATTCTGAATTTATTTCAGAATCTCAACATGTTAATAATCAGGCGTATGAGATCCTGAATCACCTGCCAGCCGGCAGGCTGGAGTTCTCCCTGGGAGTCCTTCGGACAGGATGACCAAAAATTTGGCTTTTAAGACACTCCTTTGTCCTGAAGGGACAATAACAAAGCACTCTGGTGAGCGCAAACGACTCAGAGAGTCGTTCTCCAAAAGTAAAATATCTTTTTAACTAGGTCCAGATTGTTGAGCCTTTCTTTCATAACTGGTAATTTAAGTTGATGAACCATTCACTCAAACCAAAGAAGTTTTATGATTGCTCCCACGCTTTCATCTTTCTCAGAAAAAGGGACAGGATCACAGAACTCAGCAGGGCAAGGATGAGAAACACACCAGCGATCGAAGATTCTTCACTGATCCCTTTGACTTTCAGCATGATCACCATGGCAGCCAGGGCAATGGCGAGGATGATGATGAATACAAGTCCCGTCAGCGACAGGATGTATCCAAGGGTCTTCTTTTTCATGAGTAGGACAGCTGCAAGGATAAGTCCGGGTAGGGCAATAGCCACGTCGATCACATGCACGGGGTTGACCAGCAGGTTATAATCGGAAACACTCTCGGGGATCCGGTTGTGGATCACCGCGGGAACGATCTCTTTCAACCACAACAAATAGAAAAGGATGGCTACAATGATGAGGTATATCCCTGTCAGCCGCACGGGGACACGTTCTTCAAACCAGGATCCGGCATCCATCCCCATCAGTTCATGGATCATGATGATGAACAGGTAGGTTGAAAGCCCCAGGATGGCACAGTAAAGCAGAAAGAGGTAATTGAAATGTATCCCAAGACTATAGATGATAAACGAATAGAGGATATAAAAAAGCGTTCCGCTGAACAGGAACATCGCTGCACGGTTCTGTTTGCGCACAAAGATCAAAAGGATGACCAGCAAAGGGACAACCAGGAAAAGGTCAACCAGGTCCTGCCCGATACCCTGGGTTGCAAGGGAAGGCACCTCCCGTTCGTAAGTAACCGGGAGAAATGCACCACAGATAGATACAATGGCAAGCGATACCGCCATTAAAATGGTGAGTATTGTAACTATGGTCGATTGATTTTTTCTCATAATTAGTTATTCTTTTTCCGGTTGACCAAGGTATTTATTTATTCTTTCGTGATTCCAGGAAATCTTCCAGCACTTTCTCCAGGTCGCGCGGACCGTCGGCTGTATCCAAAAAGATCTTTCCGTCTTTCTCGGTGAATCCGAATGCACCATAGATAATACCGACTATGGGATCGTCGATCATGCAGAGGTACCTTACGGAATAGAGGGTTGAGTACTCCTCCACCCGTCCTGCGCCATCCTGTGTGTAAAGGTAATCGATCTGTGCCCACTCTTTGTCCGGGCTCACGTCCATCAGGGTGATATCCATGTGTTCATCCGCCTCAAGGTTCCTTGCCTCTTCCAATGCATTTCCATCCGCCAGGACAATACCCGATCGTTTGTTGGTGTTCACATAGATCATCGCTTCTTCCATATCCTCCCATACTTCGGTTATCCGTTCGTCCGGGGGGATGGCATCAATCGTTTCTTTGGGGGAGGTGAACCAGACATCCGATATGCAGGTATCATCCCATTGGCTTCCCTTGTACACATCCAGGATCTCGATCCGCACGAAGAACCGGAAAGAGGGTTCGGTGGGGCAGTCTTCCTTCACTTTTTCCAATTCAGCTTTATGCTCTTCCATGAACTGTTTCCTGCTCATTTCAGCAAACTCGTTAACCCTGGTCTGCTCAAAGGGCAGATCGATCTCCTGTGTCCCGGACCGGTCTTCCAGTCCGATCACCTGTCCGGCACCGAATTGCCGGAGATAATAATACACTCCGATTTCCGTAACATCGCCGGGGATCATAAATCCGGCAAAGAGGGATACCCGGATTGTTTTTACCCGGTTGTTCTTGGTGAACAGGTCGTCGGTCTTCTGAAAGCCGTTGTGGATAACCATCTGTTCAGGGAGAATCTCTCCGATAGCCAGGTAGAAATATTCTCCTGTTCCCGGCCCTTCAACTCCTTCAACCCAGGCGGTGTATTTGCTTTTATCGAAAAGGTTATGTCCACCGTAATTTCCCAGTCCCTCAAACGGATCAACGGCATCCAGTTCCGAGCTAACCATATGGGGTAGGCCCATGGCATCGCTGAAAAAAAGCCTTTCCCATTCGGGCTGCTGGGCTGAGCATTGTGTAAAAAAGATTGCAAGCAGGAGAAAAGTAATGTTTTTCATAACGCATTCAGTTTAGCAACGGGATGATTGGACTTGAAATTTCTCCCTTAAAAATAGCGAAAGAATCGGAAAATCGGAAAACTACATCCTGCCCAGGAATTTGAATAGACTGAGAACCAGAAGAGCTATGAAGATACAGATCAATACGATGGCAACCCACCGGTATTTTTTCTTTTTCTGTTCCAGCTGCTGGCTGCCTTCGAGGAAACTCCTCTTTTCGAAAATTTCCTTTCATACGTGCCGGAACTTACTTCATTAGTTACAAAATGGCATGAAAAACTACAGGCAGAAGGTAATAATTTCGTCAAAAATTTGAGAATTCGGCAAACCAATGCAGGTCCATTTACGTAAGGTTTACTGTTAGTAGAAAAGAAATCCGATGAAACTCAGAAATGGTTTACGGCTTTTATCCATATTCCTGTTGTTCATCATGGGTTGTTCGGGAAGGATGGAGGTCCCCCCGCGGAGTCATCCGGTCAGTGAAACCTGGAACGATCTTTTTTCCGTCGATTTGTCGAATGCTCTTTACCAGAAAGGAAGCTGGAGTTTTGTGAACGGAATTCTGATACCCAGCGAAGACACGGAAATATGGAGCAATGTTTCGTATGATAATTATATCCTGGATCTTGAGTTTAACCTGGATAGCGGTGCTAATAGCGGGGTTATTGTCTACTGCAGCCATATTGATGATTGGATTCCGAATTCAGTCGAGATACAGATTGCGGATGATTCGTTCAGAGAGGCGAGCACCTCTCCAGGAAAAGATTGGTGTGGAGCCATTTACGGGCACATGGCACCAACCATGAAAATGGTCAGGGAACCGGGCAGATGGAACCGGATCACCATCACCTGTGTGGAGCATTCGATTTATGTTTTACTGAACGGGGAGGAGGTTGTCCGGCTTGATATGCGGTTATATACTAGCGGAAGAACCAACCCGGATGGCTCTGAAATTCCTTCCTGGCTCAGCAAGCCCCTTGCAGAACTCCCAACCATGGGTCATATCGGCTTCCAGGGATTGCATGGTGGAGTAACGGTCCGGTTTAAAAACATCAAGATACTGGAGCTGGATTGACCGGAAACCTGTCAACTTTTAACTATCCCAAAAGAGACAAGGTCTGTTTATTCGTCGGACGAGCTTGAGTCGTCCGACGAATGATCTTCAGGATAACAAATTTTTCTCTAAGCCACTTAAATTCAATTCGACTTATGTCTCCTGAATAAATGGTATCTTGTCCTAACTTACTGTTTATTAAAAGGATAATAACTCTTATGAACGTTCGGTAAATCTTCGGTCCATGTAACGACTTCCAATCAAAGTGGCAAATAGTTGGACCGGATTTCAATCAGGTTCAATGTACCCAGGGCTAATTATGCCCTGTGAAGTACTGCCTTGCAGTTAAAGCTTTGCTTTCATTTCACAGGGCAAGAACGCCCCGGGCTGCTATATGACGCTCCTGCCTCCGTGTAATACTTCACAATTTCGGTAACAAAATAGCATATAATCATATGATGGGAGATATTATTCCAGATTCTTCTGTCGAATATAGTTCTTTGCCATAATGATTTACCCCGGCAGGGGTAGAATAATGAATAACCACCGGTGCGAACCGGTGGTACTAAGTAACCGATTATTTTCAACCCTGAAGGGGTTGAATTGGAAGCATCAACTCTTTAATATTCAACCCCATTCAGGGTTGAGTTATATTCTCATCTTAAGTACCCGGCACTACGCCCTGACTGATTCGTCAGGGCTTGTACCGGGCTATTTATTATTGAATCCCGCTGGGATTCTCTTCAAGGGCTACTCCAGAATATTTAAAAATATAACCTTATATCTTGTCATAGACCTGCCGAAATACAGGAAAAAACCGTTACCTAAATACTGAAGAAATACACTCCGGCAGGCAGGTCCATTGGAGCTAAGTCGGTCTTATCCTGGCTCCTGTTTAAGTATATATTCTGCTCATTTTATCACTCAAGGATCTCATTCTTCTCTTCAAAACTTAGACTTTAGTGCTTTGGCTGTTCTTACACTTCAATCGTAATACTGATCGAGAATTTTAATTTTTAGAACAGTTGATATTCCATCCGGTTAACGTATTAACTTATTAACTTATCACATAGTGATGCCTATGGCATAACATTTAACTTATTTCTCCCCGCAGGAGTGGGATTAGCGAACTTTGGCAAAGAATTTGCATTGATGTAATTGAAGAGATAAAACGAAGTATAAACTGTGGAAATCATGAAAAAATTTGTTATCATAATCCTTATAGCAATGCTTGCTGCACCCATGGGTGCAGAGGCACAGCGAAGGTCCGGATCGAAGAGCAGCAAATCCAAAACCACTTCAGTCCGGAGCAGCAGTTCCAGGAAAAGTTCATCCACTGTGAAAAAGGCGGTCAGGAGCACCTCACCTGTAAAACGATCCACTTCAGCTGTTCGGCCTTCTTCACGGAGCTCTTCTTCGAAATCGAGAGCGGTTGTTACCACTCCCCGGAGTTCATCATCCCGTTCAAGTGCGGTTGTCAGAACCGTTCCCAGGAGTTCTTCTTCAAGTTCCAGGACCGTTGTAAGAACCAACCCGGGAAACAGCAATTCAAGATCGAGTACGGTGACACAATCAACATCGCGCAATACGGTAACCAACCGGAGTGCTACTACAAGGGAGCCGGCTGTTGGCAATCGTCCCTCCCAGCAGGAGAGAAGCACCAATCAGCACCGCTCGGCCGCACAACGTTCGGGATCGAACGGCTCACACAATTGGGGCAGTTCGGTTGCTCACAACAGGCCGGGGATCTACCATTCAACCCGCAGGTTTGTCCGCGAGCGCCCGATCCTTCATTCCTACAGGGTAACTCCTCATCCACGGGCTTACCGGGCACGGTTCTTCCCTTACAGGATGCCTCCAATCGTTCGTGTTTACTGGTCATACCCGGTTTTCCGTTACTATTGCCGCCTCTACCCGGTGGTCAGCTACTGGACCTATTATCCGGAGTACTCCATCACCACCATTTCTGCATACGATGCACTGTTACACATTGGTGAGATTCGAAGGGTATACGGTAAAGTTTCCGAAGTTTACTTCTCCGTAGAGACCGATGAATATTTCCTCTACTTCGGAGCCTACTACCCACACCACGACTTTACGGTGGTGATCCCCGGAGAGATTGCACGCCGGTATTCACGACACCCTGAATTCTATTTCCAGGATGAGCACATCGAGGCAACAGGTCTCATTACCGAATACGAGGATAAGCCGGAAATTGTGGTGAAAGATAAGGATCAGCTTCGAAGATACTAACACATTTGAAGATACATGGCTTGAGTTCAACGCTATGGTTTAGGTTAATTTTTAGGGTAAGTTAGAGAGCCACCTGCATCCGCGGGTGGCTCTTTTTGTATGGTCAGACGATGGTCACACAATGGTCACACGATTGTCATGCAATTGCCAATTGGAGTATTTCACAGGGTGAACTTACCCGGGGCTATTTATTATTTAACCCCTCCTTTTTTTCTATATCAGATGGTTTGTATTATTTGAAACGATATGATATAAGTTAAAAATATAGAAAATCAATTATTTACAATTTGTTTCTCACTACTCATCACTCACACTCTCATAGTCTTCCAGTCTCAGATCCCGCTTTTCAGCGGGATAAGTTCGACTAAGCCTTTTCGCTGCACAGGTTTGTGAAAATCCAGTCTCACTTATACCTCCAGCTGGTCAGGTCTGCTCCTGGCGGTGCTGCTTCTTCAATTCTTTTCAGGATTTTTGGAACATACATCTGGTTGTAGCGGAGTCTGGAGAGGTGGTTGGGCCTTGTTTGATCACCGTTCCAGCAATGTTCGGCTCGGTCTCCATAATCCACTTCCCCGGCATAATAGGGATCCGTGGTATTTTCCAGGAACTCCTCCATCAGGTAGACAGCATTGTTGAGGTAGTAGTTATCCATATCTCCGCAATAGATGTGGATCTTTCCTTCCAGTTTCGGACCCAGGGTTTCCCAATCCCGTTCGAGGATATAGTGCAGGTCGTAATTCTCTTTCCAGTACCCGGTTACGGTTGAATCGATTTCTCCGGTAAGTTTATCCCAGATCGGTTTTGGATAACCATTGTCCCCGACGGGGGAGTAGACAGCCTGCCAGATGTCCCACTGTCCGCCTGAACGGCTGTTGGTTCCCAGCACCAGTTCCAGGAGATTGTCATCCATCAGGGTGTTGCTTACTTCTCCAAGGTAATTTCTTCTTCCCGGGCGGAGTGTTTTTTTGTACTTGCTATCCAGGAAGTACGCATTTTTATGCTCGTAAATATTCACCAGTGTATATGCCCGGAAATCGATCGGATCGGGGCAGGCTGCGAAGCAGCCATTGTAATCATCGGGATAGAACACCTGGACAGCAAGGGCTTCCCAGCCACCCGTTGAGCCACCGTAAAGAAACCGTGCCCAGCCTTCACCAATTCCCCGGAAACGTTTTTCTACTTCCGGGATCAATTCATGGGTAATGGCATCTCCATATGGACCCAGGTTAGCGGAATTCACAGCATAGCTGTCGTCGTAAAACGGATTGGCATGTTGTACCTCGATGATCAGCATCCGTGGAAAATCGGGACCTGTCCATTCTTTATAAAACTGATAGGCTTCCTCCTGCTGTATCCTGTTGTATCCGTTTACATTAAAACGGGCACTGTAATCCGCTTCGAGGTCCGGATCGGGGGGTGTTTCACTGAATCCGCTGAAGTCATGTGGAAAATGACCGTGAAAGATACAGATCGGATAGTGTGCTTCGGGATGTTCGTCAAATCCTTCCGGCAGCAGCACGTGTGCACCAAGGTACATGGGCTGTCCCCAGAAATCCGAAAGCAGTTTACTCTGGATTTTAATGTGTTTGATGTACTTTGTGTCTTCCGGTTCTTCAAGGGGAGGATTGACCTTGTCGAGGGTTATCCTGATCTCCTCCTTTTTCGAAGGATCATAATGAATGAGGAATGGGGTACTATACAAATTCCCGGGAGCAATTCTCCATTGCTGTCCCTCTCCCCGGTCCATGGGTAATTTGATGGTGTGCCCGTGAGCAGGTGTAACCGTTTCGTATTTATGCAGCAATGCCTGCACGTAATAATCACCTTCCGGTATATTTACCATATTTTCAATGGGATAACCATAAACATCATCAGGGATTATCACGTCATTCCCGGGCTCCCAGGATTCCACGTTAGTCCCGAATACTAGCTGGGTGTTTGGTCCGGAACTGACCTGATTCCGGGGTTCTCTTTCGTTGTTATCGGCAAGGAACAGCATGATCCTGCCATCCAGGGTGTCCTGATGCAACTCATCTGCTGCTGTGACGATAAATGATACCGATGTTCCCTCATTTCCGGCAGGTACTGAGCAGGATTGCATGATAATACATACTACCGGTATGAACAGGAACAATTGAATAATTAGGAAGGGTTTTCTGTTTTTCATGGCGGTGGATTTTGTTTCTGTTAAAGATAGGAAAAAAGTCAATCGTTGAAGGGGAAATGTTAATGGTTTATGGCATATTTAAAGATGAAATTTGATCCGCACTCTTTGCCAGCTGGTGGATTACTCGCGCCCACAGAGCAGTCGCACTTTCTGCTCATGAGGTTTGATCTCACGTTGTTCACTCAAACGTTCGACGGATGAGTGTAATAAAGAGTCCGGAAATTGTTATGGGGTTTGATCCAAAATTTGCTACTTTTATTACCTCAAACAATTAATCATTAAACAATTTTACCATGAGGAATGTAATCATTGTATTCTGTCTGCTTTTCATTCTTGCGTGCAATCCGCAGGATAAGGAAGCACAAACTGTTGAACAATATACTGTTGAACAGTTCTATGCAAACACGGACGTATTTGGTGGATCGTTTTCTGCAGATGAATCACAATTGTTGGTTACCAGCAATGAAACAGGGATTTATAATGCATACGCCATACCGGTAGTGGGAGGAGATCCCGTTCAGCTTACCAGTTCAGAAAAGGAATCCATTTTTTCAGTTTCCTATTTACCGGAAGATGACAGGATCCTCTATTCAAGTGA
>Ga0315534_1001510_pt1 | contig 16019 bp, 11 predicted proteins | sample SalMarSW160240MG_FD_203094 | JGI IMG/M metagenome (GOLD analysis project Ga0315534, IMG submission 203094) | Salt marsh sediment microbial communities from the Plum Island Ecosystem LTER, Massachusetts, United States - Salt Marsh Sediment SW1602-40 ... | reverse complement strand
CAGCCGCTGAGAATTACAGCCGCAAATAAGCCGACAATTGCTAAAAAGACTAAACTGCTTTTTCCCATAACAAATACCCATATACTATTTAATAAGCTGTTTTTTATTTCTAATTATACAGCGTAAGAAAAAAGATAAAAGACTAAAGTTCAGCGTTTGAGTGTTTTCTATTTGTCGTGCAGCGTCTGATTAATTTATGTCAGCACCTGCTGTTTTCTTACAATTTGTCAGTCTGCCGGGACACATCTGCCATCGGCCCAGGCACGAAGGCACTGGACACTTTCAGCCATTGTTACCGAAAGCGGCGGCGATGTTTTCAATGCCGACAGTATTCGACTTGTATCAAGGTCAGTTTCATTGGCATACGCTTCGTGCAGGGCTGATATGACGGCCTGCTCTATCTCAGCACCGCTAAAACCCTCGGATGTCCTGGCCAATGCATCCAGTTCAAATTGCCCCGGCTCACGCCCTCGTTTCTTCAAATGAATAGCGAATATATCCTTTCGCACGGCTTCGATGGGCAGGTCAACAAAGAATATCTCGTCAAAGCGGCCCTTACGAAGCAGCTCGGGTGGCAGGGCCTCGATATCGTTGGCGGTAGCAATTACGAATACGGGTGCCTCGTGCTCCTGCATCCACGTTAGAAGCGTCCCGAACATCCGCTTGGATAGACCGCCATCGGTACTTTGGCTGGCAGCGGATGCGAAGCCCTTTTCGATTTCGTCTATCCACAGGATGACCGGTGACATTGCCTCAGTCTGCCGGAGTGCATCGCGGAGGTTACGTTCGGATTCGCCGATATAACTGGCATATAAGGCACTGGGGTCCATTCTCAGCAGCGGCTGGTGCCAGGCCGTTGCTATCGCCTTGGCACAGAGGCTCTTACCGGCGCCCTGGACGCCAAGCATAAGCACACCTTTTGGAGCTTTCAGGCCGAATTCTTCGGCATTTGACGTAAAAGCGTTCTTACGTTCTTCCAGCCATTTTTTCAACCGCCTCATACCACCAATTTCACTCAAATCCAGCGGTGTTTGAATGTACTCGAGCAAACCTCCGCGTTGTATCATCCGCCGCTTACTCGCTATTACAACATTTATATCATTGTCGTCAAAACGCCTGTCCTCAGCAACAGTATCAATGATAATCCGTTCGGCCTGCCGGCGGGTCAGGCCGCTAAGATTGCGAACGATGGTATCAAGTCCCCTCTGAGAAATCCCGACCTCTATGGGCTTCTTACGGTGGACACGCTGCAGCGTCTTTCGAATGATGTCCAGCAATTCGTCTTTGTCGGGAAAAGAGATTTCGAAAGGCCTTGCATAGGACCGCATAATGTCCGGCAAATTGTCTTTGCTGTCAATCATCATGAGGCTGCTGCCATTATTCTCGAAACGCTCGATAATGTCACGCAGAGCCCGCAGTGCCAGTCCTCCCTTCACATGTTCAGCAAGGTCGAGTGTTACACAAATGGACCCTTCCTTCGCATTACCAAGGCTGCGAAGGCCGGCTGCCGGTGTTTCAGTATCAGCTATGAACGGGCTGTCGGCCAGCAAGCCGTCCCTGACGCCGCCGGAAACAGACCATATCCATAAATCACGGTTTAATCCAAGGGCCGTCTGACGCACAATCTCGAGAGCGTACTGTTCCTCGTAGGTGACGATAGATATGCAGCAGTATCCCCCAGTGACCAGTTGTGCAAACCGCTCAATATCGCCCATTGAATATTACCCCACGCATTCATATAGTCACGACTGTGCTCCCGCCTCACACTCTGACGTAGTGACTGTAAGCATTTCCACCGTAAAAGATTTTCTTATACTTTTTACGCAAAATGGCGAAGAAGCAAGTCATAAATAATCAATAATCCTTAATCATTCTTCATTGGCCCTACGAACTCGATAGTATTACCGTCGGGGTCCTTCACCAGTGTCAGATAATTATTGCCACCGAGTTGGTAAGGCTTTTTCACAATCACCGCACCGGCTTTCCTGGCACGCTCTACTGATGTAGTCATATCGGATACATATATCGTCATGTAGCTGTAACCCAGGCTCGAATGGATAAATTGGTTATCAACCTTTTTCCCAGGCGCCTGCGGAAATTGCATCAGTTTGATTTTCGTCGCAGTCGGCTCGTCACCTAACACAAACACCCTCACCTTGAACGGCTGATTGTCGGTCAGCCCGGACCCGCCTCCCATTTCCGCTGACACATCAAAGCCCGGCACTTCTGTAAAGCCCAATGCCTTTTTATAAAAATCCGCAGATTTTTGTACATCGCTTACAACGATTCCCACGTCGATTGTCGTACGTGCAAACGCACTTTGTGTCTCTGCCTCGGTCCGGCTTGCACAGCCGCTAAAAAACAGGCTCCCAATTGAAATAAAAACCAACACAGCAAACAAATTGTATTTTCCCATAACACATCTCCTTTGTTGAATATCAATTTATCACTTTATTATAAAGAAAACACCAGTGAATAACAGTCAAAAGTTACCCATAGACGATTTTAACAACTACAATTAGTCATCATTACCTTTCACTGACTTGCCGTTTTGCCGCAGCCAGCCATTTCGGGTTGATTGTTACACCCCAGCCGGGACCATCAGGGATAGCTGCCAGACCACCGCGTACCTGCAGTTCAGGATAATACAGGTCCCTGGTCCAGTTAGACGGCTCGATGGAGAATTCTATGTGAGGCCCGGCATTAGGTATTGCACCAAGCATGTGCAGTGTAAATACTGTTACCATCGCCAGGTTGGCCGAGTGCGGGACACAAGGCATGTTCGCTTCAGCAGCCATCGCCGCAACTCGCAGTGCCCGTGTCAGTCCGCCGATATAGCAAATGTCCGGCTGGACAATATCAACGGCACGCATACGTATCATCCGCCGCCACTGTGCCAGGTCGTTGTCCTGCTCTCCTCCGGCCACCGGGACATTAATCGCTGCCGTCACCTTGGCCGTCCATTCCAGCTCCCAGTACGGGCAGGGCTCCTCCAAATGACAGACATTATTATCTTCAAGCAACCTGCCGACCTCGATTGCCTTGGTCGGCGTATAGCAACTGTTGGCATCCACCAGCAGTGACACATCATCGCCGATGGCTTTACGGACAGCGGGGACAAGAGCCTCGGTTCGCCCCGGCCACTGGTCTTTGTCGTGCCCGCAAACGCTGCCGATGCGAATCTTGAATGCACGGTAGCCCTTAGTGTCCCTGAGACGAACAAGCCTCTCAGCTTCGTCGGCTGGCTTGATATCTCGTCTCATACTTGAGCCGTAGGCGACTATCGGCTGGCACTTGCCGCCGAGAAGTTCACAAACGCTTTTCTCTTCCCGCTTGCCGTGGAGGTCCCATATCGCCGTATCCAATCCAGCTAACGCTCGACAAACAAACGACCAGGGATACTTGTAATTGGCCTCGATACACTGGTCCACAATAGCATCGATGTCAGCCGGGTCTTTTCCGAGAGCGTGTTGAGCAATCTTGCGGTGCATAATCATCGCGGAGATGTCGGCATCGTATGTGGATATCTGCCCATAGCCTTCTAAGCCATTTTCGGTCCGAAGACGAACAATACTTACATTGCCGCTGGTGAAAGTTTCAATGCTCTTAATTTTCTGGCCTCTCTTAATACCGATTACCTGATGCCCGCTTTTTAGCTCGCTGCGACTTTGGGCAAAACCTTTGCCCGGCTTTAGTAACTGACTTGACATTGCCCCCAATACTGCAACAGCTTTAAGGAAATCACGCCGACTATTCTTCATTTTTATCCTCCTGTTTTATTGACTGCGTCTTGTGCCAATTTGCTCTTTCTTATATTTCTAACTTCACCAAAACGCTCTTTCAAAAAGAAGTATACCCGGCTATCAGGCGTGAATCAAATAAAACATTATTATCCACATCGACCTTCCCACCTTTGACACCCCGCCATTGCTTATCAGTGAGTAACCCAAATAGCTTATTGTTTCAACGCAAAAAGCAGCAGGGCGGCAACATCTAAAATAAACACTCAAAAGCATTGACAGCATTGCTCCTGAGAGTTAAGGTATTGCCAAATTTGAACGCTTATTGTTAGATTTTCACTTTAATTGAGTATTCTTTGTGCCTTTGTGCCGTAGTGCCTTAGTGGCTGTTTTTTAATGGTACTGTTGTTATGAAAGTTTCGCTGAACTGGCTGAATGACTATATTGAAATAGGCGATTCCGTCGACGAAATCGCTGAGATTTTGAGCAATTTAGGATTGCCCTGCGAAGGGATAGAACATCTCGATGGCGACACGGTGATTGATGTTGAGGTAACCAGCAACCGTGGCGATTGCCTCAGCCTGCTTGGTATCGCCCGCGAGTTGGCTGCTGCAACAGGCAAGGAATTAAAAACGCCGGATGTTGCGCCGGCCGAATCAGGTAAAGATGTTACGGAATTTGCCGGCGTCGAGATAGCCGAGCCGGAATTGTGCGGCAGATATACAGCACGGATTATTGAAGGCGTCAAAATAGGCCCATCGCCGGACTGGCTTAGAAAGCGAGTCGAAGCCGTCGGCCTGAGGACCGTCAATAATGTCGTTGACGCCACTAACTATGCGATGATGGAAACCGGCCAACCCCCGCACGCCTTTGATTATGACAAAATCGCTGACGGCAAAATAATAGTCAGAAAAGCTGTTGCCGGCGAACGCATAGTCAGCATAGACGGCACTACCTGTGAGCTCAATCCCGATATGCTGATTATTGCCGATCCAAATGGACCTGTCGCTGTAGCCGGCGTTATGGGTGGTCTCGACACCGAGGTCAGTGAAGCAACTACAACGATCCTTTTAGAGGATGCCTACTTTGACCCGGTCAGTATCCGAAAGACATCCCGCAAACTTGCTCTGCCTTCGGAGGCCGCATATCGGTTCGAACGAATTGTAGATATTGAGATGATAGACTGGGCCTCGAAACGCACTGCACAATTAATTACGCAGGTAGCAGGCGGCAAAGTGGCTAAAGGAGTCGTTGATATCTATCCGAAAAAGCCGGCAAAAAAGGATGTTACGCTGCGGCTTTCACGTTTGAAGAACCTGCTCGGCATTGAAATACCCTCTGAAGAAGTCATAAGAATTCTGTCGTCATTAAATTTCAAGCCGCAAACCAGGGACGGTTTGATTGTATGCTCTGTACCTTCCTGGCGAAGTGACATTTATCACGAAGTCGACTTAATTGAAGAAGTCGCACGTGTCTATGGCTATGACAAGATACCGACAGAGCAAAAAATCAGCATCGAAGTCATCCCGGAAGATAATCGCCAGAAATTGGTAGAATCGATTGCAGCATATCTTAATGGCTGTGGTTTTTATGAAACGATTAATGTGGCTTTCGTTGACGCTGCTACTGCTGAGCTTTTCACGGAAGAAGGTGCTAAGGAACATTTAGGTGTAAACGACGTGTCCAGAAAAAGCGCCAATCTTTTGCGTCAAACCCTCATCGGCTCTTTGCTCACCGTCCTCAAAACAAACGTCAATGCCAAGAACCTGCCGTGCAAAATATTTGAGATTGCTGACACCTATGTACCCGCCAATAAAAAAGGTGCCCTCCCTGTCGAAAAGGCAAAACTGGCTTTGGTATGCGACAGCGACTTCAGAGACCTTCGAGGCGTGATTGAAAGCCTGATAAAAAGTATTGATAGAGATGCACAAACAGTTTTTGTTCCGGCAGACCTGGGCTGGGCAGAAACCGGCGCCCAAATCCTGATAAACGGCAAGCTCTCAGGTGTCGCGGGCATTGTCGGCAGGGCGGTCAAAGAAAAACTTGATTTCACAGACCTCTCACCCTGTGCTGCCGAGCTCGACTTTGAGACGCTTTTAGCTTTACAGCGAAGCGCCGTAAAAGTCACGCCCATCCCGAGATTCCCAGCAATACAACGTGACCTCTCGATTATCGTGGACGAAAAAATTCGCTGGGCTGACATTATTGACGCTGTCAAACAAAAGGCCACGCCTGAGCTTGAAAACATTCAGTTTGTCGGCATATACCGAGGCCGGAGCATTCCGGCCGGCAAAAAAAGTGTCACGCTATCGCTGCGTTTTAGAGATGAAGACGGCACTCTGACTCATCAGACGGTTGACGGGTTTCAGGCCGATATTGTCAATTCCCTCAATAAACACATTGCTGCGGAGCTCCGAACCGTCTGATTCGCATCACCTGATTTGAGATTGTGTGCAGTGGCAGACGGACATTGCCACAAAAATTCGACAATGATCCCAGGATCCCAGACTAACAGCGGATTTTCCTTGACGGCCAGTCACTAAAGACTATAATTGAGTTATTCTGAATGGCTTTGCGACAGGAGTAGTGGTGCAAAAAAACGATTACATCGTGACAACCCCGGGGAATTTTACGCAAAAATATCATTGCGCACAGTGTGCGCCTGGGAATATTTAATATTACCTGCCAACGCAGGGACACGTTTTGAAAGGGTGAGAAAATGAAAAACACAAAAATGCTTAGGATTCTGGTTTTGGCTTTGGGAATGATTGTCAGTTTGGCTCAAGCCGGCAAGGCGGAGCCGATGGGTACGGCCTGGACCTACCAGGGCCGGCTGATGGATGCCAATGACACCGCACGAGGTGTCTATGATATGATGTTCCATCTTTATGATTCGCCGGAAGGCCCAAGCGAAATAGGCGTAACAGATATACAGGACGTGGAGATACCGGATGGTTATTTCACGGTCGAGCTGGGTTTCGATGTTGAACTCTTTTCCGGGGATTGGCGCTGGCTCGAGATAAGTATCAGGCCTGGTGATTCCAACGACCCTGACGGTTACATTCCTCTAAATCCCCGTCAGCAGATTACACCCACACCTTACGCGCTTTATGCACGCAGGGCAGGCATTGAAGTTCCACTGAGTTTAACAGGTTCAACAGATGTAGAATGGATTATCGGTGCTACCAACAATGGAAATGGTCCGGCTCTTGGCGGCATTAGTCTTGCCGGTTATGGCGTACGCGGGCAGAGTACCAGCGGATACGGTATTTTAGGTACGAATACAGGCGGCAAATACGGCTACCTCGGCGGTGACGAATATGGCGTGTATGGTACAAACAACAACGGCAACTACGGGGGAATGGGGGGCAATGTCTACGGAGTATATGGAGAAAGTACAAGCGGGTACGGCGTTTTAGGTATGAATACCGGCGACAACTATGGCTACCTCGGCGGTAGCGACTGCGGCGTATATGGCGAGGCTCCGGGTGACCAGCCGGGCATTAAGGGCCGGAGCCAAAACGGCGACGGTGTGGTCGGCTGGACCGGCGCCAGCAATAAGAGCGGGGTATATGGTTGGAGTACCATTGGAGCCGGCGTTACAGGACGGTGCGAAGGCAGCGGAAACACCGGATTTCTCGGCGGCAGCACTTGCGGCGCGTATGGCTACGACAGCAGTGGCAATTTCGGGCTTCTTGGAAGCAGTGATTATGGTGTGTACGGTAATAGCAACTACGGCTACGGTGTGTATGGCTTCAGCGAAAATACTTATGGTGTCGTTGGCGACTGTAATGACGGCTACGGTGTGTATGGGAAGAACAGAAGTAGTGAAAACTACGGCTACATCGGCAGCAACCAGTACGGAGTTTACGGCAAAAACTGGAGCTTCGGCAACTACGGCTTCCTCGGCGGCAGCGACAGCGGCGTATATGGCTATAGCTACAACGGCTACGGTGTGTATGGCTACAGCCATATCCTTTCCAGTACCAGCGCCGGTGTGTACGGCCACAGCGACTACGGCTACGGTGTGTATGGCGGTAGCGGCAATGTCACTGGCGCCAAGGCGGGATATTTTGCCGGCAATGTTTATGTAACCGGCGAGATTTCTGCAGAAAACGTTGTCGATAGAACTCCTTATCCAAAAGACCTGAAAACGGCATATGACGCCGTGATGTCAATGGAGCTTCTGCTAGATGGTCAATATGAAGAAAACAACAAGGAAAAGCAACTTGACCATTCAAAACTGAGCAATTTCATCCGTAGCGAAGATGGTAACCGCGATTTATCGGCTACCGTGTCGTGCCTTAATGAAGTCGTTAAAGATTTGGTAAAAAAGGTCGAAGCACAGCAGCAAATAATAGAAACACAAAACAAACAAATTCAGCAAATGACTCAAATACTGCAAACAAATCGTAATCTCAATTCGTTATCTCAACAGGAGCAATGAAATGAGAAATAAATTATTGTTAATATTCGTTTTGTTCTCTTTAACGGCAGTTGGATATGGTGCTTACAGCATTAGCTGGTACACCATCGATGGCGGCGGTGGTCAAAGCAGCGGTGGGCAATATGTCTTAACGGGAACAATTGGCCAGCCGGACGCGGCATACTCGGAAGGCAGCGGCTATGAAATGTTAGGCGGATTCTGGCCGGGCGGTCCTCTATGCTTTGTAGATTTCGAAAGCTTTGCCAGATTAGCCGAATACTGGGGGGATGAGTCTTGCGACGAAGGCAATAACTTTTGTGATGGGGCCGACTTCGAGCCGGACGGCGATGTCGACCTGGTCGACTTAGGATTGTTTGTTGATGAATGGCTCTGCTACTGCCCGACCGGCTGGCCGTTAAAATGAGAGAGTAAACAACTCACAGTAAAATTGCGGGCTGGACATAGTTTATCCACGCGCGGGAAATTCTATTTGAGCTCGACGGACCAATAGGCGTGGTCGAGGAACTGCTTCCAACTGCGATAACGCTGATGGCCTAAGTAAATATGAACAAGCGGATTGTGCTTCGGCTTTACCGGCTTTTGAAAAAGTGTCATCGAAGCCTGTCGGGGTGTTCGGCCGGCTTTTTTCACATTGCATTTGGTGCAGGCACAAACAATATTTTCCCAAACAGATTTTCCGCCCATACTCCTCGGTATAACATGGTCGAGTGACAATTCGCTGGTAGGCTGGCGTTTACCACAATACTGGCATTTGTTTTTATCTCGCGCGAAGAGGTTTCGACGATTAAATTTTACCTCACTGCGCGGCAGACGGTCATAAAACAACAGGCGAATAATCCTCGGCACAGCAATATAAAAATTGACAGTGGATACCCAATCGTGGCCGTCGCTCTCGAAGTGACGCCTGAACTGGCTTACTTCGCACCAGCTCTCGAAATCATAGTTCGAATATCTGCCCTCCTCAAGTGAAACGACCTCCGCAAGGTCGCGAAACAGCAAAGAAAATGCGCGTCTCGCGCCGATAATGCGGATTGCCATATAATGCTTGTTCAGAACAAGGACATTACAATTCAAACCAGAATGATACTCCTCAAACACCATATATCATATCTCACATCGCGACGCGTCAGCCGAGACACACTCCAGACACCGCTCCTGCCGTTTCCGCGTCTTTACATATTATATTAAGCGGTCAGGGAATGAGGAAAATAAGAGTTAACTCACCTGTCCTCAAGCCCCAAATACTTCAGGCTTACGTATCCTCTTCACCTTCTGGGGCAGATTCACCTTCTGAGGCAGATTCACCTTCTGAGGCAGATTCATGGACTACATTCTCAGCCCTTAGCCCCTTTTCACCCTCAACGATGTCGAAACTGACGCTGTCACCTTCAACAAGAGTTTTATATCCTTCGCCTGCAATGTCTCCGTAATGAACGAAAATATCCTTGCCGTCTTCGGCAGCGATAAATCCATAGCCCTTACGTGGATTAAACCACTTAACTGTTCCCTCTGACATAAAACGCTCCTTTTGAACATCTCTTTCAAAACATATTATTGTCTGCACAGCCCACAATCTATCAAAGCAGCGAGTTCACAGTTTAAAGCCTGTCGGCTGAAAGCGGATCGCGGACTGCGCGGGTTTTTGCAAAAGAAATTACTTTGTCTCAGCCGTTTCTGTAGCGGGTACTGCACTAAGATTTTCTCTCATTAGTCGTCCCATCTTAAACTTAACGGTTCTCTTGGCAGGGACATCAACACGCTCAAGTGTTTTGGGATTCTGCGCGATTCGTGCAACTCTTGTCCTGGTCTCGAAGACACCGAAATCGCGGAACTCCAAACGATTATTCTTGCATAATTCCGCGGTCACTTCTTCAAGAAACGTCTGAACTATACTCTTGACTATTACTCTTTTTGCCTGCGTTCGTTCTGCAATCCGGTCGATAAGTTCTTTCTTCGTAACTGTTGCCATAAGCCACCTCATTTTAAGAAGGTAAGGATTGGAATCGGAATTCTGCTTACATTAGGAAAGCGCTGTCCGGAACCCTCTAACATATTGCCCTGCTGGATTGTCCAACTGCCCACCACACACCTCTGCAAAACCACAATACGATAAGCTGCTACTCTCAGAGACTGATTCTACCATAGTTTGCGGGACATGATTCTCTAAATTCGTCACAAAACCAACCTACAAAATAAAACCTATAAATAACTGCAAGTTACTATACAGCCGAGACTTCGATGCTGCAAGTGATTTTCAAAGAAAAAAATTCCCACTTCTAAAAAAATTTTAACTCCGCCCGAAGCGCAGGGACAACATGCAAAGCTATCTACACAATATCAACTATAACAGCGGCTGCAAATCAGGCAAACTCAGGAACAAATTATTGAAAGATTAAATATTTGTAAACAAGGTCTTCTGGAAAGAGTGCCGCATAAACCCTTTGTAGGCAGTAAGTTACGTAAAATTGACCCTTGTTTAAGCCCGTGGCTATGCCGAACAGATGAAGCTGAAAAACCATATCTAAAAGATTGTCTCCTGGGTGCAGTAAGCACGGCTTTTGCGGTTTTCGGCAGAACTTAACGGCTTTCGACCCTCTGTGAAATAGCCGCAATAACAAATAGCTTATTGACCTGATTAGGACTTATGGGCATAATCAAAGAAAAAGACAAAGTAAAAGGATATAAGAAAAGGAAAAAGATTTAATCCTCAAAAGAACTATCTCAATTATCGTCCCTGCTCAGGATAAACGGGGCCGGTGGTCCGGAGGACGGAAATTAGAGAGACTTTTGGCCGGATTGTGAATGATATTATTTTCTGAGATAGCTTAAAGATTTTATGTCTTCAGGTACGACCGAAAAAAGAAAGTATAAAGAGGCTGCTGAAAAAAGAAGAGACAGGGCGGCTGAAATTGCAAATACCTTCGAATGGCTGATAACGGCCTTTATGCTGGCATTTGTCTTCCGTGCTTTCGTAATGGAAGCATTCCGGATACCTACCGGCAGTATGGCTGATACCCTCAGGGGTGCACATTTTCAGCTTGGCTGCCCTCAGTGCGGCTACGAATACGCACATAATTTCGGCAGTGAGCAGGTCCCGAATTACACTGTCAATATCGAAAACGGCTCGCCTCGATGCCCAAACTGTGGATATTCCCTTGGTAACAGCACAAGGATGGTGCCTTCTAACGGGGACAGGATACTGGTGCTAAAATGTATTTATCAGTTTTTTCAGCCGAAACGCTGGGATGTAGTTGTCTTTAAGAATCCGGCCGATCCCGGGCAGAATTTTATCAAACGCCTGATTGCCAGGCCGGGAGAAACGCTGGAGATTATCGACGGTGACGTTTATATCAACGGCCAAATAGCCCGAAAACCTCCGAAAATCCAGCAGGAGCTGTGGATGCCGGTTTACGACAACGACTACCAGCCGGTTCGGCCTGAAATACCAAATTTCAACGGTCACCAATGGCGGCAGCCGTTCCGAAATACAGCCGGCTCAAACTGGGATTTCAATGCAGTCGGCAAGACGGTATTCGGCCTGGATAGCGATGCGGACGATGTACATACTATGTATTATGACACAAAGCGAGGGAACGACTTCGGCTCGCAAAACTGCGCCTATAATCCAAGCAGAACATATACAAAACCACCCTACTGCAGCGACTTAATGGTGCGTTTCTACGCAAATTTAAGCGAATCACAAGGAATTGTCGGCATAGGTCTGAGTAAGTACGCAAGACGCTACAAAGCACAGGTGGACGCAAAGGGCGTAATGAGCATCGCCAAAAGCGATAACGGAACCGAATGGATGGAGCTGGACAAAAGCAATATTGATCGGCCACGCTTAAATGAACCGGTGCTTGTGAGATTTGTCAACGTTGACCATCAACTTATATTTGAATACGGCGATGAAAAACTGACCTGCGATTTAGGTACAGACCCGGATGTTTCGGGACCAGTGAATGGCAATATTGAGCCGGAGGTGAGGATTTTCGGGTCAGGTAAACTGGCCCTTTCACACATAGCCATTTTCCGTGATACTTATTATACGACAACGACGCAGGAGACCGGCGAACCCTGCTTTGCGACGACGGGTCAACCCTTTAAGCTTGAGCCGAACGAGTATTTCGTACTCGGTGACAACAGTCCCCTAAGCCATGACAGCCGACGGTGGTCTAATAAAGGTATTGGAATCAGTGGTAAATCGGTCTATCGGCCGGGGATTGTGCCGCACGACTACCTTGTCGGTAAAGCTATCTTCGTCTACTGGCCCAGCGGATTCGAGCTCCCGTGGCCTCGAAGCCTGAAAACATTCCTGCTAAAAAAGATGTGGCAGAAGAATCAACTATCGGCAATCATATACTGGACTATTACGTTAAGGTGTATTCCAAATATTGGCCAGATGCGATTTATCTACGGCGGCTCAAATAACAACGGCTAATCATTTATCATTTTTCCAGAGTCAATTATAGAGGTGGGCCTAATCTCAATATGTTCGGGATGGGTTTTTGATTGAAAAATACGGTTCTTTCAGGAGTTTGTGATGGCTTATAAAAAGACACGATTGAAAACAGAAATGTCGTACCTTGAGGCTCTCGACAGGCAGCGAAAGCGAACGCAGGGCTTTCTTGCGCTGCCGCTTGTATTGCTTATATTATTACTGTCTGTGGGAATCGCGGCGGCTGGCGAAAAAAAAGATTGGCCAAACGAGGGGTCGGCCTTCGGTATCAACCTCGGCGGCGTTACTTACTGGTCAACAGAAATTGTTTTTGTCGACCTTTTCAAACACTCTCAGACGTGGAAGAGCCAGGCACCGGGTAAAAGATATGGCCAGGGCGGGCCGCTCGATTTGACCAAAGACGGCTGGGTACGGTCGCTGGCAGATAATGGCCGGTTTGCCGATTCCATTATATTGAGCAGTATTAACAACCGCTACCCCGGCGGAGTCTATACCTGCCTTTATGACGGCCAGGGAGAGCTAAAGTTTGCATACGGAACCTCGGTCATCGACCAAAAGCCGGGCTGTATAAAGGTTCAGGTCAAGCCGGAACAGAATCTGCTCACCGTAGGCATCACCAAAACCGACCCCAAAGACCCGGTGAGAAACATCCGGTTCATTCTGCCGGGATTTGAATATACGTACAGCAAACAGCCATTCCATCCCGACTTTCTGAAGCGATGGGAAAAATTCAAGGTCATACGTTTTATGGACTTTCAACGCACCAACAACTCCGGGCAGACCAACTTTCCCGACCGTCCCACGCCTTCGATGCAGACGCAGGGGGATTCCGGCGGTGTGGCATTGGAATATATGATTCAACTGGCAAACACCCTAAACGCAGACCCGTGGTTCTGTATGCCGCACCTTGCTACTGATGATTATATCCGTGAATTTGCAAAGATGGTAAAGCAGCAGCTCAAGCCCAACCTCAAGGTCTATATCGAATATTCCAACGAATGCTGGAACAGTATGTTCGCCCAGGCACGATACTGTAAGGACAAAGGCAAGGAGCTGGGACTCAGTGACAACGACTACCAGGCGCAGCTTCGCTACTACTCAAAAAGGTCGGTACAAATTTTCAAGCTCTGGGAAAAGGTTTTCGGCGGGACAAAGCGACTCGTACGTGTGCTGGCCGCCCAGAGCGCAAACCCCTGGACGAGCGAACAGGTGATGGATTTCGAAGCCGCTTACAAACAGGCTGACGTTCTGGGGATAGCCCCCTACTTCGGACACGCTTTAGGCAATCCCAATAACCAGGATAAAACCGTTAAAATGAGTGTGGATGAGGTCCTCAATGCCTGCAAAGGATATATTGAAGAAAACAATAAGACCATCGCCAAACAGGCCGAGCTTGCCAGGGAGCGGGGCCTTCAGCTAATCGCGTATGAAGGCGGACAGCACCTTGTCGGCCACGGCGGCGCCGAGAACAACAAGGCGATGGAGCAACTGTTTCACGCAGCCAACCGGCATCCGCGGATGAAGCAGCTTTACCTTGAATACCTGGCCGGCTGGAAGGACTCCGGCGGCACTATGATGGCCATCTTCTCTTCGACGGGCAGATTCTCCAAGTGGGGAAGCTGGGGCATTATGGAGTACCACGGCCAGCCGGCAGCCGAAGCACCCAAGTATCAAGCCGTCATCGAATTCCTCGAAAAAAATCCAAAGTGGTGGTAATACCAATTTTACTTATTAATTGCCGATGTCGGGTTCGTCATACCCGCCTTAGTGTCGAGCGGCTACAGTTCAAGACTTGTGAACCAATGGCCTCTATTTTATAATCACCTGACAGTACACCAAATATCCGGTGCACAGAAAACGGCGACCTTTGCAGAGAATTATGAAAAGAAGATTTATTATCATAGGCATCTTTTGCAGCGCTTTCATCCTTTCAGGAGCGTGGCTTCTGTTCCGCCCATCCGAGGTCATAGCAAAGGGCACACAAGTTGCCTACGAACCGAACATTACGCCCGACTACTCCGGCATCGTTATACCACCCAACATCGCCCCCCTGAATTTCAGGATTCTCGAAAACGGACTATCCTACCGCGTCAAAATCCATTCCGAGCTCGGCACGCCCATAGAAATCGTCAGCAAAACAGGCTCGATACGCATCCCTTTGAGAAAATGGCGGGCACTGCTCAAGGCCAACAAGGGCAATCAAGTCTTCGTCGACGTCTATATCAAAAATACAGATAACAAATGGCTGCAATTTCAGCGCATCACCAATACTATCGCCAAAGACGATATTGACCAGACCCTCGTATACCGCTTTATGAAATCCATCTATAATGCGTGGAAGGACATTGGAATCTATCAACGCAGCCTGACCGATTACGATGTGTCGCTTATCATGCACGGGCGCTCCTTCGGCCAAGGCTGTCTCAACTGCCACAGCTTTGTCGGCAATGCGCCGGATACTATGACAATCGGTCTGCGAAGCGCCACATACGGCAGCAGCACACTGCTGGCACGGAACGGCACTGTCCATAAAATCGCTGCAAAATGGGGCTATACGGCCTGGCATCCCACCGGCAGACTCGCTGCATATTCGATAAACAAGATAATTCAATTCTTTCATACCGCTGGCATGGAGGTCCGAGACGTTGTGGACCTCGATTCCGCACTGGCCTGCTATCATACCGAAACAAAGAAAGTTGTATGCCCCGCGGAGCTGGCCGACAAGAACCGCCTTGAAACCTATCCAACCTGGTCTCCGGACGGGCGGTTCCTCTATTTTTGCAGCGGCCCCATTCTATGGCAGAATCGGGACACGGTTCCGCCCCAGAACTACGACAAGCTCAAGTATGACCTTCGGCGCGTGCCCTATGATATCGAAACGGATAAATGGGGCAAGGCTGAGACTGTCCTCTCTGCTGATGAAACGCAACTGAGCATCCTGCTGCCGAGAATCTCACCCGACGGCCGGTTCCTTCTGTTCTGCATGTGCCGGTACGGCTGCTTTCCAATATATCAGCCAAGCAGCGACCTATACCTGATGGACCTGGCCACGGGAAACTACCGCAGGCTGGACATCAACAGCGAGTATTCCGAATCGTGGCACAGTTGGTCAAGCAACAGCCGCTGGATTGCCTTCAGCAGCAGGCGTCAAGGCGGTGCCCTGACCAGGACCTATTTGAGCTATGTTGACGAAACCGGCCGGGTCCACAAGCCCTTTGTCCTGCCGCAGAAGGACCCCGATTACTATGATTCACTGTTAGAAACATACAGTGTCCCTGAGCTGGTCAAAAGTAAAGTCAAGGTAAATAAATCCCTGCTCGCCCGCATCGCCCGTTCAAAGCCTTTCGAGGCCGTGGACATTCCAATTATTACA
>Ga0315534_1001509_pt1 | contig 16020 bp, 9 predicted proteins | sample SalMarSW160240MG_FD_203094 | JGI IMG/M metagenome (GOLD analysis project Ga0315534, IMG submission 203094) | Salt marsh sediment microbial communities from the Plum Island Ecosystem LTER, Massachusetts, United States - Salt Marsh Sediment SW1602-40 ... | reverse complement strand
GCTTCTTTTCTTCCTGAACCTCAGTAATCTTGGCCCAGAATCTATCCACGATTTTCTGTACGTCATCTCGCTGCGAAGCAGGTTTAACCCACTTGATATTAAAGTTTTCTATCTGTTCATAAATGACATCGTCGTCAGCACTTGCTCCGACTTTCTGACGTGTGGATGGGTCGATGATGTTGACCTCGAACTTCTTGTGAATAGATTCCACCATCTGTCTGAATATCACACATTCTTTGGACCTCATCTGTTGTTGATATTCTTTTACCTGGACCGCCTGTTCCTTCTTTTGTTCCTCGGTGCCTGCGCCACGTCTGGTAAATCGTTCCGTCCTTATTACCACCCCTTCATATCCGCTGGGCAGCTCAAGTGAGTCATTTTTGACATCTTCGCCGGCCCTGCCGAATATGGCATGCAGAAGTTTTTCTTCGGGCGTCAGTTCCGTCTTGCTCTTCGGCACAACCTTGCCTACTAAGATATCACCCGTGCAGACCCTTGTTCCTTCACAGACTACTCCATATTCATCAAGGTTCCGTAGTGCCCTTTCACTGACATTGGGAATGTCACGGGTAAATTCCTCCTTACCAAGGCGGGTCTCGCGCACTTCGGCTGTAAATTCGTCGATGTGAATGCTCGTAAAGCTATCGTCTTTACACAGTTTCTCGCTGACGATTATTGCGTCCTCAAAGTTAAACCCGTCAAAAGATACAAATCCAACAAGGATATTTTTACCAAGAGCCAGAACGCCATTGGCCGTGCCTCCACCGTCTGCTATGATCTGCTCGGCCTTTACCCTGTCTCCGAGCTTGACTATGGGCTTTTGATTAAGACAGGTCCTTTCGTTCAAACCAACAAATTTGGCAAGATTATATTCCTCCGTATGGTTAATGACTATCTTGGTTGCGTCCACCTCAGTAACCAACCCGCTTCTTCGGGCACGCACGACCATACTTGAGTTTTGGCCGACGACTTTCTCCATACCCGTACCAACCAAAGGGGCCTCGGTCTTGAGCAGCGGAACTGCTTGTCGCTGCATATTTGAGCCCATCAAAGCACGGTTTGCATCGTCGTGCTCTAAGAACGGAATAAGTGAAGCTGAAACACCAACAATTTGTTTGGGCGAAATATCAACGTATTCAACTTCGTCGTTGGAAACTTGCGTCAGCTCACCGCCTTTTCTTGCAAGAACGAATCCTTCAGTGAGTTTGCCGCTGTCTGGGTCAACCGCGCTCGGAGGTGCGAATATTGCCTTCATCTCCTCATCAGCCCGCAAATATTCAACTTCGTCTGTAACCTTAGCTCTTTGGACTTTGCGATATGGTGTAAGCAAAAATCCATACTCATCAATCGCGGCAAATATTGCCAACGAAGCAATCAATCCGATATTTGTGCCTTCAGGCGTTTCAATTGGACAGATTCTGCCGTAATGGCTGATATGAACATCGCGCACTTCAAAGCCTGCCCGCCTTCTGTTCAAACCGCCCGGCCCAAGAGCTGACAAACGCCTTTCGTGCGTCAACTGGCTCAATGCGTTGGTCTGGTCAACAACCTGGCTCAACTCACCACGACCAAAGAAATAGTTGATACTGCTCGATACGCTCTTGGAATTAACCAAATCTGCGATGCGCGGAGGCTCTTCGGGGTCTCTTTTCATACTCATACGTTCCTGAACGGTCCTGCGCAGCTTAAGAAGACCTTTTCTGATTTCATCTCCTGCGAGCTCATCGATTGTACGCAGCCTCCTGTTACCCAGATGGTCGATATCATCAACCTGGCCCTCGTTGTTCCGCAAAGCCATTATGTATTTCATCGTATTGAGGAAATCTTCCGGCCGAAGAGTCATCTCTTCCTCGCCCACTGTCTGGTCGAATTTCCGATTTAATCTGAACCTGCCGACCTTGCCCAGACGATAACGGTTGGAATCAAAAAATTTCTCCTTAAAGAAAGTTTTTGCTTTTTCTTTATTGGGCGGATTACCGGGTCGCAATCTCATATAAAACTTGAGCAATGCCCGCTCGTGGCTCTCGATATCATCCTCGCCTAAGGTGTTCAAGATGAGGATGTCCCTAACCTCGTCGATAACCTCAATATATATTGCTTCTCGTTTGGCCTTTTTAGCCTTTTTCTGCTTCTTGGTGCTTTTAACTTTGGGCTTCGAGTACGCAGCTTGTACCAAAGAGACTTTATCTCTGATTTGCGCACCGGCTTTTACTATGATTTCACCGGACTCTTCGTCCACTATCGGCTGCACCGACCACATAGTAGGAGCCAATTTATTTAGTGGCACCTTTTTCGTCGGATAAAACAACCGCAGAATCTGTTCTGTAGTGCCGTATGCCTCGTCCATCGCCCGCAGCAAAATGGTTGCCGGTATCTTGCTGGACTGGTCGATTCTGACCACCAAAATGTCTTTATTCGTAACCCCTATCTCTATCCAGCTGCCCCTTTCCGGGATGACTCTACCGCCGTGCAGCACTCTGTCGCCTTCTTTGCTCTCGATAAGAAAATCAACGCCCGGACTTCGGTGCAGCTGGCTCACAATCACTCGCACCGCACCATTGATAATGAACTCCCCGCCGCCTATCATAACCGGTATTTCGCCAAGATACATTGCCTGCTCGGCCAAATCCTCACCCTCCTTGGTTCGCAATCTGCACCATATTTTCAACGGGTAGCCGTATGTCAGCCGTAACTGTCGGCACTGAATAGGGGTATAATGAGGCTTTTCCAGCTCGTAGCAGAGATATTCCAGAACCATCTTCTTGTCGTAGCTTTCGATAGGAAACGTCTCCCGGAAAAGGGATTCGAGCCCGCTATGCTTTCTTCTCGTCGGTACGGCGTCTTGTTGCAAAAACCGCTCATAACTTCGTCTTTGTATTGCTACCAGGTCCGGAATCTCAACGGCATCTCGTACCCTTCCAAAATTCCGAACGCTTTGTCCACCACCAATTTCATGCATTGCCAATCTCCAGTAGGGACAACACTATGTGGTTGCCCTAACCTCACATCGTTTCCCTAATTTCTGCATTCCAAAAGGTCAGGCACATCGTCCTGCTCCCGCTCATGCTAATTCAACTACGGCCCCGACAGCTTCAAGCTGCTTTTGTGCGGCTTCGGCATCATCTTTACTGAGGCCCTCTTTGACCGGCTTGGGAACGTTGTCAACAAGGTCTTTGGCCTCTTTCAATCCCAAGCCCGTTAAAGCCCTTACCTCCTTGATAACCTGAATCTTTTTCTCGCCGAATTCTTTGAGGATTACATCAAAGATGGTTTTTTCTTCCTCCTCTTCAGCCGGGCCCTGTGCAGAGGGACCTGCTACCATAACAGCGCCGCCCGCTGCAGGCTCAATATCATATTCGTCCTTGAGATAATCGCCCAGCTCTTTGGCCTGCATCAACGTCAGACCCATTATATCGTCACCAAGCTTCTTAACCTTACTGCTCCATTTCCCTGTTTCTTTATTTGCCTGTGTTTTCTTCGGTGCCTTGGTCTCCTTCGTTGCCTTATTCTCTTTCGTTGCCTTAGCTTCTTTTGCTTTCTTAGCTTCTTTCGCTTCGTTAGCTTCTTTCACTTGTTCTTCTGCCATCTCTTAACTCCTGTTACATAGCGCCTTGTGGTAGCCGAAACTACGCCGTTCCGTTTAACCCCGTTACTAAAACCAGGGACAGCCACACAGGCTCTTCTCTTATTTCGTATTTCGTTTCACGCTGCTTGTTTCTCGCTGCCCTGGGCAATAGTCTCTATACAACCTGCGATAATCCCCGCAGGGGCACCAACCGTTGAGGCCAATCCCCTGGCAGGGGACTGTATCAAGCCGGCTATTTTGCTGAGCAGCTCTGCTCGTGTCGGCATCTTTGAAAGGCCCTCTGCTCCTTTAGCATCTAAAGCTGAACCGTCGAGAAAGGCACCTTTAATCTCTATCACAGGCACCTTCTTGACCCATTCGGCCAATGCTTTTGCAACGTCAACGATACTGTCACCGCCATAAACGATAGCGCAAGGGCCGCTAAACAACGCCGCTGCCGGCTCCATCTGTTGGCCGAAAAGAGCTTTTTTAAACAGCGAGTTCTTGACCACCGATAAGCTGATGTGTTTTTCTTTAAGCTCACCGCGCATCAGATTATTGTCAACACCGCCGACACCCCTGGTGCTGACAACCAAAAAATCTTTGATGTCCTCGTTGACGATTTTCTTTTCCAGTTCCGACTGTAGTAACTCTTTTACGTATTTGCTCATCCTTCTCACCTGTACTTCGTATCTGCCTGTCAAAAGCAAACTTATCAATCTCAGAAATTCGAATATCGAATTCCGATACAAATTCAAAACCTGTCCTGAGCAACGCCAAAGGATTCAAATGCTCAAATTGCCAAAACCGACAGTAAAACTGTCATTCTGGTCATTCTGAGTGAGCGACCAGCGAGCGAAGAATCTCCCAATCGAAAGCAAGATGCTTCGCGAAGTTTATCCTCGAGCGCAGCGAAGGGCTCAGCATTATATACAAAAGACGTTTTGGTAATTTGAATTTCGGTCATTTGATATTGTTTCCACAACAAGGTGTCCTGTGGAGTGCTTCGGATTTCGTATTTACTCTCAATATTTCGTGCCTGGGATCTCGAATTTCACATTCGATTTCACAATTTACGCCTTAAATAGCAACTGTTATACCGGGGCTCATCGTCGCAGATATACTCATCTTTTTGATATACGTCCCTTTTGCAACCGCCGGTCTTATCTTCTTTATATGCGAGACAAACGCATCGATATTATCTACCAGTTTTTCGGTCTCAAAGCTTTGCTTACCAACTACTACGTGAACATTGCCGCCGGCATCGTTTCTAAACTCGACTTTGCCCGCAGCAAATTCAGACACTGCGGTCACAACATTGCCGGTAACCGTTCCATTTTTGGGCGAAGGCATCTTCCCTTGTGGCCCCAGGATTCGCCCAAGCTTACCCACCTTGCCCATCACCTTCGGCGATGCGATAGCCACATCGAAATCCATCCAGCCATCCGTGATTTTTTTAACAAGCTCATCGCACCCGGCCTCAACGGCACCAGCGCTTCGGGCTGCCTCAACATCCGAATCCTCGCAGAAAGCAATGACCTTTTTCTGCTTGCCTATCCCGTGAGGCAAAGATATTGAGCCTCTAACCAGCTGGTCGGCCTGCTTCGGATCAATGCCTAAATGCAGCACACATTCTATGCTCTGGTCGAATTTCACCGAATTGAACGATTTGACCTTCTCGACCGCCTCAGTCAGACTAAGGCTCTCTTTGCTTAACTGTTCCGATTCTTTCTTGTATCTTTTGCTTTTAACTCGCATAGTTCATATCTCATACTGCATACACTTTTTTTAATAATCAACTGGACTTTTGCAAAATTGAGATTAGGCATACTTTGAAAAGGAAAAATCTTCTTTTTGATTTTTCCTTTTCAAACAACAACTGTTTGATAGGGCATCACTTAGATTGATTATTTGAGGAACTCAAAAAACAGATTTCCTTAAATAATATATGTCTAATCTCCATTTTGCAAAATCTTTCAACCACTAATCAATTATCTCCACGCCCATACTTTGGGCGGTACCTCTGATAATCTTCTCGGCCTGTTCTATGTCGTATGCGTTCAAATCCTTGAACTTGGTCTTAGTAATTTTACGCAATTGCTCGGCACTGATTTTGCCGACCTTTTCTTTATTCGGAACGCCACTGCCCTTTGCAATTTCAGCCGCCTGTTTCAGCAGGACCGCCGCCGGAGGGCTTTTTACCTCAAACGTAAAACTTTTGTCTCGAAAAACCGTTATCACAACCGGCACGATTGTTCCGTTGAGTCCTTTTGTTTGCTCATTGAACTGAGAAACAAACTGACCTATGTTAACGCCATTCTGACCCAAAGCAGGACCTATCGGCGGGGCCGGCGTCGCCTGTCCGCCAGGCGCCTGCAATTTAATCTTTGTCACTACCTCTTTGGCCATAATCTCTTCTCTCGTATCGCAGCGAGCTAACTCGTCCCTTAGGTAAGTTTGAAGTGCCTAAAGTGACACTTATGTGTCATCCTGAGGCGAAGCCGAAGAGCCTGCCCTGAGCTTGCCGAAGGGATCTGGCCAACGAAAAAGAGATTCTTCGCTTCGCTCAGAATGACAGCTTTGCTGTCACTTTAGCTCACTTTAGGCACTTTAGCTCACTTTAGGTACTTTAGCTCACTTTAGTCACTTTACAATTTCTCTATCTGCCAATACTCTATATCCAGCGGCGTACTTCGACCGAATATCGTAACAATTACACTTACAATCCCACGCTCAGAATCAATCGAATCGACAACGCCTTCGAAGTTTTCAAATGCACCTTCTCGAATCTTAATCATATCTCCTTTTTTAAACTCGACTTTGATGCTCGGTGCCTCCTCCGGCTTTTCGGCCTCTAAAAGCATCTTCGCCACATCCGTATCCCGCATCGGAGTCGGAATTCCATCCGTACCGATAAAATCTCCTACACCCGCGGTCCCCTTGATCATGAACCAGGCCTTTTCTGGAACACGCTTATCTTCGGTTGACTCCATCTCCATAAAAACATACCCGGGATACAGTTTGCGCTTATGAACCGTCTGCCTGTTGCCCCGGATACGCTTAATCCGCTCAACAGGAACCTCTATCCTGCCAATAATATCTACCAAACCCTCTCTTTCGACCTTCTGAGAAAGGGATTCCTTGACCTGCACCTCTTTATTGGCCGCAACTCGTAAAACGTACCACTGCATTTTAACACCCTGTTTCGTATCTGATTCGAGATAAAACCCAAACTTCGCAAAACTGAGGTTAGGCATATATTATTTAAGAAAATCAGCTTTTTGGGTTTTCTTAAATAATTAGCTAACTTTTTATCAAACAAGAACTTACTGTTTGAAAAGAAAAAATCAAAAGCTTGTCCTCACGAAAGTGGGGAATAATTTTTTCTTTTCAAAGTATGCCTAACCTCGATTTTGCAAAAGTCTTGATCCATATTACCCCAGGAGCCACATAAAGAATGTTCTAAAGCCGATATCCGTGGTTCCAAGAAGTATAGCCATAAAAATCACAACCACTATAACGATAAACGTCGAAACTGCTATTTCCTGTTTGCTTGACCAGCTAACCTTCTTCATTTCGCCTTCAGCGGATATCATAAAATCTGCAACTGAATGTTTATTTATCAGCCAGGAAATCAAAAGAGCTAAAACAACAAACAAACCGGCAGGCACCATAGTTGCAACCCACAATGCCGCCTTACGGCTCAGTCCCCATTCGACAGCCTCTAATTTACCGTAAAGCTGCCAACAGCCCAAACCGGCAATTATCGCTGCGGCAAAAGCACTACAGAGCCTTGTATATTTGCCCTGGCCACGCTTATAAATACCAAAAATCATAATTGACCTCGTATTCGCAAAACACAAGCAAGATTACCACTATCTTATCTCGCTCTATGTCTCACAATCCAAAGCAGGCCAGGAGGGAATCGAACCCCCAACCTTCGGTTTTGGAGACCGACGCTCTGCCAATTGAGCTACTGGCCTGTTCAATTGACTTTCGATTATTGATTATTTCTCATTAATTATTCGCTATTCTCTGAAACGCCGAAATACGCGTCTTTCAATAACCAATTACTTGCGCCGTATCTTATGAGCAGTATGCTTACGTTCCCTCTTACAGAACTTCTTTAGTTTCAATTTCGGCGTACCTTCTGCTACACTAACACTTGTTCGATAGTTTCTATCCTTGCACTGGCTGCACTCAAGCCAGACATACTCCCTTTTGCTCTTCTTTTTAGCCATAAGGTTCATCCACAACAGACAGGCACACTTAATTAAGAAACATCCGATTGTTCCGCAGATGCCTGTCCGGATACACTTTGCCGGTCGCAGCGACCTGGTTGTTGACGCCCGCAGCTACCAGAGAAGTTACCCGGAGATGTTCATTCAATAATCTTAATTACCACACCGGCACCGACCGTCCGACCGCCCTCTCGAATAGCAAAACGAAGGCCTTCCTCCATAGCAATTGGCGAAATAATCTCCACCTCCATCGCTATATTGTCGCCCGGCATACACATCTCTGCACTCTTGCCTTCCCTGCTCATTAACGCATGAACAGAACCGGTAACATCCGTCGTCCTGAAATAAAATTGCGGCTTATAGCCTGCGAAGAACGGTGTATGACGACCACCCTCTTCTTTAGATAAAACATAAACTTCAGCATGAAACTTGGTATGCGGAGTAATACTTCCCGGTGCCGCAACGACCTGTCCCCGCTCTAAATCCTTCTTTTCAACGCCCCGCAAAAGCACGCCGATGTTATCGCCGGCCTGGCCTTCATTGAGCGTCTTGTTAAACATTTCAACCCCGGTTACAACCGTCTTGCGAGTCTCCTTGGCAAGCCCGACGATTTCAATCTCCTCGCCGGTGTGAACTTTACCACGCTCAACCCTGCCTGTACCGACCGTACCACGGCCTTTAATGCTGAAAACGTCCTCCACCGGCATAAGAAATGGCTTGTCAACTTCACGCTCGGGAACTGGAAAATAATCATCAACCGCAACCATCAGCTCATCGATGCACTTGCAGGCTTCATCATCTTTACCTTCACTTTCCATCGCAGCTAAAGCCGAACCCATAATAATAGGAATATCATCACCGGGAAATTCATATTTGTTCAGCAGGTCTCGTATCTCCAGATCGACCAGCTCGATCAGTTCAGGGTCGTCAACCTGGTCCACTTTATTCAGGAATACCACAATCCTGGGCACATTTACCTGACGGGCAAGCAAGATATGCTCACGAGTCTGGGGCATCGGGCCATCACCTGCCGCCACTACCAGAATAGCACCGTCCATCTGGGCTGCTCCGGTAATCATATTCTTGATATAGTCGGCGTGTCCCGGACAATCGACGTGAGCGTAATGGCGCTTTTCCGTCTCATACTCTACGTGAGCAGTATTTATTGTAACGCCGCGCTCCTTTTCTTCCGGGGCATTGTCGATGTCCTCAAATCTCTTGATATTACCGCCACCGGCTTTATGTGCCAGCCGCATCGTGATTGCAGCCGTCAACGTCGTCTTGCCGTGGTCAATATGGCCGATAGTACCAATATTGATATGTGGTTTCGTCCGTTCAAATACCGCCTTAGCCATCTTAATATAAACCTCCAATGTACAGGGTTAGTATTTACTTGTCCCTATCTGATTTCCCAAAAAAATGTTTTCACTATGCTTATAATCAATTCATAGCCACGGTCACTGCTTCTCAAACACCAAAACAGCCTTAAATTACCCTGCAGCAGAGCTGCGAGGCTCACACCGTCTTGACGCTGGACAAGCTACCCCGGCTTGACCCGCTTGCATTTAGCTGCTGATGGGGCTTGAACCCATGACCTCGTCCTTACCAAGGACGCGCTCTACCACTGAGCTACAGCAGCAACCGACAGCCCGTCGGCTTCTTGGTGCCTTGAACCGGGCAAGAAACAACGTCTTGGCCAGCCAAGAAGCCACAAAATTTAAATAGTAATTTCACTGCCCGACTCACCGTCTCTACTTTGCTCTGCGAACTCGGTAGTGTAGATACCTCACTACAGTAGCAGCTACGCAAAGCAGAGGCTTCTCGAAGTGAATCGAATAAGAAACCACGCTTTTGCCCCGGCTAAAAAGCCGAAAAATAAAAACAATATCCCTTTTATTCCTGCTCAATTTATATACACTGATAGCGCAGGAATCCATAACTCTTCAACAGCTTTTTTATGTAAACTAAGTAATTTATCGAAATAAACCTAAGAATGCAACCATAAAAAACAAAAAAAATACGAAAAAAAAGAAAATTTTTCCTTTTTTTTTTAGGAAATTACACCCAAGCAGCTCTCGTCACACCGCAACATCGCACAAACACCTGCACCTATCGCCAAATTGGCTCAACTACAGGCCAGCAACAGTTTAACCAGCAAACTCGAATATTAACTGAATCAAAATAACTGCGGAATTGCTATCTATTCCTCTTTGGGCTTGACGGCTTCTGCAGGTTTTTCCACCACTTTACCTTTACCAAGACGCTCTGTACAGTTTTTGAGCCATTCTTGCCACTTCGGCCTGGCCCCGGAAAGCTTTACTCCGCTCAGTGCTTTTAAGACTGCGTTGGGATCGGCCCCGGGGGGCGGTTTGCTCAAATAATTGTTAATTGTGCCCAGAACAGCGTTATCTGGACTCAAATCTTCCTTCGCTAAGCATGTTCTCACCAATTCGGCTGCAAGTTCAAATTTTGAACCTCTCAAGTACGCATCCAATAAGTTTGGCAGGATTGCCTCTCTTTCCTCGTTGGTTCCGGCAGCTTTGTACAGCCTGTCTAAATACTCCGCCGACCGTTCAAACTGGCCAATTCCTTTATAAAGCTCAGCCAGCTTCTCTCTAACCTCTTTGAGCATTTCTGTTCTGTTTTCGCTTTGGGCCTTTGCCTCTGCTTTCTTTAGAAAAGCAATTTTCTGCTCTTCAATTAATTTGATTTTGCTGCTTTGCGAGGTGAATTTGTCCATCCATTCGTTCAGAATGCCGGAATCGGAGCTATCGAATATCTTAAGCATTGCCTGCCAGGCCGGCCCACTTTCGGAGTTCGAACCTATTTTTTCTGCCAGCCAGATCAAATCTTCTTTGCCACCAATCTCACCGGCAAGGTCTATCAATTTTTTCCTTAGTATCTCGCTGCGGTCATTGATAAATATATCTTTTCTTAGTCTTTTCAGAGCGCTTGCTTTGTCGATATAGATAAGCCCATCCACTGCTGTTTCACGGACAAAATCTGTTTTATCACTCAGAGCTTCTACAAATAACGGCCCAAAAAGCATAGCTGCCTTGGCCTTGCAGGCACTGCCCTGTGTGCATAAGCCGGCCATCGCGCTGAGCAGCTCTCCTCGGAGTGCTCCGTCAGGCTTCTTCTTTTGTAGGTTATATCTTGTAACAAGATTACCAAGATACTCGTCGAGCTCTTCCGGTTTTAATCCTTCCGGCTCAAGCAGCTTTCTCATAACTTCCGCTCCCTTTCGAGCTTTTCCCGAATCCTCTTCAGAAAGGTATTTCGATGCCAATTCCAGGGCCTCTTTTCTTATTTCCGGTGAAATATTGACCGGTGAAGAAGGTAAAAGGGCAAAGGAGCACGCCCCTCCGAGCGCATCCAATAATTCGACTTTGACCTGCTCGTCAGGCTCGGATTCAAGCTGTGTTAATAGCTGTTGAGCAGAATTCATCACTCTCAAAGACGAAAGTCCCGCTGTCTTTAAACGAACATCTCTGTCCGGGTCAGAAATCAATTTGACCAAAATAGGTTCAAGTTCATCTGTCGGCAATTTTGAAGTTCCTGACGCTACCCGCCATTGGTGAACCTTGTCAAGCGCCCATAATTTGATTACCGCTTCCGAACTTTTCAAATGCTCAGCCAAAAACTTACCTCTGGCTGTGTCATCACTGATGCCATCGTATATCTTGCCCAATGCTGATTGATATCTGCTTTGCCAGGTGTTCAATTCGACTCTCATCTTACGCATCTGCGCTTCCTGGCGAATCAGCCAGTCCCGCAGGAATTCAGCACGACCTTTGCTCCGCAGCTCAACGATATTTTGCTCACGTGTCCAGTAGTTTTCGCCGACCGGTATACCCAGAGAATGCAGGGCCTTTTCCGCCTCGGCAGATACCTGTTTTTCCGGGTCGTCAACCAGCCTTATAAGTCTGATAGTTGCCTCCATATCCGGCCAAAGTTTCAAAGCATGTATGGCATTTATTCTCGTTTTGACCGGTTTTGAGGCATCTGTTACTATCTCCTCGAGAGATTGTTCAATTTTGTCATACTCATAAATCAGCATTGTTTCCGCAGCCAGATAGGCCTCAGCGGCAACATCCGTGGCAAAGACACCAAACAACGGCTGGATGAAATCTTCCTTGTTCTTTATCTCTCCCTTTGCTGACCTGGTCTGAATCAATGCTTTACAGACAGCCATACGTGCGGCACTGTTTTGTGTCTGCTTCAACGCATCAAGAAGAATCCCTCTGTCTAAAGGATTTTCACTACCCAACATCACAGTGGCCGCTTTTATGCGTATCTCTTCGCTGGGGCCTTCGAGAAGGGCATTCTTGTTGATTTCTAATTGCTCATCAGGTTTGGCCTTCGCAGACGCTCCATTGGTTGCATTGGCCGCAAAGGCCGGTGTGTTTGAACTAATACCGGCTTGCTGGCATCCTATCGACAACATCAATATTATAAGATATAACCTCTTCGTGCTCATCCAGATGACCTTGAGGAATCTGCTGGGTTCCCGCCTTGCAGGGTCCCTGCCCATCAACTTCATTATCATATAATAACCTACAAACTACAACCAAGTCAATTGGTTAATTTGTTAAATGGTTAATTTTTCAATAGAACTCGACGCACTCACCACTCACCAATTAACTAGTATCTGTTACGGAAAACACAAATCGACGATGTCACCCCTGCGAAAGCAGGGGTGCAGAGCGAAAAAGCTGGATTCCCGCTTCCGCGGGAATGACAAATACTGTTTCCGCAACAGGAACTAACTACTCACCAATTAACTGCTCACCAATCACCAATCACGGTCTCGGATGGTATTTTCGGTGAATCTTTCTTAATCTTTCCTGGTCAACGTGCGTATAAATCTGCGTAGTAGCTATGTCCACATGACCGAGCATCTCCTGGAGGCTTCGCAAATCCGCCCCACCGGCCAGCAGATGCGTTGCGAAGCAATGTCTCAACGTGTGCACAGTTAAATTTCTGGGCATACCTGCCCGAATCGCGTACTTTTTTACCAATCTCCAAATCTCAATACGACTCATAGGCCGACCTGTTCGAGATAGCAAAAGAAAATCGCCGCTGAAAGGCTTGACCAGCCTCGGCCTTCCAACAGGGTGGGTCAGATACTCTTCTATCGCGGCGATGGCAGCTTTGCCGATTGGTACCACGCGTTCTCTGTTCCCTTTGCCAAGGCAGCGCAGGTAGCCGATATTAAGGTTCAAGTCGGAGGTTTTCAGCCCCGCTATCTCGCTTGCGCGTATCCCGGTCGCATAGAGCAATTCAAGCATCGCCTTATCACGAAGGTAAAAAGGCTCATCCGGACACGGTGAATTCAGAAGCTCAAGAACCTGTTTTTTGCTGCAAACACACGGCAGCTTCTGCCAGACCTTCGGGCTTTCAAGCATTGAGGTCAGGTCGTCTTCGACAAGGCCGGTAAGCTTGCCGAACCGCAGGAACATTCTTATCGCAACCAGAGAACGCTTAATTGAGCTTTCGCTTTTTTGCTCCTGAGTGAGCACTCGCAGATAGTTTTGAATAAGGGCCGGCTTTATTTGCCGTATTTGGTCGGTGTTGTTGGATTTACAGTATTTCAGAAAGCTTCTCAGGTCTCGGCCATAGGCCAAAACAGTGTTCCTCGCCAGACCCGCCTCGACAGTCAGATAATCCAGAAAGCCCTTAAGGTTTTGCCATAAAGGTAGAGTTTCAATGCTCGTCGAGGATCGACCCGCCAAAGGCGGGTTTTGATCGGAACCCAGCGCTGCTGGGTCGAGTATCGAGTATCGAGTATCGAATTTTCTCACTGCTTGTCTCTGCATCGAGGGCATATCTCACTGCTCATTGCTCGCACCCCCAAATATGGGGCATGAACGATGGTTTACTATTTGCTAAACACCTTCCGCCATAATATCATCGGCATTAAAACACGACAACCTTTAGCCGCCAGGTAGGGGCAGTTCTCGAGATGCCCCTGCGTCTAATAAGCCAACGGTTCCATCTCGTGGGCAAATAACAACAAATTAACCGCTCTTTTTATTTGGATTCCTGACGTTTTTATGGTAAAATCTAAGCAATGAAGGAATTTTGCAGGAGGACATTTCAGATGACAAAACAAAATGCCATATTATCCATCATCTTGGCGGCAACTGCCCTGACTTCGACAAGCTCAGTTGTGCCAGCGTCCGCTAATCCCATACCATTGCCCCAGCCGGCAAGTATGCCTCTTGAAAATATGAATCCTGATTGTATTACAATCTGTATGCAGGGAAACGGATGTATTGAAAAAAATACCATCTCGGCGTGCCTGCGAGGCGACCTCGACGCCGATAATGATATTGATATCGACGATTTTGTCATACTTATCTCTTATTGGCAACAGACCGGCTGCAGCCAGCCGGATTGGTGCGACGGCGCCGACCTGACCAGAAACGGCGCCGTGGACATAAATGACTTTGCGCTATTCATTGACAACTATCTCAAATCCGCAGACCAAAGCGAAACCGGCAAAACAGGATTAAGTGAGTATTACGTCCCATACGACAATCCCATCGAGCCGAATACACCGGGCTATACCCTCCCCCTCGATTTAGGAACCATCGGCAACTACGCCCGTATGGATTCCAGGTTTGGCCTGAACAGTGCCGCCCCGATGCTCGAACAAAATGGTTTTGCTATCCTCCAATACGACTTTCCCGACCAAAACGATATCGTAAAACCATACGAGTACCTGCGCAATAGGGATGTGCCCTTGTTCGTTACAGCCGATACACTTCTGCATCTCTATCACATCCAGTTCGATGAAACTTTGAAGGAAATAGAAGAGCGCGAGTTTTACGCAGACATCCTCGACCTGACAACGGCGCTGCTGGACGATGCACTGAGTCTGCACGAACAACATACCGGCCGGCTCAAAGAAGCCGCAAAACGCAACGTGGCCTACCTGACCGTGGCAAAAAAACTAATCCAGACGGACGCCGAAGTACCACAACTGGTTGCCGACCTCGTCGCAGGCGAGCTGGCCAAAATCGACGCTCACGCCGGATTCGACAACAGTGACATCTTCATATATGAGGAAGACTACTCGCAGTATGTACCGAGGGGCCATTACACACGAAGCGAGCAGCTCGAACGCTATTTCAGAACGCTAATGTGGTACGGACGGATGGCATTCCTCCTCAAAGGCTCCGAGAATTGGGGGCCGATGGGCGAAGCCCTTATCAGCACTGAGGATGCGGAAATTCAGACCATCCAGGCCGTACTGCTGGCCAAATCTCTCAAAGCGGTACAAATAAACCAGCGCAGCGGCCGTGAAGTGTGGGACCGGATATACGACGTTACGGCCTTCTACGTAGGCCTGGCCGATGACCTCACACCTTATGAGTATCTCGGTGCAGTGGATAAAGTCTTCGGAAGTAGCTTTGAACCCACGATTTTGGATGATGAGGACAATTTCTTCGCCCTCAAGACCGAGCTTGCCCTGCTCCCTTCGCCGAAGATATTCGGCGGCACCGGCAACGTATTCGTATCTCCGCCAATCACACCCGAATCTCTCAACGAGGTCCTCGACAAGACAAAAGGTATGCGCCTTATGGGCCAGCGCTTCATCCCCGACTCGTATATGTTCCAGCACCTTGTCTTCCCCGAAGTGCTCGACTATATCGGTGATACCGAGCCCAAACCCTTCACCTGCGGATTTTCCGGCGTCCGCTGGGCACGCTGTTACCCGCGGGGCCTGGACGTTATGGCCATCTTGGGCTCGGACCGCGCCAGGATGATTCTCATCGAAGAAGGCGACACAGACTACATCGACTATTGGCTCCGCTTCAACGAGCTCAAGGTCGAATTCGACGCCTTAGACCTGTCCGATTGGAACCGGAACCTCTACTGGGGCTGGCTGTATTCGCTGCGGGCGCTTATAGAGGGCTTCGGCGAAGGATACCCCAACTTTATGCGGACCCAGGCCTGGCAGAAGAAGGAGCTTAATGCCGCCCTCGCATCGTGGACCGAGCTTCGCCACGACACCATCCTTTACGCCAAACAGAGCTATACACCAAGAGAAACCAGTATTCCCCCCTCTGTGCCCGGTTACGTCGAGCCGGTGCCGGAGTTTTATGGCAGACTGCTGGCACTGACTCAGATGACAAGGCAGGGCCTCAGCGACCTCGATGCACTCTCGGCTCAGGCTGCGGATCGGCTGACAAGTCTTGAGAACAT
>Ga0315534_1001507_pt1 | contig 16041 bp, 16 predicted proteins | sample SalMarSW160240MG_FD_203094 | JGI IMG/M metagenome (GOLD analysis project Ga0315534, IMG submission 203094) | Salt marsh sediment microbial communities from the Plum Island Ecosystem LTER, Massachusetts, United States - Salt Marsh Sediment SW1602-40 ... | reverse complement strand
CACCCTGTCCGGCCCCTACATGGAACAGCTTCTCAGTGATTTCGACGATGACCCCGAGATGGCGGAGTTTCCCCAACATTTACCCGCTTTTTTCTGGAAGGCCTCGGCGGAATCGATGGAGATGTTCCTGACAACGCTACAGCATGAATACGGTACGATAACGGACTATTTATACGCCCAGGGGGCCGAACAAACTTTGATAGAAAAGCTAAGAAAAGCGCTGCTGGTCTGATTCTAGGTATCGGCCAAGATTCTCCGGGCGATGGTCATCCGCATCATCTCCGAGGTGCCTTCGTATATCTCCAGTATCCGGGCATCACGCACGTAGCGTTCCAGGGGATAGTCCTTGATGTAACCGTAGCCGCCGTGTATCTGGAGCGCCTTGTTGGTGACGAAATGTGACATCTCCGAACCGAAGACCTTGGCCATGGCGGCTTCCTTGATAAACGGCAGACCACGGTCATAGAGGTCGGCGGCGCGATGGGTCAACAGCCGGGTGGCATCAATCCGGGTGGCCATATCCGCCAGCATGAACTGCACAGCCTGGAAATCGGCAATCGGCCGGTCGAATTGATGGCGTTCCCTGGCATACTGTAAAGCGGCCTCGTAGGCCGCCCGTGAAATACCCACCGCCTCGGCGCCTACCGTCACCCGGCTGACGTTGAGGGCTTCCAGGGCAATTTTGAACCCCTGTCCCTCGTCACCAAGTCGGCTCTCTTCAGGGATAAAACAGTCCTGGAATATCAACTCCACCGTTTCACAGCCGCGCATACCCATCTTGTCCTCGTGTTTGCCGACGGATATTCCCGGTGTGTCTCTCTCGACGATAAAAGCGGTAACGCCTTGTCGCTTTTTTGATTTATCCACGGTAGCGAACAGGATAATAATATCCGCCCGGGCGCCGTTGCTGACGAACAGCTTGGTACCGTTAATGACATAGCCATTCTCTTGCCGGGTAGCCGTGGTAGCTATGGAAGCAATATCGCTACCGGCTCCGGACTCGGTCAGGGCAAAGCAGGCCAGTTTTTCACCGCGGGCGTGCGGCGGCAGGTATCGCTGCCTTTGTTCTTCCGTCCCGTAATCCAGGAGCGTGACGACCGCTAGAGACAGGCTGATACGCAGGTAGTTACTGACGGCCGCCGAAGCATGGGAAAGTTCTTCAATCGCCAGACATAGCTCCACCAGCCCTTCGCCATTACCCCCATATTCTTTGGGGATGGTCAGCCCCATCAATCCCAGCCCGACAATTTTCTCCAGCGACTCCGCCGGATACTCGTCACTACGGTCTATTTCAGCCGCCACCGGCTCCAGTTCCGCCGCAGCAAATTCCCGCAACATCGATTGCAGCATTTTCTGTTCTTCGTTGAGGCTAAAGTCCATTTTTATTCCCGCTTTCCCGTTTCTTTATATAGTCGCTTAAAAGTCCGGCCATCTTTCCGGCGGCCCGCCGGGGAACGCTCTTCCCCCGCAATAAATCATCCACCTGTTTTCGCAGCAACTCGCTATCCTGAATACTACATATAAAATCCTTGAAAACACCTTCCAGGTTCTCCAGGATGTCCAGCCGGATCCTGACTCTGCGCTTTGCCTCTATGCCATTACCTGAAGTGAGGTAGTCGTGATGTTCGCTGATAGCCCCGGCCAGTTCGCCGGTGCCTTTATCGTTAATTGCCTCGGTCAGCACTACCGGCGGCTGCCAGGCGTCGCTCCGGTTACCGGCCATCGACAGCATCGACTCTATATCGGCTTGAAGAAGGCCAGCCCCTTCTTTATCGGCTTTGTTGACCACGAATATATCGACGACTTCCAGGATGCCGGCTTTCATCATCTGGATATCGTCGCCGCTGCCGGGCGTCAGGACGACCAGCGTGGTATCCGCGGCGCGGAAAATATCCAGTTCAACCTGCCCCGAACCCACCGTTTCGATGATAATGATGTCTTTACCCATGGCATCCATGACATGAACTGCCCCCAGTACCACCCTGGCCAAACCACCCGACCAGCCGCGGGTGGCCAGACTGCGGATAAAGACCTTATTATCTGCGCCATGCCGCTGCATCCGGATACGATCGCCGAGAATGGCCCCGCCGGTAAGGGCGCTGGTGGGGTCGATAGCCACCACCCCGATGTTTTTCCCCTGTCCCCGGAAATAACCGAGGAGGTTATCCGTCAGCGTACTTTTCCCGGTGCCGGGCGCCCCGGTTACCCCGATGAGATACGCTTTACCGGTGTGGGGATAAAGGGAGTCGATTTCATCGTCTGCTTCCGGGGCGTTGTCCTCCAACAGCGTAATCAACCGGGCGGCGGCTTGAACATCTCCAGCCAGGACTTTTTCAGCGAGTGACATGACTACTCCGTATCATGATGTATGAAAAGTATAGCAGATAAGGGGTGGATTTGCATCGGGATAATGATGTAATAAACCTCACCCCCTTTATTGGGTTCATGGTCACCCCATCTCCCTAGCCCTCTTAGACACCCCCTTTTCACAGCTTGTGTTGATTTTTAGGTTGGATTATACTTAGGCCAAAGGAGAATCGGATAGTTGTCTTTAGACCTTTCTCAGGTGGCCGCCCAGGTTATCGCCATGATAGCCGGATTACGGGACAGTCGTGAAGAGCGGCAGCAACGACTTCGCTTCGCCGTGGACACGCTGGGTGACCGGACAATCGACCTGGAGAAACTCAAGAAAAAGATAGCCGCCAGTCGCACGACCTGGCTCGTGGCGGAACTCGTTGAAGGACTGAATAATCGTTATCCGGCACCACTTGCTCCCAGCGACTTCACGGTCATCGGCAGTGACGGCTCGCATGTAGATGTCGACCGGCATCATTCCGCCCGGTGCTTCCTGATAAATCTGGGGTCGGCCGTCATTACCTACGGCAGCCGGCCGGACGCCGTTCTCGCCAGTTCTCCCCGCCTTTATTCCGATGATGCGGAACTGGTGATTTCCCCTCCGGACGGCGGACGCAAGCAGGTGATAGAAGGTACTATCCTGGGAATCAAGCGCTCGGCAGAGGAATGCCGTAATCTTACCGAACTGGCCGCCGACCTCCCGGCCGGCAGCGACTGTCTGGCGTTACTTGATGGGACTCTTATCCTCTGGGGACTGGAGGGCTATCCCGATTTCATTACCGAAGCGCTGCTGGTCGAGGGCGTTTTAGCCTATCTGGACCGGATGAAACAGCTGAATACAGACCGTCGCCTGGCCCTGGCCAGCTATATCAGCTTTCCGCGCAGCACCGATGTCGTCAACGTCCTACGGGTGGCCGTCTGCCCCCATGATATCGTTGACAGCGACCGCCTCTGCCGGACCTGCACCTCCCGGGAGTGTGAAAAGGTCAACGGCGTGCGCGACCGCGACATGTTCCTGGAAACGCTGGAAGACGGCGAGAGGTCGGCCCTGTTCATCAGCCCCTCGAAAATCGTTAAAGAACGCTACGGCGACCACGCGGTTAACTTCTTCTACCTGAGGGTTGACGACGAGATAGCCAGGATAGAGATTCCGCAGTGGGTGGCTCAAAACGAAGAACTATTGAACCTGACCCACAGCCTGGTACTCGACCAGTGCCGTCGCGGCCAGGGATATCCCGTGGTGCTTTCCGAGGCCCACGAGCAGGCGGTGGTAACCGGGGTAGATAGGGAAAACTTCTGGGAACTGGTGGAATCGTCGATGATTACCGAGCATCTACCGAGTCCCGGTTCGGCTAAAAGCTTCAGCAAGCGGACAAGATGGGTATGAATACCTTTACCGAAAACTTAAGGAGTGATAAATGGCCAAACTAACCAGCGAATCGGTAAAAGACTTAATGATGGACTACGGCGCTACCATCGTCGGGGTAGCCTCCATCGACCGCTTTGAAGGAGCCCCACCGGGGCACGGTCCGCTGGACCTGCTCCCCTCAGCCAGGTCGGTAGTCGCCGCCGGTATCAGGATACCCGACCCGGTGGTGGACTACGACGAGTACCACTTGAAGATGACAGAAATGTCGCTGGAGCTGGGAATAAGGGCCAATATGGAGAATTTCTACATGCAGATGGGGCATTTCGTCGAGGACATGATGCTGAATATTGCCGCTACCAAGCTGGCCAACTACCTGGAGATAAACCACGACCTGCGTTCCCTCCCCGCCGTTAATGCCGAGCATACCGGCCTGGGTCACCCGGTCATGGAAGCGCTGATGGGCTTTTTCTCACAGCGTCACGCCGCCGTACGCGCCGGACTGGGCGAGTTCGGGTACAGCGGGCTGGTCATCAACCCTCGGTTCGGGCCGAGGGTACGCTATGTCTCCGTTATCACCGAGGCCGACCTGGAGCCGGACCCCCTGCTCACCGAGAAAGTGTGTATGCGGGGAAAATGCGGCGGCAATGCCGGCCCCAAGTGCCAGCAGAGATGCACCAAAGGAGCGCTGACAATCCGCCCGGGTATTAATCCCGACGAAATATTTATAGATATCCCGGTCAGCCTCGACCGGCCTAAGTGCATCGATATGTCCGGCGAAGAAGAAGTTATCGGCTGTACCTTCGTCGGCACCTGCATGCGTGACTGCTCGGTGGGCCAGCAAGTGACGATAAAGAATTAGTGTGGATGAGGTGGGTATACATGATTTTCACCCTTACCCCCTTAATAAAATAGTTAAGGAAAAAGGAGATTAAATCATGGTAAAACAAAAGTTGGATAAAGAGACTAAGAAGACGATACTAAAAGCAAGAAATTGGATAGAAAGCATAGCTAAAAAAGACGCTAATGAGGATGATACACGTGCACGTATATATGATATCTTTGGGATGCTCATGGGATACGACCGCTATGAACATATTACTCACGAATATGCAATTCATACAGCAGGAGAGACTGTGCATTGCGACTTAGCCATTCAAATCGACCAAGGGGAATCTCCTAAACCTGAATTTTTAATTGAAATAAAAAGGGTTAATATTGACCTTTCATCGAAACACATCAGACAAGCCGCTTCTTACGCCATTGATATAGGTTGCGAATGGGTTTTGCTAACTAATAGCAGGGATTGGAAATTGTACCACATCACTTTTGGTAAGCCTCCTCAAACAAAAATCGTAGAATCTTGGCATCTCATTAATGATGACCCTGCTATATTAGCTGAGAAATTCGCTCTTATTGGCTATAAAAACTTAAAAAAGGACGGTTTAGCACGACTTTGGGAAAAGAGGAATGTCTTAACTGCAAAGAATGTGCTTAAAGTTATACTATCAGAGCAATCATTAAATTTGATCCGCCGCGAAATAAGGAAAGAAACAGAGGTTGCAGTCTCTCCTGAGGATATTGTGGGAGCCATTCGCCATATGTTAAATGAATCGGCACTTGGAGAAATGGAGAATGTTAAAATATCTTTACCTGTAAAAAAACAAAGGAGAGCGACCACTCTCAAGAAAAATAAAGAAGAAGATATTAATCAGGAGGTAGTCTAATGGGCACCAAGGGCAGGAAAAACGTCAAGAAACCCAAGCAGAACAAGGGTAAAAAGGGCGAACCCAAGCAGAAATAAAAGCTCATTCGTACTATAATAAGCATACGGGGAGTTTGAGGGACGGAGCCCCTATAACCTCTATTTCCCCCTTTCCCGGGGAAGGTGGATAAAGAGGGGCGGGTTTAAGATACAGAGAGGGGAAACATGGCTGAATCCAGTGAAATACGGCAGAAGATAGCACGCTACTACCCACACATGCCGGCGCAGTTCCGCGAGGTCTGGGACAGGATCTCTCCCGAAGAGCAGGAGGCCATCTTCCCCTACCTGGACAGCTTCCACCGAAACATGGAGTCCGCCACCTGGGACATGGTGGGCGGGATAATACAGGCCCTTGTCCTGAACAAGAACGCTTAAGGGGTGAGTAACGATTAACAACGATAAAATAGCCGAAGTAATCGAAGCCGAAACCACCCGGTTCACGGCGCAGTCCTACGACCTCTACGCGCTGCCGCCGCTGGGCAGCCTGGTGCGTACCGGCGATATCTACGCCATCGTCTACAACGCCACCACCTCCAGCCTGGAGCCGGGAAGAAAGCCGCTGGCCCGCGGCAAAGACGAAGCCACCGAGGAGGACGTCTATAAATCAAGTCCCCAGCTGACCAAGCTATTACGCAGCGAGTTCGAAGCGGTAGCGGTGGGTTGCCGGGAAGGCGAGAGCTTGCGGTATTACCTGCCGGCACAGCCGGCCCGAATCCACGCCTTCGTATACTTATGTCAACCCGACGAAGTTAAGGAGTTCGGCCAATCTTTCGGCTTCCTGGATATCCTGGCCAACGCCTCCCTGCCCATCCCCACCGAGGAGCTTATCGCCGCGGCATTAAGACAGATGAGCCGGGCGCAGGATAACCCTCAGGCTTTCCTGGTGGCGGCGGGTAAAGAGCTGGCCGCCCTGCTCAGCAACCAATATGATAGACTGAAAACTATACTGGGGAGACTGTCATGACGCAACGACTCGGCATAGTCACCGAAGCTTCACTGGAGAGAGGCGCCGAAGTACGCCTGGACAGCCCTATATCGGTGGAGGACATGGTGGTGGGACGATATGTCACCATCGCTGGCCAGAAACGCCGCTTTTTCGGCATGATAACCGATGTCTCTCTCGGCGTCACCGACCAGCGCCTGACGATTACCCCACCCGATACCACCGACCCCTTTATCCGCGAAGTCTTGACCGGCACCAGCACTTTCGGGACGATACACGTAACCCCCATGCTGACCATCAGCGGCGATGCCGAAAGCATCCTGGAAGGCCCCCAGCCGGTGAAAACCATCCCCGGTCATTTCTCGGCGGTCAACCTGGCCAGTGAGGAGGACATCGAAAGCGTTTTCGGCAAGGAAGACTCCCAAAGGTTTCATATCGGTAATCCGCTGGATATGGAAACGAAGCTCTGCCTCAACCTCGAAGAGTTTGTCAAGCGCTCCAATGGCATCTTCGGAAAGAGCGGCACGGGCAAGACCTTCCTCACCCGCATCCTGCTTATCGGCATGCTGCAGAAAAGTCAGGCCGTCAATCTCATCTTCGATATGCACAACGAATACGGCTGGGAGGGCTCCAGCGAGGACAGCCGTCGCAAGGTCAAGGGACTCAAGCAGTGGGGGCAGTCGAAAGTAGCCATCTTTACCCTCGATAAAGAGAACTCGGCGCGGCGTAAAGTCCCCACCGACTTCACCGTACAGATAGGCTACGACGAGATAACCCCGGAGGATATCGCCGTGCTGCGTTCGACGCTGAACCTCACCGACCTAGCCGTGGAGGCCGCCTATCAGCTGTCTCGGCGCTTCGGGAAAGGCTGGCTCCGGGAGACCCTGGCCCTTGGTGAAGGCGACACGCCGAGAGAAGATATCGACGAAATCCTGCGGGAAGCCAATATCCACGAAAGCTCTTTCCAGAGTCTGAAACGCGGTCTGGGCATCATCCGGCGACTCGGCTTCGTCGTGCCGCAGACCCCCGAGGACGCTGTGAAAAATATCCTAAACCAGCTAGAACGCGGTACCAGCGTCGTCATGGAATTCGGGCGCTACCGGGAAATCGCCGCTTACCTGCTGGTAGCCAACATGCTTTCGCGTCGGATATACGCCCGGTATCAACAAAAATCAGAAGAAGCCCGTGCTAATAATACAGCCCTGCCCCAACCCCTGGTGATTACCATCGAAGAGGCGCATAAGTTCCTCGGTCCGGAGGCAGCCGGCAAGACCATCTTCGGTACTATCGCCCGCGAAATGCGCAAGTATAACGTCAGCCTGCTGGTCATCGACCAGCGACCCAGCAGCATCGACGAGGAAGTGATGTCTCAGATGGGCACCAAAATAACCTGTCTCCTCGATAATGAAAAGGATATCGACAGTGTCCTGGCCGGAGTTTCCGGTAAAAACGAGCTAAAAGCCGTGCTGGCCCGCCTGGCCCCGAAACAACAGGCGCTTATCTTCGGGCACGCCGTACCGATGCCGGTGGCTTTCCAGCCAGTAGAATATAATGAGCGCTATTACGCCAGCCTCGGCTCCGGTAATGCCCCGCGGAAAGAACAGGCGGAAAAAGACATCGAGGAACTGTGGGAATGACGGGTTCCCCCGGGGTGAAACGGAAGAAGGTCGGGCTGGCTTTGAGTGGCGGCGCCGCGCGCGGTCTGGCCCATGTCGGTGTTATTTCTGTTCTGCATAAAGAGGGCATCCCCATCGATATGATTGCCGGCACCAGTTCCGGCGCGATTATGGGCGCCGTGTACGCCCGGCACCGGGATACCGACCTGATGAAAAAGTACGCCCTCGACCCGAAGTGGAAAAAACGGGCGCCGATGATAGACCCTTCCTTCCCCAAGACCGGTTTTATCAAAGGTAAAAAGTTAGAGAGCCTGCTGGCCTCCTTCCTGGGTGGTAATATCGAATTCAAGGACCTGCAAATACCCTTTACCTGCGTGGCCACCGATATACATACCGGCGAAGAAATAATAATGAACAGCGGTTCGGTGACGGGAGCGCTGAGGGCCAGTATCTCTATCCCCGGTATATTCACGTTGATAAAACACGAGGGCAGATACCTCGTCGACGGCGGCCTGACGACTCCGGTTCCAGTGGAAGTGGTGCGTCAGATGGGCGCTGATTTCATCATTGCCGTGAACGTAAATCCGGACGTGTCCGGTCGTATGGAAAAGACGGTTAGCCATCCGAAGAAAGTGCAGAAAGCCCCTAATATCTTCCAGGTATTGATCCAATCCATCTACATCACCACCTATTCGCTGGCGAAAAGCAGTCTGGAAACAGCCGACGTAGTCATCGAGCCGGACACCGCCGATATTTCCGCCGGTGAGTTCAGCAAGACCCCGGAACTGATAGACCTGGGCGAAAGGGCTGCCGCCGAAGCCCTACCGGAGATAAAGATTAAGCTGGGAGAAGTCCGATACCAAGATAATATTTCCCCACTTCATCCCCCTCTTTGAAATATCTTTTCCCACCCGGGCCGCCTTTATTTAAATCTCTCTCTAACTCTCCCCTTACGAAGGGGAGAGGATGATTATACAAACCGTTTATCTTAGTTGTTAGTTAATCTTTCCCTCCTTCGTAAGGAGGGAGTAACCTACCAATAGAGACGCCATCTCCTATTTCTTTTTACTCCCCTTCCTTTACCAAAGGAGGGGGCAGAGGAAGGATTAATAAAAAACACCCTGTTTGTCTTGTCTGCTTCCCGCGGGATATAATGACTATCAAATGCACTGGGTTTATTATTTCGGCCGGGGGTTGATACGCACCCTGGCGGTTCCCTTCGGGGGCTGGAAGACCCGGGGCCGGGAGAACGTCCCCGCGTCGGGGCCTTATCTCGTCGTCAGCAACCACCTGCACATCGCCGACCCGCCCATTATCGCCGCCAGCTTCCCCCTGAAATGCGCCCTCATGGCCAAGGCCGACCTCTGGGAAAGCGGCTGGTCTCGCTTCTGGGTAAGTAACTTCGGGGCTTTCCCGGTGCGGCGGGGCGGGATCGACCGGGAGGCTATCCGGCATACGGAGGCCTGGATAAATAAGGGAATATCCGTGGTAATGTTCCCCGAAGGCACCCGTAGCCCCGATGGAAAAATGCAGGCGGCGCTGCCCGGGGCGGCGCTCATCGCCACACGACTCAACATACCCATTGTCCCGGTAGCCATTACGGGGTCGGACAAACTGAGGAATCTGAAGCGGGCTTTCTGGCACCATCCGAATATAACGGTAACTTTCGGTAAGCCGTTCACCCTGCCGCCGGTTGATGGTAAACTCACTAAAGAGAAACGCCGGGAGTTGATACAGATAATGATGGGGCATATCGCCGCAATGCTGCCGCCGGAATACCGCGGCGTATATGACGGAGGAACCGATGCCGGAGATTGAAAAGTCCAGTAAAACGGGGTTCTGCTTCGGGGTGAGGCAGGCTATCGATACGCTGGAAAAGGTAGCCCGTGAACGCAACGGTGTGGAAACCCTGGGCGCGGTAGTTCATAACCAGCAGGTTCTCCAGAAACTCGCTGACATCGGCGTGAGGGTTGTAAATAATATCGACGATATCGAGGGTAACACCGTGGTTACGAGCTCGCATGGTATCAGTCCCGACCTAGAGGAGAAAATCAGAGCCCGTCACAACGAGGTAATTAGCACCACCTGCCCCAACGTGCGCCGGGTACAGACAGCCGCCGAAAAGCTGGTGGAGTCCGGTTTCTTCGTGATTGTCTACGGCGATGCCGGACACCCGGAGGTAAAAGGTATCCTCGGCTGGGCGAAGAACCGGGGACTGGCCACCACCGACGAACAGGCGGTGGCATCACTCGACCCGTTACCCCGCCGACTGGGCATTTTATCCCAGACCACTCAGGTACCTGCCCATTTCCGCGAATTCGTTAAGAAGATAATCGACCTGGCCCTGAGAAAAAATTCGGAGATACACATCATCGACACCATGTGCAACGACCTCACCGAAAGACAGGGCGCCGCCCTGGAACTGGCAGAGCGCTCCGACCTTATTCTGGTGGTGGGGGGACGTTCCAGCGCCAATACCAACCGCATCGCCGAATTGTGTGCAAAAATAACCGAAACGCATCTCATCGAAACCGCCGATGATATCCAGCCGGACTGGCTCGAGGGGAAAAAACACATTGGGGTTACCTCCGGGGCCTCAACAGCCGAAGAGACCGTTGAGGAAGTCGTGAACCGGCTGCAGGAAATGATAGACAGCTAATTTTAATGAATAATATATAATTAAGTAAACAAGTAGGTCAATGATGTTGGATGAAAAAACTGATTCGGGTGAATGGTGGCTTCCCTCAAATCCTGATGAAAGAATTAAAGGAAAGTTGACTTTTAATCAATCTAGCGGAGCCATACTGGAACTTGATAAACCATTTACAAAGCCTTTTAAAACAATATACGGTCTATCACCATGGGGAAGAGAAATCACTTTACTAGATTGTATTCCTCTATCTATTAATTTACCGAGTTTACCATACAAAATACTTGCGCACTTCACTTTTCTAGGGGCCCACTTTAAAAATTCAGAAGATGCCATATTTAATAGCTTTCATTGCCAAATATCAAATTTATTTGAGTGGATAGGGAATTCTGGCGTTAAAACCGAAGGTGAATTTACCAATAATATACTAATACGATACGACAACCCAGAACCAATTTCTATTTCAATTAATCCCGAACTTAAAATTGAAATTATTTTTCAATCCTCGTTTTCATCTAGATATGGAAATAGAGAAATACAACTTAAGCAAATAGCCCAGATTTCATTCCACCCTAAAGAAAATAAAAACATCGACGAATATATAAATTGGATGCATCATTTCCGGAATTTTCTATGTTTAGTTACCCAAGAGTCAATATTCCCCCAGAAGATTATTGGACTTAGAGAAGATGCTCCAACATCAATGATTGATATACTCTATAAACTTGATACCCCTAGCAACACTGAGTCCAATATATATAACTCTCTTTTCACATATAATGACATAGAAAATAAGTTTGAAACTTATCTTCAGAACTGGTACAGAATATATGATGATTTGGAACCAGTATTTACACTTTATTTTGGAACACATTATGGACAGTTCGTATATTTAAATTTGAGATTTCTATGTCTTGTTCAAGCAATAGAAGCATATCATAGAAGACTTATATCAAATGAGGAATTACCCAAAGATAAACATAAAGAACGAATTAATAGTATCTTTACTACGGCACCATTGGAATATAAAAAATGGCTACAAAATAAACTCACTTACAGTAATGAGCCAAGTTTACGTAGCAGACTAAAATATATATGTGAAATGCTATCAGAGCTATATCTGATTACAGATAAAAAAGACTTCATTAACAAAGTAATAAACACTAGAAATTACATGACCCATTATGACTTGGACTTGAAAGATAAAAGCGTAGATGGAAAAGAGTTATTTATTATTACAGAGAAATTGAAAATGATTGTTGAAATATGTATATTAAAGAAAATTGGCTTGAGTCTAGAAGAAATATATAATCTGACACGCCAAAAGTACGTACAAAAATTACAACGCTATAATTAACAATCCTACATCGTTAAGGTTTACCTGGATAACTCTAAATGGTATTAATACGCCTTAGGTACTCATTCTCCCCCACTGCCTTGACTCTCCCAAACTCACTACTTATAATCTACATAGTTAATCTGAATATTCGTTTAGTCCCCGTAACCTAAGAGAAACCACCTAAAAGACAGCTTAAGAGGGGAATATCATTTAATAAAACCGGCCTCGCCGCCTTCTCGCGAAGGGAGGAATAATACATTGGACTATTTCTTTACCGATGACCAGAAGATGATAAAAGACCTGGCCCGGCAAATCGCCGAGGAAAGAGTGCTTCCCGTGCGGGCTGAACTCGATGAAAAGGAAGAATTCCCCCGGGACATCATGAATGACCTGGCCGGCGCCGACATGTTCCGCGTTTTCGTACCGGAAGAATACGAAGGACTGGGCGGCGGCTGCCTGGAGCTGTGCCTGGTGGTGGAAGAATTAAGTAGAATCTGCAGCGCCGTAGCGGTAAGCTATGCCGCCAGCGCCCTGGGCTGTATGACTTTGATGGAATACGGCACCGACGAACAAAAGCAGAAATACCTCCCGGACATCGCCAGCGGTAAGAAACTGGGGGCGTTCGCCATTACCGAGTCGACGGCCGGCAGTGACGCCGGTAATATCAAGACAACGGCAGAAAAGGTTGAAGGCGGCTACCTCCTCAACGGTACCAAGCAGTTCATTACTAACGGCGGCGAAGCCGAGATATATACGGTGATGGCCCTGACCGATAAAAGTAAGGGGGCGCGGGGCGCCAGCGCTATCATCGTGGAAAAAGACACTCCGGGCTTTACCTTCGGCAAGAAGGAAAAGAAAATGGGCATCCGTTCCTCGTCCACGCGGGAGCTGGTCTTTAAAAACTGCCTGGTCCCCGAGGAAAACCTCCTGGGTAGACCGGGACACGGATTCATCCAAGCTATGCGACTTTTCGATAAGTCCCGGCCCGGCATCGGAGCGCAGGCGGTCGGCCTGGCTCAGGGAGCCCTGGAAGCGGCGGTGGAATACGCCCAGCAGCGCGTGCAGTTCGACCAGACTATCATCAACATCCAGGCCGTCCAGCACATGTTGGCGGACATGGCCATCCAGACCGAGGCCGCCCGGGCCCTCGTTTACGCCGCGGCCAAGTACGTTGATAGCGGGGCGAAAAACGTTACCGAACCATCGGCCATGTCCAAAGTATTTGCCGCTGATACCGCCATGAAGGTCAGCGTTGACGCGGTACAGATTTGCGGCGGCTCCGGCTATATGCGGGACTATCCCGTGGAGAAAATGATGCGCGACGCCAAAATCCTGCAGATATACGAAGGCACCAATCAAATACTGAGAAACGCCATCGCCGCCAACCTGAGAAAGAGGAAAGGCCGGACGGCATGAACATCATCGTCTGCCTGAAACAGGTCCCCGGCACCACCCACGTCAAGATAAATCCCGAGACTAATTCCCTCGTCCGCGAGGGAATTGAGAATATCATCAATCCCTTCGATACCTACGCCCTGGAAGAAGGCGTACGCCTGCGGGAAAAGCACGGCGGCAAGGTAACGGTGATGACTATGGGTCCTGCACAGGCGGAGGCGGCACTGCGGGAGGCTATTTCCCTGGGCGCCGACGAAGCGATATTACTCAGCGACCGCGCTTTTGCCGTGGCCGATACCTGGGCTACTGCCTACACGATATCCAGGGCGGTGACTAAAATAGCCGATTACGACCTGATTATCTGCGGACGGCAGACCATTGACGGCGATACCGGCCAGGTAGGGCCGGAGACGGCCGAGATGCTTGATATCCCCTTCGTGGCCTACGTCAGCAATATCGAGGAGATAGAAGGGGGAAACCTAAGGGTAAAACGTATGGTGGAAGAGGGACACGAAATCATCACAGCTACCCTCCCCGCCGTGATAACCGTCGCCAAGGAGATCAACGTGCCGCGTCTTCCTTCTCTACGCGGCAAAATGAAATCGAAAAGCGCCGATATCACCACCTGGACAATTAATGACCTGGATGTTTCCGAAAACATGGTGGGACTGGCCGGCTCTTCCACGCAGGTAATCAAGGTATTTTTCCCGGAAAGGGTCAGCCAAGCGGAGATACTGGAAGGCGACCTCGAAAGCAAAGTCGATACGCTCATCGAACGGCTGAAGGACGCCAAACTGTGCTGAGGACACTATGGCGAAAATAGCCCGGGTTGACACCATGAAATGTGTCGGCTGCGAGGCCTGTGTATATGTTTGCCCCGTTGGCGTGCTGGAGGTTATCGATACCAAGTGCCGGGTAAAGGAAGGCTGTATCGGCTGCGGCGCCTGCGTGGATGAGTGTAACTGGAAAGCGATAACACTGGAAGAAGAGAAAGAGACAAAGAAAGACTGACCGGTATATGGGAATAGAATTCGACCTGGAAAAATGCACCGGCTGTGGCAGCTGTGTCCCGGCCTGTCCTTTCGGGCTGCTGGAAATCATCGACGATAAAGTCCAGATGAAGGAAGGCTGTACCCTGTGCGGGGCCTGCCGTGACGCCTGCGCCTTTGATGCCATCACCATCGAGGCGGCGGCTGCTATAGATGAGGCGGCACTGGAAGATTACCGCGGCGTCTGGGTCTTCGCTGAGCAGCACCGCGGCGACCTGAAAAGCGTTTCTTTCGAGCTCCTTGCCAAGGGACGTGAGCTGGCCGATATGCTTTCGACTGAATTGTGCGCGGTTTGCTTCGGGCATAATGTCAAAGAAATTAATAGTCTTTTCGCCTACGGCGCCGATAAAGTGTACCTGATGGACAACCCTGACCTAACTAATAACCAGGAAGATTACCTGGTCTACCAATTCGTGGAGCTTATCCGGGAGTATAAGCCGGAGGTCGTGCTGGCTGGCGCTACCGCGCTGGGGCGCTCTTTCATACCGCGTATCGCCTCTATCCTCAATACCGGCCTGACCGCCGACTGCACCGGACTGGATATTGACACCGAAAAACGACTCCTCCTGCAGACCCGCCCTACTTTCGGGGGCAATATCATGGCGACCATCATCTGTCCGGCCAAGCGCCCCCAGATGGCTACCGTCCGGCCCCGCGTTTTCAAGAAAGGCCAGCCGGACGAAGGACGTACCGGTGAAATCATTAACGTAGATTTCCGACCGGAAAAATACCGGACCAAGACCAGACTCGTTGAGTTCATCGATGAAGTCACCGAGACCATTAAGCTGGAAGATGCCGATATCATCGTTTCCGGCGGGAGAGGCCTGGGCAAACCGGAGAATTTCAAGCTGATAGCGGAGCTGGCCGAGGTACTGGGGGCAGCGCTGGGGGCTTCCCGGGCAACGGTCGACGAGGGGTGGATTCCTTACTCACATCAGGTAGGCCAGACCGGCAAAACTGTCTGCCCCAAGCTCTACATTGCCTGTGGTATTTCCGGGGCTATCCAGCACCTGGCCGGTATGCAGACATCGGATATAATCGTGGCCATCAACGACGACCCCAATGCCCCCATCTTTGAGGTGGCTACCTATGGCATCGTCGGCGACCTCTTTGAAGTAGTGCCGATGCTGATTGAGAAACTCAAAGACGAATAGCCTAACCCGGGTTTTAACCCATTATCAGGAGGTGATCATGGCACCAGCAAAAACCGGCGACACCGTAAAGGTCCATTACACGGGAAAACTGGATAACGGCACCGTATTTGACAGTTCCGCCGACCGCGAGCCGCTGGAGTTTACCGTCGGGCAAGGAATGCTCATTGCCGACTTCGAACAGGCGGTAATAGACATGAAGCCGGGTGAGACGAAGACCATCAAGATAGCCGCCGACAATGCTTACGGACCGCACCGCGATGAGATGCTGATGGTGGTCAACCGCAGCCAGTTCCCCGAAGAGATGGAACCGAGAATCGACCAGAAATTACAGGTGAAACACCCTGACGGTGAAGATTCGGTGGTAACCGTTGTTGATATCTCCGATGACAACATTACGCTGGACGCCAAC
>Ga0315534_1001506_pt1 | contig 16041 bp, 17 predicted proteins | sample SalMarSW160240MG_FD_203094 | JGI IMG/M metagenome (GOLD analysis project Ga0315534, IMG submission 203094) | Salt marsh sediment microbial communities from the Plum Island Ecosystem LTER, Massachusetts, United States - Salt Marsh Sediment SW1602-40 ... | reverse complement strand
CCCCAAGCTCTGAAAACTCGAACTCATAGTGTCCATTCTCGTCACTTACGACGTTAGCAATTTCCTCGCCATCCTGGTACAGGATAACGGCGGCCCCGGGCAAGATGTCACCGCCAACCTCTTTGATCACCCCCACTATTCTGACTATCGTGGCCGCGGGTACTTCTTCTACGACGTCTACCTGGATATCACCGGTGATTGCTTCCTCATAAGAGGGGGCCGGGTGTGGTTCAACATAATACCTGAGAGAACCACTAAACGTGTAAGTCCCGGGCTCGGCATCAATTGGGACCTTGATTTTATACACTGCAGTGAATTCTACACCGACAGCATAAGGGCCTGCCCAGATGTATGCCGCCATCTCAGGTTCCGGAGTGTGGGCCACCATCGCCTGCGGGTCAGTCCAGGCCACATCAACGCTGACATTCCAGCCGGCAGGGGCCACGTCAACCAGTCCTATGGCGTGAAAACGGTCAGTCGGGGCAGCGAAGGTCACGTTTACCGCAAATTCTTCTCCCGCCTTGACCGTGTCCGGCAATCCTCGCTGACACAGGACTCCCTCAGCGGTGGTATAGAGTGTACCATGATAGGAGGTGCCATTCGCTCCAGCAACTGACACAGGAAGAATTAGGCTGAACAGCAGAACAAAAGAGAGTAAAACCTGCAGAAGCATCTTCCTACTTCTCAGTTGCCGCCTCCCATTATCAGTGCTTCGAAAATCAAAATCCCTTTCGTGCATACCGAACCTTCCTTATTTTTAAACACCTTCTCTTAGCTGTTTGGCTTTAGCTCACATTGACTCATTCTAAGTGCGCTCTTATTGGACGTCAATCACCCATTAGTAATAGTTAATCAGTGCTACCCAATCTCACCCATTTCGTTCGTCAAGTCCTGATTACTTCCCCAAAATAGTGAAGTCGCCTGGCGGGATAAAAAGATGCTAACGATACAGAAGGGGGTGGCCCCAAGTGATCCAGCCACGCAGGCGTCGGTATGAGGCTACAAGCTCTAGGAGACCGTCACCTGGATGTCACCGGCGATTTCTTCTTCATAAGAGAGCGCTGGGTATGGTTCAATATAATACTCAAGGGAACCACTAAACGTGTAGGTCCCGGGCTCGGCATCGACAGGCACCCGGACTTTATACTCTGCAGTGAATTCTAAACCGGCATCACGAGGCCCTTCCCAGATATATACCGCCCAATCAGATTTCGGAGTGTGGGCCACCAAAGCCTGCGGCTCAGTCCAGGTCAGATTAACGCTCACATTCCAGCCGGCAGGGGCGACATCGGTCAGTGCTATGGCATGAAAATCATCGTCAGGCGAGGCAAAGGTCACGGTTACCCAGAATTCGTCTCCCGTCATCACTACGGCCGGCAACTCCCTTTCAGGTTGCGCTGTTGTCGTATCCGGCGGCTCGTCCTGACACGCCGTGCCGCCCAGAATAGCGAGTAGACCGACAATCAAGAGAATCGACAATACCCGTCCTCCCAGCTTGGGCAGCTTGTGGTTCAATTTCGTGCTGCGCTCTCTGGGAAAGTCCATGCCGACCTCTCTTTTACTCCTAGGTTATCGGATATGTCCAGGCACTTACCACATCCAATACCCTGAACGTGCTCAACTGTAAAGGCGGCTCGCCAAACTTCCATAGACTCATGCACGCCAGGACGTAAGAGATGGTGGGTGCATCGGAAATAAGCCCATGGTCACCGACGAAATCAAGGGTATATATTGCCAGCGTGGTTACCGAGATAGACTGAGTTTCGTCCCTGAATCCTGCCTTGCTGACCACCACCTCATAATCCCCAAGCTCTAAAAACTCGAACTCATAGTTCCCACTCTCGTCACTCATGACATTTGCTATTGCCTCACCATTCTGGTACAGGGTAACGGCTGCCCCGGGCAAGATGGCACCACCAACCTCTTTGGTCACCCCCGCAATCCTGACTGTCTCACCCTCCTTTACACGTACCTGGATATCACCGGTGACTTCTTGCTCGTAAGGCGGGGCCGGGTGCGGTTCAATGTAATACTGGAGAGAACCGCTAAAGGTGTAAGTGCCAGGCTCGGCATTAACCGGTACCCGGACCTCATACACTGTGGTGAATACTACACAGACATCATAAGTTCCATACCAGACATATGCTGCTGTCTCAGCGGCTGGAGTGTGGACCGCCGTCGCCTCCGGGTCAGCCCAGAGCACATTGACGCTGACCTCCCAACCAGCAGGAGCTACATCTGTTAGTGCAATGGCGTGAAAACCGTCAGATGGAGCAATGAAGGTCACGGTTACCGCGAATTTCTCTCCCGGCAGTACCTGGTCAGGCAATTCCCTGGCGGGATTACCACCAATGAACTCGAAGTTAGCGGTGACGGTCACAGGTTGACCCGGCATGGTGAAGGTGGTCTCCGCTGCATATGCATCAGCTAATACGCCCGCAGGTGCTGTCCAGCTAACAAAGTCGTAGCACGTTGTGGCTAATGCTCTTATTGCCACGGTATCACCTTCCTCGTGAGAGGCAGTACCGGTCCCGTCAGTCGCCGTTCCGCCCACCCCAGGAGATACTGCCAGGGTAAGCTCATATCTTGGGGGCGGCTCATAGGTCGACCTGAAGTTGGCGTGGATCGTGTGGTCGTCGGTTACGTTGGTGAAGGTGTAGCTCGATACCTCCCCCATCGAGGTGCCATCGACCACGACTTCGCTTATCTTATAGCCCTCGCTCGGAATGATGTCGAAGGTCTGGCTCTGGCCGTGACTGACGCCCACAGCGCTCCCGGGTGAGATGCTGCCGCCGACCTCAGCACCGGCGGTAATGGTATATTGAATCACGCTAAAGGTCACGTGGATAGTATGGTCAGAGGTGACATCCTCAAAGGTGTAGCTCGATACCGCCCCCACCGAGTTGCCATCGACCAGGATATCGCTTATCACATAGCCCGCGTCCGGAGTGATGCTGAAAGTCTGGCTCTGGCCGTGACTGACGCCCACAGCGCTCCCGGGTGAGATGCTGCCGCCGACCCCAGCACCGGCGGTAATGGTGTATTGAATCACGCTGAAGGTCGCGTGGATCGTATGGTCTTTGGTTACACGGCGGAAGGTGTAGCTTGATACCGCCCCCACCGAGTTGCCATCGACCAGGATATCGCTTATCACATAGCCCGCGTCCGGAGTGATGCTGAAAGTCTGGCTCCGGCCGTGCCTGACGCCCACAGCGCCCCCGGGTGAGATGCTGCCGCCGACCCCAGCACTGGCGGTAATGGTGTGGTCATAGTGACAGACCGGCATGAGCGGGCTGCTGGTATCAGAAGCCGGAGAGCTACACCCAATCCCTACCAGAGCAGATAGTGCAATGATTCCCGTAAGCAAGCAAATCAGAATATATAGCGCCCTCTTCATTCTTTCCCCTTTCCTCTCTCTTTTAGGACTGCCTTATCATACCTCGACAGTAGCGACCTTTTTGTCTATCAGCTTTCGGCTCAAAGGAGCCATCATCTCCAATAAAGCAAAAACCGACCCTTCCAGGTCGGTTTCACCATTGGCTCCCCGCCACCCAAGTGACCATTTAAAGGCAGCGGTTCAATGCCTCCTGCTCACTCAGCCAAGTGATACGCTAGTCCATTCTAAGCACCCTTCAGCAGGGGTTCTTCTCTCCTTTCCTGACCCTTGTTTCCCCTCGACCTCCAGATTTCCGTAGTTGCCTGACTCGTCAGACCCGGTTGCTGGGCACCTGCATCCTTGGACAGCCTCGAATATTTTCGCCAACCGGGTATGTATCAATGATAATTATAGAATAAATGATTATAGCATATATTTATTAAGATCCTGTCAAGGGTTTTGAGAAAATCCGGCGAGTTTTCCTCACACAATTGCCTGTTTTTCTCGGAAAGTGAGGCGGGCTTGTCCCTGCCCACGAGTTGCCCGACTTATCCAGTGTATATTGTCTACGAGGCATATGGCAGAGGCTCAACGGCTTCTTGAGTTTGCGGAGGATGCTGAGACCCTGTTAAGCTAATCCTATAACTTCTTCTTAAGCGAGGCCACTTTCTCCTTCATGTCCTGGGGCTTGTCTCGGCGGTCGTCAATTTCAACCGTGGTTATCACCCTGGCAACCCCTTCCCCGAAGGCCCCTTCGTGCATCTTCTTTACCGCTGCCAGAATCCTGTCCAGGTCTCCCTCTATAATCGTCCCCATTGCGGTCATCTCGTACTTTATGTCCTTTTCCTGCTCCAGGACCTTGACCGCGCGTGCCACATACTGGCTGACTGAAGGAGTCTTCGTTCCTAACGGGATAACGCTTACCTCGGCTATTGCCATTTTCTCACCTCCTTACACATCCAGATTTTTTGTGGTTGCCGCATTTATCAGGTCCTCCGCTTTTTTGTCATTGCGAGCCCCGACTTGTCGGGGCGTGGCAATCTCATCACCTCCCCCAGATTGCTTCGTCACTTCGCTCCTCGCAACGACAAAGGGGGGAACCCAATTCATTAGGCAACTACATTTTTAGACTGTCCAACATATTATGTCAACCAAACGGAGGTACTTCTGCCCCTACTCATCGGAGAACCTCTGTGCTTAGTTCTATTTTACCAGCAATGATAAAATAACGTTAACCGCATGACCTCATATAGAATTCCTCTCCCTCGACGGGGGGCCCCTCTCCACTTGCTGGGGAGGGTTAGGGTGAGGCAAGGTGAGGGTGAAGTCCCCCTCCCTCTAACTCCCTCCCGCCGGGGGAGGGAGAACTATAAGGGGTTTTGCAATTGACTATAACTGGAAATATATGAAGGAAAAGGAATTAATTGAGAGCCTGGCCAGAAAGGCTGGCGATACCCTTATGAAGCATTTCCGCCAGGACTGGGCTTTGCTCAAAGAGCGAAGCACGGCTAAGGAAGCAGCCACCAAATATGATAAAGAGGTGGACGGGTTAATTGTCGAAGAGATTAAGAGACATTATCCTTATCACAGCCTGCTCACCGAGGAAAGCGGTTTTCTCCAGGGTGACCCCGATTGGCTCTGGATTGTAGATTCTCTGGATGGCACAGGTAATTTTGCCAATTTCAACCCCCTCTTTTCCGTGTGCATAGCCCTGATGCACCAAGGCGAACTTCTGCTGGGGGCGATTTATGCTCCGGCGATTGATGAGTTTTACTTTGCTGAAAAGGGCAAAGGTGCTTACTTAAACGGGGTAAAGATTCAAGTATCCGATGTATCGGACCTCAGCCAGAGCTACATTCTCTACTGTGAAGGTGGAGAGAGAAACCGGGGAAGAACAGGCGAGCTTCTGTATAAGGTTTACCCCCGGGTTACGGACATACGCAAGCTGGGTTCGGCTGGACTGGAAACAGCCTGGGTTGCCGCCGGCAAAGGAGAAGCTTACTTCTCCACCAGGATTGAGCCCTGGGATGTTGCCCCCGGTGTCTTATTAGTTCAAGAAGCTGGTGGAAAGGTCAGCGATTTTCAGGGCAATCCCTGGAAGCCCCAAACAGGCGACTTTTTATTTTCTAACAAAAAGCTTCACGAGGGGATATTGAGCTTGATTTCTTCTCGGTGATATGAAGGTAGTACTATAGTACCATGCCAACAAAAAAAGCAATTATAAAGACACTGGGAGGAAAAGAAATTACCGTAACGGAACAAACTCCCATCCCCTGCTTTCGCTGTGGCATCTGCTGCACCTACTACCAGGCTCCACTTACCCCCGAAGACATAGACAACATCGCCTCAGCCCTGGGAATATCGAGCTCGAAGTGCATCTCTAGATATGCTCTGAAGGTGCCGATAAAGGAAGGCTACCTGCTCAAGAGAACCGAGAAAGGCTGCATCTTCCTGGCCTGGGATGCGGATGGGAAAGCCCGCTGCACCATACATCCCTCGCGTCCTAAAGCTTGCCGGGAATGGACCCCCGGCCTGTCCAGGCCCGAATGCCTGGAAGGACTGGCTAAACTCAAGTCCGAAGGACAGATAATGCTGCTGGAGGAACTACTCAGCTCCCAGAAAGACAAGCAGGACCTTCACTCATCTCTGGAGAAATAACCTCTGCTTTAGCTTCCAAGGCAACATTTTTGAAGAGCACAGATTCATTCTCAAAACAGATGATGCCTTTCGACGACCTACGACTTCCGCCCTATAGCTTGCAAAAACTCGTCTTCCCCAATCTCAAGTTGCTTAAGAATATCCGAGAGTAAATATGGACTGATGCTCTTAGCAGGATGGATAGGGACACCAGCTCGGCGGCAATCCGAGTGATGAAATATTGCGTGACTCCCCTTTTGCCGGACCTTATCAAACCCTAACGCCTGGAATCCCTTCACCACCTCTCTAGCTTTGAGAGGAGGCAGTTTCGTCATTCCCCTATTGCGACCCAGCTTGTGTCAATTTCGTCAGGGATCTCCTCACCACGCTCCTTGCGACATTCAAGGCAAAGGTCAAGCACCTCTTTAATGTTAGCCAGGCATTCCTCGTAAGTCTCACCCTGAGCGTGAGCTTCCGGAATTAACGGACAACTGGCAATATAGAACCCGTCAGGTGCTTTCCTAACAATAGCGGTATATTGCATTTTCTCCTTCTTCCACAATTATAGCACAATTACATTAGCTACTCTCCAGATTAGAGCAGCCTCTCGCTTGTCGGCGGCCCGGTCGGTTTCTCCCCGATATAGCACCGTGGATTGAGTTTCCCAGCCCCATATTGCTACACTATAATTCACCGTATAATCTCGGATATATAGAAATCCTCGCCCTCGACGGGAGATCCCTCTCCACTTGCTGGAGAGGGTTAGGGTGAGGCAAGGTGAGGGTGAAGTCCCCCTCCCTCTAACTCCCTCCCGCCGGGGGAGGGAGAACTATAAGGGGTTTTGCAATTGACCATAAATTGAGATGCCTGAACTGCCTGAGGTAGAGACGATTAAGAACGAGCTTGCGCCCTGGGTCGTGGGGCAAAGCTTCACTCAGGTTACCATCCTCGATACCGAGCTGGTGTGCGGTTGTTCTGCTGAAGAAGTCCGTCGCGGATTAATCGGGCAGAGGGTAGAAAGCCTAGGACGCCGGGGAAAGTATCTCATCTTTCACCTATCGAATGGCAGGTCACTGATTATACATCTCAGGATGACCGGCGTCTTGCTGTTAAATCCTAAAGGGGTTGACCGCTATGCCCGGGCGGTCTTTCACTTTTCCAACGGACACCGCTTCGTTTTCAGTGACCGGCGCCGGCTGGGATTGATTTGGCTGGTAGACGATGCCGATACTGTGGTCGGCAAGCTGGGTCCCGAGCCGCTGGATGAAAGCTTTACCCCGGGCATTCTGGGGCAAAGATTAAGCCGGCATCACATCCCCGTAAAAGCCGCGCTTCTCGACCAGTGTATCGTCGCCGGAATCGGCAATATGTATGCCGACGAAGCCCTCTTTGCCACCCGGATTCACCCCCTGAGAAAAGCAGACTCCCTGTCGCCCGAAGAAGTGCAAACTCTATATCAGAGCATCCGCAGAGTTCTTGGAGCAGCCATCGGCAGCAAAGGCGCCAGCGTGGATACCTACGTCCGTCCCGAGGGCGAACTGGGCACAGCACATTTTGATTTCAAGGTTGCTCATAGAGGAGGCGAACCCTGCCCCATTTGCGGCAGCGCCATCGAGCGGGTCCTGGTGCAGAACCGTGGCACCTACTTCTGCCCTGGATGCCAACCTCTCCATTGCGGGCCTCTGATATAAAAACTGGCAGCGGCTGGATTTGAACCAGCGGCTAAGGGCTTCCTAATCCCTTTCCAGCAACACGTTACCATTCCTTAATTATCGAAACTGAGGGTCTTCCATCCTACCTCGAAGTCACTGCCAAAACTCCTGAAGGCATAACAATGGGGGTGAGACATCGAGATTTCGTTGTAGAGGGGGTTCAGTTTCACCCCGAATCCATCCTCACTGAAGTAGGACACGATATTTTGAACAACTTCCTTGGTTCTACTTTAGCCTTGTGATATTCAGACATAAGACTAACGTCTGCTTCTCACCTTCTCACTCGCGGCACGAACCAGATAATCAACAAGATGATTCCAATCACAAGTAAAATCCAGAGGAGCGGGCCTGCTATGAAGTGGAGAAGTAGACCCAGCAGCCACAAGACGAACAGGATAACACCAACGGTCAAAAGCAAACGGAACATGCTGACCTCCTTTTATTTATTCTGACCTTCCCCTCGTTCGTTAGTCTGTTCTTCTATAAGAAAACTATCCAGGCAATGCCACCAACGACCCTCACTGGGCCCAAAATCAGCAGCTACCAGTACCACCGCTTTATCTTCACTTCGGGTTGGAATATTGGGTCGCCTTGTCCTGCACACTCATTGGATGGCCTCTTCTATTCTAAATTTTAATTAGAGCCCAGGGACTCAAGTATCTAACAACCTAAACTGAAACTATAAGTCCATGGTACACCAGAGTCATCTTTACCTGAGGTACGCTATAATAGCCATTATGCCAATGATGATGAGATAAATACCAACCAGATAATTTAGTATCTTGGGGAAAATCATAACGATAACGCCGAAAATAAGGCTTACTATCCCCATCCATAGACTCAAAGCTGGAAACCCAATTGCTGGCATGAGAATTTCACCTCCTTTCTTTAGATTCACAAAACATTGTGAGGTATTTTATCCCCCTTAAAATCAGTATAATTAAAACAAGAGGCAAGAAAGCTGTCAAGCCAAGCAATCCGAGAAGCTGCCAAAAAGGCGTAGCTTTTAATCCATGATGAAGCCTCAAGTTATCCTCAAACTCTATATCAGAGCATCCGCAGAGTTCTCGGGGCAGCCATCGGCAGCAAAGGCGCCAGCGTGGACACCTACGTCCGCCCCGAGGGCGAGCTGGGCACAGCCCATTTCGATTTTAAGGTTGCTCATAAGGGAGGCGACCCCTGCCCCGTTTGCGGCAGCACCATCGAGCGGGTCCCGGTGCAGAACCGCGGCACCTGCTTCTGCCCCCGATGCCAACCTTTAGGCCGCGGGCCTCTGATATAACAATTGGCAGCGGCAGGATTTGCACCTCAGAATTGTGCTATAATACGAGGTAGGTGCTATATTACATACCCTTGTAGCTCAAGGGAGAGAGCATCCCTTTACCAAAGGGAAGGTTGTGGGTTCGAGTCCCATCAAGGAAGACTACCAGGGTGGTGAATCACCAGCCTGTTTTTTTTATTCCGCCATCTACAAAACTGGTTGCTAGTCCCTTCGGTCTAGTTAATTGGAATGGTATTTCCACAGACACTAATCACATGGCATACACTAATATTGTTCAAGATGAGTTTGACTTCAAGAAATAATCAACCTCAGGCAAGACAGCGTCCAATATTTCATAGAGCAACCCCATGTGCTTCACTATTGGTAGATTGTCGGTATAATCTTGGCAGCCAATTTTACCTCCAGGATATCGAGTGGAGGCTTCATGTGTATAAGTTAAGGCTGCCAGCAAAAACAAGGAAAAGAGCAGCCTATCTTTTGAAAACTGGCTCTCTAAACTGGCTTTAATCTTTCTCTTTCCTGAAACACTACGCGCAACCAAGGCTTTCATACCAGAGTCTAAGGAAAACTGGATTGTTAAATCAATTAGACTTTCGATTCCTGACCTTTCTAATGGTGTTCCCAGGAGGATGAAAGAAGGTGGGGACTCATTGTATTCGTATAAATAATTAAACTCTTTCCCATTAATTCGAAGTGAGAGCTCCAATGTTTCGTTCTGTTCAAATTTAATAGGGGATGGGAATAATGATAAACGCTTGAGTTCTATTGTATACTGTAATGCTTCAACTAGGTCTGCTTCAGGTACATTTGCTAAATCACATTCACATATTGAGGAAAGTGTTGAACTGCTTTCACTGGCTGCCAGCTTTTGCCAGAGTTCTATGAGCAATTCCTTGCTGTTGTGTCTGAATTTCCTCTTAAAACCACTGGAGTTGAATTTGCCTGAGGCAACTGCTAATGCTTTTACACTTTTCTCAATACATTGCTGAAGTAGATATATGGTCAGAGCTGGGTCTTTAGTCTTCAACAGTTTTGCTGCTTCGTAATCCTTGCGAGACCTTTCTATCCAAATCGCGACATCTTCGTTATAGTGCTTAATTTTAGTATTCATGTCTTTCAAATACCCAGTCTATTTTAATCCAATATTATCAATAGGGCTATATCTCTTATGTGACTCTCTATCGCATCAGGGCATCCCACAGCCTGATAATATCGGTTGGTCGTCATCAACGTTGACAGAAAGCCTTCTCAAATTATTATCTTCTGTTTCTAATAGCATCAATTACTGAAAGAAGAACTCCGACACCTATGAAAGGGTAGCCTATCAGACGATTATCACCGAAAATAATCCCCAGAACCACTAAGGACATACCAAGTATAGCGAGGTTTGAGGGTTGTTGATATTGCCTTCCCCTGGCTATAAGCAAGAGCACCACAATAACAACCAGGGCAACGATTGAAATGGCTATCCACACTGGTTCCATAAATACCTCCTTTTAGAAGTACTGGCTACTTTCAAGAATTATAGCACTGAGGGCAAAGAGAAGATAGATTATTACCAGGGAAAAACATGGGGATGTCTGTCTAGCGACGCGTATAAATACTTGATACCGTTTTCAGTGTCTACCTCAAGAGATAAATAGGCGGAAGCCAGAAAGCGACCTGCTACCAGGTATACATCATATATGGAGTACTAAGACCACGAAATAGCCTTCACGGAGTGCTGGCTACAAACTTCTTTTTATCCTTTTTACAGATAATTTGTATCGTATGCCGACCCGACATAACCGCCGTAGGCATTCCGCCGCCCGGATTGACCCACTGCCCGGCCATGTAGAAATTGTCAAGTCCCGGCAGGGTCTTGCTCATCTGCATCATGAGAGTCTTGGTGGTAATCATCCATCCTTCATAGCTGCCCTTCCAGTTACCGGTATAACGTACCCATGTCATCGGAGTAGCTACGTCACGCATCTCTACCTGGGCTGCCAGTCCCGGAAAGCGCTTATCGAGAAGGGCAACCACCGTATCTGCTATCTGCTCTTTCTCCGCTTTATATCGTTCGGGCTCTTTGTATAACCTCTCCCAGTAATCGTAATCCGTATTGAACTGGACCTTGACCACAGTCTTGCCCTCCGGCGCCAGGGTGGGATCGAAATTGTAAATGAGTACGCCGAGTGTTTTCTGTGCTTTGCCGGCAATAGTTACGGGTTTCTCCAGAGGGAAAGTAAGACCGCCTACCGAGGGCGGCACATCATCGAATTTACGAGCCACTCCCAGGCCGATATATATCAGCGGTGGAAACAATTGGAGATTGTCATAATAGCCGCGTATCTTGTCATCGATGCACTTACCATCCAGCATATCGAATATGGTGGTATGACCGTCGGCGGCAGAGATAACGATGTCGCCCCGGTGTTCCGTACCATCCGCCAGCCTTATGCCTACAGCTTTATCGTTTTCTACCAGTACTTTTTCTACCCCTGCCTTGAGATGTAGTTCGCCGCCAAGGTCAAGGTAGCGCCGCTGAATATAGCTGACAAGGGCCAGGGCGCCGCCGATGACATAGCCGGCTGCCTGCTGGTGTTGCCAGGCAAGCATCATCGGCATGGTTATCGCGGGCATGTCGGCGAAGCCATCCTCGGGAGCTACGTTGACAACTTTACGAAGTAAGGGGTTTTTAAAGCGCTGAGCGAAATCGGCCGTGCGGATTTCAGCCCACTTTCGTATGAACCTTAAATAAGGCAGCATTTTGACCGCCTTGATGCCATCAATTAGACTATAAAGCTCCTGGGGCTTATCTACAGGCATGTCGAATCGAGCGAGATAGCGTATTGCTTTGGTGAACTCGCGGATGACCGCTTCATCCTCGGGGGCAAATTCCATCATCTGCTGTTCGAGGCGGTTGACATCGGAATACATAGTAAAGACCTTACCGCTTTCATCTTCAATGAGACTATACTGGTCAAGATTGATAACTTTCCACTGCTGCGCCGCCCCAAGCTCTTCCCAGAACTTGTGAAAACTGGTTCCCGGTTTGGTACCCACCAGCCAGTTCATTGCGCCATCAATGGTGTAGCCCTTGCGTTGCCAGCCGGTACATACCCCGCCGGCCTTATCATGCATCTCAAAGACAGAAGTACGGTAACCGTTCATCCGACCGTAGCACCCCGCCGCCAGACCGGTGAGTCCACCCCCGATAATGATTATTGACTTTTCCACATTTCTTCCTTTTCGGCTTATATTATTAACAGGATAGTGCATGCTATATTGATGTCTGCTAATTGTCAAGCATTATGGAAAGCATATATGTAGCAGAACGTATGATTACTGAGAAAACGAAAGGGCAACTTCTGCCTCTCAGAGCGTGTTTATTATAAAAAAGTTGGGGGTCTCGGCTCGACCAACCTAGACCCCCCACGGGAAAGGAGTTAGAAGAGTGAATACAATAGCTAAGGAAACCTTGCTATCGTTCCGACTTCTGTCGGTGACTATATAATACCATTACCATCATGAACCCACCATGAACTCTCTATGAATTATCCCTGAATTTTCTCCTAGAGTTGCTGCATTCTGGGTTGGTCGGATGTATAATTCAATTAACCAAATTGGAAGTTGCATGAAACCGTTAGTAGTTTATTATTCCCTGACAGGTAAAACGAAGCTGGTAGCTCAAGCAATCGCCGAAGCCCTGAATGCAACACTACTGGAGATTACGGAGACAAAGCCCAGAAAACCAGGGCCGTCCATCTACGCGATTGGAGGCCTCGAAGCTAAAATGAACAAGGGAAGTAAGATAAATCCCATAGATGTCGACTTAAAGCAATATGAAACGATATTTATCGGTTCTCCAATATGGGGTTCAAGACCGGCACCGGCTATTAACTCATTTATATACAAGACAAATTTCGAGGGCCGGAGTATTATCCCATTCTTTACCATGGCTGGCGACAATTCAGCGAAAGCTCTGGCGAACATAACGGCTAAAATAGAGAAAAACCAGGGCAAGGTCGCAGGCTCTTTCGCCATAACATCGTACGAGGTGTCCGACGAGGAAACCATAGCCAGGGCTAAGGAGGCTATTAAAAATTACTAAGGAGTCGCATCATCTATGCTGGCTAAACTGACATTTCTGGGTGCAGCGAGGAATGTTACAGGTTCCTGCTACCTTTTAGAGAGGCAGAATACCCGTGTGCTTATAGATTGCGGGATGTACCAGGAGCGGGAGCACCAGGGGAGAAACTGGCAGCCATTTCCGTTCGACCCTCAGTCGATTGACGCCGTTTTTTTGACCCACGCCCATCTCGACCATTGCGGACTTTTACCTAAACTGGTACGGGATGGTTACAAGGGCAAGATATACTGCACTGAGGCGACGGCTGAGATAGCCCAGATTATCCTTCTCGATTCCGCAAAGCTGCAAGAGGAAGACGCTGCATATAAGGCAAAACGCCATAGAAGGGAAGGGCGCCGTGGTCCTTATCCTGAAATACCCCTTTATACCGTAGAAGATGCCGAAGCGGTCGAGCCGCATTTTTCCGCCGTAGAATACCTGAGCTGTGTCAGAGCTAATAGCAATGTCGAAGGTTGTTATTATGAAGCGGGGCATGTACTGGGGGCTGCAACCATAAGTATAAATATCCGGCAGGATGGCAAAAACCACAGGGTAATTTTTTCCGGTGATATCGGCGAGCCCGACCGCCCGATAATAAAAGACCCGGCTGTTTTCGACGAGGCCGAATATATAGTTATAGAGTCAACTTACGGCGACCGTACTCACGAAGAACATGAGAACCTCGATATTCAAAAACAATTGCGCGATTGTATCAACAGGACGGTAAGCGCCGGAGGCAACATCATTATTCCCAGTTTCGCACTGGAGCGGTCCCAGGAACTACTGTATCACCTGAACGAATTGTTTCTACGTAAGGAAATTCCACCTCTAATCGTCTTTCTGGACAGCCCTATGGCAATACGGATTACAGAAGTATTTAAACGTCACGCCGAACTCTTCGACAAAGAGATGATGCAGCGTCTGCGGCAGGGTAATTCCTTTTTTAGCTTTGAAAACCTCAAAATAGTACAGACTGTGGAAGAGTCCAAGGCCATTAACAATATAAAGGGAAGCAGTATCATCATAGCCGGCAGCGGTATGGTAACCGGCGGCCGTGTGAAGCACCACATTGTCAATAACATCAGGAGGCCAGAAAGCACAATATTATTCGTCGGCTATCAAGCGGAGGGAACGCCGGGCAGGATATTGCTGGATGGCGCTAAGAAAGTCCGTCTCCTGGGGCAGATACATCCGGTGAAGGCACACATCGAACAAATCGAAGGGTTCTCGGCCCACGCCGACCGGGATGGACTACTGGAGTGGTTAGATGACATTCGTGTCCCGCCGCGCTGTGTATTTATCACCCACGGGGAAGAAAAGGCAGCCAACAGCTTTGCCAAGGTCTTGAACGAGAGGACCGGCTGGACCGTAAAAGTCCCCAAATACCAAGATACCGTGGAGCTAGCTTAAATCGAGAAAGAAGGTTCAACTGTGAAAAAAAGCATTTTGCGCTGGGAGTTAGGGGGAATCGTCTTCATAGTTGTTTTGGGGTCGTTGCTGCACTTTGCCTTCGAGTGGTCCGGGCGTGCGATTCCCATCGCCCCGATTGCCGCCGTGAATGAAAGTGTGTGGGAACATCTGAAGTTGGGGTTTTGGCCAGCATTGGTATATGCGGTTTTGGAATATAGCCGCTTTGGGAAGTCGACGAACAATTTTTTCTCTGCAAAGACTCTAGGAATTTATCTAATACCAATCACTATCGTGGTCCTTTACTATTCGTACACAGCTATTCTGGGGCATGGCCTCCTGATAGTTGACATTGCGATTTTCGTTGTAGCCGTCATAGTCGGGCAGTTGGTGAGCTATAAACTGCTAATTGCCGCTCCATTACCGGAAAGGCTTAACCGTTTCGCCCCGATTGCTTTAGCAGTCCTGGGCATTCTCTTCGTTCTATTCACTTTCTATCCACCGCAATTGCCGCTCTTCAGAGACTCCGTCACCGGTGCCTATGGCATTGCCGGATAGCACTGTGAAAAACAAAGGCGGTAGCGGCGGGACTTGAACCAGCGACCAAAGGCTTATCAGAACCGGCAACATGCCCTTGGGCGTTCCTGCCCAAGTGTATATTTTCTTTTACTTCTCATATATGTATAATATACGTGTGACGAGAAGCGTCGCAGGATACATGTATGATGAACTAGATAATAACCAGTTTAAAGCGTAGGAGATGTCTATGATAGATTACATGGTCAGAAGTTTCGTCTCTTTTTTTCAAAACCCCACCGCCTGGGGTATTGGCCTGGCTATAGGCTTCGGTGTGGTCTGGTTAGCCTGTTACCGGCCGCCGCTCTTTAAGAAACCCTGGCTCTGGGCGGTCCTCGTAAGCAGCCCATTCCTAACCCTGGCTGCTGTTTGCTTTATTCTAGTTCCCCTCCAACAGGCAACGGACCATTTCTTGAGCCATGAGGTACTCTGGATTCTTCTTCTGGCGGTGATACCACTAGCACTCCTCGGCGGACTGGTGTATGAAGGGGCAAAAATGGTACCGGTGGTCGTTTACTGGCGGCGCAGCGGCAAGAATATCGACCCCAAGCTGGGACTCGCCATCGGCGCTGTGGCCGGAGCCGGATTTGCAATCTTCGCAGCTCAACACCAACTCAATTTCATCTTTACCTGGTGGCCAGTGCATACTGGCGGCTTCTGGGCACTGGCTGGATTTTGGGAGAGTTTCTTTACCGTAGCCGCTCAAATCGCTTTTTCCGCCCTGGCGGGATATGGCCTGGCCAGGGGCCGGGGATGGCAGTTCTACCTCATAGCCTCCGGACTGCATGTCTTACTGAACTATGGCAGATTTTTGCTGATAGCGTTACTTCCCGACCTTCACGAGGAAATCTATATTGCCGCGGTAGCCGTGGCGGTAACGGCCTGGGCTCTGTGGCTCCGCTGGAGAAAAAGGGCAGCTACGGCTGAGCCTGAAACATCA
>Ga0315534_1001505_pt1 | contig 16044 bp, 17 predicted proteins | sample SalMarSW160240MG_FD_203094 | JGI IMG/M metagenome (GOLD analysis project Ga0315534, IMG submission 203094) | Salt marsh sediment microbial communities from the Plum Island Ecosystem LTER, Massachusetts, United States - Salt Marsh Sediment SW1602-40 ... | reverse complement strand
CCAGCCGCCTGAGTCTTTCCTCCACCTGAGTGAGTTGCTCCCGCAACGCCTGGGCTGTGTCTCTGAGGGCAGCGGGTTCCTGGTCCTGGGGAACAGAGGGAGCAGGGGGTGACGTGTCGCTCGACATGGGCGACGCCGTGGCAGGCGCACTCCGCCTGCCACGGCCCATACCCATTCCGTGTCCCCTACCGCGCCCTCTGCCCATGCCAGCGCCCATGCCTCTTCCCATTCCACTGTACGCGGGCACGTTCGCTCCTCCCATGGGCTGAAGCCGTCCGGCCACGTACGCCTCGACGGCTTCCCGCACCGTTCCGCCTCCGAAAAGGTACACCGGCACACCTGAGGCTTGGAAGACGCCATAGGCGTTGGGTCCCACGTTGCCGGTCACTACGGCCTGCCCACCACGCTCGATGACGAACTGGGCAGCCTGGATGCCTGCTCCGCTAGGGGTAGCGATCGCCGGATTCTCTAGCCCCTCGAACTGCATTGTCTCTGTGTCGACCAAGACGTAGGCTGGGCAGCGCCCGAACACAGGGCTTGCTTGCGCTTCGAGTTCCGTCCCGTTCGATGTGATCACGACCTTCATTGTGTGTTTCTCCTTGCACAAAGCACAAGCCGATCCGTCCGTGGGGAGAGAGCGTGCCACAGCCCCCTCCACGATTCCGTATGCAGGAAAGCGGGATGGTGCGCCGTCGCCGTCGCGCGAGCGGAATCTCCGATCACTTGCATGCTGCCCACAAGTGCGATGCCTCACCGCTCTTCAGCAGCAGACGCCAGAATGTCATATGGTCGTCACTGCGGAGCTTTCGGTTTGCTCTGTCCGGCTCTACCTTGACTCGGCTCGACATTGCGCGCAGAAGCCACTGACAAACAGGTGAGTGCTGATCACAGAAACCCCTTCCTGCTCTCTCAGCTCCTGCTCGATCTGGCTCACCAGGGGTGTGCCGAAGTCGACTGCCTCACCGCAGCCCAGACACGTGAAATGGTAATGGGGTTCGTCCGGCGCAGACTCGTAGAGACTGCGCTTCCCGCTCAAGCGATGTTCCTTGACCAGCCCCATCTCCTTGAACAAGGCCAGCGTACGGTAGATCGTCGCCAGGCTGATGTCCGGGTCGCGGGCCTTGACCCTTTCATACAACGTCTCGGCATCCAGGTGTTGGCCGCTCGTTTCAAGCACCTCCAGGATCAGCTGCCGTGGAGACGTGACGCGCCGGCCCGCCGCGCGCAACTTTTCGCGCAGATAATCGTTCAGTTCGCCCAAGACTCGACTCCTTATTGTAAATGACTCTCATTAACAATTATAGCCGGCTGTCCCACGCGTGTCAAGCAAGCAAGACGGACTCGTCAGCTAACCGCCAGCATCGCATCCAGCGCCTTGCGCGCCTTCACTCGTATCCTTTCAGGAACTGTAACCACATATTCCATCGCCTACCCCTCAACGTGAATGATCTCGACCGGACACCCCTCCGACGCTGTACGGACGCACTCTCCCAGTTCATCGGGTACCTGGCCCACGGCCGGGTCTCCACCGACCCGGTATGCCTCGACGATCTGGCTCGTGCCATCGGTCTCGTCTTCCTCGAACACCTCTGGGCAGTCATCCATACAGGCGCCGCAAGCAATGCATTCCTCTCGAACGATCTCCACTCTCATCGGATTGACCTCCTCTATGATGGACAGGCTACCCTAGATGCCACGAGAGCACCACAACCATGACCGAACTCGGCGCAAGGGCCGCAGGCAAGACCCAATGCACGGCGTCCCTCCGTGACTCCTGCTCTCCATGCCGCCGCCTATCGGCAGGATCACCGAAGTGCCCCCAAGTCAAGCCGTGTCCCTGCTGGACACGGACGGACGACATCCGCTCCCAAAGCCAGCCACATCGCGTGAAATGCCTCTTCTCCCGAGCAGTGGTTCAGGTACAAGCGCTGCACGGACCTGATCTCGAGCAACGCTTCACTGACGCGCTGCAAGTGCTCCGCGTCGGCGCTGACCAAATGGGTGCCGCCCGCAATGACGACAACTGGACGGTCAAAGGTATGCCTTACGTGGGCCAGCGTGTTGAGCAGCCCGGCGTGGCAGCAGCCGCAGAGCAGGGCCAGTCCGGCAGGGACCTCGACCACCAGTGACATATCGTCACGGTATGGGTCGGGAGCCAAGCCGCCCGGGCCTTGCACCAGGTGGTGCGCACTGCGGCCTTCCGGCTCTGCGCGAGGGGCGATCTCACCGGTCGTCCAGATGCCGGGGCATACCTGTTGTGGTCGTTCGCCCAGACGGAGCACAGTCCGCGACGTCAAGGCGTCGCGCGTCAGCGGCATACCGATAGATGCCAGCTTCCCCTGGCGGAGGGAGAACCGGTCTCGGAACAGGTCCGAGTGTGCGTAAAACGGAAGGCTGGGGAGGACCTCCTCTAGCAGCGCAGGCAGGCCGCCAGTGTGATCATAGTGCGCGTGACTGATCGCCAGAGCGCTGATCGCTCGCGGATCGAGTCCCAACATACCCATGTTGTGCAGGAGCACCGCGCCGCTCTGGCCGGTGTCAAACAGCACGCGACCTGCCTGCGTCTCGATCAGAAAAGCCACCCCATGCTCACCCCACAGGGTTGAGCCTCGTCGGACGGCATTATCTACCAGACAAGTGATCTCGATCGCCAAAGTCTGAGCTCCCCGTTGCTCTATATGCCCATTTTCAGCAGTGGCACACGCACCAGCTCGCCATTCTCATCCGTACCTACTCGGTACAGATCCTCTATGCTCCCGACGCGGTCGATGAACAGAACGCCGTCCAGGTGGTCGATCTCGTGGTGAACGACCACGGCGTCAAAGCCTTCGAAAACGCGATCAAAGGCCTTCTCCCCTTCGTCCAGGCCGGTCACTCTCAGGTAGTGAGGCCGCACGGTTTCAGCGTAAAGGCCGGGAAAGCTGAGACAACCATCAAAGTCTCTCTGCTCATTCCTCGCTTTCACGATCTTGGGGTTGATCAACGCAATGGGGGGGTCGGGCCCGACCCCGTTCTCGTTCCTGCTACCAAATCGGACCACCACCACCCGGCGGTGGACGTCGATCTGGGGAGCGGCCAGGCCAATCCCGTCAGAGCTGTGTGCCAGCGTGTCCTTCAGGTCTTGGATCAGCTTCTTGGCAGGCCGGCTTGTGCCCTTGACCGGCCTGCTTCTCTTGCGTAGCGCCGCCTTGTTGTCCACATATAGGACGATCTCTCTAACAGCCATGTCCCTCCTTGGTCACATTCGCTGTGATTTCCCCATTCTACACTTTAGACATAACGATGATGACAGCGACCAATACACCAGCACCCAGTGCGAGGATGGTATGCCTTTTGTTCTCCCTTTCGACTGCAGGCAGCAGGTGAGATGCACCCACGTAGACCAGCGCGCCAGCGGACAGAGCTAGCAGAATGCCCAGAGTAGAACGCCCGAACCTATTGATAAAGGGATACGACACCAATGCGCCCAGCGGGGTCGATATCGCTGCCGCCAGAAAGGCATACAAAGCCGACCTCCTTCGGCTGAAGCCTCCCCGCTCCAGGAGCACAAACGTGACGACTCCCTCGGGGAATTCGTGCAGCACCATTCCGATGGCCGCTAGCACCCCTGTGAATACGCTGACGTTAAAGGCCACCGAGTAGATGACGCCGTCAATGAAGGAATGAAGGCCAATTCCGATCATCGGAATGATGCCCACAGCATAGTCCGCACGCTCATAGTCATGACAGAGATACAGATTCAAGAGACGGTTGGACAGGTGAATGGCCAGGAACCCGGCCAGCAAGAACGTGGGAGCAGCGCTGTTCATCCCGAGAGACCTGGGGATGATATGCATGAACGAGACAGAGATCAGCACTCCCGCTGCAAAACACATAAAGTAGGTAGAGTGCTCCCTACCCCACTGTTCGTATCGACTGATGACGTAGATGCCGATCGTCGTGACTGCCAACGCCAGCAAGCTGGCGAACATCACTGCTGCAAATGTACTGGAAGACACTCGCATCCTCCTCGTGTACGATGTAGGGCAGAAAGCGCGGTGGTGGAGAGCTTGGGGGCAGAGATGAGGAACGAAAATCGCTTCTGGCGCTGTTTGCCAAGCTCGGCAGACCCTGATCTCACGAGAACCCCAGCAACCGCCCACCCTCGTACACCAGGAACGTCATCACGCTGGCCATCACCAGGGGCACCAGGAAGCCCATCAGCGTCCACTTGACGCTACGGGTCTCCTTCCACGTGGCCCAGACGGTGACCAGGCAGGGCAGATAGAGCATAAAGAACACCATAAACGTGTACGACGACAACGGCGTCCACGCCTGAGGCAGGTAATTCAGTATCCCCTCAGACTCAACCAGGGTAGTCTGTAGTCCGTAGGTCATGCCCAGGGCGGGGACGACGATCTCTTTGGCTGGCAGGGTGAACAGTAGAGCGGTCATCATCTCGCCGTTCATCCCCCATGGCCGGCCCAGCGGCGCCAACGTGCGTACAAGCCAGCCGATGGCCGTCTGCTCAAAGGGAGCGCCAGGGGGGAGGTTGCCCAAGAGCCAGATGAGGAGCGAGGCAGGCCCCGCGAACTCCACCGCCCTCCACATGGTGTGTGCCACCCTGTCCACCAGCGCCCGCAACGCAACTTGTCCCCATTTCGGTTTGCGGTAGGGAGGCATCTCCAGTACAAAGCCCCCCGGCTCGCCCCGAAAGAGGGTCTTGTTCAGGATCAAGGTGGCCAGGGCAGCTGCACCCAGGCTGAGGAAGACCAAGGAGAGCATCACCGGCAGTGCTCGGTCGCCAAAGAGGGCGATCGTCAATGCTATGCCCGCGCCGTAGCCCCCGCTGCAGATGATCAGGGGGCTAGTCAGGATGGCCGCCAATTGGACCTTCCTGTTCTCAATGATCCGTGATGCCATCACGCCGGTCACGTTGCAGCCAAAGGACATGCCCCACGTGAGTGTCTGCTTGCCCTGGGATCCCAAGGCCTGCATGGGTCGGTCCAGATTGAAGGCGATGCGCGGCAGAAGGCCCAGATCCTCCATCAGGGCGAAGGCGGTGAAAAGGATGATCATAGGGGGCAGCATGACGGTAATGACCGTCCCTACGCCTACAGTGAAGCCATCCACCAAGGCGCCGGTCACCCACCAGGGGGCCTGAATGCTCGTCAACCAAGCTCGGGCGGCGCCGATCAACCAGGAGAAGCCATCCTCCAGCCATCCTCCCCCGATCTCACCCCCTTTGATGGTGATCCAGAAGATGGCGAGGAAAACCGCCAGCGTAATGGGCCACGACCAGACCCTGTGGGTGATGATCCGGTCGATCCGCTCAGTCAGGCTGTCTTCCTCCGGCCGTAGGCGGCGGGCCACCCGATGCACTATGTCGTGGGCGAGTTCGTAGCGGCGGCGGACAATCTCCACCTTAGCGTCGGGCCGAATCCCCTCCCGCAGGCGCACGGCCCGCCTTAGGAGGGCCTGCAGTGCCTCGGGCAAGGCAGACGGTGCATCCAGCCCCATAGCTGTCAAGTCCCCCCGTCTAAAGGCCTCAACGATCTCCGGGTCGTCCTCCAGCAGCTTGACAGCTATCCAGCGACTCCGGTCACCCACGCCCGTGCGCCCTAGATCGGCCTGCAGGCTCTTGATGTATCCCTCGATGGTCAAGCCATAGTCCACTGAGACCGGATGGGTTTCCTCGCCTCCCTCGGCCACATCTGCGATTGCCTTCACCAACTCCGGAAGACCCTCCCCTTCCGTGGCCACGGTGGGCACCACAGGCACGCCCAGATCCGCCTCCAGTCTCTCAGTATCTACCTCCCATCCCTGCCGCCTGACCTCATCCATCAGGTTGAGGGCTATCACCACCCGGTCGGTCAGCTCCAGGATCTGCAGCGTCAGGTTCAGGTTGCGCTCCAGACTGGTGGCATCCACAATGTCCACCACCATATCCGGTTCGCCGGAGAGGATATAGTCCCTGGCAATGACCTCCTCGGGCGACTGAGCGGCCAGGCTGTAGGTGCCAGGCAAGTCCACCAAGCGAATCTCACGACCCTGATGGTAGAAGCGCCCCTCGGCCCTCTCTACCGTCTTGCCCGGCCAGTTGCCAACGTGCTGCCGGCTTCCGGTGAGAGCGTTAAAGATGACGCTCTTGCCCACGTTGGGATTGCCGGCAACACCTACAGTGATCGCCCTTCTATCCATCTCTCACCTCCTCCACCATGACGCTGTCGGCGTCTGTGCGGCGCATGGCGATGGCCGTGCCCTTGATGCGATACTCGACTGGGTCACCCAGCGACGCCTTCCGCATCACAGTCACCTCGGCGCCTGGAACGAGGCCCAGGTCCAGCATGCGCCGCTGGTGTCTGCCGCCGCCCTTGACCTCGGCCACCCTCGCCCGGCTGCCCACCAGGAGTTCGCCCAGGGGCACAGGCAAGGCAGGTGCTGGTACCACGGAGACGTGGCGGGCGGCGGCAGCAGCCAGTGGCACAACGTTCCCATCATCCAACCGCAATCGCAGCAGACCAGGCTCCCGCTCCAGAACCTCTACGTCAGCGCCAGGCTTCAGCCCCAGCGCGACCAGTTGGGCCAGCAGCGGTGCTGGCTCGTCGTCCAGGCAGACAACACGCAGCCGGCTTCCCGGTGTCCCTTCTTCCAGCAGGGGGCGTGCCGAGAGCGAGGGCACCCGGCACCCCGGAGCCGGGATGGCGTGCCCGTGGGGATCCCAAGCCGGATGCCCCAACCCAGCATCCAGCCTCTCCAGTTCGTCCGGTGTCGTCTCGTGCTCGCGGCGGTCGGCCTCGACGTGGACCGCCTCCAGGGGCATTCCCTCCCGGTCCACCAGGTAGCGCTCCCAGAGGCGATGTGCCCGGATCAGTTCCCAGGCGCGTGCCTCTCCCGTCTCCGTCAAGTGCATGCCGCCCTGGACATCCTCCTCGGCCCAGCCGGAAGCAACGAGGTCCCCTGTCACATCCCCAGCCATCGCCTCGGAGAGACCCATGGCGTGGGCCAGTTCTTCGGCGTGCCAGGATCCCGCCTCTTGCAGAGCATAGGCCGCTTTCAGCACGTCCTCCACTTCCAGAGGCTGAACCGACAGTCCGGGGGCGGATGTCCGGGCTGCACGAGCTGCCCGACGATGCCGCAGCAGCGTCCACAGCCAAAGGCTGGCCAGCAGGAAAGAAAGTGCTGGCCAGAACCATCGAGAAAGGTTTGGTATCTCCATGCGCTTTCCTCCTCAAATGCACGCTTGCCCCGAAGCTCATCGTGATTCTGTGTCCAGATCTTGGGGCTCAGTACACTGCTACTCCTTCTGCGATGACGTGATGATAGGGCGTGCCTCTTCGGCTGCTTCCAATTCTCCAGTAATCCTTTCCGCGTCTTTCTTTGTCTCACTCCCATCAAGCGATGTCCCTTTTAGCCATGCCATAGCAATCGAAGCATCTGTGTGAATCGTCCCAATTGGCTCTATTCCTTTTTCCTCTAACCTTCTTCTCAGGTAGCTTTCCGTCTCCTCATCTCTGACCTTGTTCAGCACGAACACAACGCCTTTGATGCTTGCCTCCCTGAACGTCCTCTCGGCCATCTCAGCAAGCTTCGAATCGGCCAAGTGACTGGTGGCAGGCAATGCACCGGCCTTGATTTGGTCAACCATATCCTTCATGTCCGCTGCCATCTGAATGCCAGCGTTGGTCGGATCGATAATCACAATTGCCCAATCTAGACTGGTGATGACGCCTCTTGCAGAGTCCTCAAGTCCCGCTTTAAAGTCCACCAACGTTACCAGACGTTGTCCACTCCTACGTATCCTGAGGTCTCTGGCGATTTTGGACACAGGACCGTCACATCCTGCTCCTGGGCCTTGGCCCCCGATTTTCCCTGCTGTCAGGAGCGATATCCCTTCTGGATTTTGGGCCCAGTATTCCTCGGGAAGCCTATCCAGGGAGATCTCTGCCCCCGGTAAAGGGGTAGGATCGTCTACCGGGCAAGTGACTGCTCCGCCGCTGAAGACAGTCCCTCCGAAATAGCCCATGAGGGGCACGGGCGATCTGTCAAGTCCCAGTGCTTGATGCAATCCGACGTTGGTCGAGTCTGCATCCAGCACGCAGACCTCATACCCATAGTCTCTGAGAGCCTTGGCCAACAAGACGACGACGGTGCTCTTGCCGGCTCCCCCTTTTCCGAATACGCCTATTCTCTTCCCACAGAGTGCTTCCGTCTCATCTACCATGGGATCTAGTTCCTCTCTGTCGCTTTGGTTCCTGGCATACGCCATCCGTTCGCAGATGGGGCTCAAAGGCATTTCCGTGAGCCCCGGTTTCCCTCATGCGTCATCCTGCGATCGGATGAGCAATAGGGGGCGGTCTATGCGATGCAACACACCGGCCGCCACACTTCCGTAGAATACCCGGGGCAGGCCAGTCCGACCGTGGCTGGCCATGGCAACCAGATCCGCACCTTCGCTTTCGGCGGTCTCTGTGATCGCTTCCACGGGCGAACCATGGACGACGCGTATCTGAACCTCGATGCCTTTCTCGCGATATTCCCCTTGCAGGACAGCCAGATAGGACTCGGCTTGTTCTGTGCGTCGCTCGGACTCCTCCCGAAGCACCGCATAAGCCCCCTCGAGCCCTACGTTGAGGGGCAGTGGCTCGACTACCTGCAAGAGGATCACCGCGGCACCGTAACGCCTGGCCAGATCTTCCACGTGGGGCAGTATTGCCTCCGCTCGCTTGGACCCATCCAATGGAACGAGTATGGTGTTGTACATGTCAACTGCCTCCTTGCCGCCGATACCAGATCACCGATCACGGGCGGCCGTATCTCGCGAGGCGGCACCTTGCCGACCCGCGCGGCGGCCAACTGTGTCCGAGACCCTCGCCCACATCAATCCACGCGGACCACCCATCCTACACCAGCAAGTGTGCAGTCTGCTCCGTACGCATCGGCGAACATCCGCCGGGCTCGGTCGCCCGTACAGTGACAGGGGGCAACCCTCTGCACGTCCATATCGCGAAACTCGGCGATGATCTGCTCGATCTGGCGCTCGCTGGCGCTTCCGAGGTGGAATCCGCCCATCACCAGGGTCACCTCGCCGGCAGTGATCTCTTTTGCCCGGCGCACCATTTCCACGATACCCGGGTGCGCGCAGCCGGTGACGACGACCCAGCCGGCGTCCGTCTGTACGGCCAGCGCCTGCTCAATGATACTAGAACCTACCTGGTCGGTGGTGTAGATGCCCGACGAGATCTCTAGCGGCCCGGTCACTTCCACGAGATCCGTTCGGGCACGCACGTCTGCCTTGAATGACTCGGGAAACGCTGCGGGCACGTAGACCGTCGGCCTGATGCCCGTGTCCAACAGACCCGCCAGCCCGCCGGTGTGGTCGCCATGGATGTGGGAGAGTACGACGGCATCGATCGCCTGGGGGTCGAGGTCCAGACTCGCCATGTTGCCTAACAGCGTGGTGCCAGCCCCACCGGTGTCAAAGAGCGCGGTCGTCTCGCCTGCCTCGACCCAACAAGAGAAACCCCACGCAGTGCGAAGTGCCGGGTCATACCCGTTATTGTCATAGACCACCGTGAACTCCACTGTCTGCTCCTCCTCCGTCGTGGGCAGAGCTCGGGTCGGCTCGAGGGTGAACGTGGGAGAGGGTGTCTTTGTCGGCAGCAATGTGGCAGACCGGCCAGGAGTCGCCATGCCTGGCCGCGCTGTGCACCCGGCGACCAGCAAGCTTACCATCTACGCCGCCGCCCGCAGCACAGTCCGCCTCGCCATCTCAACTCTCCTTTCCGCGCCGCGAGCGGTAGCCGCGGTCCCAGCTGCCGGCCTGACGCGGGCAATCTGTCGCGCAGATGATCGCTAGGCTCGCCAAGCCCTCGACGGTTTATTGAAAATGCGTCTCATTAGCAATTATAGCCCCCTGTGCTACACATGTCAAACGAGCTTCGACCGCCCACCCAGGTGGGGATACGGTATCGAGCCCTCCTGCCAGGAAGCCAAAATGGGACGGCCGAGCTTGGTCTTTGCTCAGCCCCCACCTTGTGGTGCAATACCCTAGCGGGATGTTCTCCGCGGTCACACGTCAACAGACCGGGCGCCTCATCCACGCCCCCGACTGCATCGTCTGGCTCGACGACGACTCACCCGCTGACAGCACGCACAGCCAGCATACCTGGACACAGACCTTCCGGCAGCCCAACAGACGGTTGGCACCAATCGGTCGTACTGAGTAGCAGATGAACGCATGAGCGTTCTCCCGTCCTTCGCTCTAGGGAATGACACAACTGCGAAGTGGCAACTGGTGCGGTTCGCGCTCGCATTGGGACCAGGCCTGACCGCTTCGGCCGACCTGCGCGGCACGGTTGGCGGTGAAGCCTGACCCGTAATAGCGGCATAGTCGCGTCCGAGGAGGTGCTCTAGTGGCAAGCGGGTTCTCGGTCTCGAATGGGCGGAATGGTGGTTCTGGCTCAGGCAGGTGTTGGCCAGTGCTGTGGGCGAGGTCGTGGCCTTGGCCGTGGCTGGCCGCGTGGGCGGCATAGTGGAGTGGCCCATCCTGCGCAAGCGCGTCCAGCGGTCACGCTGGTGGGTGTTGGCCAGCGCCGTGAGCTGGGCGGTGGGGTGGATAGCCGGGGGGCAGGGGGGAGTTGGTGCCCGAGGCTGTGGGCGTGCCCTGGGTTGGGCTGGTGGGCGGGGCTGTGTACGGCGCCATCACAGGATTCGTGCTGGTGCTCTTGCTGCGACGGCCGGTCCTGCAGAGCGGGGAGCGCGTCGCCTGACTGTGGACTTGGCCGCGGTGGATCAGCCCGGAGCAGCAAGAAGGGCAAGCAGTAGCCGTGCGAGGTCACCTAGGGCCATCGGGGGCATACTGTGCAGCAGACCATCTACATCCGCGACGAATTGGTGCTGGAAGCTCACCCTGAGGAACGACATATCTTGATCCGCCGTGAGAGAGCCGGATTCTGTGCGTGTCTACCTGAACGAGGTACGCTACCTGGCAGACGCGATGTGCTCGATGGCGGCGGAGATTGCGGGCTTGTAGTTGGAGACGACGGGTACGGAGACGACTGGTCAGTCTGCGAGGAGTGACTTCTCTTCCCGGTACGTGCGATTTTGTCCCTTCTGTATTCCGTAGTACAATCGCATTGTGTCAAGTGCGAGCAGAGTCGAGCCGCCCAGCCTGTGTACCTTTCCCGCCCCACTGTGTTAGGCGCCTTCCACGTATGGACTGCTGAGCGACGTCGAGGTCTCCGAACCATTGTTGGGCGCTGCGAAAACGTATCTGAGAGTAGCCATGTCTGAGACGCCGGAACCACAATGCCTGCATAAAGGCGAAGCGCGCGGAGATTTCCTGAGGTCTGAAAGTACCATGTGGGACAGACTCCGATTCTATGCCCTGTTCGCGTGGCGCTTCGCCGTACTCCGGCATCCGGAACCGCTCATCTACGGCATCGCGGTGACGGACCGCTGCAACCTCGGATGCCGCGGCTGCCGGGTCTCCAACACCGGCCGTCCCGATATGACCTGGGACCAGCTGGTCGACAGGATGCAGAACGCGTGGAACCGCGGATTCCGCGAGCTGTACTTCAGCGGTGGGGAACCCATGTTGTGGCGCGACGGAGAGCACACGCTCGAGGGTGCGGTCGTTGAGGCGAAGCGGATCGGCTTTTTCCACGTGCACGTCTACACCAACGGTACGCTCGGACTCGACACGTCGGCCGACCTCGTATGGGTCAGCATGGATGGGTTGCCCGGCACCTTTGAGAGGCGACGAGGCGATCATTTCAACCAGGTCGAGCGCGCGGTCCGCCAAGGCCACCACCCCAAGGTGGCCGTCATCTATGTGATCGACAGCAACACCGAGGATGGTATCGAGCCGTTCCTGCAGTGGGTGGGTGAAACCAAGTTTCCCGTGATCGGCGTCATGTTCTACTTTCACACGCCCTACTACGGGCGCGACGAGTTGTTTCTGACCGCCGAGCGGCGGGCGCCGATCATCGATCGTCTCCTCGCCTGCGTGCGCGCCGGCCTGCCGGTCATCAACTCACGAGCCGGCCTTCTTGCGCTCAGATCCGGCGACTGGCGGAGGCGTCTGCCCGTGGCCTACGTCGCGGACATCGACGGTGAGTATGTGTGCTGTCGCGCGCCCGACGACGTATGTGCGGACTGCGGCTACGCTGCCTGCACCGAGCTCACCGAGTCTCAACGCCTGCGGCCGAGCGCCCTGATCGGCATGATCAGGTACTGGTGAACAGCCCGGGTCACGGGCTTGCGCGGCTCGTAACACGTGCCCTCCGCCGTTACCTTGTGGGACCCGATCAACGCTGGGCCTTCGAGCCGCCCGCACACGGTTGGACCCCGCCCCATGTCGAGCGTACCTCGCTGTATCTGCACGTGCCGTTCTGCCGCAACTTCTGTCCGTATTGCCCCTACACCAAAGTACCGTATGACGAGACGCTCGTGGAACCCTACACACGGGCTGCGCTAGCCGAGGTCGACTGGTGGGCCGATACGATCGGGCCTGCTGAAATGACGAGCATCTACATCGGCGGTGGCACACCGACGCTTGCGCTGGGCGGCGTTACAGGCGTGCTTGCGCGCGTGCGTGAGCGATTCCGCCTGACGGGCGATATCTGCATCGAGACGAGCCCTGCTGATGTGGACGATGAGACGGTGCAGCGGCTGCACGATGCGGGCATTGCGCTCGTGTCGCTCGGAGCGCAGTCATTCCGACCCGAGAATCTTGCGCTGATCGGACGTCGCTACAAGCCATCGGTCGCGGAGCACGCGCTGGAACTGCTGGCACAAAGCGATTTTGCTTCGGTCAACGCGGATCTCATGTTCGCGCTGCCCGGCCAGACGGCCGACGACGTGGTTGCAGATCTGGCCCGCGCTGCACAGCTCGGCGCGAACCAACTCACGACCTACCCGCTCTTTACCTTCCCGTACACCTCGGTCGGTGAGTACCTGCGCCTGACTGCAGTGCGCATGCCGAATTTGCGCGTGCGCCGGGCGCACTACCGGGCCATCAGCACGTGGTGCGCAGACCAGGGCTTCGAGCGGGTGTCGGTGTGGGGCTTTAGGCGGGGTTCTGTCCCGCGCTACTCGTCGGTTACCAGGGATGGCTACATCGGCGTCGGCCCTGGCGCTGGATCGCACCTGCCTGATGGGTTCGTGCTCAACACATTCGATCTCAACAGCTGGATCCACGCAACGTGCGCAGGGCATACGGCGATCGCTCTGCGCGTGCCGTTTGTCAGTGAGATGTCGGGTTGGTGGTGGTTGTACTGGCGCTTTTATGACACGCGTATCCCGCTGGGTGACCTCGACGCGGCTCTCGGCAAAGACGCGCCCAAGGCCCGCCGCTGGCTGAGAGCCGTGGAACAGGCTGGGCTGGCGGTTCGCAATGGAGGATCCCTCGAACTGACCGAGCCGGGCGCGTTCTGGCTTCACCTTGCGCAGAACCACTTTGCACTGAACTATGTGAACACACTGTGGACCAGGGCGCGCCGGGAGCCGTGGCCGCAGGCAGTGGCAATCTGAGCACCTGGCATCCAGTTATGATTGACCAGGCCTCGCGACCCCGGCCACCAATCTCAAACCGTGCAGAGACATTCGCTTCCTATAGCTCTTCAGCACATAGGCGATTGTCAATGGTATCATCTGCCGTGTATCCGGTCGTGGCAGTGACCGTGGGGTAACGTAAGGTTCCCAAACCGGTTATTGATTTACCTGTTGCCGGTAGTAGTTGACGCCAGGGAGAAGCCCCGCTCCTTGGGGCGGGGTCTGTCCCTGGGGGTGCAGGGGGGCGGGAGCACCCCCGCCCGAGGGTGGGGTGAAAGCCCCATCCTCGGGACCGAGCTCGGCGCTGAGGGTGCCGGGGCGAAGCTCCGGCACACCAGCGACGGGCGAGTTTACTCTCATAGTGCGTCCATTGCAGCCGCACTGCATCTGTTTCTCTCTTTTCGGGCTGTAGCGATAGCTGCCTTACTGCATCGCGCGCTGGGGTGATCTCATACGGTCTCTTTGGAAACTGGCAGCCGACCGGTCAAGATCATCGTCTTCCCGCGCACCTCCTGCCGCAGGATATCGAATCCGGCATCGGCCATCCATTCCGCCACTGTCTCAATAGCAAAGTACCTCTCCCGGACCCCCGTCCTCGCCCCTTTAGCCCAGTCCATGATTAACAGCACCCCGCCCGGTCGGAGGGCCTCCCGGGCCTCCCTCGGGAACTGCTCCGGTGTCTCGAACTCGTGTAGCGCATGAAGCGTATAGACCAGCTCGAACTGCTCGCCCAATGTGTTGATCTCCTCCGCATGGAGACGCTGGCAGGGAGTTCCTCCGTAGGGATGAGGGTCTATCCCTATCCCTTCCACGCCTCGCCGAGCCAGTGCCCTCAGTATGTGTCCCCCTCCACAGCCCACATCCAGGACCCTGCCGCCCGATGGAAGTAGTTCCACGATCGCTTCGATCACCGCCTCGTTGCCGAGCAATCTCTGACCGCCAATCTCCCTTCACATCAGGTTTCATCTCTGGAGAAGATGAACCCTTTTGCCTGCGCCAACGAGGTAGCGTCGACGATCGCCAGATGTGCACCACGGTTCATCACCCCGCGCCTGACCACGAACCCCGCTACCTGGTGGTCTATGCTTAGGTCCTCGCCGACGCTCAGGTAGAACAACGCTTCATCTAGCAGTGCCGACTGTCCTTCAGCCTTGGTCAGGAACTCGGGGACGGGTTTCAGGCTGCTCAAGCTTCTGGCGCCGAGCCTCTTGAACAGCCGGGCAAAGTCGGTGTGTACGACCATACCCGGAGTGACTTGGAGGGTACAGGCAGGTTGTAGAGCGGGTTGCTTTTCTATCTCTACCAGGCATACCCGGCACGCGCCGATCGGTTCGAGTGCCGGATGGTGACAGAGCGTTGGGACGTCGATCCCGGGTGCTTGCGCCGCTTCGAGGACAGTCTGTCCCGGTTGAGCGACGACCTCCAGGCCATCGATGGTGATGTCCACCGCTGCCACTCGTAGGGCTCCTTTTGTTGACACTCATCGATCTGGATTTCACCTGGCCCTGGGGCCTGAGGCCCGATGGTGCCAAAGCCAGGCCGTCAGGCCAGGTGCATCCGGCAAGTAGATGTCAGTGCAATCAGAGTGCCTGAAGTTGTCTGTCGCCTGCGGGAGTTGCTCATCCTGAAAACAAGGCTCACCCGGACCTTTAGCGGCGGGCGGGTTGGTGTGGCATAGTCGCTTGTCGTGGGCGTCGCTGTGATCCGGCCGAGGGTCTCGCTCCTTACACTGCCATCATATCACAGTACTGACTAACTGTCAATACCACTTGTATGTTAAATGTCTATTGACATGATGCATCTAGCATGATATACTTTGGGTGGACACAAGCCAGTAACGCAGGATGTGGAGGAACGACGAGATGCCAGGGCGACGTTTAAGGCGGCATTGGGGGCGTTCACGCGGAGGAGCGTGGTTTCTCGAACCCGTATTGCTCTTGCTGCTCCATCAAGGCCCAGCTCACGGCTACACCCTGATCGAGCAACTGGGAGGGTTTGGGCTAGAGGACCTGCATCCCAGCGTGGTCTACCGCGCGCTGCGAGACATGGACGAGAAGGAGTGGATGACCTCAAGCTGGGACGCAGACGAGACGCAGGGTCCCCCACGGCGTGTATACCGCCTTTCTGCACAGGGAGACGAGGCGCTGCGGGCATATATGCAGGACCTGACACAGACGCAGGACCAGATCGGTGACCTGATGGATGCCTACCATCGCCATATGAAAGAGGGCAAAGGTGAACACCACTGACGTGCTCCTGGCAAGCCTGCAGGGCGATGCACCGGTCCAGCAGGTGCACGTGGGAGCGTTCTGGACGGCGGTCGCCCTGGCTACCGACCCATCTCGCTGTGGGCTGGCCTCCACGCTCCGCCCGACCACACACTCCGGCAGCCCGCCAGTACCGCGCGCAGGCCAGCTCTTGAAGCGCAGCGGGCGAGAGTTGGCCGAACTGCTGCGCTCGTCCAGCTCCCTGGAGGCCAGCATCGGCATGGCGGCGCTCAATGCACTG
>Ga0315534_1001504_pt1 | contig 16050 bp, 12 predicted proteins | sample SalMarSW160240MG_FD_203094 | JGI IMG/M metagenome (GOLD analysis project Ga0315534, IMG submission 203094) | Salt marsh sediment microbial communities from the Plum Island Ecosystem LTER, Massachusetts, United States - Salt Marsh Sediment SW1602-40 ... | reverse complement strand
TTTTCTCGGTCACTGGAGCGGCCCCCGGTTCAGATGGTGAAATCGCAGACGGATTGCTCGCTTCCCACATCCGTTACCAAGGCTTTCAGGGAAATGTTCGGGCAACAACTCGGCCTATTAGCCTCGATCCACAGGCATATTCCCAATTAATGGCCCTCGAGCCGCTGGCTGTATGGCGGGAAGCAGGTGGTATAACGGTAAGTGATTCCCTGGGCACGCGTGCAATTCGACGATTCCGAGATCCGACGGAGAGAACTTTTAAATCTCATCTCGTTGCGCGCGACGCTTTTTTGGCAGGCAACGATGTCTTGATATTGTCGGATTTCAAGAATCCTGAAGACCCCGATGAACTGACAACAATACAATTTACCTTGGACTTCTTTGCACAGAAATATCGGGAAGACTCTTCATTCGCACAGCTTGTGGACAATGCAGTCCTGAGGATTCTCAACCTGAAAATTCGGATGTTCGCAGAAGACTTCCGCAGATCCCGCGTTTATCCGCCGTCATTTTTGCCCGGAGATCTCGGTGAGAATTCTGACATCACGGCTCAGGTTGCTATGGTGGCATCTACGCTGGTCAGCCCTTCGCAAGACGAAGTCATTCAACGACTAGGTGGTGCACCGCAATTGGGAGAGAAAATTCTATTCTTTACAGACGTGAGAATGGTGCGGCAATGCTCGACGTGCGAAGATCAGCCATGGATGAACGTCCGCGGCTTGGAACAAACGGTCTTGAGTTTATATGGTCCTGCGGCCGCAGGTGAAGTAGGCTCGTGGAATCTAAGTTCTTATAGCATGGCTGATTTGGCTTATTTTCTCGGAGCGCCGGTTGAGGGTCTTGTAGAAACAGCACTTGCGCCACCTGAGGAATTGGAAGAGTTGCTAATCTCAGCAAACTGGCTCGTGTTTTCAGTACTGGATGGAAGAGAAAATGTGTATGGGTCGAACGCGCTGAAATTATTGCTGGATCAAAGACCAGACCTGGCACGTAATAAACAACTAGTCGTTTTTGCACACGACATACCTTATGGTCTGGACGCTACCGATATCAGTAAAGTCGATGTGTATTATGCGTTGTATGGCAGCAGCCCTATATTTGTAGATGTTGCGGCGCACTTGCTCTTTTTAGAACAATCGGCTCCAGGGGCGTCACCGGTCAGCATTCCGGGAATTGGTTATGATCTCATCGACGCTACATCGCCCGACCCAAATCAGGTAATCACACTCAGTCGGGTAGGGGCAGAGACGGGTGAAGAAGAAATTGCGGAGGAGGAGAATCCCGAATTGTCAATCGGGGACGTTGTAACCCTACGGACTGGACAAATACGCGATACGAATGGACATCACGTTCCAGACGGAACCGTTGTGGAATTTTTATTGACCCAACAGGGAGATAATATTACCTCATCAACAATTAATGCGACGACGAAAATGGGTTATGCAGAAATTAGTATAACCCTGGAACGTTTGGGATTGATGACGATTAGCGCCCGAAGTGACCCAGCGCGCAACTCAGAAACACTGCAGATCAACATACAGGAAGGAGCGCCGGTCGAGGAGACGATAGTCGCACCTACGCTAATACCCACCTCCGGTTCCACAGCGGAGGCGGAAGAACAGACGCCGACGCCGTCCGTAATTTCGACGGATGGGGGGAACGGCGATACTGCAGAATCGGACATCGTCACTTTTTCACACTTCTTGTTTGGAATGCTGGGAGTGTTGTTCTCCGGAAGTTATGCCTATGCGCTTGCAGCCAGAAATGGAATGGCAGTAAAAACGAAACTGCGCTGCATTTTGGTGAGCGTAATTGGTGGTTTGGTTGGCTACAATTATGTTGCGCTGGGACTTCCCGGCAGTAGTGTACTCCTACAATCGTTAGGCATGTTTGCAGGTTTAATCATGGCCATCGCATGGGGTATGCTTTGCATGATTGCGGCAAAATTGTGGTGTATGGAATTCGTAAACTCAGCGCAAGGTCGTCAAGGCTGATAAAATAAACAAGAGCATCGCAAAACCGATCAGGGCACGGTTTGCTTTCGATCGCAAGAATACCTGGTAATCGTTGGGTATAGATTGCTGGATGCGAAGTCTTGTCGGGAGCGCATCGCCAAACAGAGCTGTTCGCAGCGCGGCAACGTCTTGAGGTCGGTCGTCCGGATGAAGTGCAAGCGCCCACATGACAGCTTCACTTACTTTGGTATCGATGGCATTGTTTATACTCTTCGGAGTGGGTAATCCGTTTGGCTGTAAAAATCTTTGTTTGGCGTCCATCGGGGGGTGGTTGGTGAGTAGATGGTAAAGTGTGGCGCTAAATGCATAGACATCGCTGCGGACATCCGTGTGACCTGTATCGCCGCCATATTGTTCGAGTGGTGTGTATAACGCTGTACCCCGTCCCTGTATCACTGTAACCGTCATCTCATCAGGCGCCATCTGCTTTACGAGGCCAAAGTCTACAAGTTTTACGAAACCGGAGGGAGTGAGTTTGAGATTGCTCGGCTTGATGTCGCGATGGATGACCGGAGGCGATTGGTCGTGGAGGTACTCAAGCGCATCCACCAACTGCGACGCCCATGAAAGGACTTCGGACTGATCCAAAAACTCGCCCTTTCGACGCGCTAGGTCCATCACAGTCTTGAGATCATCACCAGGGACGAAATCCATTACGAGGTAGTCGCACTCGTCAACGGAGAAAAAGTCAGACACCTTTGGTAGATTCGGATGATCGAGCCGCGCGAGCAAGGAAGCTTCACGATAGAATTGCTCGTGAGCTTGCGTGCGAAGGTCGTCGGGGATGTTTCGGTCTTGTTGGACCTCCTTAACGGCGCACTGCCGTCCTGGGAGGCGGAGATCCTCAGCAAGGTAAATCGATCCCATTCCTCCACGACCGATAATGCGTAGAATCGTATAGCGTTCTTTTAGAACCTGATTCTTGGAAAGAGGTTTCAACAATCCTCCCTCAAGCATTGGATCTTGTCCGTAAGAGAAGCGGCAATTTAAACGTGCTACGATGGAAAATATTACCGCTGGCGCCTACAATTGGATTATACTCAGTTATGAGCGCTCAGCTAGTAGTACCATCGGAGAGGTGGTTCCGTGCCAGATGATGGACTAAATGTCCCCTATATCGTAATGCAGACAGGCAAGCTGACCGGAGAACGCCGATCTCTTGACGATGAGTCTTTTATGATCGGACGGGGAGCAGACAGCAATCTGGTGATTCAGGATCGACAAGTGTCGAGGTACCACGCCGTAATTCGACAAACCCCGGAAGGCTATGTGATTGAAGATCTTGGAAGTAAAAACGGTACGCATTTGAATGGCGCGAGGATTCCCGGTCCCGTTTTGCTGCAAGATGGCGATGTTATTCAGATTGCGTTAGCGATGGAAATTATTTTTATCGGTATAGATGCAACTGTGCCATTATCCGAACAACAAGCAACGCAAATGGGATTGGGTAGATTGAAGATGGACCCTCAGGCCCACCGAGTGACCATATACGATGAAGAAATTGAACCGCCATTATCTCCCCCGCAATACCGTCTTCTTGAATTACTGCATCGAAATTGTTCACGTGTAGTGACGCGAGATGAAATCGCCGAAGTTGTATGGCCCGGCACGAAGGGGGTTGGCGTTTCGAATCAGGCGATTGATGCCTTGATCCGGCGTTTACGCGACCGGCTGGGTGAAGTCGATCCGGAACATTCCTACATCGAGACAGTGCGTGGACTAGGATTCCGGTTTAATAATCCCGTATAGAATTAACATTCCTAAAAAATATAAAGCGCACATCTTTCTGTGCGCTTTTGTGGAGATGGCGGGAATCGAACCCGCGTCCGAAGATGTTGATTGCTGAACGTCTACAAGCGTAGTCGATCTATTACGTTTCGCCCTGTTCAGTCGCCAATCGACAGGCTTCTGGTTGAGCTATCCACTAGAGCCCGAGAGCTCTGCGTACACACGATTCGTGGAATGTCGTGTGGTACCTTGTCCTATTGTCGCCGATCCGTTCGCCGGACAAGGGTGGCAAAAGGCGGCGGGTCCTGTGTTTACAAGACCGGAGCTCGATCCCTAGCAGTTTAGGCTGCTAAAGGAAGAGCCGCAAAGTCAGTGCGTTTGGCACTTAAAGTTTTGCACTGATTTTTCGAGATCGGTGCCTCTCGGCTTGCAGTCCAGTATCATCCAAATCCGTCGAAACCGATCATCCCCAGAAGAATTATACCATTCTAATCGAAAAGGAACGGCAAATACATTAATGCGCATAGCCATTATAATATAATAATCCAATATTTGTTAAATTGTTGTCTATAAATAAAAAAATAGGCTATACGCAATATTTTCTTATATTTTATGAGTGGGTTGTAATAGATTGGTGATCTTACCAACGACTGTTGGGGAAGGTATTGATCGACGCGGCAGTTTGAACGTGTTTGTACATCGTTACGTACGTGAACGGCTCTCCCAGTAGGCCGTCGTGAATTGCCCAGCTTCTGCCGCAAATCGTTTGTTCCATGCCCTGCATGCGGAATGGGGTACTGTCGTCGAGTTTCGCAAACAAGGGTCCGCCTTTTGCAAATTGCTCGTTGATCTTGTGCATTCGCTGTAAACCTTGCTGGTAGGCGAATCCGTAGCGTTCAAATATTACGGCATTATGATAATAAAGAGGTTCCACGAAGTATATCGATTGGCCCAATGAAGCTACGAATTCTTCAAACGCACGAATTGAGTGCTGCAGCATTCGCAATCCCTTACGGACCTGACCCGGCGCCAGACCAAATTGCATGGCTGCCAACTCGGCAGCCAAATTACGCTTGAGAATGCCAAAATCCGTCTTTGTTCCGTCAGGCATACGATCGACATCAAAACGGGGAGAATCGGGATCGTTAACGATGTATAACAGGATGTGCAGTTGACCGGTAATTGTATCTGTAAGGTGGGCGTATAGCAGGGGATCTTCAGCGCCGTACTCGTGACGTAAATCTAGAATAACATCCGTGCTGCCTGCATCACACACCAGACGCAGCAGATCTCGCCCTGTAGTGTCTTTGAAATCAGCGGAAAAACCAAAGTCTTCATGTAAAGCCTCAGGAATGAAGCGGCGATAAATAGAAGTCTTTTCCGCAAGCGTGAGTTGATTTACTGCGGCTATCGATTGGGGTTTCATCTGGAACGACTTCGCTTCGACATGCTGCGATCGATTTCACGTTGTGCATCGCGGTTAGCAATTGTACGCCGCTTGTCATATTTCCGCTTGCCGCGCGCAAGTGCGATTTCAACCTTAACACGCCCCTGTTTAAAATACATTCGTGTTGGCACGATGGTAAACCCGCGTTGTCGCATTTGATCGTTCAGTTTCAAGATTTCACGCCTATGCAACAAAAGTTTTCGTGGCCGTTTCGGATCGTGATTGAACCGACTCGCCGGATCGTAGGGCGCGATATGTACATTAATCAGCCATGCTTCCATTTTATCAATTTGTACGTACGCTTCCCGTAGACTTACACGTCCAGCACGTAACGACTTAATTTCAGTTCCTTTCAACACCAGTCCAGCCTCATAGGTGTCGAAAAGGAAATAATCGTGAGCCGCTTTTCGATTCGTAGCGATGTTCTTCGTTCCGGCTTTTTTCACGTTCCACCCGATGTTGTTGCTTGAAGGTACTCAATTGCTGCGAGAAGAAATGGATCGCTATCTTCGGTATTCGAGGTCGCGATAATATCTGGCTGCAGGCCTTGTCGGTCCAATCTTTCCAGGCTTGGCGTCAACCAGCGTGCGGATGTTATGTACAGACTCGAACCATCCTGGAGTACAAGCACAGATTGCACGACTCCTTTTCCAAAAGTCTGGCGGCCAACCAGCGGAGCGCGCCCATTGGCCTGCAGAGCTGCCGCGACGACCTCTGCTGAGCTTGCAGTCGCCTCGTTGACGAGAACGACCATCGGAATGTCCTGACCTTTCCCAGGGCTTTCCACATCGTATTGAATGCGTTCCTCGCCCTTTTTCTGCTCGTAAAGTACCGTACCTTCTCTAAGAAAGAACTCGGCCACCGCCACGCCGGAGTCCAGTAATCCACCGGGATTATCACGCAGATCTAATATAACAGCCATCACGCCGTTCGCGGAAAGATCATCAAACGCTTGTTCGACTTCCTGTGTCGTCTTCTCACTGAACAGCGATATCGCGATGACTGCAATGCGTTCGTCCTGCTCAAGAAAGTAGCTTGTCACCGAAGGGATGGGGAACGCCTCCCGAATTATACTGAGTATGATTTCATTCCCTTGTGCATTCCGGCTTGCGAGCTTTAGTGTGACCTGCATTCCGACAAGCCCGCGAATCATCGAGAGCACTTCATCTTGGCCCATCTCCGTAAGAACCGCCTCACCGTCAACAGCGAGCAGGATGTCGCCATCCATAACACCTGCCCTGGCAGCGGGACTCTCTTCGAAGGGGTAGAGACGATACTGCCCATATTCATCTCGCGACAGATATGCTCCGATACCACCATATTCTCCGGAGAGTGTATCGGACTGAATTTCGAAGGCGGCAGGCTCGAGATAAATCGTATAGGGATCCCCGATCTCTGCAATCATGCCTCGAATCATTCCTCGCTCCATAGCTTTCTCTTCTGGAAGGTCGCCAAGATAGAATTCGTCAATCAGAAATTGGGCTTCCTTCAACAAGGCATAGCGCTCGTTTTTGGGAGGCCACAATGCACGAATTTGATATCCCACGATCACCGAGGGAAGAATGAGAAGGATACTATAAATGAAAAAAATCGTGATTTTACGTTTTGATTGAAGCATAGCAAAATCCATGACTGGCATTGTAGCATGACTCTGTCAGCCGCTGTGGCGCAACAACCATACTTGTTTCGGCTATAATTCCGTGCAGATTGATCGAGACGAGGGAGTCGTTTGACACGCATAATTCGAACCGAGAGTCCTGCTCGCACCAGAGAGAAAATACTGCAATCTCTGGCAAGTGCAATCCATTGTTACACCCAGGAAGAAACCTCTAAAGCGCAGCAAAAAGATATCTGTGCATTCGCGTTGCTAAGCTTAAGGGCACTGTCGGCATCAATCGATCAGACAGCAAAGGCATGGGAAAATCGTGATTATTGGATAAAAGCGGATCGGCTGAGAAGCGAATGGGACTGGATTTCCAAATCTTACAATGAATTGCTTCACGCTCTCCAATCGAACGATATCATATCCGCATTGAAATTTCTCCAAAGTATTTCTGGTAATTTCGACGCTATGCCGCTGCCTAAAAGAAAATCCAACCAAGACCTCTGGAAAGGCGCTTGGAAGAAATGGAAGGAACTCCACTAGCGTGAAATTCCCATTCAAGCATTACGCAACGTGGAGTTGGCAGAATATGTCTTAACACCAAAGAGTTACTTGCGCGGATAGATTGTCAGCGTAATAATTTGGTAAGCGCAATCTTTGATCCGCAAGTTTGCAATCTGAGGCCAGCTTGATGACTGCAACGGCTGAACAAAAAGGGAACAGACATCCTCGCGCCTCAATTCTGGTCGTCGATGAAGACACGAAATTGCTGGATAGGATCGTTGGCTTCCTTGCAAAATCCGGTTATGAGGTTTTAAAAGCGGATACAGGGAAAGATGCCCTTCATCTGCTTTCCAAGCAGCAGCCGAACATTATCCTTGCGTCAACGACTCTGACAGATTTAACAGGCATTCATTTCTACAAGGCGGTCAGAGAAGCGATCGGAGATCATCCGGAATTTCTCTTCCTGGCTTCTCAAGAATGCCTCAATGATCCTACCATCCGACAGACCATGACGCTCGAGGGATTCCTTACAAAGCCTTTTTCAATACAAACTCTCCTTGCCACGGTTGAAGCCCATTTGCAATCCGCACAAAATACGAATGCGACTCGCCAGGACGATGAAATTCAGAAAGTCTCCTTGCTGATTGTGGAAGACGATGTGGCGATGTTAATTGCATTACGGGATATCCTTGAAAGCGCCGGCTATCAAGTGAGTACAGCAATGAACGGCAAGGAAGCCCTCAACCGGTTCGGTGAAATGAACCCTGCATTGATCCTTTCCGACATCTCGATGCCCATCATGGATGGTATTGAGCTTTTCGAAACCGTCCGCAAACTACCCGGAGGAAAAGCAGTTCCCTTCATTTTTTTAACAGCACGAGGTACGAGGCAGGACGTCTTTGCCGGGATGTCTCTCGGTGCGGATGACTACATTACGAAGCCAGTTACCAGTCAAGAACTTATATCTGCTGTTAAAGCGCGTCTGACTCGCGCCAATGAACTTCTGGTTGCGCAATTGAAAATTGCCTACAAATCCAGTCTGTTTGCCCTCGCCAATGCGATTGAAGCTCGAGATCAATATACTCACGATCATGTATTACGGACGAATGCTTATGCCCAAGCAATAGCACTTGAACTGGGCTGGAGCGAATCAATGCGTGAGATATTGGAGTATGGTGCAATTCTGCACGATATCGGAAAACTCGAAGTCCCCATAACGATTCTCCAAAAAGATAAACCTCTCTCTCCGGAGGAGTGGGAGAAAATGAGCCAGCATCCGACCGTCGGAGGCCATATGATCGAAGGTATCGACTATCTGGCTCAAGCAGTTCCAATTATCCACCATCATCACGAACGCTGGGACGGGAAGGGTTACCCGGATGGCCTCAACGGAGAGGAAATCCCAATTGGAGCCCGTTTACTTGCTGTTGTGGACTCGTTTGAGGCTTTGACCACAGATCGGCCATATCGAAAGGCGATCCCACCTGAAAAAGCCTGCGAGGAGATCGCCAGTCGCTCCGGTACGAAATACGACCCCGATATGGTCGCAGCGTTTATGCGATGTTGGGAAAGCGGGAAGATCCTCGACATACTACGAAACTCGACCGATGCGGAAGACGAGAGCCTGCGAAAATAGAGTGCGATTGGTACGTCAGCTTCAGGCTCGAAAGTCAGCTTCCGGGCTGATTAACTTCAGCGGCAAACATTGAGAAACGATACAATTTTTCGCAGTACACAAGCTCGTTGTTTAATTTTTTCAAGCCAGAGGTTTTTCCTTTCGACCAGTGGTTTGCACAAGAAAGAGTTGGAGTGCGTAGATGAAACGTGCGGTCGTCGGTTGGGAATCGACAGCGCCGATACCGGATCGGTCGTTGAATAGATATCTTAAGGCGCGTAATGGACATTTATATTTTGAAGACATCGACCTCGCCGCACTTTTCGAGAGAAAAGGACGGTCCCTCAATCTGGGCCGAGTGCTTCACAGCCCGTTAGAAATCGTATATCTACCAATGATCCGCCAACAGATCCAGAACATGAAAAACGTGTTTGAGAAGGCAATCGAAGACGTGGGTTATGCAGGTCAGTTCCATTACGCATACGCTTCTAAAGCCAATGCTGCCGAAGAAGTTATTCGAACGACGCTAAACGCTGGTGCGCAGCATGAAATTTCATCAGTCATGGACATTGAAATTCTGCGTTACATGCAGGAGTGTGGGATTCTCGATCCGCAGACACTAATTCTCTGCAATGGCTTTAAACCTCCCGAATCTGCGTACTCCATCCAAATTTTGCAGTTAAAGCGAGAGCATGACCCTGTCATTCCGGTGGTTGAGAACCTCATCGAACTGACGCCGCTTATCGATTCTGGCCTGCCCTTTGATATCGGCTTGCGTCAAAAGAGTTATGGCCTGCATCATGATTTATCCGAGATGGATAGTGCCAATTCCCGTTTCGGTATGGACGTAGAAGACATTTTCAGAGCTGCCGAGATCATACACGATGCGCCCAATCTAAATCTAAAACTCTACCACGCCATGGTGGGAAGCCAAATCGTGGATATCGATAATTTCATTGATCGCCTTCGTCCTCCCATCGAGATCTTCGCCCGGCTGCGCCAAAAATATCCAGAACTCTCAATATTCGATTTCGGTGGCGGAGTGCCTGTAGCAATGACGTTAGATTTTGAATGTGACTATCATGCGTTCGCAACAAATTTACTCACAATGATTAAAGAAACCTGTGATAAATATCAGGTGCCTGTTCCGGATGTGATCGGTGAATTCGGCCGATATACGGTCACGGAGCATGGCGCACATCTTTTCAAAATCATCAGTGTGAAAGACAACGGATCCAAATATCCCTGGTACATCATCGACGGTTCTATCATGTCGTCTTTCCCTGACAGCTGGGCGCTCGGGGAACATTTCACAGTGCTGCCTTTGAACCATCTCGATCAGCCCTTTCAACAAGTTCAATTGGGCGGATTGACTTGTGACAGCGACGATATCTACCCGCCTCACAAGAGCGAATCGCCGTTATTTCTACCCGTCGCCAGCGATGATCTGTATATCGGTTTTTTCGGCATTGGAGCGTATCAGGAGATGCTCGGTGGAGCAGGGGGCAGCAAGCACTGCGTGATTCCCGAAGCGGATGAATTGATCATCGATCGTGATCAAGATGGGAAGTATCATTTTGATTTGATCGAGGGGCAGGGTCCTCGCGCCGTTCTTGGCAATCTCGGATATCGTTCCCGGGGAAATCGATAGAAGTATTTTAGTTCAAACCAGAAATGGATGAGGACTGCAGATGAGAAGCATGGATCGAACGAGAATCATATTTATCGTCATTGTCGGGTTGGCTTTGGCAATTGTCGTGTGCGGCTTTCTGTATGACAGAATATCGAATCTGCTTACTCCAGGCGAAGAAACCCCGACACCTTCGACAGTCGAGTCCGTACCCATCGAACTGACCTCGCCGGACCCCATCTTTGGACCGGATTACGAGGCTGGCGATGACTTACCCACATTCATTTGCGGCGCCGACGCATTTGGCAGCTATTTCACATTGCAGCAGATGCAGATGTCGGGCATAGACGTCGCACACGGTTTCCATCTTGGAATCGTTCCCTTCCTTCTGGATGAGGATCCACGATACGACATTTCTGAAGAACAGCGCACAGCATTACTGGATCAAGGGGAGTGGGATTGTCTCCTGACGACACTCGACTCCGTCGCCCTGACCAGTCCTGGTGTGATTACCGCCGTCGTGGATGAAAGCGCGGGAGCCGACCAACTCTGGGCGCGCGACATTCAAACCATCAACGACCTGGATGACAAGCGTATTACTTTCTCCAGAGGGAGCGTTGGCGAATACTTCGTATACTACACACTATCGATCGCCAGGCTCAATCCTCGCTTCGATGTCACGCTCGTGCCGGAGAACAGCGTTGCAGATGCCGTTGAAACGTTCAATGCAGGCCAGGCTGATGCTGTTTCGGGTTGGGAACCGGATATATATGAAGCGGAGTCAAGCGGCGGCATTCCGTTGCTTAGTTCTGCACAGCTGCGAATTGTCATGGACGTCATCGTCACGTCACGGCAGTCGATTGAAAACAAAGCCAACAGCGTTCAGGCGTTCCATGACGCGTGGTTTGATACATTAAAAGCGCAGGTGGAGGATTTCGAAACGGCTGCAGACCAGATCGCAGCGTGGGGGCACAACGATTGGAGCTTCGTGTACCCTGAAAGCGCGGAGGACGATCTCGTCCTGTGGCTGGAAAACGTCGCCCAGGCCGATTTGGGTGACAACATCATCGTCATGCGAAATCCGGATCCTATAATTGACCGCTTGGAAACAGCCCGACGAGTATGGGCCGCATCGGGGTTGGAAGTTCCAGCTGATGACGTCCAGGACTTGGTCAATCCGGGTTTCGTCTCTCGTTCCGCTGCCCAAGCGGACCTGCAAGCAAACGGTGATCCGGTCAACGACAGCTTCTCGATATCGTCGCAAATCGACCTCACGGGAGTAAGCACGGATGACGCGGCTACGCTGGCGGTACTTCCGTGCCGGCGTTTCGCATTCTTACCCGAATCGACGGAATTGACCCTCGAATCTCGCCGGATACTGGACGAATGCGTACTGCCGACATTATCTCAGAGCGTCGGTCTCCTTCTTCAGGTAAAGGGCTCTTCAGCCTGGCCAGGACCTCCCGGACAGTATACGGAAGAGGAAATTTTAGAGTTCGCCGTAGCACGGGCGCAATCCGTAATTGATTACCTCGTATCGCAAGGTATAGATCCGGCACGCTTCATTGTCGAAGGAACCTTGCCGCCTGCTGACCATTGGGAGACGGAAGATCCCGAGATCCAAGCCGAAGACCGTTATGTCGAAATGAGCCTGATCACAGTAGGCCGATAAGTGCATGCAATGAAAAACACGATGAACACGTTTCGGAGGCATGGCAAGGTGAAAATCGCAGCTCGTATCGCTGTTCCTCTCTTGATGCTTCTTCTTTCCACCATTGGCTGTGATCTCGCAGGACCTGGAGGGCCGGAGAAGAACGCTATCATCATAGACCTGGTAGCAAACAGCAACATGCATGCGTGGCTAGAATCAGCTGTCGCAGATTTCAACAAAGCAGATTTTGAAACCGCAGTTGGCTTTCCGGTCTATGTTGAATACAAAATCGTCGAGGCTGGCCAATCCATCGTCGATATGACTTCTGGCGGTGATGTTCCAGCGCTCTGGATGCCTGACGACCCGGTTTGGAGTGAGATCCTGGCCGATCAAGGCGTTAGTGTATTCACCGATGATTGCATAAGCGTGGCACAAAGTCCCCTCGTGATCGCCATGTGGAGACCGATTGCCGAGGCGTTGGGCTGGCCTGGTCGTAAATTGGGCTGGTTGGATGTTGGTAGCCTAGCAGCAGATCCCAGCGCTTGGGATTATTACAGCGGAGGCCAGTACGGCGATAATCTGAGGCTTGGCCATACCCATCCAGGCTTGTCCGCTACGGGTACCGGCACGCTGCTATCGCTCGTTCAAGCAGCGCAGTCTAAAACGGAAGCGGTGCAGCCTGAAGAGATCCAGCTGCCTATTGTGCAGGCTTCCGTGGGCGCTTTCGAGGCCGCGGTTTCGTGGTTCAGCAGCAGCACGGAGGGCTTAGCTCAGACAATGCGCACGCGCGGAAGCGATTTTCTCGGCGCCGCGATCATTTACGAAAGCACTGTCTATGAATTTGGTTCTGGCGACGTGGATATTGTTCCTGTCTATCCTTTAGAAGGAACGTTTATCGCTACCAATCCAGCGTGTATAAATTCATCCCTTTCCGATGAGAGAAAACAGGCGGCAAGCATATTTCGAGATTATCTGCTCAGCGCGGAAGGTCAGCAATTGGCTCTCGATCGTGGTCTGCGTGTCGAATCGGTAGATCTTTCCACGTCCCCTTTAAACAATCACGCAGGTTTTAATCTCAACCAGCCGGAACTCGTATTTGATGCGCCCAGTGTTGAGTCTGTCTACGCTGCACAGGATCTGTGGCAATCCGCCCGTAAAGATGTCAATTTGGTAATGTTGATCGATATTTCCGGCAGCATGCGTGGTAAAAAGATCGACAGCGTCCAGGATGCCGCAGTGCGCTTCGTCGAGCAGATGGGAGCAGATGATTACATCTCCATCATCGCATTTGCAAACGATGCGTTTGTCCTCATCGAAAATCAGCAAGTAAGCAGCGGACGAAGCGCAGCAATCGAGGCAATCCGCAATCTCGAGGCTGGTGGTAATACACCCTTGTATGACGCTCTTGGAGTCGGTGCAGCGTTGATCGACCGGCATTCTTCATCTCAACACAGCAACGCGCTGGTCGTTCTTACAGACGGCATGGACACTGGCAGCACGCGCTATGACTTCAATCAGCGACTTTTTGATTACGTCACCGCAAACGGCACTACAGTGTTTGCCATTGCATATGGAAACGACGCAGACGAGGACCTTTTAGAGGAATTGGCGATGCAAACGAACGGCAACTTCTATATCGGTGATGAAGCGAGCATCGTCATGATTTATGAAGAGATGTCTGCTGCGTTTGGTGGCAACGTTGGAGTGGGGAGGTAATCATGACCAACCCGCCGCATGAGAAAATGAATGTGGGAACCCGCGATATTAAAGTGGAACCAAGGAGGATGGTATATCAGCCGTAGAAAGAATGCGCAAAATTGATGGAAGTAACTGCCAAACCATATGGCAATAAATAAGTTTGAATAAAGGAGAATCTAGAATGGCATCCCTATTAGAAAAAGTAGCAACGTTAATATCAGCCAACCTCCACGCCCTCGTGGATCAGGCGCTCTCGACCAACAGCATGGCGGTTATCGATCAATACATCCGCCAGGTTGAAGATAACCTTGAGGACCTGGAGGACGCCGCTGCGACGGTAGGGGGAGAAGCGAAGTCGATCAATCGCAAGCTCGAAGACCTGCGTCAGAAGTCCGAGGAATTGGACAAAGCCGTTGATGCTTTCCTGCAGGAAGGAAATGATGCCGCTGCAACTGCGGCTCAAAGTCGACTCAACAGTACACAACGGTTGGTCGAAACCTTCCAGGAGCAACTTGCTCGACAAGAGATCGAGTACCGGAAGCTACTCGACGCAAAGGTAAAGCTAGAGGCTCGCCTTTCTACCATGAAGACGCAACGCACCGAGCTTCAAACCTTGCTCGAACTTGCGAAGAGCAAGGAGACGATGGTCAAGGCCATGAAGAGTCTGGATGATCTTATGGGTGTTGGCGACAGTGACATCAGCCGTCTCGCAGGGAGCATCCAGAAACGCTTGGACAAGGCGACGACCGCTACGGAACTGCGTTCAGAGTCGCTCGATGAGCAAATCGACTCCATCCTGGATAAGGGGAAGATCGATGCTCAGCTTGCCGAACGCAAGAAGAAGTTGAAAATCGAGTAGTCCCATTCGGTCTACCCAGGGCAATCTGGGTGGACCGAAACATTTGGTATCATCATGAACATATTTCGCTCCGAGTTGCCCGAAGAGGCTCGTTCTACGATCGTGCAGTACGCATTTTTCCGTTGGGAAAATGCAATTGTGATTGCAGGCACGATCTTGCTTATCGCATTGATACCCCATCCATTTCCTTGGTGGCCTTGGTGGGGTTGGCTTCTACTCGGAATGATTGGCATGATCTCGATCTTGATCTCGAGTATCAGCAACGCCGAGTTCAATGCGCGCATGCTGTTGAAAATCTTCCAGAGACAATTCGATTTAAAACGACTCAAAGATCCGCAGCTTCATAACAAGCTTGCTTCCGCGCTAGAGTATCAACGCAGAATTTTCGACAAAACGCGCTATCCGGAAACCAGTGTGATGAAAGAACGCGCTGAAGGCACCAACAACCAATTGAATGACTGGATCCGTAATATGTACCGCCTGGCGATCCGATTGGACACCTATCGTCGCGATAAGTTCATGCACCAGGATCTCGATCAGATTGGAGAAACCGTCGAAACGCTTAAGGCGCAACGGAAAGATGAAGCCAGTACTGCGATTAAGGAACAGTTGGAAGATGTAATAGAGAGTAAGGAGAAACAACTCGAGACGCTTCGTGCACTGGAAAACCGCATGAAGCAAGCCGAGTTATCACTTGAGCAAAGCCTGACGGCTTTAGTCACCGTTGATAGCCAGATCCAACTGATTGATGCGGAAGATATCCAAAGCGGCCGCGCGATTCGATTGCGCGAAGACATACAAGAACAAGTTTTACGTCTGGATGATTTGGTCAGCAGCATCAACCAAGTGTACGATTATCATTCGCGCACCCTGTAAACTTACCGCTTTCCGAATTGTGATTATGCTGATGTATAAAGCCCGGCAACTAAATTCACCGGGCTTTGTTACGATAACTCGAAATAGTTCTTTCTATTCTCGCACAGTAGAACATACGTGCTGTTGTGCGTAAGCGAGACGGAGATGAAAGACCTCCATCTCTTCCTTAATAAGTGAGAATTCTAAAGGGGTAGGGCTTCTATCCAATTGTATGCATCGTAATCACAACACTATTCGAGTTACAAATCACGATGCAGAATTTCATCCTGGCACTCTGAAAAACGATATCCCCATGGAGCAGGGCGGCTGTTATAGGTCAATGAAAAGGTCAGTGTAATAGTTCAATAAAAATGTCAGGGTGGGTTTTTCGTTTCGTGTGCTTGGATCTTAAATGATTTCCTCCAGGGGTAATCGGCAGGCGGCT
>Ga0315534_1001503_pt1 | contig 16050 bp, 10 predicted proteins | sample SalMarSW160240MG_FD_203094 | JGI IMG/M metagenome (GOLD analysis project Ga0315534, IMG submission 203094) | Salt marsh sediment microbial communities from the Plum Island Ecosystem LTER, Massachusetts, United States - Salt Marsh Sediment SW1602-40 ... | reverse complement strand
TTGCTTCTAATTTAGATAAAAAATATGATAGTAAAAGATGTCATGCAGTATGTGAATCAACAGCGAATATGTGGCTCAAAACATATGAAGCATTTGAAAACCATGGAATAGATATTAAACTTGCTAATCCAATGAAGACAAAAGCAATAGCAGAAGCGAAGATAAAGACAGATAAACTGGATGCTAGAATATTAGCACATCTATTACGATCTGATTTGATTGCAGAATCATATATTGCTCCAGATAAGGTAAGAGAAGATAGATCTCTACTACGACTGATAATAAACCTAGTCTCGGATAGAAGAGTTATGAATAGAGTACATTCTCTACTGGATAAGTATGATCAGAAATGCAAGTATTCCCACATATTTGGTGTAAATGGGATAAAATGGCTAAAGAGTATAGCACTGAAAGGTGATGATCAGATTCAACTTGCAAACTACATTCACAGTATTGAATTTCTAAATTCTGAAATCAAACAGATTGAAAAGAAAATATCTCTTGAAGCATCAGCCAATGAAGATGTAAGAATACTTATGAGTATGATAGGAATAGATTATTTTTCTGCAATGCTCATTTGTTCTGAAATTGGTGATATATCAAGATTCAGTACAGCAGGAAAACTTGTATCGTGGTGTGGATTGTGTCCAACAGTACATCAGTCTGGTAACTCAACATATATGGGTAGAATGAAAAAAGATGGAAATAAAAAGATAAATTGGATTATGATACAGGCTGCCAACACTGCATCAAGAACTGATGACAGACTAAAAAAATACTATAAAAAGATATCAAAAAGACACGGACACCATGTAGCGATAACTCAAGTTGCAAACAAGATGATAAGAATAATCTGGTCAATGCTAACAAACAAACAATTATACAATGAAAGAAAAACGGAACAGTATGAGAGAAAACTTAAGAGGATCCAATAGTAACATAAAGATGATACATCCCTGTATCATCATAATGACAGATAAAGTAGTATCAAACATGAAGTAGCAGCAGTAATATTTGGATAAAAGAATAGAATTAGAGGAGATTTTTACATAGATGCATAACTCACTACTGCTAACACATTTAGCTAACCTATTATAGTCATATTATGTGAGAAATTGAAAGAATTACAATGAATCTCTAATAAGAAGAGGAGAAATATTACTTGATTTTGATGTTATTTATAACTGACCTATTGAATTAGAAAAGATGAACAAAGGTAAGGAAGGTAGAAAGTTTGTATATCCAGATTCCTTTATCAAATTACTTGGGTATATGAGAGCATACTTTCATTTACCTTATAGACAGACTGAAGGAGTAGTTAGAGAACATGCCTCAAGTACATTACCATCAATTCCTCATTATAGTAACATCAATAGAAGAATAAATAGACTGGATATCAAAATAAATGAGGATAACATGAAATCCAGTTTACATGATGATAATTTTGTAATTGCAATTGACTCTACCGGTGTTAAAGTTACAAACAGAAGAGGTGAATGGATTAGGCACAAGTGGCATATAAAGAGAGGTTATCTAAAGATACATGTTGTTGTAGATATCAAAAGTAAGAGAATTTTATCATTACAGGTAACCAGTGAAGAAGTACATGATGGAAAAGTACTACCAAAATTAATTGAGGATATAACAATAAAGCAGAATAAGGGAATAGATATGACTATCGCAGATGGTGCCTATGACAATAACAATAATTTTCAGATACTGTCATTTAAAGGAATTAAACCTGGAATAAAGGTTAGAAAGAATTCAAGATGTAGGAAAATAAATCATTACCTTAGAAACAAGACTGTAAAAATGCAGAAAAATAATTTACAACAATGGAAAGATAGCGTAAGATATGGACAGAGATGGATTGCAGAAACTATCTTTTCCTGTATCAAGAGAATGTTTGGTGAATATGTTACTGCTATTAGATTAGAGAATATGATAAAGGAAATAATACTAAAGGCATCGTTGTATAATTGGTTTCAGAGAATAACTATCACATAATTATCAATTTCGGTATGATAGATTGATTTTCTAAAATGAGTTGTGCGACAAAGCAAGAGATAGGATAACCACGCATTATAATTCAATATCAAGAATTATTTCAAATCTAAAATTTTATTAGTATGAATAGTATCATTTATCCAATAAATAAAATAAGTCAAAATAGTAAATACAAGAATATCTCAGAGAGAATATTGTGGTTATTTGACACATATAATATAATAGTAAAAAGTAGTGAGGAAACGGGTGGAAAATATATCCTTGTTGAAGGATACTTCAAACCCAATGCTCTGATTCCTTTACATTTACATAAGACTATAGATTAATTCTTTCTTGTTCTCGATGGAAAAGTAGAGGTACTGTACGGCAATAAAAAAATGGTAGCAACTGAAGGAGACGAATTACTGGTAAAAAAATACTCCTCATTCTATAAGAAATATTAATAACGATATGAGTAAATTAATATGTTTAATTAATCAAGGGTGGTTTCAAAATTTCTTTATGGACGCTGGAACAGAAGTACCAGATATTTTCTCAGAACCTAAAAGAAAAATCACTCATGATGATATCAGGAATATATCTAGAAAGTATGATACTGAATTGTTATGATCTTGATCCTACTAAATATTGACACACCAATATGAATTCTGTCCATTCCTTTATCTGAAATTACATGAAAAATCTGTTTCAATTTAATATAAATGAAATAAGAAAATTCTAGCTTTCTTTAAAATTTATGATAAGAAAAACAAGTATATTTAATAATAATATGAACCGTAAGCATTTAATGTTTAGACCATTACTAAATTTATTTATTTTTTGTTCTTAAATCTAGATAAATATTGTATTTTCATGCCACCAAAGAAAGCATAAAATAATGAAGATAACTGATGATAATTTCCTATTGATTGCTAATAAATATATGAATTAAATCTAAAAAAACATTTTTTGCAAATTCATTTTAACTTTTTTCTTGCATACTGTTAAAGCTCTTGACTATTATTATTACTTGCTGAAATAGTATTTCTTAGATATGTCTTCGGAGCAAGATGATGATTATGATATCGTATGATATTATAAAATATTATCCAGTAAAAATAGCAATTATGATTTAGGCTCAAAATATTATGATGGAATTATTATTATTTTTGATTTATCCAGGTACATACCATACAAATGAATAAAACTGTATTGTTGTGTTGAAGTAAGCATCTATTCATTATCAATAGAAGAAAATCTTTTGTAGATTTTTTACATTTAATTGTTAAGTAATGATTTGTTTCGTGTCCTCTAATGTAATCTTTGATGTTATATCAATTCCACGATCTATTATCTGCATATTATATTTTACCTTTTTTGTACAACAAAATTATTACTCCTACAGCTGCTGGGATTAAAAATATTATTGCGTATGTAAGCTGAACAAGAAAAATAGGAGATAGGAGTCCTGTACTAAACTGCCCAACAGATGAGATAATTTCAGAATCTTGTTTTTCATAATTTGATGTCGATGTCAAATTAGTATTACTGTATACTAATGTATTAAATTCTGTATAGGAAGGAGTATTTCCTACATTTTCAATTCTGATGGTAACTGGTCCCGGATTAGAAAAAGTATATTTTAGAGCATCAGCACCAACATTTGCCATACCAGAAGTTTCGTCTAATGTCTTGTTATTTTGTATGATCACAAAGTCAAAAGGTAGTAGATGAGCTCTTTTATTAGAGGGCATTTCGTAAAAATCCATCAGAAATGTAGACTGTACGTTAGTCGTAAGTACCTGAGGACTCCATCCCATATCTATATCGTATTTTCCATCATTAGAGAATGTGTGAACTGGAAATCTAGAGAGTTTATTTCCTTGAGCATCTACCGGGTAATCTGGAATAACTGTATTAATTTTATCCTTTTCTTCTCCTTGTAACACATTTCTGGGAGATTCATTTACCTTAACGGCTCCGATCATCCACGGATGCAAAGTACAAAAATATGAAAAAACCCCTTTTTTATTTGTGAAATTGTATGACCATGATTCACCCGAACCAAATAAACCACTATCAAAATACCCATTAGGTGTTCCTAATTTATTGGTTAGAATACCTTGCATACCTGAACCCACTCCAGAAGTAACAGTATGAGATTCTTTATCATTATTTATCCATTTCACTATATCTCCAGAATTAATTTCTAGTTTTGATGGTAAATACCAACTACGTTCTTTCAGGTTAGTTATGTCAATAGATGGATTTGAAGCTCCTTTAGGAATAGTTACTGTATGTATTTTAGTAAAATTCTGATTATTATCTTGCTGTGCATATATATTTGTATGATTTGTATCAAAAAATAAAAAATATGAAATACAAATAAATGAAAAAGCGATGCCTATAACAAAAAAATAACATTGAAATTCTTGGTTGAAAAAACGAAGCATATTGATATATTATGTCTTTTTATTATAATAGGCTTTCGCACTTATATCCAGTAATTATGAATTTTAGTTTCATCTTTTTATCTATTTTTTCCTGTTAACCTTTGCCATCTATATAACTACTAAATCAATAATTTTGGATAAAGTTATACTATTGTCATATCTTGCACTAATAGTTAAAGTATAATTTCCTGGAATTAAACCCTCTTCAGGTTTTAATCCAAGTCTAATTTTTTTAAATTGGTTCTCCAGATCATTATGTTCTAATTCCCCTATTTTTTGGTCATTACTTGATATTTCAGACATAAAAAAATTGTTATCGCTAAAATTACCTGTTACATTCCATAATTTACCAGATTTTGATAAACTCGATGAAACCATCATTTTTACCTGTTTATTTTTGACCAAGTTTGTTTCAAAAATACCTTTACTTTTATTATCAGTTTTAATGTCAATATTATTAAATATTAAAATATCTACAAAATCAACTTTATTAGAATCAGAAGAATCTAAAATGATCTTATTTTTAGACACGTTCATTGTTATAGGTATCTTGTCTATTTTGGATGATTCTAAAAGTCCAAGTTTATTTTCGGTCCATTCTGTAAACCATATTGATCCATTACTATCAATAGTAAATCTTAGAGGATTCGAGGTGTTACCCCATATTTTACTTCTCGTAGGAATATGATATTCCACCAAAGTACTATTCTTTATATCATAGTACGCTATTGCATTTCCTTCATGCTCGTTAAACCATAACTTTTCATCTCTTAATTCATTAAAATATGGTAACGTTGTTGTACTGTTTCTAGTTGATGGAAGAGATGTAGAAAATTGTTTTATTTTTCCAGTTGCTGTATCTAACATAAAGAATAAATTTGTTGCATGATCGTTTATCCATAACCTTCCTTGATCATCTTCTACTATTCCAACTGGAATTCCTGCGTTTTTAGGTAGTTCGAATACCTCAAATTCTTTTGTATTTATATCAAAACGAACAACTGATCCTACTTCAGGATAATCCATCGTACTAAACCAGATAATTTCGCTTGGTAATTTTTGATCCTTTTTATCGATAATTATACTATGAGGATCATCAATATCTCTAGTAACAGAATTATTATTGATGTTCTTATTCTTTGTAATAGTTAATGGTCCCATAGTGACAAATTTTTGATTTATCTTATCTTTAAAGTCATATTCTATTATTCCTTTTGTTGTGTTGTTTTCTACCTTTGAAGGAATCAACATACCTAATTGTTTACCAAATATTTCAGAAAACCAAACTCTGTTTTGAAAGTCAAATGCAATTGATGAAGGGTACGCCCCTCTTGTGGGAATTTTATACATTTCAAATTTTTTATCATAAACAAAATATCTCCATATTGCATTATTTAGCTGATCAGTAAACCATAGATTTCCATTTTTGTCAAATTTCATATCCCATACCATAGAACCAAAAACATCTTCAGTCTTCCAATTAGGAATTTCTATAAATTCAGAAAAGGCACCTTTTTCAGGATCAAATAAAATTATGTGGCCTGTCCAAGTAGCGGCTATCCATATAGTTTCATTTACCTTTTGTTGTTCAATTGCCTGCTTGTTTTGCTGATCTGTATTAACTACTATTCCAACAGGTTGCGAACAGAAATATGGAATTGAATATTCTTTTATAAAATATGTAGATTTGGGAAAAGTAGTTCCACACAGATGGTTAATAAACTTTTTAGGAATCTGTTTTGATACTACTTCTTCGGAATCTACCGTCTGTTTTTTTTCTTGATCTATGCTTTGAGGATTACTACCAGAAGTTAAATTTAGAGGTTTTACTAGAGCATCATTTGATAATAACGATAAAATATTGAAGTAATTATTATTCCAAGATAATAAATATATAAATGAAAATATAAATATTAATGACAATATCAAAAAAATAAATCCTTTTCTTTTTTTTATCAATCAAATAGTATTATCTCTTACCTATAATTTTTATATTGTTGTTTCTTTGAAGAGAGTATTGTGATATTTCTTGATTTTTAGATTTCGTAATACTTGCCAAATAATCCATGCTTATATAACCTGTTTGATCCTTATCTTCTGAATAATTTACACTACAAAATCTTAGTATTTAACCAATCTGACATGACAATTATATATGAAAATAACATTTTCAATTACCTTCGTAAATATTTATTATTGTAAAGTATACTGCTAATTTTGTATGATATTATCCTAGTTTTAATAAATGCTTGGTATACTTTTGTATAAATTTAAATGTCTTAAACATATATTTAAACCAATATTAAGAACATATCCATTGTCGCTAACGATTGGAATTAGTTTTATTATAATATAAAATAAAAATTGAAAACGATAAAAAACCATTTTTATTTGTACCTGATGATTTATTAAACAAGTGATTTTTATCAAAAATTTAAATTATAAACTGAAATCTAACACTTTCCCGATTCCCAATTAATTTTTTCTCATTTTTTGTTCAAATTCTAAAAAATTATTAAAAATATGTAGTAATTAAAATAATAGGTTATCCCATAGGGATAACTTGAATTAATAAGATCGATGTATCTGCTCCCTTTTGAGCAAATTCACTATTCTTAACTTTTATAGGTATATCCACTGGAGAACTCCATCCTTGTCCAATTACGTTGCTACCGATCTTAAAATTACTAATTACATCAAAAATAGGTATATTTTCAAATTGAAATGAGTTTCTTGATTCAAATAAATCAGCATTAGATACATCTGAAGTCAAAAAGGAGAACAAATCCTGTATATCAATATCAATTTTATAAACCACAACAGTTACAGAGGGAGCATTCGTAGTAGTTGTAAAATCATGTTCTAAAGTTACATTAACAGAATTATTATCAACTATTTCCGCTCCAATTACTTTGATATTATCTACTAAACTATAACCTAATGCAGAGAATAATGACGTATTATTAAATATACTACTTGATATGCTCTCTCCAAAATCTAACAATAATTGAGTATCCTCGAAAGATTTAAGTGCATCATATTTACCATTTGGTAATTCAGGTAATTCATTCAGGTTACTTAACAACTCTTCTGATAAATAATCATTACCTTCGTTTGCTTCTTTTGTAAACTTAAATGAGTCAAAAACCTTTTGAGCAAATTTAATATTTTTATCAAAGTCCATTGGCTTTGTTATATAAGAGAGATAGTATATTTTATTATTATGTGGAATCATAATGTCTAACGCTTTTGCATCTCCTATTGAAGGATCGCTGTATGTATATACAAATTTATGTACTTGACTAGTAATATTTTTTAAACTAATATTACTAGACTCAATTAACTCAAAATCATTAACCAATTTAAGATAGTCCATTTCTCTATTCACTAACTCATTAAACGACATATCTGTAGTTGGTCCATTAAATCCTTCAGTGATATTATTGATAGTAACTAGAATTACATCTACATAAGGATCGGTTTCATTTTCCAAAGGTGATTGGATTCTTAAAGTTCCTAGACTATCTTTATCAATATCCCAATTTGATGGATAGTCTAAACTATATCGGTTTAGATTGTCTGTATAGGATTCAAATCTAACTTCATTTTTAGGTTCTGATCCAATTTCTTGGGAACTAATTGTATTGTTACTTGTCTCATTTTGACTATATATTTTATTGTCTGTTGAAAAGATTACTAAAAATGAAGTCGCTATAAAAAATAAAAATATATATATATAATTTTCATTATTTTTCATCTCGTAGTATACCTATTTGTTATAAAATAAAAGGTTTTTTATTTTAAATAATTTTAATTTCCACAACGAATCTAGATTTTTTATTTTTCCCTAGTCAATTATCAAATATACACGAGTTACTCAAATAGGTAGAATCAATGTTCATTGTTTATTGTTTATCAAATTATGAAGTTCTATTATCTGTAATCCCAGTTACCAATAAAACCATATCATTACAAATACAATTATTTTTTTTTACCTATATAATCAATCACTATTAATTTACCTTCTTAGTATTTTAGTGAATAAGATGAATAAATAAAAACTAGAATATGATTCTAAAGATGTTCCTTTCAATCATCACCCAAGAAATCACTTTTAGTATATTGATGCTTTAAATACTTGAAGTTTTAAAACAATACAAAGCTTATATGCTATTGGAGTTATCAATACCTTGTCAATGTCTTGAAGCAGGTCCTTTGTTAAGCAACTCTTTATTCCCAACACATTATCAAACCTACCGTCAATATTGGGTAAACTGTAAAAATACACGAATCTGATAAAAAGAAGAGAGATATTATTTATTATATGTTTTTGGTGTTATTGATTTGTTACATCGGATAACGAACTATAATAGATGCATAATAAAGACTTTTTAAAACTCATATCTATATAATCTACTGTTTCATGTGATGGACTATATGCCAGACCAAGACAGATAAATGCACGCATTCACGACATGTCCTATGAGATATACATTGGAAGGTTTGTTAAGAAGGTATCATTAGAAAACTTTGGAATACAGATCTTTGATTTTGATCTACAATAACCATTATTTAGTAATTTTCGAAATACTGATTTTTTACAAGGTATAATTTTTAGGAACGGCGAAATTTCGATAAACAAAACTAAACAATTCAAATAATAGACCTATATCATTAGTCCTAGCTGTTACAATGTTAATATATGATGTGATAGTCATTATGCTAATCTTACTCCAACTCAATACTATACTATTCCATATATTTATACAAATTAAATGAAATGTTTTGATATATCTATAAAGATATACCACGATAGAAAAATTATTCCATTAGACAAGTAAAAAATTTTGTAATAATGGAATTGTGATCTGATAAATATAATTACGATATATTGAAATATCTATATTCTTTATTTGTTTCATTAGTATGAATTATTATATATATATTAGAATTTTGTATAACTCATTAACTAGGATTTTAATAATAAACTGTATTTTAACAATATTTGTTCTAAGTTCCTTAAGTTGTGGGTATGAGATAAATGCAATTGAAGAAACAACTATTACGGAATTTACAAAAAATAATCTATTCGAACAACTCGTAGAAAAAAATGATAAAAGACTAATTAATTATCCTCATTCAAACATAACAAACTTAACAAATAATAATGAAGATTCAATTTATGGACAGATACAGGCCTTTAAAAATGATGTATATGTCGTATGGCAAGAATCGGTTACTAAAAGTTTTCCTAAACACAACTATGATATTTTCTTTATAAAGAGTGAAGATAAAGGCAAAACATTTAGCGAGCCAATTAATTTAAGTAACAATACTAGTTTTTCTGAACATCCTCAGATTGCAGCATCAGAGAATGGTATATTTATTGTCTGGGCAGACAATATCGGATCTTACAATAATAAGGAAATAATATTCACAAAAAGTATCGACAATGGGAACACTTTTACTCAGCCAAAAAACATAAGTAACAATTCAGAAAATTCTTTTAAACCAGAAATCTCTAGTTTTGATGAAAATGTATATGTTGTCTGGCAAGATACACCTCAAGGGAGTACAAAAGGTAATGATAGTAGTATTATTTTCAGGGCTAGTAACGATAATGGTGACATTTTTAACAATTCAGTAGAACTAGTAAATAATACAACTATTGACTCATTTCCTAAAGTGAATTCTTTCAAGAATTATGTATATGTAACATGGAATGACGAAAACAAGAAAAATACTGGAATATATTTTGTAAAAAGTTCTGATAATGGTTCCAATTTTGACAATATTATTAAATTAAGTGATCATGATTTTGGAGAATCACAAATAGCAGTAAATCAAAATGAAGTCTTTGTTATTTGGGGAGGATTTCTATCAAAGAAGATTGACAATATTCATTATGTCAAAAGTATTGACAATGGCAAAACCTTTACAGATTCAAGGTTAATTACCCAAATAATATCGAATAATAACACCAATAATCAGAATGAGTTAAATGAACTTATAAAGTATCCCATGAATGTAGAATTGGCCACTAACAATAAACATTCTTATATAGTTTGGCAAAATACATTTTCTCAACAAAATGAAGATATATTGCTGTCATTATTCACTACTAATCTACAAGATAATATATATACAAAAATATTGAATTTAAGTAATAATACTGGTAATTCTGAATGTCCTTCTATTGCCATTTCGGATAACTATATTTATGTAATATGGGAAGATTATACTCCTGGAAATCATGAGATACTCTATACAAGTATACCTATTGTTTCAATGTCATAAAATTAACTCATCATTATTTACGAATAATTATAACAACTTGGAATAATAAAATATTTTTTCAAATTCTATCTTTATATTTTATAGAATAGATTTTTACTTACGACCTAATACAACTAATTAGTATATTCATTGAAACGTTCCTCATAAAAGCTATCAAGAAACATTAAAAGATGATTGTTAAAATAATAAATCAAGAAATGGTTTTCTAAAAACATTTTTCACCTAATCTTATTTGAATCTATACTGTGTTACACAACTCATTATCCGAAACAAATTTACCAACAAGTTGTAATCATATAATGGGAACTGAGATAAATACAACAAATCTCTGGTAAAAAGAAGAGAGATATTATTGATTTGCTACATAGGATAATGAACTATAAGAGATAAATAATATGGACAGAAACACAAGGTAGAAAATTCACATATCCATATTCATTTATCAAATGACTTATCAAGGCATACCCTCGTATGTCTTCTCTGTAAACTGAAGGTGTGGTTAGGGGAATGGATCCAACACACATAACTAATAGATAAGAAGTAGCTAGTTAAATAGAATGACAGATTTTTTAAATGAGTAGCGCAGAACAGCATAAGTAGTATTTATAACAATCACAAATCATTAATAGAATTTAAAAAGATTTTCATTTACTTATATGAACGGCAAGTGATTTCAGTTAAAATAATAGTAAGATCTTAGTTGCATTATGATTGTAAAAAACAGCGAAAAGATTTAAAAGTAATAAAATAATTTAATGTTAAATTTATAAAATTTACTGAATTTGTAATAAGAGCCTTCATTCATAATAAGAACAGAGATTAAAGAATCGTTTGGAAGATCAGATTATAAGTTATGTAGAATTAATTCTAATGAATAATACAAGTAAAATCCATAGAAATTATTGCTAATTATTTTCTACAAATATTTTAATATTTATTTAGATATATTGATATATGATAATTTATATTTTTTATTTCTCATTATTCAAGTTAGTAACATTATTTGTTTAAGAGACACTAGGAAAAGTAAATGTAAATGTAAAAACAATAATTCTTACTATGTTTCCAAAATGTCGACCAACTTTTGAACATAAAATCTTTTTGAATAACGCGTTTAATCCTTATGGAAATATTATTAGGTACTTTTAAATTCTCATTAAAAGGTAGATTCATATGAATACTTTGAAACTGATTTTTCTGGTAACTCTAAGGAAGTAATAATTGTTGAGAAAATGGAATCAGCCATCTATATATTAAGATTCTTCTATGATATGAATAATGATTTTAGAAAAGATTTTTATGGTTTAGAAGTAATACTACAATATAATATGTAGTGCTGTTAAGTTAGCGAAAGAGCTTTAGCTGTGAATGTGCTATTTCTAATCTGTGGTAATTAGATTATATCAAAGAAATAGAACATCCACATGTATAGTAATGTATTCTTTGTATTTGTACTTCCTTGGTCTGTATACGAAGTACATCCAAAGCATTGGAACTGTTCAAGGATCAGAATAGAAGTTATGTTGCAATTTGGGAGTGGATTCAACGTTTTGGTTCATTGCAGATTTTCAGGAGAAAAAGAGTAACTGCATTCATAATAGACGAAACCATCATTCAGATAGGAAACAAGCATTTCTGGTTATGGTTTTGTATTGAACCAGTCCACAGTAGTGTGCTTGGAATGCATATTTCAGAAGAGAGAAATATGATTATTGCTGAAAAATTCATTAGATCACTTGTATCAAAATATGGAAAACATACTGTTTACACAGATGGAGGTACATGGTATCCACAAGCATGTAACTTTTTACACCTAAAACATAGATTGCATTCACCTTTTGAGAAAAGTCTGATTGAAAGAGTGATGCAGTATTTTAAGGATAGAACAGAATGTTTTGATGATTACTATCCGTGTACCAAGAATAGTGGTATAAAATGTGATCTACGACATGTATACAATTGGATGAAATTGTTTGTTTATCTCTATAATTCGAAAGTTAGAAATATTATTTTATTCAAAATTGGAGGTGAAATACTCTTAACTTAACAGCACCTAATATGTATTGTGGGGGTGCTATTTTTTAAAAATCCCAATAAATCAGATTGAATAAATATTAAAAACATAATTGTGTAATATGACGATAGATATAATCTTATAATAATATTCCAAATAATAATGAAAATATTTATTTGATTTTCATTTTAACGGTAAAGTAAAAGTAAATGTTGTACCTTTACAATCGTGGTTATTTTCTGCCCATATGTTTCCGTTATGCGCCTCAATAATTTTCTTAGAAATATATAGACCCAGACCAATTCCTTTTTCTGACTTTGATGAAAATTTTTCAAATAAATTGGATTCAATTTCTGAACTTAAACCTGAACCTGTATCTTTAACAACAACAATGATTTCGTATTCAGACCTACTATCATGACGATAATTAGCAATTTTATGCTTTGAGATTAACTGAATATTTTTATTACTAATGAGAGAATTATCATATAAGTTTGCAGGGCTATTTGAAATGTATTTTCCATTTTTTTTTCGTTTATATATTGATACTATAATTTTTCCGGTCTCGGTAGATTTTAAAGAATTACTTAAGAGATTAAAAATTACTTGAGTTATCCTCATTCTATCACCAACAACAATGATTGAAGTTTCTGATTTGTGAAAAATTATTTCTATATCTTTTAAATTATCATAGTATAAAGATTTTAATTTCTTGAAATCTTGGATAATGTCTTCAATATTTTCATTAAGGTCAAACCTGTCTTTTTTTAGTTCTAATTTGTTTTGTTCTATCTGAATTACATCTATTAAGTCACTAGTCAATTTATAGAGTCTTGATGAGTTTCTATCTATAGCTTTAACCATCGCATCTATTCTTGGAATAATTGAGATTTCGTTCGTTGTTACGTTGTTATCGTTTCTAACGTTGGTTTTATCGATTTTGTTATCTTTGGATACATATTTTTTTATGTCTTCGATGATCATTTCAGTATATCCAGAGATTACCTGAACTGGGGTTCTAAGTTCATGTGCTGCAATATTTATGAAATCTTTTTGCAATTTGTCATGTAATTTTAATTGTCTATTTGATGATTGTAAATCCTTATTAGATTCTCTTAATTGTAACGTTTTTAATTTTACAATATTTTTTAACTTCTTATTCCAAATTATTATAATTAGAGCTATACTTATACTGACAATAAAGATAGCTACTATAATCAAAATACTAAAAAGTCTTTCTTGATCTAATAGATAAGATACATCATTTGCGAGTTTATGAGTAGCGCTTAATGACAATATTGTAAACGGTTGATGTTTTTGTTCTTGTTTATGCTGACTATAATCTAAATATACAGGTTGATATGCTATCGACACTTTTCTTTCCGGAATATCATATACAACAGAATTATCGTTATAAAAAGAGGAATTCAAAAGAGATATCACAGAATTATGAATATTAGTAACTAAAGGGTTGTCTAGATCAAGGCTATATATGTCCTTTGTCATAAAAAAAGGATCAGTAGAGTATGCTATGTTTCCATCCATGTCAAAAAGATTTATTGATGCATCGTATTTTTGAGGGATTTTTTGTTGTAAAAATTGTCCCAAAGTTTCAGCGTCGATTAGTGCCATTACTACTCCATTAAATTCTTTTTGAGTAATTCCCTGAAGCTGATGTGAATTATTATCATTACCTTTGTCACTGTAGTCACTAGTTGTGATCTCTTTTTCTGATATTATAGGATACGAGACATACCATCCTTCTAAATTAGTATATTTGGAATCAAGAAACACACTTCCTATTGAGGGTTTGAGTGTATCCCTTGGAGTATAAAAGAAATCCTGGCTATTTACATCTATTTCATCTAATTTAATATAGAAATCACCTTCACTAGACCATACTACCTCTCCATCTTTATTTATCCAAATATATAAATCACCTAAATCAGTATCTGCATCAGTACTCAAACTTGCAAGTTCTGATTTTCTGATTTCTTGACTGTCAAATTTTTCATTATTTGCAACAATTTTGAGGTTGTCAAGTATTGAATCTATATTTTCATCCAATAGTTTTGAAAGGTCATGAATTTGGATTTCTATATTTGATTTGACATCTGAAGCAGCAAGTTCACGAATCTCTTCTGTAATTATTATATGATATTGATAATAAAATAATGATAACAAAAATGATATCATGATAAAGATAGAGAAAATTAAAATTGTGGGTTTATCATTTGATATCACAATAGTAAACTTTTTTTGAAATATTAATGCAAAATGTTAAATCAATTTGTGTATTATGTATAATAGTTTTTACTTACATAAATAATATCGATAAATGAGTTCAATTCTGGCTTTTGAAAACTACTAATTATCTGACTTTTTAAAAATATATAAATACAATTTGAAGTGCTGTTAAGTTAACGAAAGATCTTTAGTTGTGAATGTCGTATTTCTAATCTGTGGTAATTAGATTATTTCAAAGAAATAGAACATCCACATGTATAGTAATGTATTCTTTGTATTTGTACTTCCTTGGTCTGTATACGAAGTACATCCAAAGCACTGGAACTGTTTAAGGATCAGAATAGAAGTTATGTTGCAGTTTGGGAGGTAATTCATTCAGAAAGTTGGATCATGTCAACTCTACAAGAGAAGAAGAATTTACGCATTCATCATATAGGAAACTATCAGATTTGCAGTCATCACTTTTTGGTTAAGGAACTGTGTAGGATATCTTTATAGATCCATTTGGAATCTATATATCAGAAGAGAGAAATATGTTTGTAACAGAGAATTTTATCAGAACTCTTGTATCTAGATATGGTAGACATATAATATAACCTGATGGTGGTACATGGAATCCACAGATAAAATTTTTTTATTGAAAACATAAGTTAGGTTTACATTTTGAGAAAACCATGCTTGGTATAATACTGTGAAATTAAGATAGAACAGAATGTTTTTATGATTACTATCTATTCATCAAAAAGAGTAGAAATAATCGTGATCTACAACAAGTATACAATTGGATCAAACTCTGCATTTTTCTATAAAATGCTAAAGGGAAAACGGAATTACTATTTACTACTGGAGGTGAAATGGTCTTAACGTGACAGAACCTCTTTAAATTACTGTCCTTTTCTTACAAGGAGTATTTTGGATAGTATTTATGGTTCTGTTAATTTAAGATAATATTCACCTCCTTATCTAACTCAAAATAATTGCTCTTATTTGATATAGTATCATTATACATGGATACAAAGAATTGTATCCAGTTATGTACATGAAATAGATTAC
>Ga0315534_1001502_pt1 | contig 16052 bp, 16 predicted proteins | sample SalMarSW160240MG_FD_203094 | JGI IMG/M metagenome (GOLD analysis project Ga0315534, IMG submission 203094) | Salt marsh sediment microbial communities from the Plum Island Ecosystem LTER, Massachusetts, United States - Salt Marsh Sediment SW1602-40 ... | reverse complement strand
GGAGGCGTTCTGCTCGGCCGATTATCACACCGGGTTTCTCGACCAGCTCCTGACGTCGGGTGATCTCGAGAAACTCCACGGCCAACAGGATCCCGAGGCAGAACAAGCGGCCATTATGGCCGCAGCCTGTCTCGCAACCGCGTCGGCCGGACGGCTTCCCGGCGGCCTCTTCGCGCACGGTGATGAAAGCTCCTGGTGGCGCGAAGGAACCCGACTTTTGCATGGGAGCCTCCGGCGATGAGATGGGTGGTTCGCGGCGGCCGATCGTCTCATGATATTGAGGTGAAGTGCCGGGACGACGAGTTCACCGTTGAGATGGACGGCCAGCGCTACGGGCTCGAACTCGTCAGATTGGATGGTGCTGTGGCCTCGCTTCGATTTCCGTCGAGTGGTCGCAGCCTTCAGATCACCTACCATCGTGGTTCGAACGGTAGCTGGCGGGTGACGGTCGGACAGCGAGAGTTCAATCTCGAGGTATTGACCCCGGCGGAGGCCGTGGAGGCGGTGAGCGCGGCGCGCGACTCCGGACCGAGCCGTGTCATGGCGCCGATCCCCGGCAAGGTGGTGGCGGTCAAAGTCGAGCCGGGAGATGACGTAAAGCCCGGGCAGGCACTGGTCGTCCTCGAGGCCATGAAGATGGAGAATGAGCTTGCAGCGGAACAGGCGGGAAAGGTGACGGCGATCCATGTCACTGCGGGCGACACGGTTGAGGGTGGTGAGCTTCTGGTCGAGCTGGAGTGAGCGGGTGTAACCGCGCCGGCACAATTCCCATAATCCACGATCGAAGGTGACGGCACGACTCCAACTCGATGTCCTGCGGGCCTTAGCCCGCACTATTCATGAGGTCTCTACTGCGTCCGACGATGCACCGCACCCAGCGGTGTTTTCTCGCCTCGGGGTGCTCCACGAACTGTCGAGTACGAGTCCGCGCCCCTCAGGTCGCAAACTCCACTGGGCGCGGCACCTCGCCGCCCTCGCGACGAGACCCCATGAATAATGCGGGTTAGCGGTCGCGCTGCGGGAGATTTGGGCTAGACTGTGGGACCTATGACGCTATCCCGCACATCTCACCAACTTTCTGCTGCGGTCGGCGATGCACCGCGCCCAGCGGTGTCTTCTCGCTTCGGGGTGCTCCACGTACCGTCAAGTACGAGTCCGCGCCCCTCAGCTCGCAAACCCCACTGGGCACGGCACCTCGTCGCCCTCGCAACGAGATCCGGTGAGATGTGCGGGCTGATTACCCGAAGCCTGATGCCGTTTCTGGTCGCCTCGCTGATCGTGGCCCTGGCCGTGAGAGCCTTTGGCTTCGAGGGGGAAAAAGACTCGAACCCGATCTCGTGCGTGCACGAAACGGTGTACGAGCCTTTCTCTGGCCTGGTTCTGGTGTCGGTGACAATTGCCGACTCGCCGCCGTTGGATTTCGTGGTCGACTCCGGCGCAAATACGAGTTCCATCACCGACCCTTTTCTCGCGCTGGCGATCGGTCTCGAAGTCAAGGAGACGGGTCTTGCTCGTGGAGTGGGTTCGGGCGCGACTCGGGTTGTGGTGGCAGAAGACACCTGTATTCGAATCGACGGTGTCGAGGTGCTGCGGACGCAGCTCGTGGTTCATGACATCGGCGCTCGGCTGGCGGCTGCAGCAGGCCGCGAGATTGACGGTTTCCTCGGTGCCGATCTCTTCGAACGATATGTGGTCGAGATCGATCCGGTAGGTCAGCGTCTCTTGCTCCACGACCCCGAGACATTCAGATACCAGGGTCCCGGGTATGAGGTGCCGCTCGAAGTGGTGGACGGGCGCCCGGTGGTGCGCGGGACCGTTGTCGTCAAGGAGGGCGGCAAGGAAGTGCCGGTCAAGCTCGTTGCGGACACCGGTTCAGGTCGATTTCTGTCGCTGATTACCAAATCGCGGCGACATCTCAAACCTCCCGTGGAACAGAGGGAGGGCGCGAGCATCGGTGTGGTCGGGGACACCACGGTCGTCGTGGCCATGACGCAAAAGCTGCAGCTCGGCTCGATCGTTGCCAAGGGTTTCGAGACGGCATGGATGGAGGCCTTCGGCGTGCCGGCGGTGCGCAACATCGAAAATCTCAACGGCATTCTCGGGAATCAGATGTTGGGCAGGTTCCGGGCGTTTTTCGATTACCGTGGTGGCCGGCTCATCCTCGAGCCGTTGACTGGAGCGGCCGCTGAACCGATTTCGCGGGACAATCGTTAGCGCCTGAACACTATTTTTCGGGATGAACCGCAGTGCTGATGGTCCTATACGAAACCTGACGGGTCAGGGGGTCGAGCAAGGCCACCGCGATCCGATATCTTCCCGCCTCCATGAGCAGCTGGGTGTCGATACCGAAATTCTTGTTCCGCGCATCCTCATAATTGGCTGCGGGCACCCTGATTTCGTGCGTTTGGCGAACGAGATCGGAACGCTTGCCGTCGGTATCTCGAGCGGCGATGAACAAAACGATTCGCGCCACAAAATCGTCTCCCTCCGGGAGCATCGCAATGTTGTTGAGGGGAAACGAGAGGTGGGTAGGGAGGAGCCAGCGATTTTCGGTCGCTGCTGCCGGGGTTCCGGCCTCGACTTCGAGCCCCATCGGGTTTTCGTCGATCTCAAAGACCAGGCTTGACACCACCCTGTCCTGGACCCTGGTTTCGAGAGATTTCTCCACGAAACGCGGACGGTAACGGATCTCATAGTCCGAGAACGCGGGATCGTCACGCAGCGTGACCTTCACCCGGTGCACTTTGTCCTGGCCGCTGGCTTGGAGGGGATAGCCGATGGAGTAGTAGGTGAACATGTCCTGGGTCACGAGCTCGAGTCGCGGCCCGATGTCATTGGTGTTGTAGATTGCGATCCCACCGGTCTCGTCGGCCAGGTATCGCAGAGAGTCGGTGTAGTTGTTGCGACCGATCGAAGAGATCATAGGATCCGCGGCGGTCGCGTACTCGGCTGAGCCCACGCCCTGCAGGCTCAGCCCCGACGCGTCAATGGTGTAAAGCGTCACATCCTGCGCGTTGGCGGTTGCGGCCAGCTGCTTGAAAATTCGCGATTGGTCGAACTCGAACATTCTCGTTAGGATGGTCGAGTCGTTCAAGCCCTTGCTTGCCTCGTAAAAGAGCTCCATGCCGGGAATCATGGGCAGGCCGTTTGAGACGTATATGACGCCCTTTTTGCCGGGGAGGCCGGTGAGGCTGCTGATGATCTGGCGGAGCGAGTCGAGAGTGAACTGGAGATCGTTGACCGACTCCTTGGCGTAGTTGTCGATCAGGCTGTAGATTTCGTTCCACTCGCGGTCATTCGAAGGATCGCCCAAGCTCGACCTGGACGAGCCCGCTTGCCGCTCAGACTGCAACCTCTGGATCCGTTCCACGATGTCCTTGCGAGAGCTGTCCCGTTCGGTACGGCCGCCGGTGTAGGTGCGCACCAGGCGCATCGCTTTCAAGACATCCGAGGGGTCGGATGTAAAGTCCTGCAGCACCTCAAACGAGCGCTGGTAGGCGACGACCATCATTTGAGCCGGCGGATGCAGGCTCGTATGGACGAAATTTCGGGTCTGGGACAGCACCCGGTTGCGATCGAGCGGGTCGAGATTCTGGTTATCGATGTAGAGAACAAGGTGGACCGGCTGCGGTCCCGGTGCGGCCATGGGGTCCGGAATCGGGGTTGGCTCGGGGACATCCAGTCCCGTTTTCACACCCAGTTCGGAGCGGACGACCTCGGAGGTGTAGAGCTTGAAATTGCTGATCTCCTTTGGATCACCGTCCTGGAAGACCTCGAAATCGTCCTTGGTCAGGTTGGTGACCGCCCGGCCCTTCTTGTCCGTGACGTAGACAATCAGGTTCGCGATCGTCAGTGAGATCTCATCGACAAAGGTCAATCCGCCGACGCGACGGAGACCCTCCTGCTCTTCCTCGTTGGCGGTGCAGGGCACTGCCGGCAGGGTCAACGAGGCAACGAGAAACCACACGATCAGGCGATGTTTGCCCACTGACACACCTCCGCGGCGAGTCTAGCAGAAGCCAGCACCGCCCACCCACCCGGATTGCGGGTACCAGATGCCAGATGTCGACCAGTGACGCGATTCTCGGGGGAGAGCGGGTGGATCCGGTGTCCGGTATCTGGCATCTTTCTCAACGAATCCTGCGTATTTCTCTACCGAGGTATGATCGGTGGCCGTGACGGGAAAGACCACGCAACTTGCGGACGAACGCCTCGTCGAGCTTTCCCTCGATGGTGATGAGGGTGCCTTCGGACTTCTCGTACGGCGTTACCAAAGGCGTCTGACCGCCTTTCTCAGTCAGTTGGTGGGGGACACCGAGCTGGCGCGTGAGCTCTCGCAGGAGGCGTTCGTTCGCGCCTGGTCGGCCCTCGAGCGGTTCGATCCGAAATATCGATTCTCGACCTGGTTGTTTCGCATCGCCCACAATCTCGGCATCGACCAGCTTCGCAGGCGGCGCCTCCAGACGACGCCGCTGTATCGCACCGACTCCGACGGTGGTGAGGTCGAAGTGGTCGTCCCCGATCTCGACAAAGATCCGCTCGGCCATCTCGAGAACCGGGCCCTCGCTTTGGAGTTGCGCCAGGTCATCGATGGCCTCCGGCCCGAGTATCGCGAGCTGGTGCTGCTGCGCCACTTTGGCGGCCTGAGCTATCAAGAGATTGCCGATTTCACGGAAATGCCGCTTGGCACGGTCAAGAACAAACTTTTTCGCGCCCACTCCGTATTACGTAAGGCATTGACCGATTTCCTTTGAGGAAAGCGGTATGATTCAAGGGGAGGCCCCAGTGGCAACGGACTGTCAGACAATCCAGGAGATCCTCACCGAGCACGGCGGTGAGCTCGAACGCCTCGACGGCGCGGAAAGCCAGCACCTCGAGGTGTGTCCGGATTGCCGGGAGGCGGCCGCTGCTGAAAGGGCGTTGCGACTGATCTTTGCGAGGGCAATCCCGCCCACTGATCCCGTCGTGGAAGAGCGCGTGCTCGCCGCACTTCGGCCGGTGCGGATTCGGCGCCGCATCGTGGCGTTTCTGCCGGTGGCCGCGTCGTTCCTGGTCGCGCTGGTGGGCGCCGTCATGGTTGGAGGGGTGCCTGGGAGCGGTATCCTCGGTCTGTTGCCAGAATTTTCGACACAGGGGTGGATGGCATTCGCCACCAGCGTTTCTGATTGGGGTACTGCGGTCGCCACAGGGGCGCGCGCAGCGGCAACCACCCTCGATCCCGCGCTCCTCGCCGGTGCCGGTCTGGTGAGCATCTTCGGCCTCGTTGGGGTGGTGGTGACCGCTCTGCGTTGGCGGAGGGTCTCGCTGTGGCGCGAAGATCGTTAACCCGCATATCTCACCAACTTTCTACTGCGGCCGGAGATGTGCAGCAATCTGCGGCGTTTGCTCCCGTCGGGCTGCTCAACGTACCGTCAAGTACGTTTCCGCGGCCCTCAGGTCGCAAACACCACATTTCACAACACCTCTCCGGCCTCGCAACGAAAGCTGGTGAGATATGCGGGTTGACCCGTATATCCCTTTTCCTGTTGCTCTTGCTGATCCCCTTCGGAGCATTTGCGGCCGATTCTGGGCGAACTTCGATTCTCTCCGATCTCAGGATTGATGACAGGGTTGTCGGCGATGTTGTGGTCTTCGGCGCCGATATCGAACTCGGGCCCGATGCGCGGGTCGAAGGTGATGCGGTGGCGGTCGGTGGCGATATACGCGTCGCAAAAGGCGCCGTCGTCACACGGCACGTGGTCGCGGTATTTGGTGGAGTCGAAGTGCCGAAGGATGCCGATATCGGCGGCAAGGTGCTCTGCTTCTCGTCGCTGGCCACTCTCCTCTCAACCTCTTCGGTGCGGGAGTCTTCGCTCCATACCAATGTCTCAATGCGTGTCTTGGCGGCCGGAGGATGGCTGCTGGTGACCACCGGTCTTGCGTTTCTCTTTCCGACGAGGATGCGCTACGGGTCGTGGGCGCTGCCCTCCCTCGGAATCAAGGTTCCGGCTCTCGGGATGATGGCCGGTTTGACGGTTTTTGCATCCCTGATCGCGGCTCTCGGTCTCGGCCCCGTCCTTGGCGTGCCGCTGGTTGGTGGTCTGATGGTGGTCTTCTTCGTAGCCAGGGCTGTGGGCCTCACGGTTCTCGGCGGCTGGATCGGGGTGATGGCGCTCAAACGTCGGGTCCGTCATCCGCTTCCCATCAGCCTCGAGGTCTTTGTTGGTGTCCTCGTTCTGCTAGCCGTGAGGTTTCTACCGGTGATCGGCGAAACCATCTGGACCCTGATCTCTCTGGTCGCACTCGGCGCCAGCATAGCTGTCCTGGGCGTTTCAACCGATCACTGGCGCGCCGAGCCTTCGAGCGCGATTCGATAGCCCATCCGCCCACCCACCCAGATTCCGGATACCAGATACCAGATCCACCCGTCCACCCCAACAACAGGTGAGAAATTTTGAATTTGGCGTATCTGGCATCTGGCATCTGGCAGCTGGAATCAGGGTGGGTGGGCGGTTACTGGAGTCAAACTGAGACCTTTGCTATACTTCCCGTCCCTTGCGGGGAGAGGTGCGGGTGAAGATCGATATTTCGAAAATCGAACACGAGCCGATTCGCTTCGACGAGGAGATTCTCTTGGAAGCCGAATGGCTGAGTCCCGACCAGGCGGCCGGCCCGATCACGGTTCGCCTCGAAGGTGAGGTGCGCCCGCGCGAAGGGGTGTTTTCGGTTGCCGGTCGTTGCACCGCCCAGGGGGCGCTGTTGTGCTCGCGGTGTCTGGAGCCGGTGCCGTGGAGCGTCGCGGAAGATTTTTCCGTCGAATACCAGATTCCCGAATCGGCGCCGCTCGAGGCCGAAATCGGACTCGAGAGAGAAGATCTCGACGTTTCCTTCCTACTGGGTGAGGAACTCGACCTCAAGGAGCTCGCGGCCGAGCAGACCCTTCTCGCGATGCCGATGCGGATTCTGTGTCAACCGAACTGTGCCGGGCTCTGCCCGCGCTGTGGAGCGAATTTGAACCACGTTGATGACTGCGGTTGCAAGCCCGAGACCGATCCGCGATGGGGAGCCCTCGCGGACCTCGCCGGCGGCGCCCGCGAGAGTTGATTCCAGAACTGGAGACTGACGATGGCTAATCCGAAACACAAGATATCGAGAACGCGCCGCGACAAGCGGCGCTCCCACCACGCCCTTCGGACCCCGGGCAAGAGCCTGTGCACATCGTGCTTTGAGCCGAAGCCACCCCATCAGGTTTGCCCGCATTGCGGAAGCTACAAGGGCCGCGAGGTCATCAGGGTCGAAGAGCTCGACTGAGAATCCATGGCTCGGCATGACGGGACCAGCCAGCTGATGGACGAACATGCAGGTTAAAGGACCGATCGCGGTCGACGCCATGGGCGGCGACGGCGCTCCGCAGACTATCATTCGCGGAGCCCTCGAGTCGGTCACTGATTCCGGGATTTCGGTTTGTCTCGTCGGTCCTCAGAAACGCCTGCGGCGCGAGCTTGGCCGGTTCCGTTTTCTTCCCTCCGGCATCGAGCTCGTGGATGCCCCCGAGGTGGTCGGTATGAACGACTCGGCCATCAGCGTCTTGCGCGGGAAAAAACAGTCGTCTCTCAACGTCTGTGCGGAGCTCGTGCGCGACGGTCGGGCCACCGCCATGGTGACCGCCGGCAACACCGGCGCCGCCTGGGTCGCCGCCAAGGCCGCTCTCGGGATGATCGATGGTGTCGACCGGCCGGCCTTGGCCGCGGTGGTGCCCAAGAAAGAGGGTCATACGCTGGTCCTCGATGTCGGCGCCAATATGGAATGCAAACCTCACCAGCTCGTGCAGTTCGCTGTCATGGGCTCATTCTACGCGGAGGCAGTGCTCGGTGTGGGTGCGCCCAAGGTGGGCCTGATGTCGGTTGGCGAAGAAGAGAGCAAGGGCGGCCCTCAGGCGCGCGAGCGCAACCGGGTCCTCAAGGCAGCCGGCATCAACTTCATCGGCAATGTTGAGGGCGGCGATGTATTCAATACCGATGTCGACGTCATCGTCTGCGATGGTTTCACCGGTAACGTGGTCCTCAAAGTCGCGGAGGGCTTTGGCGAGATGGTCGTAGGGATGCTTATGGACGAAGCACGGCAGTCGCCGATGTACGGCGCGGGTCTCTTGATGGCCAAGGGCGCTTTCCGCAATCTTCGCTCCCGGGTCGATTACTCGGAGTACGGTGGCGCGCCTTTGCTCGGTGTCGACGGCGCCTGTCTCATTGGCCATGGAAGATCAAGCGCCAAAGCGATCCGCAATGCGGTTCGCTTTGCCGCGTCGTACGCCTCATGTGGGGTCATCGAGCGCATCGGCGACAAAATCCGCGAAGTACTGGTGAACTCTCCCGTCGGCAGGAAAGGCTGAAGATGGTCGATCCGGCGAGAATCGCCGCAATTTTTCCGGGTCAGGGTTCGCAGGCGATCGGCATGGGCCGGGACCTCGCCGAGCACTGGCCGGCGGCGGCAGAGGTCTTCAAGACAATCGACGACGGTCTCGATAGCAAGCTCTCCGAGGTGTGCTGGAATGGTCCCGAAGACGATCTCAGGCTGACCGAGAACACCCAGCCGGCGCTCCTTGCCCATTCGGCCGCGGCCTGGACCGTACTATCCGCAGCTGGTCTCGAGGTTGGAGCGGTGGCTGGACACAGCCTCGGTGAGTACTCGGCGGTAGTTGCCGCCCGAGGTCTGGGTGTGGCGGATGCCGCGCGCACGGTCCGGCTGCGCGGTCGCCTCATGCAGCAGGCCGTCCCGGTCGGAGAAGGTGCGATGGCGGCGGTGATCGGCCTCGACGATGAGCAGGTGGAAGCAGCCTGTCATGAAGAAGAGGCGTCGGGCAGCGGCACCGTCAGGGCGGTCAACTTCAACTCTCCAGGACAGGTCGTGATCGCGGGATCAGCGGAAGCCGTGGCCGGTGCAAGCGAGCGCTTGAAGCAATCCGGTGCTCGGCGCGTTTTGCCGCTGCCGGTGTCGGCCCCATTTCACTCGCCGCTGATGGCACCCGCGCGCGAAGGCCTCGAGCCGACCCTGCGGGCGCTCGACATTCAGCCGCTGGCAGTGCCTCTGTATCGCAACGTCGACGCCGGCCGAGTGAACGAACCCGCCGAGGTCTGCGACGGCCTCATTCGCCAGGTAGACGCCCCGGTGCTGTGGTCCGAGACCGTTCGGCAGATGCGGGCTGACGGATTTGACACCTTTGTCGAGGTGGGAACGGGCAGCGTCCTGTCGGGCCTGGTGAAACGCATCGACCGTGAAGCCGTCTGCTACCAGGCGGGAACGGTGGAAACTGTCGAAAAGGTCATCGCCGAATTGATCGGCTGAGACTCACCACCAAGACACCAAGAACACAAAGGAAGAAAATTCGGGTTCGGAATAAAATGTCGGCACCCGGTACAATTTCGACCTGGCCGCTGAGAGCTTGATAAATTTCTTTGTGACCTCTTGGTGTCCTTGGTGCCTTTGTGGTTCAATACCAGGATTCAATGGACGAGCGCGAATACAGGAGTGAAATCGATGAAAGAGTTTGACGGGCAGGTGGTGGTGGTGACCGGCGGCGCGCGGGGAATCGGCGCCGAGATCGCCCGGCGTCTGGCGCGAGGCGGAGCGAAGGTGGTGTGTGCGGATGTCCTCGACACCACGGACATCGTCGATGAGATCAACGGTGCCGGCGGTTCGGCAGAGGGCCGCGAGCTCGACGTCACTGATGGCACGGCGGCGGCCGAGGCCATTGCCGCGATCCACGAGGCCCACGGCAGCATCGATATTCTCGTCAACAACGCGGGCATTACCCGCGATCAGCTGCTGGTTCGAATGAAGCCGGAGGACTGGGACCTCGTTCTCGGCGTCAACCTCGATGGAGTCTTCAAGGTCACACAGCCGGTGGCAAAGCTGATGATGCGCGCAAGAAGCGGTCGCATCGTCAACGTCGCCTCGGTGGTCGGGCTGATGGGCAACGCGGGGCAGGCGAACTACGCCGCCTCCAAAGCCGGCCTGATCGGATTCACCAAAAGCCTCGCCCGTGAGCTGGGCCCGCGCAATGTGACCGTCAACGCGGTCGCGCCCGGCTACATCCAGACGCCGATGACCGACAAGCTGACCGATGACCAGCGCGCGGCACTGATGAAGACCGTTTCCATCCCCCGCCTCGGAACGCCGGCCGACGTGGCCGAAGCTGTCGCATTCTTGGCCGGGCCGGGCGCGTCGTACATCACCGGCGTGGTTCTCAATATCTCTGGTGGGCTTTATATGTGACGGCTGATCTTCGACGATCCTATCCCGTCTCCGTGCCCGTATCCGTGTCTGTGCCCGACGGGGCGGGTTGGCGGTTTCCATGAGGCAGTCGGGCACGGAGACGGAGACAGAGACGGGCACGGGCAAGAGACTCACCAAATATCACCAACCTTCCGGGTTACACTGTGCTCAGGAGGTGGCCGATGCCGAGCGAGATGAGCGTGGCGGATCTCATGACCACCGATGTGGTCACCCTGATCGAAGATGAGACTCTCGCCCACGCTCAGCGTTGCATGGCCCGCGGCCGCATCCGCCACCTGCCGGTGGTTCGCGACGGAAAGCTGGTCGGTCTCATCACACACCGCGATCTCCTTGCGGCGTCGTTTTCGATCTTCGCCGAGGTCGACGCGAGCGAACAGCGACGGGTCTTCGATACCGTGCGGGTGGTCGAGGCCATGCACCGCGACGTGGTAACGGTGTCGCCCGGCCTCTCGGTCTCCAAAGCGGCGCGGATACTCCTCGAGAACAAGTATGGCTGTCTTCCCGTGGTGGACGACGATCTGCGGCTTCAAGGCATCGTTACCGAGGCCGACTTCCTCCGCTTGACGGTGCAGCTGCTCCCATGACGGTCGTCGATTGGGTACTGATTGTCGTGTGGCTCGGCCTCACGCTGGGAGGCTTCTGGAAGGGCGCGGTACGGATCATATTCGGTGGAGGAGGTCTGGCCGCGGGCGTGTGGCTGGCGGTCGTCGCCGGCTCCGACGCTCAGGCAGCGCTAGCGGGGGTCATTGCTACTCCCTGGCTGGCGGCGGTTCTCGGGCGCGTTCTCCTGGTCGTGCTGTGTACCGGACTCGCACTGCTCGCGGGGTGGGGCATCGAACACACGCTGAAAGCCCTGCATCTCGGCTGGGTGAACCGTCTGCTCGGCGCGGCCCTGGCCGGACTGGTGGCCGCGTTCCTCCTCGGTCTGATGGTCATCGTGGCGATCCAATTCTCGCCGGACCTCGCCAGACTCTGCCGCGAATCGCAGGTCGCGCAATATCTGCTGTGGCTTTCAGAAATGTTGTTGGGAGCTGTCGAAGCTGTCGACCTTTGAGAGAGCTTCAGAACGGGCAGCGAGTCCAGAGCCAAGCTATCAGCTATCAGTTTGAGTCGGGTAGATATTGGGTGGGAGGGGGAGCTGACACCTGACGGCTGAAAGCTGATTGCTCAGAAATCAGGCGACAACCGAAGCTTCTTTGATCGGACAGTAGAGCGTATCGCGGAGAACCGGCGTTCGTCCGGCTTCGGTGATCAGTCGTTCGAGCTTCTGCCGCGTCATGCCGCTGCCAGCCGTGCCACCGGCGGCGCGCGTGATGCGTTCGTCGAAGATGGTTCCGTCGAGGTCGTTGGCGCCGAAGTGAAGGGCGACCTGGGCGATCTTCTCACCCAGCATGATCCAGTAGGCCTTGAGGTGCGGGACGTTGTCGAGCACCAGACGAGAAACCGCAAGGGTCTGGAGGTCGAGCCGGCCGCCGGTCGGCGGGAGATGGTCGAGAGCAGTGTTGTCGGGGTGGAAGGCGAGCGGGATGAGGCACTGAAAGCCGCCGGTCTCATCCTGCAGTTCGCGAAGCGCGAGAAGATGATCGACCCGCTCCTCGGCGGTCTCGACATGACCGTAGAGCATCGTGCAGTTCGACGGGATCCCGGCCGCGTGGACCGCCCGTGCGGTGTCGAGCCAGCGTGCTCCATCGGTCTTGTGGTCGCAGATCTGGTCGCGGACCCGCTTGGCAAATATCTCCGCACCGCCGCCCGGACACGAGTCGAGCCCTGCGTCGCGCAATCGCCCGATGAGGTCCTCGAGGGTGATGCGCGACGCCTTCGCGATGAAGTCGAGCTCGACCATCGTCAGGGCTTTGAGGTGGATCCACGGGAAGCGCCGCTTGAGGGCGCGGAAGAGATCTTCGTAGTAGTCGACCAGGAGTTTGGGGTGGAGCCCACCGACGATGTGAAGCTCGGAGACCGATTCGTCGACGTCACGGGCTGCGATTTCCACCGCGTGGTCGACGGTATAGGTCCAGCCCTCGTCCTTCTCGCGCCAGGGGACGTAGAAGGCACAGAGCTTGCACGAGGCGACGCAGACATTCGTGGGATTGAGGTGGCGGTTGATGTTGTAGTAGGTGGTGTCCCCGTGCAGCCGCTCCCGCACCAGATTGGCGAGCCGCCCGACGCCGACGAGATCGTCAGTGGCTGCCGCGACCAGGCCGTCGTCGCGGTCCAGTCGCTCGCCGGCGAGCACCTTTTCGGCGATTGCCTCGATGGTCGGATCGCGAAGCCTGAGGTGGTGCGTTGTTGTCATCGCCCCGGCATTATGCCTGCGACAGGATCTCTTTTCAAGACAATCGGATTACTTGAGCTGCAGTGACGATAGAAACTGTGCGTTGGACGGGAACTCGCGCACCTTTTGCAGGAGGAGCTCCATGGCGGCCTCGGGCGACAGCGACGACAGCGCGCGCCGCATCAGGTAGAGCTTTTCAACCTGTTCCTTTGGGTAGAGCTTCTCCTCCTTGCGGGTCCCTGACTGGGGGATGTTGATGCAGGGGAAGATCCTCTTTTCGAAGAGCTTGCGGTCGAGCACCAGCTCCATATTACCGGTGCCTTTGAACTCCTGGAAAATAACCTCGTCCATCCGCGAGCCGGTGTCGACGAGGCAGGTGGCGACCACCGTCAGGCTGCCGCCGTCCTCGACATTGCGCGCCGAACCGAAGAACCGGCGCGGCTTCTCCATCGTGCGGGCGTCGATGCCGCCCGACAGGATTCGACCTGAGCCCTTTTGCAGGTTGTTGAATGCCCGCGACATGCGGGTCAGTGAGTCCATGAAGACGACCACGTCCTCGCCCATTTCCACCAGTCGGCGAGCGCGCTCGAAGACCATCTCTGAGACCTGGATGTGGGATTCCAGAGACTGGTCGGTGGAGGAAGCGAAGACCTCGCCGCGGGCGATGCTCCGCTTCCAGTCGGTAACCTCCTCGGGTCGTTCGTCTACCAGCAGCACGAAGACCATCGTGTTGGGGTGGTTGACTGCGATGGCGTGGGCCATCTGCTGCAAGAGGGTGGTCTTGCCGGCCTTTGGCGGCGACACGATCAGACAGCGCTGGCCCTTGCCAAGCGGTGCGATCAGCTCGGCCACACGTGGCTCGACGATTTCCGGATCAGTCTCGAGGTTGAACTTATCGAGCGGGTCGATGCTGATGAGCTCCGTAAACGGAATCGCGCTGGTCCGGTACGCCTCGGGTTCGAGCCCCTCGATTGTCTCGATCGCGGACATCCGCGGCCGGTCACCAGAGTGTGCCTGGCCGGTGAGGAGCAGGCCGCTCTCCAGGTGAAGGGGTCGCAAAAGCTCAACCGGGACTGTGGGGTCCGAACGGTCGGCGACAAAATTGCGCTGCGAAGCCACCAGCAGCGGACTGCCATTATCGCGGGCCCAGAGATAGCCCTCGACCTGGATCGGCGGCCCTTTCGGGCCTCCACGACGGCGCGGCCGGCGACGGCGCCGGCGGGAACCCGAATTGCGTTGCTGGGGGTTTTGTTGTTCTTGCTGGTCGTTCATTCCATTCCTCTTTCGGGAGAGCAGATCCGAACGGTATGGTGCGTGCGCCGAGGAGTGACCACAGACACACTCACGCCGTTGAACTCATCGAGCGAACCGGACGGTGCACTCGTTTCCTGTCGTGTGCTCGACCGTCCGGAGCGGGGCGGCCCGGGCGCCGACGCCTCATTCGAGGGGCGGGCGTCTTCCGCGGGCTTCCAACTCCACCCTACCCGGAAACCTCGCTGCGCGCAACACCCCTCACGATTTTTGTCGAACTGGAAGGAGTTCGTTCGCATATTTCAAGAACGATGATTGGTCGATCTCTGGCTGTCCGAGTGGATTCGTCAGGGAGAAGATCGAGCTGCAGATCGTCTTCCTGAGACTCTTCCAAGAGAGCTGAGTTTCGTCAGCCGCCGAAGAGAACCTCGAGATCGATCTCGCTGTCGCGAACCTTTTTCGGAGCCCGCGTGAGGTAATTGTTTTCTTTGCCGAAGGTCAGCAGGGCTCTCTCGATCTTGGTGCGGCCGCGGTAGAGCCGGGACATCACGGTACCGACCGGGACGGCCAGCATGTCGGCCACCTCCTGGTAGGTGTGGCCCTGAATGTCGACCAGCAGCAACGCCATCTTGTAGTCGTGGGGGAGGGCATTGATCGCGCGGGCGATATCGGCGTCCATTTCCTCGCCGGCCACACCGACCTCCGGACCCGCGTCGCCGAGCCGCAGCTCGGCCGCTGAAAGCTCGTTGCCCGAATCCCGCAGCTCGTCGAGCTCGACCTGCTGAGGCGCGGCTTTGCGTTTCCGGTAACTGTTGATGAAGTTGTTCTTCATGATCCGGAACAGCCACGCCTTGAGGTTGGTCCCCTCCTCGAAGCCCTCGTAGTAACGGTAGGCCTTGAGATAGGTCTCTTGAATCAGGTCCTCGGTGTCGGCAACAGACCGTGTCATGCGCAGTGCTGTCTTGTATAGCTGGTTGTAGTACGGCAACTGAGCCGATTCAAAGTCCCATGCAGTGATCTCGTTGGTTTCCATATCTGCCTCCTCGAGATTGAATATAAGTCTCGATAGAGATTTTGTCAAGAAAAAATCATGATAATATTGATTTTTTCTAGACTTTTCTGGAAACCAAACAAAAAAAGAGAGATACAGTCCACGACCGGAGGCTCATAACGATCGTGCTGGCTGGGAGTCGGTTCTATTGGTGCGTATGTCTGGAGACCACGTGGTGCGGGGAGGACGAGTTCGGCGTGCACAATCTGACAGCGGTGGATTTGCACGGTCGAGGCTGTTTGAAAACGAGCGCGTCAAGGCTCAGGCCCGGCTCGAGGCCCGTCGTCGCCGCCACCACGGGCTGCTCCCGAGAGGAAAGAAGGCCGGCGTCGAACGAATGTACTCGGCATAGCCCGGTCGCCGGTCAACCAGTGCCGCGTCGAGCATCGTGACCCCCGAGATCCTCAGGAGCAGGAATGTGATCATCAACGGGCTCAGGAGGGCGAGCCAGCCGCCCACTGGAAGTGCGAGCACGCCGATCCCCCACCACAGCACCGCCTCGCCAAAGTAGTTGGGATGTCGGGATAGCGACCACAGGCCGCCGCGCATGACCTGACCTTTGTTCTTCGGCTCACGCTTGAATCGAGCCAACTGCCAATCGGCCACGACCTCGAAAAAGAAACCGACAGCCCACAGGCCGATACCGATCGCTTCGAGCAGGCCGAGAAACGGGGCTACGGGCCCGAGCTGCGCGAGCAGCAGCGAAGACGAAACGATCCAGAGAAGGATGGCCTGGAGGAGGAAAACCTTGAAGAACGAAATCCACCAGAAGCGCGCTCCCGCTTCCTCACGCCATTTCGCGTAGCGATAGTCCTCGCCGGAGCCGGAATTTCGGATGCCGATGTGCAGTGCGAGCCGCAGCCCCCACACGGTCACCAAACCGCACACGAGCCATCCGCGTACGGTGGGCGTGTCGGAGCAGGAGTGAAGGTAGTACCAGCCGACGACGACGAATCCGAGGCCCCAGAAAACGTCGACGATACTTGCGTTTTTGAGCGCGAGGCTGACCAGCCACAGCAGGCTGAACGCAACAACCGCGACGAGCAGACCTGACGCGAACGGCTGACCACTGGTGAGCAAAAGAGCGCTGCCTACCAGCGTGGCAACGATGAAGATGAGCACGTCCCGATCCATGCCATGACCAAGTGTGTTACTGGGCGAAATCATTCCATAGGTTGCTCCTTTCGGGGGTGGAGCCACGAC
>Ga0315534_1001500_pt1 | contig 16074 bp, 11 predicted proteins | sample SalMarSW160240MG_FD_203094 | JGI IMG/M metagenome (GOLD analysis project Ga0315534, IMG submission 203094) | Salt marsh sediment microbial communities from the Plum Island Ecosystem LTER, Massachusetts, United States - Salt Marsh Sediment SW1602-40 ... | reverse complement strand
GCGGGGCGAGCATGGCACAAATCTCAAGCTGTGGCTTGGACTCATGCAAGGGCTCTACTATTTTCTTTAGGTAGCCATAAAACGGTCTGTTGCCTGCGGCTACCAGATCATTCCTCTCGAAAATGGTGCATGTCGGCAGCAAAATATCGGCATACCGTGCGGTAGCCGTCATAAACTGTTCGAACACCAACATGAATTCAAGTTTGTTCAGGGCCTCGTGCCATTTCCTTGTGGTGGGAAACTGATTCACGAAGTTGTGGTTATACACGATAAATGCCTTATAGTCTGCGTGGTACCCGCCGGATTTTCCCTTTAAGATGGCATCGGATACCTTGTTCTGGTGAACCCTGGCGAAGCTTCTGGGGACATTGAAACCCCAGGCCTTATAGGTTTCGATAGCAATTGCCCGAGTACCTGCCTCCTTATCAACCGGGTTTTCACCGGCCCTGAGCGTCGGTCCCAAGTTAAACGGATACCAGTTGTACGGGTGCTGATCGCCGAGAGACCTCCCTGCGGCCTCACCTCCGTTTATGCCGATATTTCCTGTCATTGCTGCCAGGGTTGCCGTAGCCCGGTGGAACTGCTCCCCAAATGCCGTCCGACCGGGTGATATGCCACTTAAAAGCGCGCCGGGCTTAATGGTAGCATAATCTCTGGCCACCTGTTCTATAGTAGCGGCCGGCACACCGGTTCGCTCCTCGCCCCAACGGGGGTCCTTGGTCACGCCGTCCGTCTTCCCCAGCAAGTACTCCTTGAACTGATCAAATCCAATGGTATACCGGTCAAGAAACGCCTGATCTTGGATATTTTCGGTCACCATTACATAGGCCATGGCAATAGCCATAGCAGTATCCGAGCTTGGGATGATAGGTATCCATTGATCTGCAACAACAGCAGCAGTCTTGGTGTATCGGGGATCAATCGAGATTATCTTAGCCCCTACCTCTCTAGCCCTGGCCAAATACCACATCGTGTTAGTGCCGTGTATGGTCGATACGGCATCTACGCCCCAGATGATGATAAGCCGAGAGTTCAGCAAGTCGTCGCGGGAGTTACCAACTTCAATGGTACCGTAGTTGACTGTTGAGGCAAACGTTGCTGCTTCCCATGAAGGCCAGGCCCAGGTGTCGGTGCAACCGCCGAACATGGTGAGTATTCGTGACATGCCAAAATGCATGCCCTGGACCAGGCTCACATTACCACATCCTCCGCCAGAGAGAATGGATGCATTCCCGTAGGTCTTCTTGATTCTAATCAATTCAGATGCCGTCGTATCAAGGGCCTCATCCCACGAAATACGCTCGAACTGCCCTGACCCTCGAGGCCCAACCCTCTTCATGGGATATTTAAGGCGATCAGGGGCATAGACTTGCTGACGCAGGGAGTGACCCCTGAGACAGCCCCGCAGCTGATCTTCTTTTGGATCATCATCGGGCTCCAATCTGATAATGACCCCATCCTTGACATGTACATTCCAGACACAAGACCCACCACAATGATGGGCACAGGCTGACCTGATTACTTGTTCTTCCGTTGTTGAATCTTCTTTCTTAATGGTATCCATATTTTACCTCCCTTAGAATTCATTTGACCTTCGCCTATTACACCAGCTGTTGGCATACTGAAAGAGACAAGCCCTTACTCACGCCAGTCCTTGTAGGTATTTTTAAACTCTCTATCACAACGAGGGAACGACGATCTCCCCTCTTCCATTGGAATACGCTCTGTTGAGTCTGTTCGGTGTTTTCACTCATCGGTGACGATGAGTGCACTCGGAATGACTGAAACTTGCTCTGAAGCGTAGTTGCTGGGATACTCCCTTACACTTTCCGCACATCAAACAGTCGCCTCCGCGCGGATCAAAGTCCCAGGAAGGCAATTATTGCCTTCCTGGGACACACATTTCGTTACTGCTCAGTACGAATAGGTTATGCCCTTTTCGTATTCACTCCCACGGTAAACGCCGCATGTTGTTGTCACAGCCGGTTTACGCACTTGCCGGGGCATATTTGGACCCCGGGGCCGGCTGAGCGAAAAAGTTTTCACGCTTTCGCAGGAGAAACCCGACAATAAAGGTGGCCAGAAAAATCGCACCGCCGATGAGATCGGTAGACAGTGTTGGAATCGCCACCAGCAGTCCCGCGGCGATCATAATACCCTTGGTAAGTGTCTTCAGGTTGCCCATACCCCAGAAGTACCCCTCAAGGCCACCACTGAGTATTACAAGCCCTAGGGCGCAGGTCAAGATTACATGAACGCACTCTCCTGCCGGTGCGCGAAGTATCAAGGCCGGACTGGTAATAAAGATAAAAGGCAGGATATACTTTGCAACTCCCAGTTTCATCGACTGGATACCAGTTTTCATGGGGCTGGCCCCGGATATGGTAGCCGCAGCAAAGGCAGCCAGCGCCACCGGTGGCGTGATGTACGACATCATACCGCAATACAAAATAAAAAGGTGCACGCCAAATATGTCAAAGCCGTACTCAACCAACCCGGGGGCAAGGACAATGGCCAGGAAGATATAACAGGCGGATATGGTAACCCCCATGCCAAGAATAAATGAGGCAATCGCACCAAATAAGAGCATAAACACGATGTTGCCACCGCTGAGACCAACAATCTGATACGGAAGAGAAAAGGCCAGTCCCGTTATGATAAATGAGCCGATGATCATGCCAACCGGGCCCATAATACCCATGAGCTCGCCGAGTACCCTGCCCACATCCTCGAACATTAGGAGTATGCCCTTAAAGTCCAATCTCGTTTCCTTTCTGAACTGGGCTGCCAGGATCGCCACCCCTGTGGCTATCCAGGCTCCCTGAGCAGCCAGCCGCAGGAAGAAGAGCAACAGCACGAGCACGGCAAAGCTTAACAGGATGTGTATATTGTGCCATAACGTGACCCAAACCTTGGGAACTTCAACCGTTATGGGCTTTGCCTGCATTCCGACACGCCCCGCATAGGAATCGATCTGGGAAAAAAGGCACACAAAATACAGGGTGATGGGCACGATCGCTACCAGACACACCTGGGCATAGGGCACCTCTAAAAACTCGGCCATGATAAAGGCAACGACCCCCATCACAGGGGGCATCAAGGCTCCTCCACTGGAGGCACATGCCTCCACCGCCCCGGCAAAATATGCTGGCAACCCCTCGCGCTTCATCGCCGGAATAGTGAATGCCCCTGTAGTCATGACATTGGCTATGGGGGCGCCACTGATACTGGCAAAAAGACTGCTGGCAATAATAGCCACCTTGGCATTGCCGGCTCTGGTCTTCCCCACCAAGGCCAACGCCATATCATTGAAGAATTTACCGGCATTAAGCCGCTGTAAGATTATGGCAAAGGTCATAAAGCCAAAGAAGAGCCTGCCAAAGACATGAAGAGGTATCCCCATAATGCTCTCTTCACTAAAGGTATGATAGCTTGCGAGCTGGTGAAATGAGATGCTGGGGTTCCACAGGAATCCGGGCAGGTACCCGGAGATAAGAGGGTACACGGAGAAGACAAGGATAATAATGGAAAATGAGGGCCCTGCAGCCCGCCTGCCGGCTTCTATGATTAACGCCCACAGGATAATAGCGAGGATGACTGGAATGGTCGGAGCCCCTGTCTCCCATCCCATCATGAGTATCTCATATTCCTGAGTAACAAAATAGAGGGGAACAGCCGTGCTAAGTACAATCAGTATGACGTCATACCATGGAATACTACCCCTGGAGGCCGTTTTGCTTGCTGGAAGATAGATAAAAAGTAATGGGAGAAACACTAGGATCAAGTAGTACAGATACGTGATATCTACGAGCACAAAACCAAAAGGCCTCCAGTGGAAGGCGTAGATAAGAGCTAAGAATAAACCCCCAATTGCAAATATTATCGAAAATGCCCTCCACCCCGTGGCGGGCTTCCTGTATTTTAACAACAGTTGGCTTTCTGCTTTGTCCATAAGCTATGTCCCCTCTATTTCTTTTTCATGTATAGTGCATCGCTGCTCTTCACGTTACCTTGTCATCCTCTGTGGGTATTTGGCGAGCAGGTAGTTGTTCTTTTTCTCCATGGCAGGCGTCCACTTGCCTACCTCTTTGAAATACCGGATAAATCCCTCAGCCCGGGGAACAAACCATTTATCATATTTGAGGGTCCAATCAACGGTCCATTTCTTGAGATAGGCGTGTACATTCTTATATTCATCGTAGTTTTCTGCCATCTGCTTGACAAACCAGTATATCAGGTCTTGATCGGCCCAATCGTAGCAGGCAACCTGGTAGCTATACCCGTAGATGTTGACCGGCTTCTCCTTTGACGCACCCGCGGGAGTACCTGTCGTATTGGGGTAGATGGAAGGGTTTATCTTTTGAAAGCGGGCCCAGGCTGCCTTATCCTCAGGCGTCTCGTTCGGCATCTCGACCCAGTGAATCCCGTGGATCGATGCCTCGAGCTCGTAGGCCGCTGCCGCTTGACCGGATACGATGCAACAATCAACAGCGCCTTCGAGGACAGCACGCTGTCCGGCGGGAAAACCGCTCACCGGGACAGCCTTAACATCATCCCAGGTCAGGTTTGCGTACGCCAGTATGGCATCCACATCTGCTTGCTTTTGGGGATAGGTCGGATATGAGCAGAGCCTTTTGCCTTTAATATCGGCGACCGTCTTGATTCCCGAATCTGCTCGGGCCGCCAGTCCCTGATCAATAGCACCACAGTCCCACAGCGTACGGGTTGATTGAGGACCCCACTGTTTGAAATCTTTTTGCCCTTTCAAAGCAAACAGCTGATCTATTGATGGAGACCAGGCTATATGCGCCCTTTTGGATTTCAAAAGATTGAACCTGCCCATGGTCTTGGTGGCAGGGGTAAACTGGAACCGAACCCCCGTTCTCTTTTTTAGAACACCAATCATTGCGCTACCGCTCTGGTACCCAACTGAAGCGGTCCCAGGGAAGGTAACGGCGACATAATCAGGTTTGTACTCACAGATACCAGCTGAGGGCAATGCAAGCGATAACCCGACTACTAGTAAAATGCCAATCCCTATAATTGCTCCTATTTTCATTCTCATGTTAGCCTCCTTTTTTTGCCAATAAATTTTTTCCCTTAGCCTCATCTTTCTCGAAAAGATTACACAGTATCAAATATGCTTTTCTTCACCTCCTTTCTTCTCTACTCCAGGTCACAATCTAAAACTTTTTCTGACAGATAGGTATCCCTTCGTTGTTCCGGGCATAGGGGGACGCCCTTCGTTGTCCCCCTATGCAAAATACCATTACCAGATCCGCTGCTTCCAAGGACAGGTTATCTGCTCATCGGGCCACATATAGATATTTTCCACACCTGTGTCCGTGACAACAAAGACATCCTCGAGCCGGACGCCCCACTGGCGATCAACGCCCTTCCAGGTCTCCAGGGCAAAAACCTGGCCCTTCTTTATCTCTTGAGGGAACTTAATGGAGCTTGAGCGCCGCAGATTGGGTACCTCGTATTGCCCCAATCCAATGCCATGCCCCAGGGCATTGGTCCAGCAGTCATCCTCGTTGTCGTAGCCCCACTCTGTGGATTTCGGCCATACTTGAACCACATCGGCGGTCGAGACACCCGGTTTGAGCAGATCTGCTGCCGCATAGAGCCAATCTCTGATTTCCTTATACGCATCAACGACCTCCTGCTTTGGAGGTAACCCAATTGCAAAGGTTCTATAATAGCATATACGGTAGCCCATATACACCGGGCCAATGAGATCACAGGTCAGGATATCACCGGCCTCCACGATCCTGTCAACAGGAGAGTGGCTGAGGTAATTCGGGGCAGTGTTCGGGCCAGTTCTCAGAGAGACAACAAAGGTCTCCTGCGCACCTGCGCCCTGCAGGGCACTCGCGATAGCCGCACCGAGTTCATTCTCCCTGAGTCCCGGCCGGATGATATCGGCCAGCGCGCCCCATCCAATGTCTGCGATACAGCCTGCCATCATCATGGCCTTGATCTCCTCCGGGGTCTTGCACTCGCGGGCTTCATAGAACACATGGGGGGCCACCTCCACGGTTATTCCTGCCTCTTTTAGATAGGGCATGATTCCTGCAATGGGTGCATCAATACCGATCTTTTCCTTTTCAAGGCCATGATCCCGTAAGGCCTCGATGATCTCTTGTGCGTTTTTCTCGCACATCCATTGCACTGCCTCAGGCCCCTGATTCAGCGACAGCGAGTGAACTGCCCGAATGTTCTCCGGCTTTATCCAGGGACAGTGAAACTGGGACTGCTTCACGATATTGATCTCGGTCTGCCATGCCCGCGAGTCGTCCTGATGCTCCGCAAACACCATCGAGAAACCGGCGCCGCCTGCCACAAAACTGGCGATACACCCAGGGTGAAGGTGCGTCATGTAACGCTGGTTCTCGCCCATAGTAAGGATAAATGCGGCATAGCCGTGTTTCTTCATTGCCGCGAATCCTTTGGCCTCTCTCTCTTGGCGCAGGTGCTCCCAGTTGATCCTGTCCTGCCAATCCGTACCCATGGTACCATACGCCAGTTTTTCTGCATATGTTGTTTTCCACTCTGCCATTTTACGTTCCTCCTTCTGTTAAAAGTTTACTTTATCTCTCTTACACTATGGTTTGCCTTTTCTCTTCGTCCAAAATGAAAACGGATGCTTATCGCCATTCTAAGCAAAATGGTCTTGTCTAACAATAGTTTTCGTCATGCCGATCTGAAGTTATATGTCTCAAGGATCTGCTGAATGTTGTCGGGTGTCGGCTTTTGATAGAGCAGTTTTCTGCTTCGGCTCACCCCGGTCAACTTATAGAAGTCTGCCATGGCTTCAGTTATCTTCAAGAGCAGGGCATTGATGTCAACGATAAGCACTCCCTCCATTTCGGTGATTTTTTCCCTCACCACAATCGTATTGACACAGCCACATGCCGGTAGAATGACTTCCACTCCAGCTGCTGCCAGTTCCTTAACGGCTTTCTTGAAAATACCCATCATTTCCGCCGGTTCGGAAAACCCCTTCTGAACCTGCTCCAGGTCCATCCCCAGAGAGAGAAAGGGAACAGCGTGGTTTTCTAATCCATACTTTCGTACTGTAGCATCATAGTATTGGGCTTGTTTATCACTGAATGCAATTCCTGAAAACGTGTTCCCCAACATGCATGCCATATGGATAGATGTCTCAGCGAGGCCAAAAATGGGGATGTCGACCAGTTCTCTCGCTTCCTGGAGGGCTGGATCAAGAAAGCATCCAATGGCAACCCCGTCATAGCCTTCCTTGTCAGCCTGGATGAGTTTATCCATAACACCACCCGGGGCAAAGCTATTTAAAGCTACTGTTGAATTAAAATGTAAATCCAAGGACCCTTTTTCAACGCCATTTACTGAAATTTTGGTATCAGCCCTCTTTACCGAGTTAAGGTGCTCAGTGAGAGCCTCTCGGTAGCCCCTTAACCCCTCCTCATGAATGGCTGTACTGCTCTGCCACCAAATTCTCATGATGCTTCCTCCTTTCTTGTATGTTTATATTGTTTACCTAATCATGACTTTAAGGAATCTCTTGAGGTGAAGACTCTATAACCATGGCTGCACCATCTGCTTTTCACCTCTTATGCCATACTCTGGTGCCGCAATCTCTTTAAGATTCTTTCTTATCTTGATCCTTCTCTTTCTCTTTCAAAAGTCGCTTCACAAAATCCACAATCTCAGGGGTAGGTGTTTCAGGCTGAAAAATCTCTGCGACTCCCATCTGTTTTAATTCCAGGATATCCTCTGCTGGAATAATTCCGCCAGCAATGAAGGGGGTATCACCGGCATTGTGATGACGGAGCAACTGCATGATTTGGACAAAAAGGGTCATGTGGGAACCAGAGAGTATGCTGATCCCGATCACATCAACTGCCTCCTCGATTGCTGCCATAACGATCTGCTCCGGAGTTTGCCTTAGGCCGGTGTAGATCACTTCCATGCCATTGTCAGCCAATGCCCTTGCCACCACCCTGGCTCCTACATCGTGACCGTCCAGCCCTACCTTACCGATTAGTATTCTGTGCTTCCGCTTCATCGCCTTTCTCGCTCTCATCCCTTGGCCGAAAAGTGCTCCCTTGCCTGGTATTCCCCAAAAACGACTCTCAGAACGTCGCAGATTTCACCGACACTGGCATAAGCACGCACCGCCTCCAGCACCGGTGGAACAAGGTTTCCGTCACCGGCCGCCACCTCTTGAACATGGGCTAAGGCTTCCTTGACAAGTATAGCATTGCGCTCATGCCTCACCGCGTTAAGTCTGTCTATTTGCGTGGCCTCAATAGCCGGATCAATCCTAAAGGCGCCGAAAGACGTCTTGGATTCGGTCCTAAACTTGTTGACTCCGACGGCCACCCGCTGCCCCCCTTCAAATTCTCTTTGGCGCCTGATTGCCCCGTCGCTGATATGGGTCGTATAATAGCCGCTTTCAATTGCCTGTATTGCCCCGCCTCGATCTTCAACCTTCACAAACTCCTCATAGATCTGTTCCTCGATCTGCGTGGTGAGGCTCTCTATATAATAAGATCCGCCCAAGGGATCTGCAGTATTGGTTATTCCCAACTCATGGGCCAGTATCTGCTGAGTCCTCACCGCGATCTTCGCGGCCTCCTCGGTGGGGGTTCCCAGGACCTCATCGTATGATGCATTATAAAGAAACTGTACGCCTCCCAATACATAGGCCAATGCCGCAAGGGTGATGCGGACGATATTGTTCGTGGGTTCAAGCAGCGTTTCTCCTCCATGGGAGTACGCGGTGATCTTCAGGGCCATCGATTCCGGTTTCTGGGCCTTAAGCTTTTCCTTTACGATCCGTGCCCAAACCCTTCGGGCAGCCCGAAAAAGGCAAATCGACACAAAGAAATCCATGCGCTCATCTAAGAACATGGTAAAAAATGGGGCAACATCATCGATCTGGTAGCCCTGATCTAACAGATACCGTATGTAGCATACGCCGTTGGCCATAGCAAAGGCAGCGGCCTTTGATGAACCCGCACCAGCAGCATTAAGGTGGTTGGCGCAAAAGGTTAAGGGATACCAGTGGCGGGCATGTTCGGCACAATAGCCCACCACATCTGTTGCCAACCTCACTGCCGGCCGAATAGGAAAAATATAGGTGCCTCTGGCAACATACTCCTTGAGAACATCATTCTGCAGATCAACTACAAAATCCGAGGTTTTTAGGCCCTGTTTTTCGCCCAGGGCAATGAACAGCGCCAAGGCAATGGGGCCGAATGAATTCCCCAGCATGCTGACACGTCTTAATTTGTTGAGGGGGATGCCCTCAAAAAGGATTTCCATGTCTCGGAGGGTGTCGATCGCAACCCCTACCTTCCCGACCTCACCTTTGGCCATGACATGATCAGAGTCATATCCCACCTGGGAAGAAAGGTCCACGGCCATGACAATCTCATCGGCTCCGCACTCAACCAGCTTTCTATATCGTTCATTGCAGGTGGCTGCTTCACCGAAGCCTGCATAAGCCCTCATGATCCAGGGCTCCGCGCGGTACATCAAAGGGGTTATCCCACGGGTAAATGGATACTGACCCGGAAAACCCAGGTCTTTTCCATAATCAAACCCCATGTCTGAGAGATCCAGAGGGGTATAAAGCGGGTTACTGACGAGACCGATATCGGTGACGAACGCTTGCTTCCGCTCTGATTTCTCTGCAAGCGCCGGTTTGAGACATCGCTCCTCCCACTCCTTCTGGATTTCTTCAACCGACTTCAAATCTTCGCGATTACCCATACCGCTCCTCTTTGTCTTAATGGATCTTTCGTTCAAAACTCTTCCAGTAAGGCTCCCTCAGGGCGGCCTTCTGGACTTTCCCGTACGGGTTACGAGGGAGTGCTGTCAACATATCCACTGATTTCGGTTTCTTGAAGCTCGCCATATGGTCGCGACAGTAGTCGATGATCTCCTGTTCGGTAATCTCATATCCCTCTTTTGGGACTACCACGGCCTTAATAGCCTCCCCCCATTTTTTGTCAGGAATGCCAATCACCGCAACCTCTTTTACCTTTGGATGGGTGACAACGACATCTTCGATTTCCTTAGGATAGACATTGAAGGCCCCACTAATAATCATGTCCTTCTTTCTGTCAACGAGATAGATATATCCCCTGGAATCAGCATATCCCAGATCACCGGTATGAACCCAGCCATTCTTCAAGGTCTGAGAGGTCTCTTCAGGGTGATTCCAGTATCCCGTCATTATGTGATTGCCCCTAACAATTATCTCTCCCACATCCCCTGGCTTTACCTCGTCTCCGCTATCATCAACGATCCTTATCTCCACATTGATACAAGACCTTCCAGCGGACGCCAGCTGGGAAACCATCTCTTTTGGTCCTTCAATGATATGATCCCTGCTCGATAACTTCGTAATGTACATAGGTGCTTCCGCTTGCCCGTAGAGTTGAACGAGCTTTTTCCCGAAGAACTGAACTGCCTCGATCAGCCTAGGGACAGCAATGGGAGAGCCACCATAGATAATGGAATGAAGTCTGCTCAGGTTGTACTCCGTCTTCTCAGGCGATTCGGAAAGGGTGTAGAGCAAGGTAGGAACCAATTTCAAGACGGTTACCTTTTCCCGCTCAATTGTGTCAAATACGATCGCTGGGCTAACCTCCGGCACGAGCACGTTAGTTGCTCCCTTAACAAAAAAGGGGAGAACAAAAAAACCAGCGCCGTGGCTTAAGGGCTGGGTATTTAAGATAACATCTTCTTGAGTGATTGGGCCATAGTCCAGGATAAGGTTAATGGCAACGTTTGCCCAGGATTTCTGGGTTAACATAACTCCCTTCGGTTTTCCTGTTGTACCTGAAGTATAGAACAGGGTGTGTAAGTCCTCCTCTTCCATCTCACCCAAAGGTTCGGCCTCAGAACTGTTTTCAATCAGATTCTCATAGTCATAGGCATCTAAAACACTTTCCTTAAAGAGTTCTTCTGAAACCCGCACGAACTTCTTGGCTGTCTTTAGATTGGGTTTAATAGCTTCAACCGTATCTGTGAAACTCTCTCCGAAGATGAGCGTTTCAGCACCCGCATCATTCAACATGAACTCATGATCGCTTCCAGTTAATCTGGCATTCAGAGGGACTCTAACGATACCTGTTTTAGATAAAGCAAAATCAATTTCAATAAATTCACAGCAATTCTTCAAGAGCATTCCAACCCGGTCCCCTTTCTTTATCTCAAGTTGGAGGAGTGCATTCGAGAGCCGATTAACCCTGCTATTCAGGTCCCCAAATGTGCTTCTGGTGTCCTTGTAAATCAGTGCTATGTTGTCTGGATATTCAAGTACCGCTCTCTGAATCAAGTGCTTTACGTTCATTGCGTCGCTCCTCTCTTGAAAATCCCTTTTTTGAGTTTCCTGCTTTCACACTGTAGACGTGAGGTCTTTAAGCTTATTTGAAATTCGAGCTGCACTAAGCTTGATGTCATCGAGACAAGTCATCATCTTGGATGAAAAACGATTATCTGGCCCCAAAACGCTGAGAGCAACAGGACAGATATAATTGCTGACGGGAACCGAGATGGAAGCGCTTCCTGGTGTTCTTTCGCCAAAACTCATGGCATATCCTTGCTCTCTGGCCTTCATCACCTCTGTTAGTAATGTCTCTTTATCTTTGACAGTCGAAGGTGTTAGGAGAACAAGGGTGAGATTTTCCAATATGACATGAAGTTCAGCATCTGGGAGCTTTGAAAGCAATACTTTCCCTGCTGACCCTGTGTATATTGGTGTACTGACCCCCTTACCTCCCGTATATTTGATTTGTTCAAGGCTCTGCAATTCATCCAAACACAACCGCTCGACTCCACATCGAATATGAAGAAGTACCGTCTCTCGGCAAAGATCTCTTAACCGCTTCATCTCACTGAATGCACAAAGGGTAAGTCCGTGATGTGCAATGCCTGGTTGTGCTGCAAGCTCAAGAATCAATGGGCCCAGATAGTAACGGCGTGTTAAGGGGTCCTGCATTACCATCCCTGACATCTCCAGAGATTTTAAAAGCCTATGAACTGTACTTTTGCTGAGTTGAAGTTCCTTAGATAGATCGCTGACGCGATCAACTTCATTGGCTAAATTCCTTAAGACGCGGCCACCCTTTATGATAGAATTTATTATTTTGCTGCCTGTCATTTTTTCCACCTTGAGAAACAATTGTTTTTTATAATAGAAACCTTACAGATAGTCAAGAAATATTTTTGGCACTGACGCGATATTTTTTTCCCAACTACCATACCACTGTATATCCTTTTTTCACTCACCTTCTTGTCTGCTGCGGGTGGCAATCCGGGCTAACTTATCTTTTCAGAGCGGTGCCCTAATTTTCCGCTGTTCTTACCGGTTGAGGTAGTTACCAAACAGAAAGATCTCCGGCTTGTTCTCGCGAGAGAGCTATTTTTTCAAAATAGTAATCGCACAATTTCCCGGCGTACCAAGACAATGTGCCATACCGAGTCGAGCCCCAGCTACCTGTCGTGGCCCTGCCTCTCCTCTCAATTGCCACAATATTTCTGCTATTTGGGCCAATCCACTAGCTGATAAGGGGTGGCGCCTCGACATCAAACCACCACTCGTGTTAATGGGGAGCTTTCCGCCCAAGTCAAAGGTGCCCTGCTCAAGTAAGTGCCCATATTCGCCCTTCTTGCAGAGCCCCAATTTCTCACCACTCGTGAGTTCCGCAGATGACATGGTGTCATAGACCTCTACCAGGTCCATGTCTTCCGGCCCATACCCTGAAGCTTCATATGCCTGCTTAGCGGCAAGCTCAGTCCTGTCTGGGTTATGAATATTGATGCTCCCTGCGCCCTTCATGTTACCATAGGTCTCAGAGGTTAGCACTGAAGCAGCTACCGTAACGTTCCTTGCTTTTGATTTGAGCATTTTAGCGCTGCAGAGAATAGCGGCCGCTGCCCCATCGCCATTTGCACAACACATAAGAAGGCGCAACGGGGTTGCAATCATGCGAGAATCAAGAACCTCTTCAAGAGTAACTTCTTTTTGGAACCCCGCATAGGGATTCAAGACGCCATTCTTTCGGTTTTTTACTGTGACCATGGCAAACTGCTTCACTGTCGAGCCATATTCTTGCATATGTCTTTGTATATCAAGGGCGTAGTTTGCCGGCTGCACATTGAATCCCATATCTCTCTCATACTCAGGCCACGAGGTGTCGTCTAATAACCCCCCAGGAATTTTTTCGACCCCTACCGCAAGACATACATCATAAAGACCTGTGGCTATTGATTGATAGCAGAGTCTAAACGCAGACGCCCCACCTGAGCACGCATTCTCAACGTTAACAATCGGTATACCCGTCTTTCCTATTTGGGCGGCAATATTGTGTCCGACCCCCATGCCTGAATAAGCATTAGCACAGAATACAGCCTGTATGCCTTTCCATTGAAAATCGGCATCCTTCAGGGCATTCATTACTGCCTCACGCCCCAAGTCCTGGTAGTCCCTGTCAGGATACCTCCCAAATCTGCATATGCCAACGCCTGCTACAACTACTTCTCTCATAATACCGAATCCTCTTAGGTATAAGCTCTTTACGATTATTCCTTAACGGGTCTAAATTTATGGCAAACTATCTCGTTACCCTCGTCATTGGTGTATAGTTTTTCAATGACTAGTTCCACCTTCATGCCAATATGAAGTTCCTGAAAGTCACACCCTGTATAGAGCGTCTCGATCCTGACCCCCTCAGGCAGTTCAACCCATCCGAATGCATAGGGAACTGGTCCTTTGTAATGGCTTCCGGGTGGTTGCATAACAATGGTGAAGCTATATATCTTCCCCTTCCTGGTCAGCATAGTTTCCTCTAACTTGCTCCCTTGGCAGTTCTGGCAAACCATCCGTTTTGGAAAGAAAAGCTCCCCACAGAAAGGGCACTTACTTCCGATGAGCTGCGGCTTCTGATCGGGGGTTGACGGGTTTGAAAAAAGCCCGTCTTTTATGGGAATTTTCGTGGCATTTGATGTCATATTTTCTATTCCACATTGTAGAATCATTATTCTAAAATATCATAATTTTTGAATAAAATTTTGTCAAGTATTTTACTTTTTATTTTTTTTGAAACAGCATTGCGGTCGCAAAGGCAACAGAAGTTGATTTTTGGCAGCACCCCGCAACATATTATCGGGGGGCACCAACGGCCACCGTTTCTGTGATAATGTCAAGCGAGATGGAAGGAGATGTTAAATTTGCCTCAACGGCTGTAACCCTTTCTACACTTTTATCTCTTTTCTCTCTGTGTCTCGGGAACTATCTGGTAAGTTTGTTGGGCGCATACTCCAAAAATAATAAAAGGCAGTTCGTACCCAGCCCAGATTTATAAAATGAAAAGAATCATATTTTTGGATCATATTTTTGGTTGACCACACTGGGAAATCCCTGATAGTTTGAAATAGTAGTCATTTTTCTGGCTTTTTTGGGAAGAATTCCTTTGAGAGGAGGCAATATTAAAAAACATAAATTCAGTGTCGTGATAGAACAGGATGAACACGGCTATTTGGTAACTACAGTTCCCTCCTTTAAGAGCTGCTATACTCAGTCTAAAACGATGGAAGAATTGATGCCCAGAATTAGGGAGGTTATTGAGCTTTGCCTTCAATCCATTTTTAATGGAAATCCTATCTGTTTCTATCTTCCATAATCTTAAATAAAACAAGGAAATATGAAAGGAAAACCGTGACGAGTGACTAAGTCCCGTGCGTGATATTTATGAGGGTGATCCCTTAGGAGGTATGCCAGTTACTCCTGACGGATTTGCCGGCCTGACACGCATCCTTATGGAAATTGCTCACTCAAGCTGTGATGGTAAACTTGTCTTAACCCTCGAAGGCGGGTATAATCTTAAGGGTTTAAGAGATTCAGTGAAGTCAGTGTTAAAGGAATTGAACGAGGAGTCAACAATAAAAGGCCGAGACTGGTCTGACAAAGAAAACCAAAGGATTTTAACCCCGGTGCTTGATAAGATAAAATCAATTCAAGGGGAATATTGGAAGTTTTAAAACTCGATTATATAGGAATTCCCTTTTTGGACGCAGATCAACGCAGATTGTTAAGATTTCAACTATAAAGAGCTAATAGAATAACCAACGATGATAAAGGTAGATCTCAAGGATCTGGATCTGGATGAGACAAAGGCACATGTAGAAAAAATCGGACTTGAAACCTATAAGGCAGAACAGATCAGGCAATGGATATTTGGCCACAAGGCTACATCATTCGAGGGAATGACCAATATTTCTAAAGAGTTAAGGAGCTATCTCAGCTCCTCTTGCATTATAAGCCAGCTAAAAATTACTAAAACCGACATTTCTCTTGATGGCACAAAAAAGGTCTTATTTGAACTTGAGGATGGTAACAGGGTTGAATCTGTTCTTATCCCTGAAACAAATCATTTTACCGTATGCATATCATCCCAGGTTGGGTGTGCTATGGGATGCAAGTTTTGCCTTACTGCCAAGCAGGGATTTATCCGAAACTTGAAGAGTTCTGAGATAATAAACCAAGTCATCCAGATGAGGGAATTGCTCGATCAACCAGAAAAACTTACGAACATTGTTTTTATGGGCATGGGTGAGCCATTGGCCAATTTTGAGGCTGTAAAAAAGGCAGTCAATAATATAATTTCTCCTGGTGCCCTTAATTTTTCTCGCCGCCGAGTGACTCTTTCTACATGTGGTCTTGTGCCGGAAATACAACAATTTGGCAAAGAACTTCCAATTAATTTGGCTGTTTCCCTGAATGCTGGCGATGATAAAACGAGAAACATCCTTATGCCAATCAATAAAAAATACCCTTTAACGAGATTAATAGAAACACTTAAGCACTTCCCCTTACGTAAGGGCAGGAGAATTACTTTTGAATATATTCTTATAAAGGATATTAATGATAGGCTCAGCGATGCTACTAACTTGGCGAGACTCCTGAAAAATCTCAGGGCAAAGATAAACCTGATCCCATTTAATCATTATAATGGGAGCCCATTTGAGGAACCTGATGAAAAGAGAATTCTCGCCTTTCAGGACGAGCTTATAAGA
>Ga0315534_1001498_pt1 | contig 16078 bp, 9 predicted proteins | sample SalMarSW160240MG_FD_203094 | JGI IMG/M metagenome (GOLD analysis project Ga0315534, IMG submission 203094) | Salt marsh sediment microbial communities from the Plum Island Ecosystem LTER, Massachusetts, United States - Salt Marsh Sediment SW1602-40 ... | reverse complement strand
CCATCTTGCAGTTGACGAAGCACAGCCAGTTGTCGTTGTCCAGCTTGGGGAAGTCGGCGCGGAAGTAGTAGCCCGGCCAACGGGTCTCCTCACGGAACAGGATCGTGCGGACGTGCGCTTCAGCCTGGTACATGCGGTGCACGTTCTCCCAGCACCGCATCAGCTCGTGGAGATCCTTCGCACCGAGGTGCTGGGCGTCCTCTTTGAGCATGGCGAGGAGCTCGAGGCCGCGCTCGCAGAGGAACTTGGAGGTGGTGAACTGGGAGCCCACACCGCCGGCGTACTCATCCATGAGCTTCTGCAGGCGGAACATGAACATCTTCGGAACGATGTAGTTCGGGTTGACGTCCGTCTGCGAGGTGAAGTCCTTGTGCTCCGCGAACAGGTCGAGGGGCTTGAGGGTTTTCGCCTTGAGCTCTTCGACGGTGGCGTCGTCGATGGTCGGCATCGCCGGTTTCTCGTTGACGATGTAACGGACCGCGGCCTTGCCGGCGATCCGGCCCTCGGCGTGGGAGCCTGAGGAGAACTTGTGCGACGAGGCGCCGGAGGCGTCGCCGGCGGCGAACACGCCCTTGGTCGTGCACATATTCTCGTAGCCCCAGAAGTACTCGGGCGGTGCCAGATCTTTGGGACCGCTCACCCAGGCGCCGGAGGCGCCGGAATGCGAACCGATGAAGTACGGCTCGGCGGCGGCGATCTCGGAGGACTTCTCTTCTGGCTGGACGTCACTGGCAGCCCACAGAATGGCCTGCGAGATGGTCATGTCGAGGAAGTCTTCCCAGGCCTCGCTCTCGAGCTCCTTCATCTTCTTCTTGTAGGCCTTCTGATCGTCCTTGTACTCGTCGGCGATCTTCTGCAGCGCCTCTTCCGTCCGCATGTAGATCGGGCCCTTGCCTTCCATGACGTCGAGCATGCCGAGGTAGTTGCGGAGGTTGGCCGGGATCGGTTTCACCAGGCCGTAGGGCTTCCAGTTCTGGAGCTCGTCGCGCCGCTCGACCATGTATTCGCCACCGAAGGCGTTGGTCGCGCGGGACTTGAAGAGCAGGAACCATGCCCCCACCGGGCCGTAGGCGTCCTTGAAGCGTACCGGGATGAAGCGGACTTCCTGGCAGGTCATCTCGGCGCCGGCCTTGAGGGTGAAGTATGCGGACGAGCCTGAGTTCCATGGCGGATACCAGGCGCGGCCGAGGCCCTCACCCGAGGAGCGCGGTTTGAAGACGTGGACGGCGCCGCCCATGGCGACGAACACCGCCTTCGCGAGGAAGACGTAGAACTTGTTCTCGCGAACCGAGAAACCGTACGCGCCCTTGCACTGTCCACCGTCCATGATCGGGCCGACGATGAAGACGCGCTCGTAGATGTTGTCGGTGCCGAGATGGTTCTTGGCGGCCTCAGCGACGATGACCTTGTAGGACTCGCCGTTGATCATCAGCTGCCAGCGACCCTCGTGGACGTATCCGCCGCCCTCTGCTTTCCAGATCGGGAGGCCCCACTTCTCAAAGAGGTGGACCGAGCTGTCAACGTGACGGGCGATCGACGCCACGAGGTCTTCGCGGGCGACGCCCATGAGGTCCTGTTTCACATAGTTGACGTAGTCGGCGACGGTGTTATCGCCGTCTTTCAGACCCACGTACTGGTTGATGGCGGAGAGGCCCATGGCCACCGCGCCGGAGCGGTCCACCGCGGCCTTGTCGACCAGGGTGACTTTCAGGTTATTCTTCTTGGCCCAGTGAGCGGCCTCCACCGCGGCGCCGCAGGACGCCATGCCGCCACCGAGGATCAACAGATCAGTTTCGACTTTGACAGTTTCGAAGTTAGCCATCATCCCCTCCTACTTCGTCCACACGTCGCAGCCAAGAGAGTCCGGCTCGGTGAAGAGGACCGGTCCCTCGAGGTCTGGGTCGGTGTTCCAGCCGCCGGTGGGCTCTGCCTGGCCTTCCGGGGTGGTGCGGATGGGGAACTTGAACCGCTTCACCTGACCGCTACGGAACTTGACCGTCCACATGATGGAGTCGGTGGAACGCAGCGGCACCACCGAAGCGCCCATCGGCACGAAGTCCGCGTAACCACGGACGTCGACGGCCTGGGTCGGGCAGATCTTCACGCAGTTGTAGCACTCCCAACACATCTCGGGTTCACGGTTGTACGCCTTCATCTTCTCCTTATCGAGAACCATGAGGTCGTTCGGACAGATGTATTGGCACGCGGTCTTGTCGAGCGCCTTACACCCGTCACACTTTTCGACATTGACGAAACTCGGCATACAGGGTTCCTCCTTTCAATCTCCAACAGTTTGTAAGCCGGTAGGTACACTTTTCCTCATCGCGGCCATCCGAAGCAAGAGCTGTGCCTGTTTTCACAATCGGATTTGAGACAGTGTATATTTTGAAAGGAAAGTCTTGGTGTGGAGTGACTTGAAGAACACTTTGCAGGGGTTTGCGGGGAGATTCATTTGCGTGCTCCGTCAAGTGTCATCTTCTTTGTCGCCGAGTCCGGCTGAGGGTCAATTGTCGACCGGTTGGATCCAGGGGTTCTGAAGACGGACCTAAGTCATGGTTTTGGAGACATTACGGGTGCCGAAAACGATCTCGACTCGAGATCTGTGAATATTTTCACTTGTAATGACAAGAATGACTTGCGAACCCTCGAGACGGCTCTGCGTTACCGATGCGTTACGCTGGCGCAACGTTTTGATCCTAAAAGGTTGCGATAGTGTGTCTTCCGCGGTGTGTGGAGCTGTTACCCGAGTGGAACAGCTCCGCTCTTTTGGTCCCGTTCGGAACCCCGTTGGGTGGTGGAAGAAACGTCGAGAACCAATGTGCTTCCAGGGAGGCCAGGGGAACGGCGTGCAGACTCGGCGGCCAGGTTCGGCCGAAAGGGAGATGGCTCAGTGCTTTCCAGGCTGATAATCTGCACCGGAACCGACAATCTCGGTTCGGCGGGCCAAGACGGCCGGTGAGAAAACCCGGCATTGAATATGCAACGCTTCCGCACATATTAACGCGGTTCGCCGCGGCTCAGGAGGCTCTGCATGCGACTGATTCTTCTCGGACCACCGGGTGCCGGCAAAGGGACCCAGGCCAGGTACATCTGCGAGCGGTACGGAATTCCCCAGATCTCCACCGGTGACATGCTGCGGGCGGCGGTGGCGGCCGGCACCGAACTCGGGAAACAGGCCAAGGCGGTGATGGACAGCGGCGCCCTGGTCTCCGACGACATCATCATCGGTCTCGTCAAAGAACGCATCCAGGAGCCGGACTGTGCGTCGGGTTTCCTGTTTGACGGTTTTCCGCGGACCCTCGCCCAGGCCGAGGCGATGCTCGAGGCCGGAGTGGCGATCGACGCGGTGGTCGAGATTTCGGTGCCCGACGACGACATCGTTGCCAGGCTTTCGGGCAGGCGGTCGCACCCGGGATCGGGGAGGGTCTACCACGTGACCTTCAACCCGCCCAAGGTGGACGGCGTTGACGACGTCACCGGTGAGCCCCTCGTTCACCGCGATGACGACAAGGAGGAGACCATCCGCAACCGGCTCGCGACCTATCACGCGCAGACCGAGGTGCTCACCTCCTTCTACGGTGATCTCGACGCGAAGGGCGATGCGGGCGCACCGAAGCTCATTTCCGTGGATGGTACTCAGGCTATCGACGCGGTCCGGGACGAGGCGCTGGCGGAGTTGGATAAGCTCTGAAGCCGCCCATTCAGAGCGCCAAACCGCGTCGACGACTCAGGTACCACCTTCACCATTGTTGTTTCATCAGCGCCTGTGGGATCAGTTCTCCCTCACGGTGCAACAATGGTGAAGGTGGTACCTTGCACGTCGCAGCCAGAAGCGCTTCCCGACGAGTGGCACCTCGTCCGCCGAAGTGGGAGGCGCGAAGAAGCGTCGACGAGCAAGGTGCCATCTTTTGCATTGTTCGAATTCGTCGCCCTGCAATTTGGTGACGCGTTCCGGGCGAACAATGCTAAAGGTGGCTCCTGATACGACGAAGCGAGAAGTGCTGCGAGTACTCTACTCTTCGAGCGTCAGCTCGAAGGGTATATCCGCCCGGCTTTCCTCGAGCTCGATGATCAGGCGCCAGCGTCCGGGCTGGATGCCGCCCGGAACCTTGAAGACGAGCGGTCCCGAGCAGATCTGGGAGCTGCTGAGCGGAATCTCGTCAAAGGTGATCATTCCGGGAGGGACGACGATAAACCATCGGGTACACGGCACATCCCTACCGGGCTTGTACCTGTCGAGCAACGGCAAATTTGCTAGGGCGCGTTGGGTCGGGATCTGGAGCCTCGGGTAATTCCTGCGAAATTCGTCCTGGCTGACGGGTCTCAGGCGGCGACCGTCCGGGCTTCGAAGCGAAATGTCACTGCGTCTGACGACGACCGGCCCGCTCCCCCGTGTGCAGGTGAGTTCGATGGCGAGGGCCAGCCACTCCTCGCCGAGGCTTCTCTTTCCGCTCGGATGCGCCACGATCGCCGCAATTTCGGGCCCTTCATGGAGCACCGCGAACCTGGTGATTTCACGTGTGCCGGGACCGGTGGACTGAGGTCCCATCGAGGTTGCGCATGCCGCGGTCGCGAGAAGTGCGAGCAGCAGAGTCGAGTATTTCAAGGTGTACGCCTTTCTTCCCTCGCAGGATCCCACGGACCGCTGGAGAATTCCAGCATGCCCACGTCGAATCGGGAGGCGCGAAGAAGCTTCGGGGCATCATCCTCGCCGAAGCGGGAAGCGCAAAGAAGCGGCGACGAGCAAGGTGCCATCTTTTGCATTGTTCGAATTCGTCACCTCGCAATCTGGTGACGTGTTCCAAGCGAACAATGCTGAAGGTGGCTCCTGTGTCGCCGAAGCCCCAACGCGCCTGGAATCGGTGGGTGGCACCTCTCTCGCGTCGAAGCGGGAGGCGCGAAGAAGCTTCGGTGATCCGGGATCGCTGTTAGACTTCAGTTTGACCGGGGGACGGGCTAGGTTACCCTCAGAAACCGCAGCCCCTGAGGCTGCCCGAGGCGGCTCGCTCGCTGCAAGCAAATGTTCAGAATTGGGGATTTTCGGTGACGGTCGAGACACAGCGGCTCCTTGATCAGCTCGAGGTATTGGAGGCTCGGGGCGAGCTCCCCGCCAACATCGAAGCCCTCGCCTACGATTCCCGGAAAGTGGCGCCGGGCACGTGCTTCATCGCGCTGCGTGGAACTCGCACGGACGGGCATTGCTTTCTGAGCGCCGTGGAATCGGCCGGGGCCGCCGCGGCGGTGGTGGAGGAGATCCCTCGAGACCTGAACCTTCCCTGCGTCCGGGTGCGTGACACGCTGGCGGCAATGCCGCTGCTGGCGGCGGAATTCTTCGGGTACCCGGCTCGCGAAATGACCCTGGCCGGGTTCACCGGCACCAACGGCAAGACCAGCTCGACCTATCTCCTGGAGGCCATCTGGACCGCCGCCGGAGTGCCATCGGCAGTGATCGGAACGATCCAGTACCGGTGGAAGGATCGGGCCCAGAAGGCGCCGAACACGACACCGCTCGCACTCGACCTGCACGGGCTCCTCCACAACATACGGGAGGACGGGGTTCGTCACGTCGCGCTGGAGGTCTCCTCTCACGGCCTCGTGCTCCACCGTGTCGACGGCTTGCTCTTTCGGGCTGCGGCCTTCACCAACCTCTCGCCCGAGCATCTCGACTTTCATCGCGACCTCGAGGACTACCGCGAGGCCAAGGCGGTCCTGTTCGAGAGGCATCTTGAAGCCGACGGGAGAGGTGTCATCAATACCGATGACCCTCACGGGCGGATCATATTTTCGCGGCTGAGCGGTGACCGCAGGATGTCGTTCGGCCTCGAGCCGGGCGTCGACATCACGGCGGAAGACATCGAGCTCTTGCCGGAAGAAACCGTCTTCGACCTCAAGACCCCGAGCTGGAGCAGACGACTCCGATGCCCCCACGTCGGTGAGCACAACCTTCGCAACATGCTCGGCGCGGCGGGGATGGGGATCGCCCTCGGGATCTCCGAGGAGGCCGTGGTTCAGGGCCTGGAGGCGGACACCATCGTTCCCGGGAGGCTCGAAGCGATCGAGAACTCGCGCGGCGCGCGGATCCTGGTCGATTTTGCCCACACTCCCGATGGTCTGTATCAGGTGCTCAGCAGCCTGAATGCCCTCCCACACCGGCGCATCATCACCGTGTTCGGGTGCGGGGGGGATCGCGACCGATCGAAGAGGCCGCTGATGGGCGGGATCGCTCAGCGCCACAGCGATCTGGCGATTCTGACCTCGGACAATCCCCGCACCGAGGACCCGATGGGGATTATCGACGAGGTCGTTGCTGGGATGAATGGGGGTGACGGCCCGTACGAGATCGTGCCCGATCGGCGGGCGGCGATCGCGCGGGCCCTGGATCTCGCCGGCGAGGGGGATTTTCTCCTCGTCGCGGGCAAGGGGCACGAGACTATGCAGATCCTGGGCACGGAGCTCCATCACTTCGACGATCGGACCGTTGTCAAAGAGATTTTGGCCGAGAGAGATGGGGACGCGTCCTCCGAGGAGAAGATTTGAGCCGATTCACTTTGGATGCCACCGCTCTTCGATCCAACCTCGACCTCGCGCGGGAGTGGGCTCCGGCAGAAGCGCGAGTCAGGGCGATGGTCAAGGCGAACGCCTATGGCCATGGTCTCGGGGAGCTCCTCGGAGTTTTCGCCGAGCACTCCGACGAGCTGGGTGTCGCCACCGTCGATGAAGGGCTTCGCGTTCGGTCGCGCCTGACTCGCGAAATTCCGGTTTTCCTGGTGAGCGGGGAGAAGGACTGGGGGAATCGCGGGTACCTCGATGCCATCCGCGAGGCGCGGCTCGTGCCGGCCGTCAGCTCAACGGATGAGCTGCGGCTGCTCGCGGATCGGGTGACGGGAAGGGACCCCATTCAGGTGGAGCTCAAGCTCGACACCGGGATGGGGAGGTTGGGGATCCAGGAACGCGACCTGACGGAGGTGGTTTCAACCATCCGCTCTTCCGACAACCTCCGGGTGGTGGGGCTCATGACCCACTTCGCTTCCTCCGACGAGGAGGATTTGACTGCGACCCGGGAGCAGGAGGCGTGCTTTCAGAGGATGCGCTCCGAGCTCCCTGGCGATCTCGTACAGCAGGCTTCGCTTCATTCGTGCAACAGTGGCGCGCTCATGCAACGGTGCCTCGGTCACACCGACATTGCTCTGGGGACCACCGTCGTCCGACCGGGAGTGATGCTCTACGGTGCCGGTCCATCACGGTACCTGCACGACACACCCGCGGGAGATCGCTTGATGCCCGTCGGCCGGTGGACGACCCGGGTGATCGAGGTCAGGACCGTGGCCCCCGGAGGCGCCGTGGGATATGGCGGCGCCTGGAAGAACGAGGGGAACCGCAAGGTGCAGGTGGCGGTGCTTGCGGTCGGCTACGCCGACGGTTTCCGCAGGAGCCTTGGAAATCGAGGCAGGGTCTTGATCCGCGGTGGGTCCTTTCCGGTCATCGGCCGGGTGAGCATGGATCTGGTCTCGATCCTCGTCGACGATCGGATCCGGGTCGGGGACGAGGCGGTCCTCCTCGGCTCCCAGCGGGGCGAACTGGGCGACGACACGATCCCGGTCTGGGAGTGGGCCGAGCTCTGCGGCACGATCCCCTACGAGATCTGGACCTCGCTTGGGCCGAGGGTGGAGAGGGTGCTCGCCGCCGATTAGGAGCGCTCGGCCGCATCGACGACACCCATTAAGAGCGCGTTGAGGCTTCGACGACACAGGTGCCACCCATGAGGAGCGCAAAGCCGCTTCGGCGACACCGGTGCCACTCTTCGCATTGTTTGCCCATGAGGCGCCGCTCATTTGCAGGTGGTGTCGTCAAACAATGCGAAAGGTGGCACCTTGCATGCCGACGCGGGAGGCGCGAGGAAGCTTCGGTGGCACCTGGCACGTCGAAGCGGGACGTCCTCGCTGAAGCGGGAGGCGCAAAGAAGCGTCGGGGGTACCTCGCTCGTCGAAGCCGGAGGCGCAAAGAAGCGTCGAGGCACCTTCCTCGGAGACAAAAAAGGAGCCGGGCTCATGCCCGGCTCCGTGTGATGCGGGGGAAACCCCGGGTTGTTCTAGAACTGGAAGGCCGCTGTCAGCTGGAAGCGCCGGGGGTCGAAGAAGCTCCTCGGTTCCCCGAAGCCCGCTTCGTTGACCCGCGGTTCGATGTTGTACCCGGTCTGGTTGTCGGTGACATTGAAGACCTCGCCTCGAAGCAGGATGTTGAAGCGCTCGCCGATCGGGAAGTTCTGGGTGTAGCTGAGATCGAGCTGGTAGTGCGCGTCGGTCGTGCGCGAGCCGGCCGGTTCGCCGTAGCGGCTGGTGAAGGAGGTCCCGCTGTAGTACTCGCTCGGGCCCCAGATCTCCCACGGCTGGCCCGACTGGTAGATGCCGTAGGCGCCGAGAGTGCCGTTCCAGTTGAAGTTGTAGTACCCGTAGGCCTTGAGCTGGTGGCGGCGGTCGCCGCGCAGGTTTCCATAACGGTTCTGCCATATCTGGCGGCCCGTACCGTCGGCGAGGTACGACGACCCGATAAAGACGTTGGCATCGTTGCCGGCGGTCGTGTTGTCCTGATCGAAGTTGCCGTAGTAGTGGCTCCACACGTAGGAGCCGCGGAAGAAGACGTTCTTGCCGCGGTACTCGGCCTCAGTGCTGAGCTCGTAGTACTTCGTGAAGGCGCCGTCGAGCTCGGCGATGACGTAGGAGGAGCCGCCGACCTCAGCCCGATAGGCGGCGAACAGGTCATCGGGGATGTAGGGCTCCTGCGGGATCGGCGCGGGCGCGTCTTCCTCGATACGGTCCCAGTTCCAGGTGTCCTCCCAGAAGTGCTGGCCCTTGCGGTGGCGCGCCCAGATGCGGCCGGTCCAGGCGTTCGAGATCTGCTTGGAGTAGCCGACGATGTACTCGTCGATCGAGCGCGGGTCGATGCCTTCCTGGAAGAACTTGCCGGAGGAGGCCCGCAGCGAGCTGAAGTCGATGAAGTTGCCGTCGGCGTCGAAGAAGGCGTTGATCTCGCGTTGCAGGTTGCGCGCCCACGACGCCGCCCGCGGCAGCGAGGTCGCGGCCGGGTAGTAGCGGGCGTAGCTCGCGTACAGTGAATCCTTGCCGTTGGGGCTCCAGGTTGCGCCGAGCCGCGGCGAGATCATCTCGCCGAAGCCGACGTTCTTCATCTCATAGATGCAATCTAAGCAGGGCTCGAAGCCTGAGACGTTGCTCGAGTTTTTCTTGAGGCCCTGCCCGTAGAGCGTGTCGTTCGAGAGGACGACACCGATGTTGAGGGTCCAGTCCTTGAGACGGATCTGGTCGTTGAGCTCGATGCTCTGGGTCTTGAGCTCGGAGTGGATGGTGGGGACCTCGTCGCCCAGGCTCTGCTGCCAGAATTGCGCCCGGTAGTAGACGTCCTCGCCCCACTCGGGATCGATGCCGCCGGGGACGTAGATCAAGCCCCAGCCGTTCGCCGCGCGGAGCAGGTCTTCTTCGCCCTTCTCCCAGCGGTAGCCGATGTGGAGCTCGTGCTTGCCGACGTAGTGGTCGTAGCCGACCTGGAAGCTCTTGCTGTAGAAGTCGTCGGCGTCGAATTGGTAGTCCACGCCGACGGAACCACCGCCGGTGCGCACGCCGTTGTCGAGATAGCCGTACTGCTCGATGAGCGGGGCGATGAACGCGTTGTACTCATCCTCCCCGGGGATCGGCGCCGGCACGACAAAAAGGCCCTGCTGGTCGAGGTTGTCGACGTCAAGCGGGAGGCCTTCCCGGATCTGGAAATCCAGGACGTGGTCCGGGGTGCCGGTGTTCCGGTTCTTGAAGTCGGAGGCCTTGAAGGTGAAGAGGCCGCTGTCCGAGACCACGTAGCTCCCCTCCACCACCGCGATCTTGAGCTCGCTGTCGCCACCGGTAGAGGTGGTGCCCGCCGAGAACTCGCCGACGCCATATCCCGACTCGTCGACTGTGGAGTCGCGGTAGCTGCCGGTGAACATCAGAGAGTTTGTCGGCGTCCAGTTGAGCTTGACGAAGAACTCGTCGCGGATCCTCTCGTAGTTGGGCACGTCGCCATAGACGTTGGCGCGGTTGGTCCGGGTCGTCGTGGGGCGGTAGTAGGAGGCGAAGAAGAAGAGGTTGTCACGGACGATCGGACCGCCGATGTTGGCCGTCAGCCAGTCGAGGTCCTGGTCGTACTCCTGCTCGCTCTCCGCGGTGAGCGAGCCGGTCATGCTGGCGGTCTGCACCTGGTAGCTCAGCTCGCCCCGGAACTGGTTGGTGCCGGACTTGCTCAGGGTGTTGACCAGGAAGCCGCCCGAGCGGTTGAAGCCGATCGCGTTGGCGCCGCCCTTGACCACCGCCATCTCTTCGACGTCCTGCGCGGCGGGCTGGGTCGCCAGCGTGCCGAAGAGCGGCAGGTTGACGCCGACCCCGTCGAACTCGTAGACGTTGTCCTGGCCGTTGCCGCCGGCGCTCGGACCTCTGATCGAGTCCTCGGTGTACTGCACACCCGGAATGAGTTTGATCAGATCGCGGTACTGCTGCCCCATCGGCAGCCCTTCGATGACTTCTTGGGAGATCGAGGCCTTGAGCTCCGCCGAGGTGGTGTCGATGGTCGGGGTTTCGGCGGTGACCAGGATTTCGCCCTCGAACGTGGCGTCCTTCATGGTCACGTTGATGATGGCTCTCTGCTGTAGGGCGACTGGAAACTCCCTCTTTTCCGTTGCAAAACCCTCCATACGGAAGGTCAGCTCGTAGTCGCCGGGCGGCATGGCCGCGAAGCGGTACTGTCCGTCGGCGTCGGTCACGGTGGCGCGCGCCTTGGGCATGACGTCGGCGACGGCGGACACCGCGACACCCGGCAGCGGCGAACCGTCGTCCAGGGTCACGGTGCCCTCGATGCCTCCCGTCTGAAGCTGCTGGGCGTTCGCCACCGAGCACAGCATCAGACCTCCGATGATGATGACAAATACTCTTCTCATGTTCTTCCTCCTATTTCTCCCTATATAAATGCCGAACCCAGAACGCAAAATCCTCGACTCCGGAGATCGGAGCCGAAAGTGTCTCCGCAGGAATATCAGAGAATTGTCATTTTTGAAAGTCAGTCGCTCCTCCTTCCTCGGCAGCCGACCGGCCCGCCAGGGCCTTTCGGACGTGTCCACCGGCCGCACGCAGCCGCTCGCGGGAGGGCTCCACGCCGAGTCCGCAGGAGGCCATGACGATCGCTGTCTTGACTTCGCCGTCGCTGGCTTCGTAGAGCCGTTCCGCTTCCTCTCGCGAGACCGCGCCCGCGGCCTCGATAATGCGCAGGGCCCGGTCCCGGAGCTTGGCGGAGCCGGGGCGCAGATCGACCATGAGGTTCCCGTACACCTTGCCGAGCCGCACCATGGCGGCGGTGGTGATGGCGTTGAGCACGGCCTTGGTCGCCGAGCCGGCCTTGAGGCGCGTCGATCCCGTGAGGACTTCGGGCCCGGTGTCGAGGGCGAGGACGAGATCTGCGACCGCCGAATTGCCGCCGGGCGGGGTGCAGGTGACCAGAATCGTGCGGGCACCGTTGTTCCGAGCCGATGCCAGTGCGCCGAGCACGAAGGGCGTCGCCGAGCTCGCCGACACGGCGATGAGCAGATCGCCGGCCCCAAGGTTTTCGGCGGCGGTGACGCCGTCCGACCGGACGTCTTCAGCGCCCTCGCGAGCTTCGAACACGGCCTCGCGTCCACCGGCGATGACGGCCCGGATCTGGTCCGGGTCCGTGCCGAAGGTCGGGGGGCACTCGGCGGCCTCCAGGATCCCGAGACGGCCGCTGGTTCCGGCGCCAGCAAATACGACCCGCCCGCCAGCACCGAGTGCCTCCGCGACCCATGCGGCGGCGTGGGCGATTTCCTCGCGGGAGCGGTGGGCGGCCTCCAGGCTTCTCCGGTCCTCCTCCAGGAGGAGCGAAACCACTTCTTCGCTCGACAGGGTGTCGAGCGCCTCGCTGGAGGGGTTCGAGGCCTCGGTGGAAAGCCCGCCCCAGTCAGCCATCGAACCCCATCCCCTTGATGGCCGATTCTCTCCATGAAATGCCGTTGCGGAGGTTCATGCGATCACGCGAGGTTACCCGACATCAAAAGGAATGTCTATCACACACGGGAATCGAGGAGAGCTGTGCGTTACCTTGATGTAATCTATTACAGGAGAATGGTTTATCTTCTCCAGGCTGAAACTGATTATTGCTCAACCGAAGAAGAGATAACAGACGAGGATCGCAGCGACGGCCCCGGCCACGTCCGCGGCGAGGCCGCACGGCAGGGCGTGCCGGGTGCGACGGATTCCGACCGATCCGAAATAGACCGCAAGCACGTAGAAGGTGGTTTCGGTGCTGCCCTGGATCACGCTCACCAGCCGCCCCGCGAAGGAGTCGGCGCCGTGCGCCTCCATGGTTTCGAGCATCAGCCCGCGAGCTCCACTTCCGGAGAGGGGCCGCATCAGCGCCGTCGGCAGGCCCTCGACCCAGCGGGTATCGAGACCGATCTGAGCCACCAGCCAACGGACACCGTCGAGCAGGAAATCGAGGGCGCCGCTGGCGCGGACAATGCCGATGGCGACCAGCATCGCCACCAGGTAGGGGATGATGCTGACCGCGACCTTGAAACCATCCTTGGCGCCGTCGACGAATATTTCGTAGAGGGGCAGACGGCGGCGCGCCGCCAGAAAGACAAAGATCACAATGATCGAGAAGATGATGAAGTTCGAGAACACGGAGCTCTGGAGCTCCATCATCTCGCGGTCGAGGCGTGAGAAGTAGAGAATCATCCCGACGACCCCTGCCGTCAAAGCGCCCAGGTAGGCGAGGATGACCGGGTCCCAGAGCCGCAGCCGCTGGACCGCGGCGGTGACGACGAGCCCGACCATCGTAGAACAGAAGGTCGCGATGAGCATGGGAATGAACACGTCGGTCGGGTCGGCCGCGCCCATCTGCGCCCGATACACGAAAATCGTGATCGGGATGATCGTCACCGCGGAGGTGTTGAGGACCAGGAAGAGGATCTGGTCGTTGCTGGCCTGCTCCGGCTCGGGATTGATCTCCTGCAGCTCCTTCATGGCCTTGAGACCCAGGGGGGTGGCCGCGTTGTCGAGCCCCAGCATGTTCGCCGCCATGTTCATCACGATCGAGCCCATCGCCGGATGGCCGTCCGGGATCCCGGGAAAGAGCCGCCGGAGCAGGGGCCCGAAGGCGCGGGCCAGGAAGTCGACCGCGCCGCCCTTTTCGCCCAACCGCATGATGCCCAGCCACAGGCACATGACTCCGGTGAGCCCGAGGGCGATCTCGAAGCCCGTCTTGGCGAGGTCGAAGGACGCGCCGACCATCGCCGCCCACACCCCGTAGTCGCCGAAAAAGACGGACTTCACGAGGCCGACCGCGAAGGCGACCAGGAAGAACGCGCCCCAGATCTTGTTCAGCACGGCGCCACCACCGACAGGGCGTTGAGAACCTGCAACGCGACTCCGATCGCCATCGCACTCTCGTCGACATCGAAGAGCCCGTGGTGGACCGAATGGACGATGCCGTCGGCCTCGTTGCGCACTCCCAGAGAGTAGAAGGCGCCGGGAACCTCTCTCAGGTAGTAGCCGAAGTCCTCGACCCCCATCTGGGGCTTTTCGAAGATCACGACGCCGTCGTCGCCCAAGAGCCCTCTCGAGCCCTCGCGGACGATATCCACCATGGAATCGTCGTTGACGACGGGGTCGTAGCTCGGCTCGATCGTGACCTCGGCTCTCGCACCCATGCCGTGTGCCACGGCCTCGGCTGTCTCCCTGATCCGTTGCAGCACCAAATCGCGAGTCGCCTGGTTCAGGCACCGCACGGTGCCCATCAGCTCCACTCTGTCCGCGAGGATATTGGTCTGGGTTCCTCCGTGGATCGTCCCCAGGCTCACCACGGCGGCCTCCCGCGCGTCCACGTTGCGGCTCACGATGGTCTGCAGTGAAGTGATGACCTGCGCGGCGGCGACGATGGCGTCCACCCCCTCGTAGGGGTAGGCGGCGTGGGCCGCCTTCCCGCGCACGACGATCGTGATGTCGTCTGAGGAAGCGTTGCGCTGTCCGTAATGGAGCCCCACAGTGCCGATCTCGAGGCCCGGGTCGACATGCAGACCGAAGATCGCATCCACCCGTGGATTTTCGAGAGCCCCGGCCTCGATCATCAGCTTGGCCCCGCCCACCGTTTCTTCCGCCGGTTGAAAGAGCAGCTTGACGGTCCCCGCGAACGAGGTCTTCTCCTTCTCGAGCAGCCTGGCAGCGCCGAGAAGAATCGTCGTGTGCACGTCGTGACCGCAGGCGTGCATCCTGCCCGGGACCTTCGAGGCGTAGGCGACGTCCTTGTCGTCCTGGATCGGCAGGGCGTCCAGATCCGCCCGGAGCGCCGCAACCCTACCTTTGCCGTCCCCTCGGATGATTCCGAGAACGCCAGTGCCCCCTAGCCCGTCCTCGTGCTCGATCCCCATTTCATCGAGCAGGGCGCGGACCTTGGCGCTGGTGCGGTGCTCCTCGAGGCCGAGCTCCGGGTGCTGGTGCAGATCACGACGGATCGCGATCATCCAGGGCAGGATTTCCCGCGCCGCAGCGAGGATGCTGGAGGGCGTGTCCAGGCTCACCGCGCGAAGATACCACGGAGCGAGAAGAGAAAGAGTTGAGTTTTGAGTTATGAGTTTTGAGTTCCCACCCACCCTCCCGTATCTCGGGCGTGGGCGGGGGGAAACCTCAAAACTCAAAACTAAGAACTCAAAACTGATTTGAGCGTCAGCTCCCGCGGCGCCATCTCGGTCTCGAGCAGGGAGGCGAGCTTTTGCCGCTCATTGATGACGGTCGCCCGACGACCATCCACCAGGACCTCGGCGGAACGTCCGTGGTCGTTATAGTTCGAGCTCATCGACATGCCGTAGGCGCCGGCGGAAAAAATGGCGATCAGATCTCCCCGGTTGACCTGGGGCAGCTCGCGGCCGCGGGCGAGAAAATCGCCGGTCTCGCAGATCGGGCCGACGATGTCGCACGGTTGGAGATCGGGGAGATCGAGGCGCTCGGCTGCAACGGTCGGGACGTGGCGGGTTTCGACCTGTGCGGGCCATGCGAAGTGGAAGGCCCGGTAGAAGGCGGGTCGGATCAGAGTGTGCATTCCGGCGTCACAGATCACAAAGGTCTTTTGACGACCTTTTTTGACGTGCTGCACGCGGGTCAGAAGCACTCCGGAGTTGGCGAGGATCGACCGGCCCGGCTCGAGTACGATCTTCAGGCCGTTTCGGGCTCGCGTCTCGAGCAGGGGAGTCAGGGCTTCGGCAAAGGTCTCGATCTCCGGCGATTCCCCGTCCGCGTAGCTCATCGGCCAGCCGCCGCCGAGATCCAGGACCCCGACCTCATGGCCCGCCCCCTCGAGCGTATCGATCAACCGTAGGAGCACCCCGACCGCCGACTCGTAGGGCTCGGTCTCGCGCACCGGCGAGCCGATGTGGACGTGCAGGCCGACCAGCTCGATCGACGGCACGTCCCGGAAGGCCGCGAAGATCTCGGGCACTCGGGCCACGGCGACGCCGAACTTGTTCTCCTCCAGACCGGTGGTGGTGTACTCGTGAGTTCGGGCGTCCACATCGGGGTTGACCCGAATACAGGCACGCGCCGCCACGCCGAGCTCGGCCGCGACCTGGGCAAGGACCTCGAGCTCGCTCTCGGACTCCACGTTGAAGAGGCCAACGGGCCCGCGGGTGTCGATGTCCGTTCCGCCCAGGCGCTCGGCATCGTCGTGCAATGGACTCCACCGTCCATCGAGGGCCGCCCGTTGCTCGTCCTCGGTCTTGCCGACGCCGGCGAACACGATCTCCTGCATCGGCGTCCCGGCCAGCCAGGCCCGTTCGAGCTCGCCACCGGAGACCACATCCATGCCGGCGCCCAACTCGCGGAGCAGGCGCAGGATGTGGAGATTGGACGAGGCCTTGACGGCATAGTGGAGATGGGCCCCGAGCGGTGAAAATGCACGTTCGATGCGGCGATAAGAAGACCGGATCGCGTCGGCGGAGTAGACGAAAGTGGGGGTGTTCACGGCGACGGCGATCTCC
>Ga0315534_1001497_pt1 | contig 16080 bp, 17 predicted proteins | sample SalMarSW160240MG_FD_203094 | JGI IMG/M metagenome (GOLD analysis project Ga0315534, IMG submission 203094) | Salt marsh sediment microbial communities from the Plum Island Ecosystem LTER, Massachusetts, United States - Salt Marsh Sediment SW1602-40 ... | reverse complement strand
AGAGACATGCCGCTGTTGAAGGCCTCATCGATCTCATGGATGCTCTGTACCTGGGGGTTGTCGAAGGGCAGCATATCCTCCATCTGGGTGGTCACGCGGATGTTCCGGGCGGCGATCACGCTCAGAACCAGCAGAACCACCGCTGCAATCGGGATAATCTTGTGATAGCGGATCACAAAATCGGCGATCCCCCCCATGACCTTTTGTTCGAGTTTCATACCATCCTCCTCGTTACTCCTCGTCTGCGTTGTTTGCTTACTCCCCATGACCTCCAAGTGCTCGGCAGAACTTCGGCACTGAATAGGCAGAACGTTCGGTCGAATTTAAGGGCAAGAAAACACCGCTAACTCCTTCGCTTCAGAAGGCGTTCCCGGAAATACCACAGGAAGCCCTCGATAAAAGCCCTGCGTGACTGTTCCCCGTCGAAGCCGTAACGCTCGCACCACTTGTCCGAAAATACGGTGTAGCCGACAAGGGGAAGGGAGAGCATAAAAAAGGCCTCGTGCATGCCTTCGAGGTTCTTGTCCAAAGCCTTGACCGTATCGATACGATGTGCTTCGGCGCTGGCCACGACCTCCCTGGCCGCCGGGGACTGGAAGTTCCACAGCTCGAGCAGCGGAACCTGCCGTGGGTTCTTGATCGACTCCATCAGAACAATGGTGACGATCCGCCGATTCTCCTCCATGAATTCGATCATCTCCTCCATAACCAAATCCAAACTTTCCATGAAATTCCCCGCATAGCGCTCGAAGAAACCCTTCTTGAAGGCAACCCCTCTGGAAACGAAATCATCGAGCATGGTCTGCAGGATCTGCTCTTTGTTCTTGAAGTGATAGTAGATGACGGATTTGCGGATCCCCACCTTACGGGCGATCTCTTCGATGCCGGTTCCTTCGAATCCCTTGACCGCAAACAGTTTTTCCGCCTCAGCGAGTATCCTCTGCTTGGTGGATCCCGCAGCTTCCGCGTGTTGCCGGGTCGCCATACAATTCCTTTTTCTTAATCTATAGAACGTTCGGTCTAATTATATCACGATTTATCCCGAGACGCAACACTTTTTTCCAAATCAATCGATTGCGTCGTGTATCGTAGTAACAACCCGGTTGAAATCTTCGGAATGCACCACGAACAGAGCGGAGATCTTCGACGATCCCTGATCGATCAGTCGCACATGGATATCCTGTCGACTCAACCGCTGAAGCACAGTCGCTATGATGTCGGGGCGGGTTGGAAGTCCCTCCCCCACAACGGCAACCAAGGCCATGTTCTCAAGAATCTCCATCTGTTATCTTCTCATCGTCGGGGTTTCTCCTGCCCGGTGCGGAAACCACGATGTAGCGCCGGCGCGGGTCGGAGCGGATAATCGATTGGATCTTGCGAATCTGCCGGGCTTCCGCTACCGAGCTGCCGCCGAATTTGCATACAATGTCGCCCATCAGTTTGGCCCGAAGAAATGCCCCTGGTCTATCGACGCAGCTGAGATAAAGCCTGCTGCAACCGGTCGATGCCCCTACGACACTCCTCTGTGGAGCAGGAGTAGGCGATGCGGAGGTGCCCCTCTCCCGCGGTTCCGAACACACTACCTGCGACCGTGGCGATTCCCTGCTCCCGCAGCAGGTACTCCGCCACCTCCGCGGAGCTTTTCCCGAAGCGACTTATCTCGGGGAAGGCATAAAATGCGCCCTTTGGTTCAGCCAAACCCACACCTTCGATAGCCTCCAGACCGTCAACGATAATCTTCCGGCGTTCGGCAAAAGCCCCCACCATATCCTGGACGCAACTCTGATCCCCGCTCAACGCTTCGGCGGCACCGTACTGGATGAAGGTGTTCACGCATACGGTGGTGTACTGCCGCACCTTTAGCAAAGCTTGAGTCAGTTCCGGGGAAGCTACGGTCCAGCCCAGTCTCCAGCCGTCCATGCTGTAGGTCTTGCTGAATCCGTTGACGATGATCGTTCGCTCCGGCATGCCTTCGAAAGAAAAAATGCTGGGAGCGACCTCCTCCTCGCCGTAGTAGATCCGGTTGTAGATCTGATCCATCAGCACGAGCAGGCCGTGCTTCCTGGCCAGCTCCGCCAGAGCTGCCAGGTTCTCCCTGCTCTCGACACAACCGGTCGGGTTTCCCGGAGAGGTGATGCAAAGCATCTTGGTGCGATCGGTAATCCGGGATACCACCGCCTCGGGTTCCAAAGAGAAATTCGCTTCCGCCCGGGTCGGGACCTCAACCGGACTGCCCCCGGCAAGGACGGCGCAGGACTTGTAGTGATGCCAGTTCGGATCGGCCACCAGAACCTCATCCCCGGGGTTGATGAAGGCCAGCATCGCCACCATGATCCCCTCGTTGGCGCCGGCCATGATGATAACTTGCTTCTGCCAGTCTATGGAGACTTCCGTGTCCAGCCTTGTTCTTTCGGCAACGGCCTGGCGCAGGGAGGGTATACCCAGGTTTGGTGCGTAATGCACCTCACCGCGCTCAAGTGCTGCGATTGCCGCCTTTTTTATATGTTCCGGGGTATCGAAATCCGGACGCCCGATCTGCCAGTGAATGACATCCCGGCCTTCCGCCTCCATGGTGCGGACCGCCTCAAAAACTTTGCGAATCCCGGAAAAGGGAACCCCATGCACCCGATCCGCGGCCAGTTGTTCAACCGATTGTGCCATAAATGCCTCTCCAACCTTATTTGTTTAAAAGATTACGCCGGATCAGCTCTTCCGCGATCTGTACTGCATTCAAAGCCGCCCCTTTGCGGATGTTGTTCGACACGATCCAGAGGTTCAATCCGTTCTTTATCGAAAAATCCTCACGAATCCGCCCCACAAAGGTGGCATCCTGCTGATCGCTCATGATCGGCATCGGGTACTTCAGATTCTCCGGATCATCCAGGACGACAACGCCGGGACTTTCCTCCAGGACTCTGCGCGCCGCCTCCGGGGACATCTTGCTTTTTGTTTCGATGTTCACAGCTTCCGAATGCCCATAAAACACGGGCACCCGAACGCAGGTGGCGGTTACCCGGATCGACTCATCTCCCATGATCTTTTTGGTCTCGTTCACCATCTTGTACTCTTCCCTGGTGTAGCCGCCTTCCTGGAACACGTCGATATGGGGAATCACGTTGAAGGCGATCTGATACTGAAATCCCTCGGGATCTACGGCTCTGCCGACTTTGCAGAACTGCATCGATTCCCGCTCCAGCGCCAGGGAGCCTTTTTGTCCGGCTCCGGTAGTAGCCTGATAGGTGGCAACCACTACCCGCTCGATCTTTGCTTGATCGTGGATCGGCTTGAGTACGACCACCATCTGGATCGTGGAACAGTTCGGGTTGGCGATGATCCCCCGATGCTGTTCCAGATCGTCGGCATTCACCTCCGGGACAACCAGGGGGCAGGAGGGATCCATGCGCCAGGCCGAAGAGTTGTCCACGACCACCGCACCCTGTCCTACCGCTTTGGGGGCAAGATCCAGACTGGCCGTGGCACCGGCGGAAAACAGGGCAATATCGATCCCTTTGAAGTTCCGCTCGGAGGCGGTCCGGATCTTCGCCCTTTGTCCCCGAAACTCGACATCCTTACCCTCATTTTCGGGCAGATCGAGGGGACGCAGCTCATGTACGGGGAAATTGCGCCGCTCCAGTGTTCGAATCATCTCGGTGCCGACCATACCCAGGGCACCGACAACCGCCACCCTCCAACCTTTTTCATTCATTGTTATACCGTTTTTCCATCTACCGCCTACCGCGTCCCGGCGTAGAACTCCACCCTCTGTTCAAGCCTGTTCACCAGTTCCGACACCAGGTAGGCAAAGAGGAATATGAAGATGACCAGGGCCCAGAATCGATCCATCAGGAAGTTGCGGGAATACAGCTCAAACAGCTCTCCTATTCCCATTATGGCGATCAGCAGCTGTCCGACCACCACACCGCGGACTCCGCGGATCATCCCCAGCCTCAGGCCCGCCAGGATCTCCGGCAGAGCAGCCCAGAAGATCACCTTTGTATAGACTTCGATTTTCCTGGCCCCGAAGGAACGGGTCATCTCCAGCAGCGAAGGGTTGATGCTCTTCACTCCGGCGCGAGTGTCCAGGACGATGATCCACACCGCGAACAGCACAACCGTCACCACGACCGTAGCCTGGCCGAAGCCGACGATCACCATCAGCGCGGGTACGATCGCCGTCAGAGGTGCACTGACGAATACATTGACCCACATCCCCAGAAGTCTGTCCACGAACTTCACCCGCCCCATCAGTACACCCAGAGGGATACCGATTACTACGGCCAGTCCGACGCCAGTGGCAAACGCCTCTACGCTGATCGCCAGGGCTTCGTAGAATTTCCTGGTAACGAAGAGGTTGGCAAAGGCTTTTACCACGTCGAGGAAGGGGGGGATCAGGAACAACAGGTCCAGCCTGCCGATTACTTCCCAGAGGAGCAGCCAGATAAGGATCGCAAACACCATAGGAATCCGTTTTCCGAAAATTACCATGCCGTACCTGCTCACTTCCTCAGATTAAAAACTGCTTGAGGATCTGCCAGAGATCCTCCACGACATCGAGGTATTTGCGATCCCGCCGGATATCTTCCACGTTTTCTACTCCATCCAGCCGCGTGTCCACGATCCTCATGACTTTGCTCGGCCTGGGGCTGAGCAGAACCACCTGATCGGACACGTACACCGCTTCCTCGATGCTGTGGGTAACAAAGACCACTGTTTTTTTCTCGATTTTCAAGAGGTTCAACAGGTCTTCCTGGAATTTCCTGCGGGTCTGCTCATCTACCGATGCGAAGGGCTCATCCATGAGCAGAATCTCCGCATCCACCGCCAACGCCCTGGCCAGCCCGACCCGCTGGCGCATCCCGCCGGAAAGCTCGTGGGGGTAGGCTTTGTCGAAACCGCTTAATCCCACCTCGGTGATGTATCTGCGGGCAATTTCATAGCGTTCCTTCTTGGGCACCCCCCGAAGCTCCAGGCCGAAAGCAACGTTGCGGATTACAGTGGCCCAGGGCATGAGCGCAAAGTCCTGGAATACAAAAGCTCGTTCCGGCCCCGGTCCTTTGATGCGTTCGCCCTTGATCAGCACTTCCCCGTCCGTTTTGTCCAAAAGTCCGGCAATGATCTTGAGCAGGGTCGTCTTTCCGCAACCGCTGGGGCCAAGCAGCGTGGTAAGCTCTCCTTGAGGAATTTTCAAATCGATGTTGGCAAGGGCTTCGACTCCTCCGGCGTAGGTTTTCTTCAGCCCTTTGATTTCAATAATGGAGTCATTTTGCATAATCGAAGGTACCTCTTTCTCCAGAAGACTATTAAGCGGCCGCCCGTTCCCGCCGGAAAAGAAGGGCTTCCAGCCACTGCAATGCACTGACAACCACCGTGGCGAAGACCACGATCGCGACAATCGAAGCGAACATCTGCGGATACAAGGCCAGGGCTCGATAGTAGGTGATCAGGTCACCGATCCCCGTGGGGGTGATCAGCAATTCGGCCAAGACGATTCCGACGAATCCGGACGCAATGCCCAAGCGAAGCCCGGCGAAGATGAGTCCGCTGGCATCGGGAATGATGATCTTGAAGATCTGCTGACTTCGATTGCCCAGAAACGACTTGCTCATCTGAATGAGCGTGGGGCTGGTGTTGCGGATTCCCTTGTAGGAGTTCAGCACGATCACGGGAGCCGCCATCAGCACGACGGCCAGCACCTTGGCAACGAAACCGATCCCGTACAGGAAGGTTATCAGCGGAATCAAGGCCGCCATCGGTGCACTCTGCACGATGATGAAGACCGGCAGAGTAAACCACTCGAATGTTCGATACAGGCCCATGAGGATCCCGAACAGAATCCCGGAGGTCCCGATAATGAGGATCCCCACCCCGAGGGGCTGGAGGGTCACACCGAAAGCGGTCGGAAGTGTCCCGTCTGCGATCATACGGAAGAAGGCTACGGCGGTTGCGCTGAACGTCGGGAAGGCGATGCTGATGGGTTTTCTGCCGGCCAGCTCCCAGACCCCGAACACGAGTACCAGGGACAGCAGCTTCCAGAGAAAGCGCGGGTTGAAGCCGGTTTTTTGCTTCGTGCTCATAGTGCCTCTACCTCTACCTCTGGCTGAAGTTGTAGAACGAAAAGGGCTCTACCCCCTGCTTGCCGAAGCAGGGGGTAGAAACAGAACGACAAAAGGTCTCTTACTTCACCACGTCATTGATCGGTTTCAGATACCAGAAATCCTCGACCTTGAGCGTCGCGGGATCGCCCTGAATCTGCCCGGACACACCATAAAAATCGAAATCCTGTCTGGCCGCACGGGCACCACCCCCGTCCTCCGGGAACATGTGGCCTTTGGCTGCCAGCTCGTAGAAGGGCAGGATCTCCGGCTCCAGCTCTGCCGGAAGATCCGGAATCAAATTGTATTTCTTCCTCTGCTCGAGGACGTAGTTGGGATCTTTGTTGATGGCCTTGATCGTATTGACCAGCTCCTCCACCAGTGTACGCACCACCGTCGGGTTGGCTTCAAGGAATGCCATGTTGGCATACAGCGCTTCGTCGCTGGCCGTGATGTCGCCCATCGGCAGTACCTTGAATTTCCCGGGGGCTTCCTTCATCAGTAAATCCTTGTTATAGGAATCGAGAATGGTGGCTTTGATGTTGCCCTGCAGCATGGCCGCGGCCCGTACCTCCGAGCCCGGTACATAGCTGATCTTTCCGTATTTGATCCCGTTCTTCATGGCCATCAGGTTCGCGATCCCCAGAGTCCCGGATGTGCGGGAGTGGACCACTATCTCCTGTCCGTCCAGGTCTTTCCAACTGTTGTAGTATTCAGTGTTGACCACCGGGAAGAACAGCAAAGTGCTGAGCTGGAAGAAGATGCGGATGGGAGCTTTTACGTTCTGAATCAGCGCGTAGGGCGTACCGATTCCGATGTCCGCCTGTCCGTTAACCACCGCCTGGGCCGCAACATCTTCAGACTTGAAGGACACCATTTCCACGTCGATACCCCTCTCTTTAACCTTTTCCAGGGCTATCAAGAGATGCAGAGTCTCAACGGATTCGATATCGCCAAGAGCCAAATTGATCTTTTTGACCTCACCGGTTGCCGGCTCCATCTCACCGCCGGCAAACACAGGCATAGCCGCCAAGATCAGTCCGAGTAACGCCAGAATCGATACGAAGCGCGTTACATTCCGTGTAGGTCGAAGATTTGTCTTCATTTAGACCTCCTCTATTTTTTTCTCTCCGCTAACAGCGGAGCTCATTTATGTTTATGAAGGATGAGCCCATCGTACTCCTCACCATCGATAAAGGCCTCCACCACGACCGGCCCCTGAGCCCCAAAGGCTTTCTTCAGAGCTGCTTCGTATTCGGACAGGTTTCCCGCCGGAATCACCGGCACCCCGAATATGCTGGCGGCGGAGCTATACTGCTGGCCGTGAAGGAAGGTACCGTATCTCGGGAAACCTTTACGTTCCTGCTTGATCCGGATCAGCTCCAGGCGCCGATCCACCAACACCAGGAAGACAATGTGAAATCCCAGCCGAAGGGCGGTAGCCATCTCCCCGGCCATCATCAAAAATCCTCCGTCTCCTGTGACACAGACCACGGGCCGGTCGGGCCAGCAGAGCTTGGCTCCGATAGCCGCCGGCACGCCATAGCCCATTGAGGACCAGCCGTTGGTCATGATCTGCAGGTTCGGTCCCGGGGTTCGCCACTGCTGGCCGATCAGGTGGGTGTGAGCCCCGACATCACAGGTCATCACCCCCTGCTCCGGAAGCATTTTGCGCAGCATATCCAAGGCGGCCAGCGGACCGAATCGGTTCCCATCGGGCTTCAGCTGTTGAAACATGCGGGTGCGTCGCGCCTCCAAAGCCTTGAAGTCCCAACCCTTGCCTCCCGCTTCCGCTTCGGCCAGGGCCTCGAGAGCCGGCGCTATATCACCCACCACGTCCAGAGCAACCGTGTAAAGCTTGCGGTCCACATCGGCGGCTACCGTGTCGATATGAACGAGGGGTACATCGGGCAGCCAATCCTCATAGTTGAATTCGATCGGATCATACCCCACGCCGATGACCAGATCCGCCTGCCGGTTCGTCTCCGCCACGATATCGCTCAGGGCGTGGAAGAGCACCCCCGCGTAGGCCGGATGATCCTCCGGTATCAGTCCTTTGGCCATGGGCGTCAGAACCACAGGGACTTGGTGCCTCTCGGCAATTGATCGAATCAATTGCCCGGCTCTGCTGCGAACCGCGGTCAACCCTGCCGCCAGCAACGGACGGCGGGCAGCGGCAAACAAATCCATAAGCCTGGCTATGGAATCAGGATCCGGGGGATCGACCCTTCCGGAATCGACTCTTTCGGGATCGGGCGCTTGGAAGCCATTGCCTTGTGCCGCTTTGTCCCCGATATCCGCCGGGAGTCCGATGTGGACCGAACCAGGCACTCCGGAGGTGGCAATCTCCACGGCTTTTCGCAGGGTTTCTTCCACCCGATCTTCAGAGAGCCGGGTTGTCCACTTGGTAATCGGCTGAAACAAAGCCTGATGATCGATGGCCATCTGGGTTGTGCGTCCCAGCATGGAATCCGGGGGTTCGGTGGTAAAGGCGATCAAAGGCGATCGGTCCAACAGTGCCCCGCCCACGCCGGTGCTCAGATTGGTCGCTCCGGGACCAAGAGTTCCGTAGCAAATACCGGGTATACCAGTAAGCCGCCCGAAGACCTCGGCCATGAAGCCGGCGCTGGCTTCGTTGCTGACCAGAACGAACTCCAATCCCGCAGTCTCGAAGGCATTCATGAAGGTGGTCCAGGGCCCGCTGGGAACCCCAAAAACATACCGCACCCCGATCTTTTTCAAGAACTCGGCTATCTGGTCTGCAACTTTTTTCAAGGTAACCCGCTATCCTCACAGCACGCTGTTGTTAGAAGATGTTATTATTGACTAATTTTGTCAACAATATTCATATTGATAGAAGTCGATGGAGGCTCTCATTCGTCTCTCAACCTTGCCGCAGGCATGCTGCCCGAGAAGGCCATCCATGTATCCTGTAAAATGTAAAATATATTCTATAAAATGTCAATTGTTTTAAAAATGTGTTATATTGATATGGCCGGCAGTACGGGCGAACCCATTGGCAGGGCTCGGAATGACTTGATTTTCCACAGGCTTCGGGAAATACTGGCTTGGCATATACAATACATGATGTCAGATACACGGAAATCGAGGTAACTTCGTGGGCAAGAAAACAATACTGAAATCGATACGAGAGCAAATCTATGAGGCAATACAGAAGTCGATCGTCAACAACATATACAAGCCCGGGGAGGAACTGCAAATCGACCGCCTGGCCGAGGAATTCGGCGTCAGCACGACTCCGATTCGGGAGGCTCTGATCCGCCTGGAGAGCAGTGGGCTGGTTCATCTGATACCGAACAAGGGGGCTCGGGTAACCGCTTTCCGGGAGGGGGATATCCGGGATACTTGGGAAGTTCGAAAACTTCTCGAGCCCTACGCCGCCGGGCTGACCGCAGAGCTGGATGTGAACCCCGAAATCCAGGAACTGAACGCCGCCTTCGACGTACTGGAAAAGGGACCTCAGGACGGGAATCTGTACATCCAATCCGACATCCGCCTCCACGAGCTTCTGTACGTCCACCTTTCCAACGAGCTGCTGAAAGAAACACTGCACAACATACTGCAGCGCTCGATGCGAATGCGCTATTTTGCCGAAGACGTGTCCAAGATGCATGACCAGGTCGTGCGGGAGGTGATCAGCGAGCACAAGCAGATCCTTCAGGCTCTCACGGCCAAAGATCGTGAGAAAACCGTCGAAGCGGTACATCGACACATCGAAAACGGAGAACAGCGGGCTCTGCTGGCCATCAAGTTGAGAAACGAAAACAGAGAGGACCGACCATGAGCAATGGCGATAAGATAACCATGAAAGACGGAACCCTTCAGGTCCCGGATCAACCGATCGTCCCTTTCATCGAAGGGGACGGGACGGGACCCGACATCTGGGCCGCTGCGGTGCGCGTCTTCGATGCAGCGGTGCAGAACAGCTACGGAGACAGGCGCAAGATCGTATGGAAGGAAGTGCTGGCCGGGGAAAAAGCCTACAAAGCGACCGGGAACTGGCTTCCCGATGAAACCGTGAAGGCTTTCAAGGAACACCTGGTAGGCATCAAGGGACCGTTGACCACACCGGTCGGCGGCGGTATACGTAGCCTCAACGTGGCGCTGCGGCGTATTCTCGATCTGTACGCCTGCGTGCGCCCGGTGCGCTGGTTTAAGGGGGTTCCCAGCCCCGTCATCCACCCTGAGCAGGTCGACATGGTTATTTTCCGGGAAAACACCGAGGATGTGTACGCCGGAATGGAGCTCGAACAGGGCAGCGCGGAAGCGAAAAAATTGATCGACTACTGTAAAAAGGAGTTCGGCTGGCAGATCCTTCCCGACTCGGGAGTCGGATTGAAGCCGATCAGCATAACCCGTTCTCACCGTCTGATTCGGGCGGCGATCAACTATGCAATAGAAAATGACCGCAAAAGCGTAACCCTGGTGCACAAGGGCAACATTCAGAAGTACACCGAAGGGGCGTTCATGAAGTGGGGCTATGAGCTGGTGAAGAAAGAGTTCGCCGATCGCTGCCTGCCTTGGAATGAGGTCCAGGGAAAAGTGCCGGAAGGCAAAATCCTGATCAAAGATGTCATCGCGGATATCTTTCTGCAGCAGGTGCTTACACGGCCACGGGAGTTCGAAGTGATCGCAACAACAAATCTCAACGGTGACTACGCCTCGGATGCCCTGGCTGCCCAGGTCGGCGGAATCGGCATCGCTCCCGGGGGGAACATCAACTACACAACCGGCCACGCCGTTTTCGAGGCGACCCACGGAACAGCTCCCAAGTACGCCAATCAGGATAAGGTCAACCCCGGGTCGGTGATTCTCTCCGGAGAGATGATGCTTCGCTACATGGGCTGGACGGAGGCGGCGGATCTGATCATCAAAGGGTTGGAGATGGCCATCGCCAACAAGACCGTTACCTACGATTTCGCCAGGCTCATGGAGGGCGCGAAGTTGCTGAAGACTTCGGAGTTCGGCTCCGAGATCATCGCCAAGATGTAGAGCAACCGATGTTGGGCTCCGCCATTCAGCGGCAAACGATGCGACAAATCGAGGAGGTGAAGCATGCGCGTGGTGGTTATCGGTGCAAGTGGAACCATCGGGAAGGCCGTCGTTGCCTTGCTGCAACCCGACCATGAGGTTCTCAAGGCCTCCCGCTCCAGTGAAATACCCATCGACATAGAAAACGCTGATTCGATTCGCCGCGCCTTTGATCGGCTCTTCCCCCTGGATGCGATCGTGGTTGCCGCCGGCAGCGGTCCCTTCGGCCCGCTGGATGAGCTTGCGGAAGCCGACTTCTACACCGCCATCCGGGGTAAATTAATGGGTCAGGTGAACGTTGTTCGCTTGGCCAAGGAAGCGCTGCACGAAGGCGGATCCATTACCCTGACCTCGGGGATCCTATCCCGCAGGCCATGGCCGGGAAGCGCTCCCGTTGCCATGGTAAACGGTGCGCTGGAGGGTTTCGTACGCGCCGCTGCCGTGGATCGCAAGGGTCGTCACCGCATCAACGTCGTAAGCCCGCCTCTGTTAGCAGAGACGGCCGAGAAGCGGGGAATGAGCGAACCGGGAGTTCCCCTCCGAGAATTGGCGAAGGTGTATGTAGAGGCGATTGTCGGGGATATGACCGGCCAGGTGCTTTTCGGCAGCTGGGTTTGACAGCTGTCTGCTACAGTTCCCGGTACGGTTCCCAGAACCGCAGAGCGATATACCTGTCCTCACCCTTGAAAAAGAAACGAATGACCTCCCCGGTGTATTTCCGGTCAGGCTTGCTTTTCACTTTCAGCACGAACACCGCATCTGTTCCCAGGGTATCCGTGGACACCTTGTCATGATCCGAAGGCTCGATTCGAAACAAAGCCCCCTCATCGGAGTAGTTGATCATCTTGGTCTTCACTTCCAGATCGTCTAACCACAGGGCAACAGGCACGTTGAGGTCGATACGTTTGGCGTCTCTTCGTTCGAGCATCCGTTTCCCCTCGCTGCCCCCATGCTACCTAGAAGATCCGCCATTTGTACACCGGTTATATGAATTTTTTTACCGCTCGGCTCCCGGAACGGGAGCGGTGCCGGACCCGGATGCCCGCCGGCGCCTGCCGGTTTCGCTTGAACCTACACCACGTCGTAGCCCTGATCCTGGATCGCCTGCTTGATGGCCGCCAGATTCAGCCTGCTCTCCTCGAACTCCACGGTGGCCGTGTTGTTTTCCAGACTGACCTCGACGGAACCTACACCCTCCAGGGAGCTCACCGCCCTGGTGACAGCCATCTTGCAATGATCACAGCTCATGCCCTCTATATTGAGAATCTTGCTGGTCATTTGCTGACTCCTTGTTTTACACGAAATCTCTTCAAACTCAACGAGTTGCTCACTACCGATACGGAACTGAAGGCCATAGCCGCCCCGGCGATGATCGGGTTGAGCAAGCCAAGCGCCGCGATCGGTATTCCGATCGTATTGTAGAAAAAAGCCCAAAACAAATTCTGTTTGATCTTACGCATCGTCCTTTGGGACAGCTGGATGGCCACCGCGACACTCATCAGATCCCCGTTCATCAGGGTGATATCCGCCGACTCCATGGCGATGTCCGTACCGGTGCCCATGGCTATGCCGATATCCGCGGTGACCAGCGCCGGAGCGTCGTTGATCCCGTCTCCGACCATGGCCACGGTCTTTCCCTGCTTGCGGATCTCTCCGACCGTCCGGGCTTTGCTTTCGGGAAGCACCTCGGCCATGACCCGATCCACCCCGACTTCCCGGCCTATGGCTTCGGCGGTCCTGCGGTTGTCCCCGGTGATCATGTACACCTCCAGTCCCATGGCTTTCAGCGTCTGAACGGCCGCGCGGGAACTGTCCTTGACCCTGTCCGCGACTGCCAGCAGCCCCCACACCTCTCCGGCCACAGACAGAAGCATGACGGTTTTGCCCTCCCCCTCGAGCGCCGCTATCCGATCTTCGATCAACCCCGGGGAGACACCGGACTCGGCGAGGTAGTTGCGGGTGCCGACCAGGACCGTCCGGCCATCGATCTGCGCCCGCACCCCTTTACCTGGAGTGGCCTGGAAATCTCCGGGTTCTTCGATTCGATCCAGCTCACGACGGGCCGCCTCGGCAATCGCAACCCCCAGCGGATGTTCTGAGTTCTTCTCTGCAGCCCCTGCCATTCGCAGGATTTCCGACCGGCTCCAGCCGTTGAGGGGCACGATATCCATTAGAGAGGGTTCTCCCCGGGTTATCGTCCCTGTCTTGTCCAACACAATCGTATCGAGCCTGTGGGCAAGCTCCAGACTCTCGCCGCTGCGGATCAGCACTCCGTTCTCCGCCCCCTTACCGGTACCTACCATAATCGCCGTTGGAGTGGCCAGTCCCATGGCACAGGGGCAAGCAATCACCAGCACGGCAACCGCGCTGATCAAGCCCATAGTGAGGTTTCCCGCAGCCAGCAGCCAGATGAGGAAGGTCACAGCGGCAATACCGAGGACAGCGGGTACGAAGATCCCCGCCACCCTGTCGGCCAGGCGCTGTATCGGCGCCTTGGACCCCTGCGCTTCTTCCACGACCCGGATAATCTGGGCCAACATCGTATCTCTACCGACCTTGTCCGCCCGGAAGGTGAGGGCACCGTAGGTGTTGATCGTGGCGCCGATGACCCTGTCTCCTCTGCCCTTCTCAACCGGTATGCTCTCTCCGGTGATCATGCTTTCATCGACAGCGGAGGATCCGTCCAGGATTTCGCCATCCACCGGCACTCGCTCCCCCGGCCGTACCAGCACGGTCTGGCCGACCTCCAGCTCGGTAATTGGGATATCAACCTCTTCACCATCCCTCAAGACACGTGCGGTTTTCGGCTGCAACCCGATCAGACGTTTGATCGCCTCCGATGTCCTGCCCTTGGCCGCTGCCTCGAGAAGTTTCCCAAGCAAGACCAGGGTAATGATGATCGCCGATGCTTCGAAATACAGAGCCGGGTACTGCCCCGCAGGGAGGCTGCGGAAGAATCCGTTGTAGATGCTGTACAGATAGGCGGCACTGGTTCCCAGTGCCACCAGCACATCCATGCTTGGACTCCCCGACCTTATGCTTTTGAAGGCGTGCTTGTAGAAACGATAGCCGATGACAAATTGAACCGGGGTAGCCACCGCAAGCTGTACAAAGGTGTTGTGCAGAAACATCAAGGCTTCTATCCGGAAAAGCCCTGCAAACATGGCTACCAGAAGGGGGAAGCTCAGGGAGGCAGACACGATGAAGCTCAGGCGCAGCTTCCGGATCTCCCGCTGACGAAGTTCCTTCTCCTTATCGGTGCCGCCGAACAGAGCTCCCGGCTCCGCATCCCGGCTTGCTTCCAAAACCGCGTCATAACCGAGATCCCTGATCAGCTTCTCGAATCCGCCCTCTTCGATCGCCTCCGGAGCGTACTCCACCGTAGCCTTCTCCGTGGCCAGATTGACGGAGGCCCTACTGACCCCCGTCATCTTCTTCAACCCTTTCTCGATGCGAAGGGCACAGGTGGCACAGGTCATCCCCGTGACGGCAAAAGTTGCACGCTGGGTCTGATCGTTCATAGTTCCTCCACGCGGCACAGCGGGGGTGCTTCGGACCTGTTAGCGGGACATCCGGCCGATCGTCCGCATCAACTCGTCGATCACCTGGTAGCGTCCCTCCTCGATCTGATCTACTACACAGCTGCGAATATGCGCCTCCAGCAGCCCTTTGCGGACCCCGCTGAGGGCAGCCTCCACCGAGGTGATCTGATTCAGTATGTCGTCGCAGTAGATATCGGATTCGACCATCCGGGTGATCCCACGGATCTGACCTTCGATCCGGCGCAATCGATTCACCAGGCTCACCTTGGTTTGTTCGGGATGATGGGCTTTACGGACGATATCGCTTTGTCCTAACAATCCGCTCATATAGGATACCCCCCTATGGTATATAAGATAATTAATATTACTATTATTGTCAAGAAAGTGAAGTTTGCAATTTTCTTGACCCCGGCGAATACCGGTGGTAGCCTAACGCAAAAGCATGACAATCCCGATCCTTGCTCTGCTGTTTCTCATTTGGCTTCTCCCCTTCGTGTATCTCTGGGCAATCCCCTACCCTACACGAGAAGACATCGCCGAGAGGATCGATGACACCAGATCTGTAGGAGAGATATTCGTGTTTCTCGACGCGGACACCAGCATAGAAGCAGGGGATCTGCAGAAGATCCTCATTCCCATCATCTGTTGGGTTGCCGGAGGATTCGTGGTAGCCTTCTGGCTGCTGATTCTGCTGATCACCTCGAACCTGCAGGCCGCAGCTCCCTGGACTGTGCTCCATGTTCTGTATATCCTGCAGATCTACTGGATTCTCTTCCGCATGGGTAACTACGGTTTCTACGCGGCATTTCTGTATCCGCTTCCATTCGTTTTTTTTGCAGCCGTGTTTTCCATATCCCTGCTTCGAACCTTCTTCCTCCACGAGGTGAGCTGGAAGGGTCGAAAGATCGATATCAATAGGTAAGCCATGAAAAAAAAACGCGATAAACTGCGCGACGCAAAGCCAGTCGATCCCTTCTTCTACATCTTCGCCACCGTGTTCATACGCGCACCGCTGTTCAAACTGTTCAACCTTCGACCCGTGAACAAGAAGGTCATCCCTTTGAGCGGGCCGGCCATCCTGGTCGCCAATCACGTCAACTTCTTCGATCCGATCTGGATCTATGTCGTGATCGACAGGCCGATGCATTTTGTGGCTACCGAAGAGCTGTTCCGAAGAAGGTTATTGAGCGGTTTTGTACGTCTATTCGGGACCATCCCCTTTCGGAAACAGGCCCAGGATTTTCAATCGATAAGGCTCATTATCGAGCTGCTCCGAGCCGGGGGCATGATTTCGATCTATCCCGAGGGAATCCGCAGCTGGGACGGCACCAACTCTCCCGTTATTCCGACTATCGCCCGCATCATTCGGCTTGTGAAGGTTCCGGTTTTTTACT
>Ga0315534_1001496_pt1 | contig 16084 bp, 6 predicted proteins | sample SalMarSW160240MG_FD_203094 | JGI IMG/M metagenome (GOLD analysis project Ga0315534, IMG submission 203094) | Salt marsh sediment microbial communities from the Plum Island Ecosystem LTER, Massachusetts, United States - Salt Marsh Sediment SW1602-40 ... | reverse complement strand
GGCTTCCGCCGAGCAGGCAATCGGCAATCCTGCGATCGCTGATTCCGACGCCTTGCTCCACATCCGCAGCGCCACGACCAGCATCAGCATGGCGAATAGCGCCAGTAATACCGTTTCGGAAATCAGGCCAGACAACCACGCCCCAACCGGAGCACCGAGCATCCCCGCGACAGCGAAGACCAACCCCGTCCGTATCTCAACCTGTCGTGCCCGCCAGCGTCCCAGAAAGCCAACGAAGGATGTCACTCCGACCGCCGCCAGCGAAATCCCGACCGCCTCGCGTGGAGCCACTCCCAGGCCGTACACGAGCAACGGCACGGCGAAGATCGCTCCGCCACCGCCCGTCAGGCCCAGCGAGAAGCCGACGATTCCACCAAACAGCAAAGTGAGCAGCCAGGACATATTTATTTCGACTGGAAAGTGGAGTCATGGACGCTCTTTTCAGCGGTGTCCAGACCTTCGATTTGTTCGTCACGCGGAACCCGCGTGCATGCGCCGCTCATTCAGGTATGCACTCCGAACCGTGGCAGAACCCAGCGGCTGAGGGCGATCCAAAACACAAGGAACCCGATCACTAACAGGACATCTCTCATTGGTGACACTCCCTATTAAAACATTTGGCGTTTGCTCGTTGTTTGTTGCAGAAACAGGCCGTGCTTTGCGCCGTCAGCTTGCAACGGGCAAGCGGGCTTCTACCCAAGCTTTGTACCCGCCCTGCATGTTCGTCACGTCATATCCGGCACGCTGAAGGACGCTCGCTGCGATGGCGGAACGGCCGCCTCCCAGACACTGAGCGACAATCGGTTGAGACTTGTTGATGCCTCGGATCTCGCGAAGCAGTTTGCCGAGAAACCGATGCTCGGCTCCGGCGATGTGCCCGTCATGGAACTCCGTGGCGGCCCGCACATCAAGCAGCTTAACTGCACCGCTTTCAATTCTGGGCCGCAATTGTTGTGGAGTTTCCGACGAATACGACTCGGTACGCAAACCCGATTCGCGAACAGCAGCGGTTTCGAAGTAGCCGCCGACATTGTCGATCCCGATCGAACGGAGGCCACGAAGAGTTTCCGTGAGCAACTTCGGATCCGTTAGAAGGTAGATCGGCTGGTTGTAGTCGGCAAAGAATCCCGCCCATTGAACCAGCATGGTCGATGGGACATTGATCGTGCCGGGAACGTGTGCTTTCGAGAACTCGGCCGCAGGCGTGGTGTCGATCACCAAATAATTCCCCGTGACTCGCGCCAGTTCGTTCGGGGCGACGGCCTCCACTGGCGATAGATTGCGAATCAACTCGGGGCCCACCTTGTTCACCTGCTTCATGACCGCGAAATAAAACGGCGTCTCTGGCTGATCGGACAGGATGTAATTCACAAACTCCTGCTCGTTTTGGAACTGCAAAGCGGGATTGAAGAGCTTTTCGTAGCCGACGGTGCTGGACGGAATCGCGCCGAGACCTTTGCCACACGCGCTGCCAGCCCCATGCGCGGGCCAGACCTGCAAGTGGCCGGGAAGTTCCCGGAATCGACCCACGGACTGATACAACTGCCGAGCTCCGATCTCAGCGCTGCCGACAACACCCGCAGCGGTCTCCAGCAAGTCCGGTCTGCCTATCGAACCGACGAACACGAAGTCGCCGGTGAAAATTCCCATCGGCACATTCGCTCCACCACCTGCGTCGGTCAGCACGAACGAGATGCTTTCCGGCGTGTGTCCGGGTGTGTGCAGCACTTCAAACTTCACCTTGCCGACGTAGAACGCATCTCGGTCTTTCAGCATCTGCGAGTCGTGTTGATCGGCGAATTGATACTTCCAATCCGCCGGACCTTCGTCAGAAAGATACAGCTTCGCACCGAGTCGATCCGCCAGCTCTCGCGAGCCAGAAACGAAGTCGGCATGAATGTGTGTCTCCGCCGATCCGACAATCCGTAAGCCCTCGGCAGCGGCGGCATCAAGGTATTGATCAATGCTGCGGCTCGGATCGATCACAATCGCCTCGCCACTTTTCTGGCAGCCCACGAGGTAGGAGGCATGCGCCAGCGATTTGTCATAGAAGTACTTGAGAAACATGGCTACTTTCCTGCTTTGAAGGGTGAGTTGTTTTAACCACTCACGGTTGGAGGCGATTTATCCACGGCACGAGGTGGATGAGTTGGGGGGGCACGTCGTGCTGCTGCTTTTCGTTTCTGTGGGTGACGCATTCGGAACCTGATTCCACGGCATCCGTGCCAGCATCATCCCCATCGCACAGGTATCGGTGATTCCGGCAAAGGCCAGCCCCGCACCGATGAAGGCCGCCAGACCGATCCAATACGGACTGACGAAGTAGCCGAGCGCCGAACCAGTAACGACCAGCAATCCGGCTGCGATGCGGACCTGCCGCTCCAACGAAATCGCCTTCTTGCCACGGACAACTGGAAGTCCGGCTTCCACGCAAGCCAGCGTTCCGCCCTCGATGTTGACGACGTTCGAGAAGCCCGCCTTGAGGAACTTCTCACACGCCTGCTGGCCTCGGCTTCCCGATCGACAGATGACATACAGCGGCTCGTTGGACGAGCCGTTGCGTGCCTGCATCAAGGCCGCAGGATCGAGTTGATCCAACGGGACGTTCCGAGCGAATTCGACGTGGACCTCCCGATACTCGACAGGCGTGCGCACGTCGATGAGGTCGATCTTCTGGGTTTCCGTGCCGAGTTCGGCAAGCTCTTGCGGTTTGATGACTGTGATGTTCATTGTCAGATCCTCTTCATTTCGAAGTGCTACACGAACGTGATTAGCGGTTTGATCATCCCGTCCTCTTTGGTCTGCATCATCCGGAACGCCTTCTCGATGTCTTTGAAGGGGAACCGGTGCGTTGTCAGCGTTAGAGGATCAACGCGGTTTGTCTCGATGAGACGCATGAGACGCCCCATTCGTTCCGATCCACCGGGACACAGCGCTGTGCGGATCGTCTTGTCACTCATGCCGACGCCCCACGCTTCACGCGGGATGGGCACGCTGTCGCCGTCACCGTGGTAGCCGACGTTGGAGATGGTCCCGCCCGGTCGCGTCACACTCACGCACGCGGCGAAAGTTTGCGCCGAGCCAAGAGCCTCGATCGCCGAATCCACGCCCTTGCCGCCCGTGAGTTTGAGGATCGCCTCGACCGAGTCTTCCTTCTTAAAGTCCACGATCACATCGCAGCCATACTTCTTCGCCAGCGCGATGCGGTTGGGCATGGAGTCAACGCCGATGACCAGCCCCGCACCGCGCAGGCGAGCGCCGACGGTGGCCATCATTCCGACAGGCCCTTGCGAGAAGATCGCGACGCTGCCGCCGATCGGAATGTTCGCGAACTCGGCCGCGACAAATCCGGTGGAGAGCATGTCACAGCAGTACGCGGCCTGCTCGTCGGAGAGACCGTCCGGAATCGGTGCGAGGTTGGAGACGGCGTTATTGACGTGGAAGAACTCGGCAAAGCTGCCATCCTTGAGATTGGCGAATTTCCAGCCGCCGAGCATCCCGCCGCACTGGCTTGGATAGCCGCGCTGGCAGTTGTCGCAGGCATAGCACGGCGTAATGGCGCTGACCGCAACACGCTGGCCGATCTTGAACAAACCACTGGCCGCCGCAAGTTCACCCAGTTCGTGGATCACGCCGACGGCTTCATGTCCGAGCGTCAAGCCGTGGCGGTCGCCGATCGCACCGGCCACGGTGTGAGTATCGGAAGTGCAAATCAGCGCGGCCGTCGTGCGGATGATGGCGTCGCCTGGTCCCGGGCGTGGGACGGGCTTCTCCATCACGCCAACTTTGCCGATGCCGTGCATCACGAAACATTTCATCATTTCAGACATGGGAGGTTCCTGGTTTTGGGGCCGCGACTCGTTGGATCACCTTGACGAACTCGACCACGGCCACGGGCATCAGAGAACACGCGGCGATCACTCCCCAGTCCAACAACGTCGGCGGGACGGTATGCAATACCTTCTGCAAGAGCGGCACATAGACGGCGGCGGCTTGGAGGATCAGGCACGCGGCCACGGCCGTCCACAACCAGCCGTTCGTAAACAACCGGTCGGTGAACGCCGAACGCTTTTGCGAGCGCGCGTTGAAGGCATGGAACACCTGAGCGACGGCCAGCGTCATGAAGGCCATCGTGGTTGCTTGTCGCAGGCCCTCGCCTTCGGTCCCGTGCCAGTGCATGCCGACGGCAAAGGCCAAGAGAGTGACTCCGCTGAGCAGCACTCCCTGCCAGACTATCAGGCCGACAAAACGGGGAGTGAGCAGCGACTCCCGCGGGTCGCGTGGCGGGCGCTTCATCGCGTCCGGTGCCGACGGCTCCAGCGCCAGGGCGAAGGCGGGGAAGATGTCGGTCACCAGATTGAGCCACAGGATCTGGAGCGCCACGAGCGGCAGCGGCCAGCCAATCATCAGAGCGATAAAGACCGTGAGGATTTCGGAGATGTTGCACGAGAGCAGGTAATGCAGGAACTTGAGAATGTTTCCGTAAATGATCCGCCCCTGCTCGACGGCACCGACGATGCTGGCGAAGTTATCGTCGGTGATCACCATGTCGGCGTTTTCTTTGGCGACCTCGGTCCCCTTGATGCCCATTGCGATACCGATGTCCGCCTGCTTCATGGCCGGGGCGTCGTTCACTCCGTCACCGGTCATGGCGACAATGTGTCCCCGCTGCTGCAACGCTTCGACGATCCGCAGCTTGTGCTCCGGCGAAACGCGGGCAAACACGGCGGCGTCGGCCACAATCCGCTGCCAACCTTCAGCGTCCAGGCCAGTCAGTTCGCGACCGTGAACGGTGGTCAATGGCTCTCCCTCAAGATTGCGGTCAAGCCCCAGTTGCCGCGCGATCTCGGCGGCTGTCTTCTGCTGGTCGCCGGTGATCATCACGGTCCGAATGCCCGCCTCGCGACAAGTGGCGATGGCGGCCTTCGCCTCGTCGCGCAGCGGGTCGCTCATGCCGACCAGGCCGACGAAGGTCAACTCCCGGTCGAAGTCGGCCTCGGTATAACCCATCGGCAATTCGCGATACGCCAGGCCGAGGACGCGCAGCGCCGCGCCGGCTAACTCTTCGTTAGTCGCCTCCCAGTGCCGACGGTCATCGTCCGTGAGGGGTGTCACTCCCGTGGCTCGGAACTGTAAACTGCTCGACGCGATCATTGTCCCGGGCGCACCTTTGACGAACGCCAGCGTCGGACCTTGCGACCCGCGATGGACGGTCACCATGCGCTTGCTGGTGCTGTCGAACGGCAGCTCGCTGAGACGCGGGAATTCGGCGGCCAGATCGACTGGGTTCATCCCCGCCTTTTCCGCCGCGACAATCAAGGCCGCTTCGGTGGGATCGCCCAGCACGGTGTCGTCGCCATCGGCGCGTTCCACTTTGGCATCGTTGCACAACATGCCGATGCGCAGCGCCAGAGCGAGGTGCTCGTCAGCTTGGGGGTCCACGGGTTTGTCGCCGTCTTGAAACTTGCCGGTCGGCGCATATCCCGTGCCGGTGACTTCGACGCGGCGTTCGTCCAGCATGAAGACGCAGGCCGTCATCTCGTTCCTGGTCAGTGTCCCGGTCTTGTCGGTGCAGATGACGGTCGTCGAGCCAAGTGTCTCGACAGCGGGAAGCCGGCGGACGAGCGCATTCATCCGAGCCATACGTTGCATCCCCAGCGCCAGTGTCATGGTGGCCACAGCGGGCAAACCCTCGGGCACTGCGGCGATGGCGAGCGCGACGCCGATCTCCAGCATATGCCAGAAGTCGGTGACGCCGCGCAACCAGCCCGCCACGACAATGACGGCGCACAGCGATAACACAATCACGATCAGCAAACGACCGAGCTGCGCCAGTTTTTGTTCCAACGGAGTGTCGCGGGTGGTCGCGTCATCAATCAGGACGCCGATCTTGCCGACCTCGGTTTGCACGCCGGTATCCGTCACGAGTAACCGGCCACGCCCGTCCGTGATCGTCGTCCCCAGGAAGGCCATATTAAGTCGGTCGCCAAGTGCCGCATCCTCGTCGGGGAGCGGATCGGCGGTCTTGGCAACCGCGTTGGACTCACCGGTCAGAGCCGCCTCTTCAATTTGCAGTCGCACGCACTCGACGATGCGGCCGTCGGCGGGGACTCGTGCCCCGGCTGCCAGGACGATCAGATCACCCGGCACCAACTCCGCTGCGGGAACTTCGTTCTCCGCGCCGTCGCGAATCACATGGGCGACTCGTACCGATTGTTTTTGCAGAGCGGACAACGCCCGCGCCGCCTTCCATTCGGTGAAGAAACCGATCCCGGCATTCAGGGCAATGACCACTAGGATGGCGACCGCTTCGAGGATTTCGCCCATGGCGAAAGCGATCGCCGTGGCCCCAACTAGCAAGGCCACAATGAGACTCTGGAACTGCGCCAGAAAGATGGCCAGCGTCGAACGCTGCTGCGCCTGAGCCAAAGCATTGGGACCAAACTTCTCGAGCCGCCGAGCCGCCTCGGCCTGAGTCAGGCCCTCCGCGAAATCGGTCTGCTGCCGTTGGACCGCCTCGTCCACCGGGAGCATGTGCCACGCGGTTGTCTGCGAAGGAGTAGCACGCTCATCAACGGATGGCGCGTTTGTCGACGGCTGCTTGGGCATCGTTTCCGTTGGCATAAAAGCGTCCTTTGCCGAATGACTGTCGCCGAAAGATGAATGACAACCGCCTTCCGATGGTCAATCCCGCACCTGCTTTGTTCTTCACTTCATTGCCTTTCGTCAGGATCGCCTGACCTGAGATTGTTCAATGAGTGACGTTGGCTCTGATCCCTTCTCACGTTTGTTCTGGTCGGTCGAGTGTAAGAACGCGGCAGGTCGATTGCGCGATCATTCGTTCTTCGTCGGTGCAGATCACGCGGACTTTTACTCGGCTCGCGTCTGTGGAAATCACTCCTCCATTCGTCGCATTGTGCGACTCATCGAGTTCGATGCCGAGGAAGTTAAGTCCGTCACAGATCCGCGTGCGAACGAGTGGCGCGTTCTCACCGATGCCTCCCGCGAAGACGAGCGTGTCCAATCCACCGAGTGCGGCGGCGAAGGAGCCAATCCACTTTTTCGCCTGATAACAGAACAGGGCCACAGCCTCCGCTGCCCTTACGTCGTCGGCTTCGTGCGCGAGCAAATCCCGCATATCGGAACTAGTCTCCGAAACGCCCAGCAGTCCTGATTCGTCGTTTACCATTTCGTGAAAATCCGTCGCGGTCATGTGCTCAGTGGGAGCCAAGTAGCTGACCAGTCCCGGGTCCAGATCGCCCGAGCGGGTGCTCATCGGCAGTCCCGCTGTCGGCGTGAAGCCCATGCTGGTGTCAATGCTTTTTCCGTCACGCACGGCGGCCATACTGGCACCGTTGCCGAGATGTGCGAGGATCACGCGGCCCTTTGTTGCCGCCGGGTCGCCGAGGCGTGCGAGTTCTTCCGTCAGATAGGCGTAAGACAAACCGTGGAAACCGTAACGCTGAACTTCTTGTGCGTCGAATCGACGCGGTATTGGCAGCAACTTGGCGACACGTGGCATGGTGCGGTGAAACGCCGTGTCGAAACAGGCCACCTGGGGCAACTTCGGATGACGCTGGCGGAACGCTTCGATCAATTCGATCTCGCCGGGCAGATGTTCCGGGGCGTACGGGCTGATGCGATGAAGTTCCTCCAGCAATTCCTGCGTGATCAACGCAGGCTGAGTGCGATTCATTCCATGGACCACGCGGTGTCCTACGCCTTCGACCGAAGTAAGCCTGTCCTGCTCGTCGAGCCAATCCATCAAGACATGTGCGGCCGATTTATAAGTAGAATCGGCGAGGCTGATGCTCTCCGGGGGATTCCTGGTTGGTTCGTTTAACGTCAGATTCGTCCCGCTCAGTCCGATACGATCAATCATTCCGGACAGACGGCGCTCCAGCGGCTTGCCGGATTCGATTAGCGCGAACTTAATGCTCGACGAGCCGCCATTGATCGTGAGGATGGGTCGTTTAGCTGTCATTCTGCTCCCTTTGCGGCCGCGTGCTGATCGACAGCGATCGAACCTAGTTGCACATAGACCTCGTGCGTGCCAGCCGCGGTGGGATCCTCCACACAAATTCGGCTCGAATCGACTCTGGCATCGTCCAATGTCATCGTAGCGACTCCGGTCGCCACCCCACCGGGATTGTCGACGACGATGTGAAAACGCTGCTCTCCCAGTCGAACCCAGGCTTCGAAACCTTGCCAACTTGGCGGAATACAAGGATCGATGCGCAGGTGACCGTCTTCCTTCCGAAGTCCAAGAATGGCTTCGACACCGAGCCGCCACATCCACGACGCTGAACCCGTGTACCAGGTCCATCCGCCGCGACCTACCCATGGTGGGACACTATAGATATCTCCCGCAAGCACGTAGGGTTCGACCCAATAGCGCGCGCAGTCCGGGGCGCTGCGAGCACGGAGAACCGGATTGAGCAGACGGAAGATTCGCTCGGCATTTTCTCCGTCATCGACGGCCGCATGGGCGAAACCGAGCCACGTCGCAGCGTGTGTATACTGGCCTCCGTTTTCGCGAACGCCTGGCGGGTAGGCGCGGATGTACCCGGGGTCGTGCAGGGTGGTGTCGAACGGCGGCCAGAACAAGAGTACGAGCCGATCGGCTTCGCGCACGAGTTGCTCGTCGGCCGCACGGACCGCCGCACGCGCCCTATCTTCGTCAGCGTCGCTCGTCTCCTGCGAAAGGACCGCCCACGACTGGGCGATCGAGTCGATGCGGCATTCGCGGCTTTTGGACGAGCCCACGAGTGAGCCGTCGTCGTGGAAGGCCCGCAGATACCAGGCCCCGTCCCAAGCGACGTCTCTGATTTTCACGCGCAGCGATTCGGCGCGAGTCCGCCAATTCGCAGCCTCGACGTTGTCGTTTTGGCGAGCACAAAGGGCGGCCAGCCGATCCATGGTGGCGCACAGGAACCAGCCGAGCCAGACGCTCTCGCCGCGCCCTTTCGCACCCACGCGGCTCATGCCGTCGTTCCAATCGCCGTCGCCCATCAGCGGAAGCCCGTGGGCGCCTTGGGTCACGGCGTGTTCGACGGCTCTTCGGCAATGTTCGAAAAGGGGAGCCGAGTTGGCCGACGCTTCGTATTCCGCGTACCGATCGTGTTCGTCTGGCCGCAAGGGTTCTCCCGCGAGGAACGGCAAGGGCTCGTCGAGAATCCCAACGTCTCCTGTCGCGGCCACATACTCGCCCGTGACATAGGCCAGCCACGCCAGATCATCCGAGCATCGCGTCCGCACGCCACGGCCAGAAGGCGGGTGCCACCAGTGCAGAACATCCCCTTCCTCGAATTGATGCCGGGCCGCTTCCAGAATGTGGGCGCGTGCAAGCGCGGGGGCCGCATGCAGCAGCGCCAGTACATCCTGAAGCTGGTCTCGAAATCCATACGCACCGCTCGACTGATAAAAGCCCGTGCGACCGAACACGCGCGACGAGAGGCTCTGATAGAGAAGCCACCGATTGAGCATCAAGTCCATCGACGGCTCGGGGGTCTTGACGCGGACACTGCCGAGAATGTCATCCCAATACGCCCGCAGTCCGTTCCAGGCGGCCTCGACGGCGGTCCCGTCGCGAAAGCGCGCCACGAGCTGCAGTGCCTCGTCGCGATGCGACGATTGCCCAAGAATGAAATGCGTTTTCAATTCTTCGCCTGGAGCAAGCTCCAGATGCACCTGAAGCGCGGCGCATGGATCGGCACCGAGATCGACGCGGCCGGACAGGCCCCAGCGCTCCAGGGCTTCGGGATGCGCCAGGTCGCCATGACGGCCGAGAAACTCGGTGCGGTCGGCTGTGAATCCATGTGGCTTGTCCTTCGCAGCCAAAAACGCAACTCGCCCGGCGAACTCCTCGTTCCAGTCGCACGTGGCCAGCAGGCACGACTGGTCTTGATCGAACTCGGACACGATATAAGGCCGTTGCGATTCGCGCCGGCTGCCAAGAACCCATTCGGCATAGTAGGTCGCGGTCAGCCGTCGGTGCCGCGCGAGCTTGTTCTTCACTCGCAATCGCACAACTTTGAGTGCCGCATCGGGCGGAACGAAGACCGTCAGTTCCTGACTGAGTCCATGACTCTCGCGCTCATACGTTGTGTACCCGGCACCGTGGCGGACACGCGTCCGACCGCTCTGCCCCGCAGGGAGCGGCGTGGGAGTCCAGACCGCAGCCGTCTCTTCGTCCCTCAAGTACAGGGCTTCGGAGGGCGTATCGAAGACAGGATCGTTTCTCCAGGGCGTGAGTCGGTTCTCGCCGCTGTTGAGCGACCACGTCGCGCCCAGGGACGACTCGCTCACGAGGCAGCCAAACTCCGGGTTGGCCAGCACATTGCACCATGGCGCGGGTGTTGATTTTCCGGGAAGGACTTCCACGACGTACTCGCGACCGTCTTCGGTGAAGCCGCCGGTGCCGTTGTCGAAGAGCAGTTTGAGTCGCGGGAGTGATTGCTCGGTAACCTCATCGACGAGAGTGGGTTCGAATCGCGGCAAATTCGGCAGGCTCTCGACCACGTGCTCCAACCGCGCTGCCAGCGAACCATCGCGCGTATCGAGCAGGACACGCGCGCAGGCCTCAAGGTGACGCAACTCGCTTTCGGCGACTTGATCGGCGGCGATCACGAAGACGCCGCCGTGCCGATTGAGCCAATCGCCGGCTTCGTTCAGGACGAGCACACTGCGCAGCGTTCCCGAGTCCTTGGCCACGTATCCCGAGGTCTGTTCGTCTACCAGGACGAGATCGAGACGCACGCCGCACGATCGAAGGAAACGTTGGGCAGCGAGCGTTTCGCGAAGCAGTGGGGCGTCGGGATCGCTGACGCGCACCAGCACGATCGGGTTGTCGCCCGAGATCCCTCGAACCCAAAGGTGACGCTGGCACGGACGCGTGGCAGCCCGCGCGTCGGATGGAGCACGCAGTGACGGGTCAACAAATAGCAGCGCGGAAAAGAGACGCTGAACGGTTGGCAAGAGCGCGGGATCGAGCTTCGTTCGCTGCAGCCGTCGCGGGCTTTCCTGCTCGGCGTCGCGAAACGTCCAATGGACCTCTTGCATCGAACCGTACTTGCGGGCTAACTCGATCGCCGTGGCGCGCGACCGGCCGACTGTCGTCACGAAGGCGAACGTCACCGAGCCGTTGGCCGCGAGATCGATGCGCGCCGTCAGACTCATGATGGGATCGAGCATTGTGCCGACGCGATCATGAAGCCTCTGTTCCGTTGCGACCAGCGATCGGGGAGCTTGCCGGCTCCCGCCGCGACCGAAGAACTCGGTTCGATCGCTCTCGTAGCCCGCGAAGGTGACGTTGGTTCCTTCCCTCACGAGGCGATGCACGAGAACAGCCGGTTCTTCTTTTTCCGTTTGAGGTCGGCGAGCAAAGAGCAGGGCGTCGAGTTCGTCGACCCGTTCACTCTGGAGGAACATGCTGGCAAATGCCGGATGCGACGACGCCCGCGCGGCGTCCAGCAGCACGGGCCTCCCCGCACTGGTCACCGTCAGACACCGCGGTTGATCCGTCTCGTTGTGCAGGGTGACCTGCCGCACCTCCACGTCGTCGGCCGCCGCAACCGCGACGTCGACATGCACCGAAATCCCCTCGTGGCGGCGATGAGACTCGACTTTGTGCATCGAATAGGTCGTCCGGCCTTCCGCGCAAGTTGCCAGCCAGACTCGTCGCGTCTGCTCGTCACGCAAGTAGAGCCAGACTCCGTCGTCGTCGCGCGTGGCATCGGTCTCGTAGCGCGTCAGCGCCAGCCCTTGCAAACGGAGGCCGCCACCGCCTGAGTCCGTCAACATGCTCGTCAGCCGACCATTGCTTAAGACGCACGCTTGCGGAACCGCCTGATCCTCCGACGACCATGAGCCGGGGATGTGCAGCGACGCTTCTGTCTCGGCGGGGACGGCAATCTTTAAGCCTTCCGCAAGCGGCCATTCTTTGGGCGTCGCGACAGGCGCGCGCTCGTTGAGCAACACCTGACCGGTTTCGATCATGGTATCGGAGTGAAACCGCTGGACCATCGTGCGGCTATTCAATGCATTGCCGAGCGCGACGAGCAGCATACCCTGGTGGTGCGCCATGTACGAACGCACGATGGCGAACGGCTGCCCTCCTGACTCACGCGCATGCGCACGGTCGGGCGTAAAATCGACTGCCTCGAACAGTCCGTAGGTGCCGAGCATCCCCATCGCTTCGAGGGCGTTCACGTTGTCGACAACCGCATGCGGTCGGAGCGAAACGGCAAGGAGGGACGCATACGGAGTGACGACGCGGTCCTCTTCCAGCCCGCGCTTGAAGCCCAGCCCCGGCACGCCGAAAGATCGATATTGATAGGTTTGACCGGCGTCAACCCAAGCGTACGCCGACTCGGAAATGCCCCACGGTTCCCCGTTCCGCCCGGCATAGGCGATCTGTGCGTCGACCGCGGCCGCATTGCTTCGCGCGAGCAGCGTGCCTTGCTGGCTCTCCATCATTAGGCTCGGCATGAGGTACTCGAACATTGTTCCGCCCCACGACAAAAGCGCGAAAGAGCCGTCCAACCGTGTCATCGGCCGGCCGAGCGCGTACCAATGCGATTCCGGCACGTCGCGCTTTACGATCGCCAGATAGCTGGCCAACCGCGCCTCGGACGCCAGGAGGTCGTAGTAGTGCGCGTCAAGCTGGTCGCTCGTGGCGTTGTAGCCGATGTGAAACAGTTTGCGGTCACCGTCGTAGAGCAGCTTGAAGTCCATCCCCCGCACTTCATCGTCTGCGCGGGCGGAGATTGCTAGGAGTTCTGCAACGAGCGCCGTGGCGTTCTCTTCCGCGCTGCGAAACGCAGCTGCGAGTCGCTCCGCCGACGCATCGAGCTGCGGAGATGCCTCTCCGAGCGCTCGCCGCTGGCTCTCCTTCGCATTGAGATTGGCAGCAAGGCGCTGGGCAACAGCCGGAATCTCATTGAGGCAAAGGTCCGTCGGCAGATCGATCCCGTGGTCGGCCGCCTCGCGTTTCAAGGCTAGCCAGGGCAGCAGCGCATCGAGTTCTTGGCGCATCTGCCGGAGCTGGTGGTGGAACCCGTCGATCGACATTCGCAGGGCGTGCAGCAGATCGGGCTCATGCCGCGGAGCGCCCGTTTCGAGGAACGCGAGCAGTTCGTGGTCGAGTTCGGCAGACGTGTCGTCGCACAGCACTCGCAGCGCCCGGTAGGCATCGAGCGGGGTGTCACTCCCTGCCGCAGTCGCTTGTTGGATTCGAGCGATAACCGGTCGCAGCGAAGAGTCCGCGGCGATCGGAACCGACTCCACAACCTCCTGGAGAAGCTCGATCGAATCGCGCAGGCCCTCCCACGCCTCGGCGCGCACAACAGATGCGGCCGCCACTTCTTTGCACCCTTGTTTGAGCGCCAAAAGACAGCCCGCGAAGTTTCCACTATCGACCGTCGACACGTAGCGAGGCAGCAGTGGCTGCAGGTGCTTGGTGTCGTACCAATTGAAAAGATGCCCCTGGTAGTGCTCCATGTGAGTGATGCTGTCGAAGGCCCGTCGCAGGCGGAGCGACAGCTCGCTGGGACCGATGTATCCAAAATCGTATGCGGAGAGCGTGGCGACGAGCGACAGGCCGATGTTCGTCGGGGATGTGCGGTGGGCCGTCTGTTGATGCGGTGCTTCTTGGTAATTGTCGATGGGCAGCCACTGGTCGTTGGGCCCGACGAACGCATCGAAGAAACGCCACGTGCGGCGCGCGAGCAGCCGCAGCTTCCTGCGCTCGGTCTCGGTGAGGTGCTCGGCGCGGAAGCGACCAGGCTGACTCACCCAGCGCGCGATCTCAGGGGCCAGGAACCAGATGATGAGCAGCGGCGCCGCGGCGGCCAGCGCTGACGGTCGCATCCACGTGACGAGCGCGGCGATCGCGGTCGCCAGTAGCGGCGACGAGATCATCGTCTTCCAATAGAGCTCGCGCGGAGACCTCGCGGCGATGCGGATTGCCGTGTGCGCAGCGCTGGTCCATTGCAGGAAATGCTTTCTCGTAATCGTTTTTCTCACAAAGACGCGAACGACGGCATCGGCGACCACGCAGGCCTCGTAGACGAGGAACACCACCGCCAGGGCGCCCCGCCCCAGGTTTTCGCCGCGCCTGCGACCGCCACGGGTTATCGACGGCGCCAGCGGCGCAAAGAACAGCGCGAGCGTTCCAAGCGTCCACAGAAGCACGCTGCCCGGCAACCAGATCCAGCCCAGCACGAGGAGCACGACGAGTAGCGGGCCGGTGAGGCTGCGGCGAAGGTTGTCGGCAATCTTCCAGCGGTCGATCAGCGTCAGCTTGTTCCAAAGCCTGCTTCCGTGCGCGGAAGGAACTTTTTTCAGCAGCCAAGGAAGAAGCTGCCAATCGCCGCGCGCCCAGCGGTGCATTCTGTTGGCGTATGCCGCGTAGCTTTCTGGGTAGCCCTCGAACAGAACAATGTCGGTGGCCAGTGCCGTCCGTCCGTGGATCCCCTCAAAGAGATCGTGGCTGACAAGTGCGTTCTCGGGCGCGAGACCGGCAACACTGCGCGCGAACGCATCGACGTCGTAGATCCCCTTGCCGACGTAGATCCCAGAACCGAACAGGTCCTGATACAGTTCGGAACACGCATGCGTGTAGATGTCGAAACCGACATCGCCGGAAAAAATTCTCGAAAACAACGTCTGGCGGGAACTCGAAGGAGACGTCTCGACGCGCGGTTGAACGACCGTATAGCCGGCGATGACGCGATTGGTTTTGGACTCGAAGACCGCTCGATTCAAAGGGTGCGCAAGTAGCCCCACCAGCCGCTGCGCACTCCCGATTGGGAGTTCCGTATCGCTGTCGAGCGTGATGACAAATCGGATTCCCAAGAGCCCTGCGGGATCGCCGACATGCCGTGAATAGCTCGTTTGCGTGTCGCCGCGGAGCAAACGATTCAGTTCCTCGAGCTTTCCGCGTTTTCGCTCCCAGCCCATGAAGCGTCCCTCGGCTTGATTCCAGAGAGCATCGCGGTGCACCAGGTGAAACGGACCGCGCCCATTCTGCCCGTGCTTGGCGTTGAGTTCCGTGATTGCTTGCGCGAGGCTTTCCAGCAGCGACTGGTGTTGCGATTGATCTTGCAGCGTTTTGGCGTCCACAAAATCGGTGAGCAACGCAAACTGGAACTGGGGATCGGGATTCGACAGATAATGCAGCTCGACCTGCCGCGTCATGGCCGCCACGTCCTGAGGGCGTCCGAGCAGCGTCGGTATCACGACCAGGGTCCGCGCTTCGTTGGGTAAGCCTGCCTTGAAGTCGAGCTTTGGGAGAGTCCGCGGCGGCAGCAGGCGCGCGAATACGGATTGGAGGACGGCCACGGCTACGGCGGAAACCGGCACGGCGGCAACCAACACCGCCACGGCGATAGCGAGCAGTCGTCCGTTACCCGGTCCGACAGTCTCCGCGACATACCAGGCCAAGGCGATTAAGGGAACCCAGGTAAGCACCGCGAGGGGCAAGAGGTACGAAACCGTCGGCCAGCGGGTGACAAATCGGCGGATGCGTTCAAGACCCACGGGACGATACCCGACCTGCTTTTCCAACGCAGGCCGTCCTTCCGCCACGAGGTAGTAGCCCACGTGCCCGCGGCGTTCGTCCGAAGCACGCTCGCGCGCTAGGGTGAGGGCCATGTTGGCCACGTCTTCCTCGGCGCTGCCGGTGGCCCAGGCGAGCGACTCGATCACCTTTCGGTAAGAATCGCAGGTTTGGAAATCCATCTTCGCGTAGACGTGTGCCGGATCGGTATGCAGGATGGCTTCGACCCGACTGGTGCTTTGGAAGAAGTCTTGCCAGTCGAGGGTATCGAGCGCGCGCAAGGCCCGAATCGAGCGTTCCACGCGGACTCCGGCTTCGACCGACATCGGCTCGCTTGTCGCGGCCTCGTTGTCCGAACGACGCGGCCGGGAGGCGTGAAGATGGTGTTCGTAGACGGGCACTTGCAGCTCATGAAGAAACCGAATGAGGTGCCGCAGCACCGTGGCTCTCAGTATCGTCGGCAGCGCCCACAGTTCGGCGATCGTAAGCGACGACACTTCCTGAACTTCCTGATACGCGTCCACG
>Ga0315534_1001494_pt1 | contig 16089 bp, 15 predicted proteins | sample SalMarSW160240MG_FD_203094 | JGI IMG/M metagenome (GOLD analysis project Ga0315534, IMG submission 203094) | Salt marsh sediment microbial communities from the Plum Island Ecosystem LTER, Massachusetts, United States - Salt Marsh Sediment SW1602-40 ... | reverse complement strand
GTTTACCGATGAAGTCGAGGCCGATGCCCGCTACGCATCCGGCCTGGGCGTGACCGGGACGCCAACTTTCTTTATCAACGGCATCCCACTCGTCGGGGCTCAACCGATCCAGGCTTTTCAACAGGTGATCGACAGCGAATTGTCCAACTAAGCGGGCAAACGGGTCGAAGCGAGTTCCACCTCACCCAGAAAATCGAGCAGCGCCTGGTTGAAGGCGATGTACGCATCCACCGGCGAGGCATGTCCCGAGCCTTGCAGCGTGACAAGGCGCGCCGCACGAATCCCCTCCGCCAGACGCTGTTTCGCCTGGTATCCGACGGTTTGATCCTGCTCGCCGGCGATGACCAGCGTCGGGCAGTCGATTCCGGATAGAGCTCCCCTGGCATCGAAGCGCGCCACGGCCAGTGCAGCTTGAAGGTAAGCGCGGCGCGGGTTAGCGGCTAGCCGGGCAGCAGCCAACGCACGCAGCTGCTCCTGGTCCGGATCCGGGAATAAGCCGTCGGAGACCCAGCGACCAACCCAGCTCATGGGTGCGACGACCAGGAGGCCGAACCGGCCCAACATGCGCCCGATCCCGCGTGCCGGCACCTGCATCCGGGCAAACGCGTTCACGATCGTCAGCGAACGCACAGTGTCGGGGTAGTCAATCGCACACTGCAGTGCGACCAGCCCACCCAGCGAAAGCCCGGCGATGTGTGCTGGGCCATGCAGTTCAGGGCTGATGTCCTCGATGACAGCGTTGGAAAAATCCGAGATTGTAGGCAGATGCGGCAGGGCGGGCGAACGGCCATGTCCGGGCAAGTCGAGTGCCAGCACCCGGTGCGACCGGGTGAGCGCCGGCAGCTGAAAGCCCCAGTCCTCGGAGCAGGATCCAAGGCCGTGCAGCAGTACGACATCCGGCCCGGGGGCCAGGCCCTTCGGCTCGTGTAAACAGTATGCAATCCGACCGCCGCTCATCTGCCGACCGGACATGTGCTCACCTTGAGCTGCTGCGTTTCAGGGCAGCGCCAGTTCGACCACCACCATGCGATGGTCGGAAGCCAGTGAGTCCGGCACCCAGGCTTGACTTGGGACGAGATCGCGGACGAAGATGTAGTCGATGCGTTTCTCGGGCTCGATAGCCGGGTCCGTTGGCGGGATCGGGTCGAACCCCAGCAGCGTAAAAGGGTCCGCAAACCCCTGTGCCAGCACTGCTTCCACCTCCGGGTCACCATCCTGCGAGTTGAAATCCCCGGCGAAGCTCGCCCGTGTGCCCGCTCCAATGAACGCCAGGGCGCTCTGGACCTGCTTCTGGGTGTCTTCGGCCGACAACCCAAGCCAGATGCCATGCACCTGGATCTCACCGCTTGAGGTTTGCAGGTTCACCCGGATGATCCCGGTCTGCTCCTGCAGGGAGGGAAGCAGCGCACTCTCCACACGGGCCGGCGGACCCTTGTAGAGCAGCGCGATCCCGGTCAGGTGCTCGACCGCTGGCAGGTAGGCAACCCGCATCCCCAGCTGCCGCCCGAGATAGTACGCGTTATCCACACTGTAGCTGGTCATCCGCCCCGTATCGACCTCTTGCAGCGCGATGACATCCACCCCGGCCGCCTCGATCACACGCGCCTGCTCCGGGATCGTGGTATGCCAGACATCATCATAGCCGTAGTGGATGTTCCAGGTCGCAAAGCGCAGCGTCTCACCGCCCGGTAGGGGTTCCACTGCAAGTGGCCGCACCGACCAGGTACCGGCCAGCACGGCCAGAGCCAGCGCGGTGATGCGCGCTGGATCCCACACGTGCGATGCTGGACTCGGCTTTGCAGCGCCACGAACCAGCAGCCCTGCTCCACCCAGCACGAGGCCGGCGACCAGGAACACCACCCATCCCAGTCCACGCATGAACGGCAGCACATACGGGTAGGTGAAGGCAAAGGCGTTCATGAAGTTCAACAACAGGAAGAAGAGCATCCCCCCGGCCAGTGGCCCGGACGCCCTGCGCGTCACCGGAGCAGTGGATTGCGCGATCCCCGCATAAATCGTGACTGCCGAGATTTGCGCTGCAAGCAAGCACCCGGCGGCAAAGATCCCCTGTCCGAAGTAGCCGATCAGGAGCGCCGCGTTGAGGATCACTATTAGGGCAAGATACGTACGCCGTGAGAACTGCAGCGACTGTGGCGGCAGGAAGAGAGGGACCGCCGTCGTGAGGAGCGTCAGGAGCGCAAGCGGTGCGTAAGGAACCAGCGTCCAACGCGCGCTGGCGCTCGGCAGCGACAGCAGTGAGACCTGCAGGAAGAGGAACCCGCCTATTGCCAAGCCGGCCGGCCATGAAAGGCTTTCAGACTGAGATCCATTACCCTCATCGCGTCGACGGACAACTGCGATCCAGATCACCAGTACAGCAGCGAGGATCACCATCACCGTCAGCGATCCGGGCTGCAGGCTGAGGTCGAACGTATCGCCCAGCAGGCGCAGCGTTTGCTCGCTGATCAAAGCCCACAGCAATCCCCGCCACAGGGTTACGCCAGCGCGCGACATTTCGATGGCCAGGAAGGCCAACCCGGCTGCCGCGACAAGGACCGCACCATAAAACTTTAACTGCGCATCCGGTGCCGAAAGCAGCGGGCGAGCGAGGATTGCGGCCAGCGCAAACACCCTGGAGCGTTCCGCGCTGGGGCGGCGCGCGAGGATAGCAGGTGCGATCAGCGCCGCAAGCGCCAGCCCTGTACTCACCCCCAGCCAAGCTGTGATTGGGCCCTCAAATACCTGGTCGTAGATGAACCCGAATAAAGTGGAGAAGAGCACCCGCAGCGACTGGAGTGTGAAGGTCAGGACCACAACCGTAGTCAGCATTCGCGTACGCATGGATCACCCTCCTTCGTTCCTGAGCCCGCTTACGAACGGCGTCGTTTTGCTAGGGTGCGCCGAAGAGTTGTATCGATCGCATCAGCGCATCCAGATCATCGAGGTTCGGTGAAAAGGTTCCGGGACCGGCTCCGTCGAGCATGGCCTCCGTCGTCGCGATATAGGCCGCATATCCCTCGGCGAACGCATCATAGTCGTCGTTGACGATCGTCTCGGGATCATCCGGCAGACCCTGGTTGGCGACGGGCATGATCGCCGAGACCAGCGTCTGCCCGTCATTGCTGAGACCGATGAAGGCGTAAAAGAGATCAAGGTTGTTGATCGGCCAGATCCCCTGGCCATACTGGGTCACGAAGCGCACCCCCGTCCCACCGTCGAATTCCAGGTACTCAACTTGCGTCAGGATGATCTGCGCCGCATTGAAGATCGGGATGAGCGGGATCGATTCCGGCGTAGCTGGCTGCGATAGGAGCAGCGATGAGAGTTCGTCCAGCATCGGACCTACGTTCGAGTTGACCTGCCGGAAGCGCTCAATGTTGAACAGACTCACATGCGGTTCATGGAAGGTGTCCATCAGGGGATAGGTGACGAAACGGATTTCGAGGTGCTCGGGCACAGCCCAGAATTCCGGATCCAGCTCCCCCGGCTGCGTGATCACCAGCGCCTCGAGGCTCAAGCCCTCCGGGTACGAAAGGCACAGCCCTTCCATGCATAGATCAGGAGCGGCCGTCGGGAGGATACCAACGCCCTCGATCAGATCTCCTGGAACGGCCAGATCGCCGAGTTCCTGCAGGCTATCAAGGCCGATTCCGGAGCGGACTTCCTCGTAAACAGCTCTCAAACGTGGGAGGAACAAGGCTGCCGCCAGGCACAGCCCGACTGCAAGTATCGCCAGGCACCCCACCCCAATCAGCAAACAGGATTTGAGGTTGAAACGCGAGGGGGCAGGGCCGGCCGCGGTCGGCGACGAGATCTGATCGCTGGTCATCGCCGCACCCCAGCTGGTGAGGCGGCGATTGCCGCAGCTCCTGAGCAGGTTATCCGTGCGTGCAGGGATTGCAAAGTCATCGATCATCCTCCACTGGATGGGGGCATCTGCCCCGCATCATGAGTTGGGCGAGCCGCCGCGCTGAGGGTTCGCTGCCAATCCATGTGCAGGAAACCCTCACGCGCCGATACGTCAAGCACGCTCCGGTCCCTTGCCCCTGGCATTCAGGGCAGCGGGGGTGGAACGTGCCTGGAGCTAGCGCGCCGATGCTGAAGAGTATAGCTTGATCGTCAGGGTTTCACACCCCTGGGCAGAGAGCCCGTGATGTTATCTAGCAGGACGCCAGGCCGGATCAAAATCGAGTGCATCATCGCTGGTGAGCTCGGTGTATCCGGTGCAGCCGAGGTTCATCACGGCGATATTGTGATCGACGCCGCCCGGCCACGTCTCGAAGGTCAGCTTCATCCCATCGGGCGACCACCCCGGTTCACCCATCGGCTGCAGTGAAAGTGCTCCAGCCTGACACACCTGCAACTCGCGGACACCGCCGTCGGCGATCGGTGCGTCGCTCAGTCGCGAGATGTTCCCGATCACCTTCTCGAAGACGATCGTCGCACCATCCGGGGACCAACTGGGCCGGGCGATATCTTTGCCGTCCCCGCGCGTGAAGCGAGTTTCCTCGCCGCCGCTGGATGAGATCAACCAAACTTCCTCCTGGCCGCTCCTACCAGTAAGGAAGGCCAGCTGCTCGCCATCTGGCGACCAGGTTGGAGACCAGTTAAACGCAAGATCGTTGTTCAGGTTCACCGGGTTGCTGCCATCCGCACCGGCCACGAAGATCTGCGACCGGCCTGTGCGCTGTGAAGTGAAGGCGATCTTGCTCCCGTCCGGCGACCAGGCCGGGTCGTACGAACCACCGGAAAGCGAAAGGATCAACGGCATAGGTGCCGTGGCAGCACCATCGGCGCCCACCTGCATCACGAAAATCGATGACCCCACATACTCCTCGCGGTTACCAGTGCAGGGTGAGGTGAAAGCCAGTGCAATCCCATCGGGCGACCAGGCTGGCTGGCAGGCGCCATCCGGAAGACCCGTCAATTGGAGCGGTTCGCCGCCCTCGACATTGACGAGATAGATCTGCGGCCGGCCGGAGCGGTCAGAAGCAAAGGCGATCTGATCCTGACCGATGCCTTCGGTCGGGATGTTGGCCGTCGCGGCTGGGGTTGGCGGCTCTTCCAGGGTGGGAGCCTGCTGCGTATCCGTGGAAGCATTTACCGTTAACGTGGAGGGCGGAGGGATGACCGGGGCTTGCGTCGGGAGGGGCGTCGGCGCATCGAAGGAGATTGTCCCCTCAGGCACGAACTCACTTGCCGTTTCTTCGCCTCCACCCAGCAGGATCACACCGAGGCTGATGACCACTCCAATCGCCACAACCACTGCAAGGCCGATCAGCACAACCTTCCAAGGAAAAGCTCTGCCACTTCTCTGTGGCGGGGGTGGCGGAACGACTGGCGGCGCAGGCGGCGGGACAGCGGGTGGTGCTCCGTGGGCAGTGTCAGGCAGGGATCGGCTGCCTGGCTGCTTTGCGCCACGAGCCAGTCGTGTCTCCGCCGCTCCCAGCGCTTCAGGGGTTTCTGCTCCAAGGTGGGTTCGGATCGAGTCCTCACTGCTGAGCACGGTGGCGATATCATCCTGCGCGCTGGGCTCTGGTGTGGGCCAGTGAACGCGAAATACGGAACCACCAAAGCGGAGCTTATCGCCATCCTTCAAGGCTGATTTGGTGATCCGGTCGCCGTTCAGGTAAGTGCCGTCCGTGCTGCCGAGATCCTCGATGCGGGCCGATCCCTGCTCGATGACGATGCGGGCGTGCACCCTGGAGACGCGTGGATCGATGATCTGCGGATCCGCATCCTCCCCGCGCCCTACAAGGTTATCTCCCGGCTTCAGGAGGAATTCCTGGTCCTCATAGTCGCCCGACAGCCCAATGAGTTTTACACCATCCGTTATCGTGGTCTGTTTCTCCTATGTCGATTTTCCAAACCAATCCTAACGGTAGCTCCTGATCTCATACTCCCATTATCCGCGTATCACCGATCGGTGCCAGTACCGATTTCTCACACCCCCAATTAATGGTTGCCTTACCATATTTAGGGGGTTCACACACCATGCCCTAATCTGGAATTGATTTTTACTCCCAAGCATGCCTCATTTTGTGTAGCTTGAAATCTCATACAGCAGGCACAGCGGCGTGCTCGGTAGTTTGGCGCAGGTATTCAATGTGCCCTTGTTCAGCTCGATCAACCAGGGGATGGAATTTTCACGAGCAGGACCAATGCCGAAACAATCTCCTTCCTGTTGTTCGACTTTAGAAAGCGTGTAGATACCCGTTCCACTTAGGGTGCAGGTATCAGGATCGTAGCTGCCGTTGAAGGTAAATGTCTGCGTTACAATGCACGTATCCGGCCCAAAGAATTCATCCTTGAAGTGCCAGAAGATATATCCACTGACCGGGCCTCCATTGAGTGGAAACGTGATGTCGAAGTGGTTGTCGTTGTCGCGAAAATAGACCGCATCATCGACGATGGTCACCGTCGATGCCCCTTGCGCTGGAGGGATGGCATCGTATACCGATTCACATGCGGCGTGCGCATCCTCGGCGCACATGCCCTGGCGTGCTTTTTCATAGAGACAGCCGCTGTAGGGCGTCCAATCGACACAGTACTTGTGGTCCTGCATCAAGGCCGGCACAACGATCTGATTCCAGTAATCTTCGAACCAGAGCCCCTGCGGATCGCATACATCAGCGCCAAATTCCGACTCGTCGATCTGCATCTCATCCGGCGCAACTTCCTCCATTTGTGGGGGTTGGACTTGCGCCACACCGGCTTTGGCGGTCTGCGTCGCCTGCCGGGCCAGGCGGCCGGTGATGCGGTCGCGTGTGCAGATCCACCAGCGGTCGAGTGCGGCCTTCGAAGAGTTCTTGAATGCGGCCTTTGACCATGTTGACCGCTTCCTGTAGGAGCATTTTCAATCCTACTTGAACCAGCGTGATGGTCGTTCGTCCGATGAACTAGGCAAATTTACTCAATCCACGTCCGATAGCGCGGAACAGGCCCCAGCGCTTCCGGCGCCGGCTGGCGTCGAGTTTTGCCTTCTTGGCTAACAATGGCTCAACCTTGGCCTGGTACTCCTGCCCCAGCTGATCTGAAAATTTTTCCGCCAGGCGCGGGTCGACCGCGGCCAGGTTCTCGGAATAACGCGTGTAGAGGTTTTCATAGATCCCGACCATGATTCCAATCTCGTTTGCAGTTTGGCCGGCCCGCGCCGAACGTTCTACAACAACGGGCGCCATACCTGAGCGCAGAACGCCGGCCGTTACGCCTTCGCCTTCCAGAGTACGAACGGTGCTGGCAATCATGAGCAGCATGGCGTCATCCTGAGGTCGGAGAAAACTCACACCGGATTGAGCCGAGCACCCAGCCAGAGTTTCGAACAGGATTACGCCTAGTAAAACGACGCTAAGGAACCATTGTAAAGTGTGTTTCATCAGCTAGCCCTCGACTGAAAGCGCCAGCGCTTCGACATACAGAAGCTCATCGTTCTTAAGCCCGAAGGTCAGCTCATCGGCATAGTAGACTTCACCACCCTCGACCAGTTCCTTCTCCAGCGGTACGACCAGGTAGGTCTCCAACTCTGCCGATGCGATCACTTCATCCAGGTTCATGTAGGCTCCGAACTGCTCGGGGCGATAGGGGATGGTCACCAACTCACCCGCAAGATCGATCTCGAGCGGGTCTTCCGCCACCTGCTCACCATTGATGAATGTGTACTCCAGCGCGGAGGTGTAAAAACTCCAGATCTTGAAACGCACATCGCCTATCGAGCCGTCGTCCATTTCTTCCTCATAAAATAGGATCGCGAAGGCTTCGGGGTGACCGAGTCGGTCGATGACAGTCTGCTGATCGGCCGAAAGTGGATGCAGGGCAATCTCCATGGCTCCCGGCTCTAAGCCCACAACGATCTTGGGCGCGGCCTGGTACTCGACCCAGCCCCCGGCAAGGACCACAAGCGCTAGCACCAGGACCAGGGCCAGTCCGGTGCCGCACCCCAGCAGCAGAGGACGTACGGGTCCACGCTTGCCCTTCTCGACAGGGGGAGTCGCGCTCGGAGCCGGTTGTGGTGAGCTGGCAGGCAGCGCGCTGCGCAACCCATGCGCTTCCATCCCAGCAGTACCAGGCACCGGGCTCACTGCCCAGCCACCAGTCAATTCCGGCCGTGTCGCGCAGCCTGAGGCGCTGCACTTCAGCCTGGTAGGCGGCATCGTCCAGTTCCGCACGGGCATGGCGTGCACGCAGTTCGAGTAGTTTGTCTTCTATGGCCTGGAATTCCAGCGGCAGCTTCCCCTGGGTCATCGTTTCCCTCCCATCAACAGACGCGTAAAAACACCCGTGTCCCTGTTTGCCTGGACCGTTTTCTCACACGTACCGCTGTGAATGGATCGTTATAAATTTGCCAGAACCGCCCCTGATGAACATCTTGATCCTGGACTTTCGTAGCCCCGGACATCGCAACCCTTTGCTCTGGGCTGTATCACACATCCACCAACCTGGCCTGCGTGACAGGTCGACCGGTTTGTGAGGGCACCCCTTCTTCGCCCCCCGGCAAATATGAACGAGGAAGTTTAGCTTCCTTTGCTGGCCCGCACTACTACCCGGATGACAGGTACCCGGGATTAACTTAGGGGTAGAAGTCTTTCAACGCTGCGGTCGGGACGCTGATCAAGCCCTCCTGCGGGTCGCCGACCTGCTGCACACGCTCGGGTTGGGTTGCTGTCAGGTAGGCGATGTAGGCCGCCATGAGCGCATCCAATTCTTCGTGGGATCGCAGGCGCTCGAGCGGCAAATGCCCCATCAGCAGGTTGTGGCGGGTGATCTCCTCCAGCGCATGCATAGGATTGGCCAGGTCCAGACCTTCCAGGTAGAGCACGAGCTGGCGCTGCAGGCGGCCCTCCAGCGTGCGTTTGAGGAACGGGCGGCGTTCGAGCAGCACGGTATAGCCGACATGCGAGCGGGCCTCCAGCATGACTCTTTTCGGCGGCGAATCAGTTTGTACGAATTGACGATAGCCGCTGGCCCGCAGTCGCTGGAAAAGTTCGAACCCGGTCTGCACCCAGCCTTTCGCTTCGCTTTCCTCGCCGGGCGTGGCGTAGAGCCGGATGTTGCGTGCCCGCAGTTCGTACTCGCACAACCGCCAGTTTTCCCAAGTCCCACCGCCCGGTCGTAAGTTGTAGCGGCGCCGGATCTCCGGCTCGGCCATCAAACCCCGGTTCGGTCCCTGCGGCGCATCGATACCGACCACGGCGCTGTCCAGGCTCCCGATAAACGCGAGCACATCTTCCAACTCTGCCTGGTCGAGCGCCACGAGCCTGAGCTTCGAATCGAGGGCTGCGTACGTCATGGGCCGCTGGCCGGCGGTTGGATCAACCCCTACGAACAAGGCCTCGGTGAAAAGCATGTGAACTCCTCATAGGTCGCGGGAGGTTTTCTACTTGTCCCTGGATTGCATGTGAGTGCGGTAGGCATCCCACAGCGTACGATCAGTGTGGTACGGACCCATCCATGGTTTCTCCGCCGCAGCACGCAGGACGCCTTTCAATCTATCTCCCAACAGCAGGCGATATGCAACATAAGTCCAGCGGGTGCGGTGCCGACCACTGCTGCAGTGAAGCAGAACATTCAAACCCGCTTCACGGCTGGCATGGATGAATTCCGCCGCCAGCTCCCTGACCTGCAGGTCGGCGTCGGCCTCCTGCTCAACGTCCAACCACAGGAACCGCTCCAGCCTTCCTTGAAACACGGCTGGCTTGTCCTGCGCTAGATGCAGGACGGCGCTGATCCCGGTCTGGTGAGCGAAGGTCTCCCAGGTGCTTGGGATGTGGTCGCCTCCTGCGGCGAAAATCCCTTCCTCAACCCAGGTCATCGCGCTCGCTTCCCGGTCCCCTTCGGACCCACAGCCAAGCTGGCCTGGAGCCGTATCCTGCGTTCAGTATACAACGCCCTTTTGACGGCGGCGAACGAGGCGGCTATACTCAAGCCAGATCAAATTCAACCCCCTCGATCAGGAGATCTACCTATGGCAGACAAGAAATCTAACTTCAAGCTCACCTATGCTACGATGTTCAACCCGCCCGAGGAACTGCACACAAACTACGATGGCGCCTTAGCGAAGATCAAGGCCAGGATGGGTGAAGACGTCCCGATGTTCATCGCCGGAAAGGACGTCACGGCGCAGGAAAAATTCGAGGATCGGTCACCGATCAACCAGGATTGGTTGCTTGGCAGCTTTCAGCGCGGTGGTGTAGAACATGCCGATGCAGCGCTGGCTGCGGCCCGAAAAGCCTTCCCTGCGTGGTCTGCGAAGCCCTGGCAGGATCGGGTGCAACTGCTACGCGCGGCGGCCGGAAAGATCGACGAACGGATCTATGAGATTGCAGCTGTCATCTCACTCGAAGTGGGCAAGAACCGCATGGAGGCCCTCGGGGATATCGCCGAGACCGCTGATCTGATCCGCTACGCGTGCGGTCAGATGGAAGCCAACGAAGGCTACCGGGTCAAGATGGGTGTCGACCCGCTTGAGGGCTATACCGCCACCAACACTTCCGTCCTGCGCCCGTATGGGGTTTGGGTCGTGATCAGCCCCTTTAACTTCCCGGCGGCATTAACCGGCGGACCCGTAGGTGCAGCGCTGGTCGCCGGCAATACCGTCGTGATGAAACCCGCCACGGATACACCCTGGACGGTGCGCCTGCTGGCGGAATGCTTCCGTGATGCAGGCCTGCCGGAGGGCGTCATTAACTACGTAACCGGTCCTGGCAGCACGCTCGGCCAGGCGTTGATCGACAGCCCGCAGGTGGACGGGATCACGTTCACCGGGTCTTTTGATGTAGGGATGGGGATCTACCGCTCCTTTGCAGGCGGCAAGTACCCGCGCCCTACAATCCTCGAGATGGGCGGCAAGAACCCCTCCATCGTTTCCCGCAACGCTGACCTGGAGCGAGCCGTAGCCGGCATCGTCCGCTCGGCGTTCGGCCTGCAGGGGCAGAAGTGCTCGGCCAACTCGCGCATCTACGTCGAGAAGCCGGTCTACGACAGCTTTGTGGAGCGTTTGGCTGAGGTTACGAATAAGATTGCTATCGGCGATCCAACCCGGCGCGAGGTTTTTCTGGGTCCGGTGGTGAACAAGGGCGCCTTCAGCGATTTCAAGGCCTTCACCGAGGAACTCTCGCAGGCCGGTACATTCCTTACCGGCGGCCATGTTCTCAGTGCGGGTGAGTTCGAGCACGGTTTCTTCTGTGAACCAACCATCGCCGCCGGTGTGCCCCATGACCATCGCCTTTGGTCGCTGGAGATGTTCCTGCCAATCACAATGGTCCACCCGGTCGAGAGCATTGAGCAAGCCATGCAGCTGGCAAACGACAGCCAGTATGGCTTGACGGCTGGGTTCTACGGCTCGACGGAGGAGGCGGGATGGTTCTTTGAGAATATCCAGGCCGGCGTGAACTATGCCAACCGTCCCCAGGGATCGACGACTGGCGCCTGGCCGGGCTTCCAACCCTTCGGTGGCTGGAAGGGCTCCGGTTCCTCCGGCAAGAACGCCGGCGGGCACTACTACCTGCCGCTCTACTTGCACGAACAAATCCACACCCTGATCAGCTGAGAGGAGCTGCTGCGGCTCCCTGCCCTTCCCCCGAGCAGGGAGCCCTTTTTATTCCAGGATGTCTTCCCGCCTTGGCTCGGCCTTCGTTCTGATCGGCCTGATCACGCTCACGATCTTCCTGCTCACGCTTCAAATCGGTCAGGCTGATCTGCTCGTCTTCCTGCTTGGTGCCTCGCTCTCGGCGCTGGGTCTGCTCCTGCACCGGCGGGCACAGCGCCGGCGGCCGCGCTCTTCCGGCCGGTTCCATACGCTCCGCCGCCTCAGCGGCCAGGATCTTGACGAGGATGAGCTCGACACGTAATGTTCAGGTAACGACAGACAGGGGGAAATTCATTGACGCCTGGGAGGATCTCCAATCGCCTCAGGAGTCACGATTGCGCCCAACCCGGGGCGTACTTCGTGACACTGTGCTCATTCAAACGAATACCGATATTCGGAAGAGTAGACAAGGCTATCTTCGTTCCGAGTGAATTTGGTCTGATTGTCCAGGAGGAACTCCTCAAATCTGAACGTATCAGAGAAGAAGTAGCCTTAGATATTTGGGTCCTCATGCCGAATCATATGCACGCAATCATCTGGATTAGAGATATTTTTTCAACAGATCAGCTACCTGTAGGGGCGCACGGCCGTGCGCCCTACGACGGAAGCAACACTCCCTGGGTTCGTTCATCGCAGGGTTCAAATCTGCTGCAACCAAACGGATAAACATCCACCGTGGGACACCACGCCTTGCGGTATGGCAACGTAACTACTACGACCATGTCATCCGGGATGATAACGACCTTGCCCGTCATAGGCAATACATCATCGAAAACCCGCTACGCTGGGAGCTCAATCGCCACTTTGTTGGGATCTGACCTCTGGACTCTCCTCCTCTTGTAGGGGCGGGGTGACCCTGCCCCTTGAGACATTCTGGTTGAACCATCACTCGATCAGTTTGCTGGGCCGTGCCTCCGGCCAGGATCTACACAAACTTGCCGCTGGTGGATCAGACCGGGTTGGACGGGCCCGTCATCTCTGGTAGACTTTTCGCACTCTATGCGATAAAGGAGCAGACGATGGCCGACGTGATCGATCACACCATTTTTGGTGATGACCTGCAGTTGGTCGAAATCGAGCTCGATCCGGGCGAAGCCGTGCGGGCCGAAGCCGGCACGATGACCTACATGGACGACGGGATCGAGATGCAGACCTCCACCGGTGGAGGTGTCTTCAAAGGCTTGAAGCGAGCATTCACGGGTGAGAGCTTTTTCATCACCGCCTTTCTCAACACTGGCAATGTCAAGCAGAGCGTGGCCTTCGCCGCACCCTACCCCGGCAAGATCATTGCGATCGACCTGACCGCGTTCGGCGGCCGCATCCTGTGCCAGAAGGATTCCTTCCTGTGCGCGGCCCAGGGGATCGAAATCGAGGTCGCCTTCACCAAGCGTTTGGGCGCCGGGATCTTCGGCGGAGAGGGCTTCATCCTCCAACGCCTGCAGGGAGACGGTATGGCCTTCGTGCACGCTGGTGGCACGATCATCGAGCGTGATTTAGCCGCAGGCGAATCACTGCGCGTGGATACCGGCTGCCTGGTCGCTTTTGCAGAGACCGTGGATTACGACATTCAATTCATCGGCGGTTTCCGCAATGCCCTCTTCGGCGGCGAAGGGTTGTTCCTCGCACGCCTCACCGGCCCGGGTAAAGTCTACCTGCAAAGCCTGCCCTTCTCTCGGCTGGCGGACCGTGTGCTGGCGGCGGCCCGCTTCCAGAAGGTTGACGAGCGCAAAGGCGCCGCCGGCATCGGGGGCGACATCCTCGGCAATTTGATCAGTGGCCGCTAGGTCATCGCTCATGACCAGAAACAGGCTTGCATCGTTCAGCCGGTGAAGGACGCATACTACATCTCGGTTGAGATCGAGACCACCGGTCCAACCTCGAGCCGCTACCCGTTGTTGGCGATCAAGGACTACATGGAAAAGATGAAGGTGGAATGAGGATGCCCGGACTAGCCGACCAGGCGGCGGGGAGCGGCGATCCACTCCATGCAAGTATCGCCGCTGCGCATGAGGCATGGCAGGTGAGTATGGCCCGCCGCATCGATGAACTGCGCGCACAACTGGCAACCCGCAACCGGGATCACCTGGCGGCGCTGGTCGAAGCCGCCATCGAGCCGTCCGGCCTGCGGCTCATCTACTGGGGGCGGGCAATCCAGATCTCGTGGCCTGAGCTTGAGGTGCGCTGGACCGACGACGGGAAGGTGCTGAGTACCTTTGATACGGCCATGATCCTCTACTACCTTGATGCAACCGACGGCACATCGCTCGCCGACCGCTGGATCAGCTTCCGTGAACTGCCGGACGGAGCCTTCTACCATCAAGCATTTCAGGGATACAGCGGAGACCTGCTCGCAAACCGCTTCGGCGAGAACCCGGATGAGCTGGGGCAGGCAGCCAGCGCAGTTGGTGGCGTGCGTTTGCCGGACCTCGCTCCCACCGCCTATGCCTTCCAGCCGCTGCCGCGGCTCCGCCTTGCAGCTGCGCTCTGGCCTGGCGATGAGGATTTCCATGCTCGCGCTTCTATCCTCTTCGACGCGGCCTGCAGCCATGCGATGACGACCGATGGCCTGGCACTGCTCGGTTCGGGCCTTGCCCGCCGGTTGATCCGAGCCGCAACCTCATGAGCTATGTCTATCGCTTCAAGCCATTGAACCGTTCAGCTACAAGGAAGCCAGCATGAATGCAAATCAAAAACCCTGGCGTACGACTTTGATCCGGCGGATTTTTCTCTCGGCCGATGAACCCCGCCTGAGGGCTGGCTGGCGATTGCTGCTGCATTCGATATTCTTCAGCGTCAGCTTGAGCCTGCTGACGCTGGCCGTGGTAATGGTCGTCTGGAACAATGGGGACCTCTTCGCAACTGGCCTACCGTTAGATGCCACGATCGAACTGATCGCGATTCTTCTCGCCACTTATGTTGCGAGAAGGCTGCTCGATCGGCGCAGCTTCGCCTCGCTTGGGTTCACCCTCGGTCCCAACATGGTCAAGGATCTGGCTATCGGGTTCTGGATCCCAGGACTGCTTATGGGCTTGATCTTCATCACGGAGCTATTCCTGGGATGGTTATCAATCGATTCCTTCGCCTGGGAGACGATGGCCCTGGAGTCCTGGTTAGGCATCTTGCTTCAAGGGCTGCTGCTCTTCACGCTGGTTGGAATCAGCGAGGAACTGCTCAGCCGCGGTTACCAGCTGCAAAATATCACGGAGGGGCTTAACCTTACATGGGGAGTGCTGATCTCATCCAGTGTCTTCGCCGTGCTGCACCTGGCCAACCCGAACAGCAGCCTGTTCTCGAGCCTCGGGATCTTCGCGGCCGGGGTTTTCCTGGCGTATGGCTGGATTCGAACACGCAAGCTGTGGCTCCCGATCGGCCTCCACCTCGGCTGGAACCTATTTGAAGGCACCATCTTCGGTTTCCCGGTGAGCGGGCTCAGGATCGAGTCGCTGATCAAGCAGACCTCTTCCGGCCCGATGCTGATCACGGGTGGAGGCTTTGGACCGGAAGCCGGCTTGATCGTCCTCCCGGCGATGCTCCTGGGTGCATTGATCATCAGGCTCTACACCCGCCAGCGCAACCCCCAGGGGTAAACACCCCGCCACTGACCGCTTCATCCAACAAACCACCCCGTAGTACTCTCTTTCCAGCTATGCTGGATAGTTAGGATTAGGTCTTGACAACCTAGAACACTTGTTCTATACTGCCTCCATCGTAGAACACTTGTTCGATATGGAGGTCGGCCATGTCAACCTACACCCGCACGACTCGTTCCCGCATACCGTTCGATCTCGAAGCAGCATTGCGCGATCTTGCCAAACGAATACGGCTGCCGCGCGCCTCACTCTTTGCCCTGATCATGATCGGGGCGCTGGTTGCCTTCGAGAGTTTCAACTATGGCACGACGGAGTTCGCCCTCACGGATCTGCTCGGTGACCTGCGCTTCGCCAACCTGCGCTGGTCCACGATCCTCGCACTGGCGTTCTGTGGGATGGACTTTGCCGGGATCGCACGCCTCTTCTCACCCCAGGGCGAGGAGGGCCATTCAATGGAGACCTGGTACCTGCTGGGAGCTTGGCTGCTTGCAGCCACGATGAACGCTGCGCTGACCTGGTGGGCTGTCTCGATCGCTCTCCTCAGCCACAATGGGCTCGGAAATGAAATCCTGGGGCGTGAAGATCTTTTATCCAGTGTTCCGCTCTTTGTCGCTATGCTGGTTTGGCTCATCCGCGTGCTGATGATCGGGACGTTCACACTCTCGAGCAGTCACTTTGTGGCTCGCAGCTTATTTGCTCGGAAAACACGCAAGCCCGAACATATGGGCGATGCCCCGCAGGCCACACCTGTGAGCCGCCCGGCACCCGGACTTCAATCGGCTCGCTCCATCAGGCCAGCTCCAAAAGCTAACTCGATCCCCAGCGGATCTACGCGCAGAACGCCGGTCACCGCACGGTCCTCTCGTAGCCAGCGCTGAGAGACAACTGTGCAGACGTACACAAAAGGACGGCTGC
>Ga0315534_1001493_pt1 | contig 16093 bp, 8 predicted proteins | sample SalMarSW160240MG_FD_203094 | JGI IMG/M metagenome (GOLD analysis project Ga0315534, IMG submission 203094) | Salt marsh sediment microbial communities from the Plum Island Ecosystem LTER, Massachusetts, United States - Salt Marsh Sediment SW1602-40 ... | reverse complement strand
ACAACTGCATTTCGTAGTCTTTCAGAGGACCGTCCACGACAAACAGCACCAGATCGGAATCCTCGGCTGCCACGGCCGATTCGCGCGCCCGTTGCTCGCCGCCAATCTCGGCCAACCCCGGCGTGTCGATCAGCAGCACGCGGTCGTCGCTTGGCCAGTTCACTTCGCTCTTTGCCGGCGTGGTGCCGCCGGCGATTTCGCTACGGAACACGTCGCGTCCCGCCAGGGCGTTGAGCAGCGATGACTTGCCGCTGGAAATTGTGCCGAAAGCAACGATTTCCAGTGTCCGACGTTCGCGCTTGGATTGCAGCCGTTCCACCTGCGCGCGAACTTCCTCGCGGATCTGCGGCGTCACGGACGGATCTTCGGACAAGTCCGCGCCGCTCTGAATGTTGTCGGCGATCTGCTGCTGTTTTTCACCACGGCTGAGCTGGCTCGGGTCCCGGTCGCGGGCCGCCCGGCGTGTGCGTTTGCGACGCGTGTTGCGGTACACGCGAAACACGGTCCACAAAGCCAGACCGGTAAGCAACGCCGCGCCCGCACTGACCGTCCCCAGGTACAGGGTCCGCCAGAAAGGGCTCAAGTCGGCCGCCTGCTCGTACAGGTCCAGTACGGCGCCCGGCGCGGTCACCAGCACATAGCCGATGAAGGCCAGCACCGCGAGCATTAGGATTCTTGACGTCGTGCGGCCAAGGCTCATGGGCGCGCCCAAACCAAGATGGACCTTCTGCCGCATTATAGCGTCAGCGCACGACGCCTGATATGCAGCCCCGTGCGATGCCGGGTGCGCCCGGGCGCCTGTTCACCACGCCGTCCATCCGCCATCCACGACGATATTCTGGCCCGTGATGTAACTGCCGGCCGGGCTGGCCAGCAACAACATCGCGCCTTTCAATTCGTGAGGCTGGCCCATGCGTCCCATCGGGCTCTTCGACTCGAGGCGCGCCACCAGTTCCGCGGGGACGCGGGCATCGTTGGGAAATGGGCCCGGGCTGAGGCAGTTGACGCGGACCGCATCGCGAGCCCAATAGACCGCCAGGTGTCGCGTCATCTGCACCACGGCGCCTTTCAAGGCGTGGTACGCGACGGGGCTGGCAGGCATGAGCCCCTCATAGGCGTCAGGATACGACCCGACAACTCCGTACATCGAACCGATCAGGATAATGCTGGCCGGTCGCCTCTTCTGTACGGCATGATCACGCGTAAGCCTGGCCAGGGAGAAATAGCCGGTGGCGTTTTGCAACTGGCGCGAAAATTCCGCCGGCGTGACATTCGTCCAATCGCTGGCCACGGCCTCGTGACCGTTGTTGACCAGAATGTCCAGCCGCGTCATCCTGGTCACCGCTTCGTTGAACCCACGCCGAACCGACGCATCGTCCATGTGGTCCAACACCACGCCCGTGTGACGCGCACGACCGCGAACCGTAAGGCGACTGGCCGTCTGTTGCGCGCGACCGTGATCCCGGCTCGTCACCACCACGCTGGCCCCGGCTTCTGCCAGGGCCGACGCCAGTGAAAAACCCAGATGACCACTCGCGCCGCTGACCAGCGCCACCTGGCCGGCCAGATCGAACAGCTCGTTCACGTCCGGTTCGGGCATCTTGTCGCTTATCTGCGGATGGTCCGCCCGGCGAGCGATGCATCGCGTATGGGAAACGGCCCGGCCCTCGTGGCGGACGGCGGCGGGGAGCCTTCACGCCGAATCCATTCCAGGATCGTGCCGTCCGGTGCCTCGCCCGCCGACACGCTCGTTGCGACTGGCCGTGCGTCGGCCGGTGGTGGCCCCCTCCGCGGCAGGGACGCTCCGCGCCCCAAATCGCCGGACGAACGCGGTGCGACGGCAACGGGAGACGGTCGATGCGTGGGGGGCGTGGCCGATCCGTTCGCCCCGTTCGCCACGGGATAGACACTCGAGGCGGGGCGAACCGCCGAACCGCGCGCGGCCTCGCCGCGCCGCGCCGATCCGCGCCGTACCGGCACGATCTTCGCCGGGGAGTCGGCGCTTTGCGCGCGGTAGATCAGATCGCTGGACGGACGACGGCGTCCCTTGGCCAGCAAGGTCGTGTCCCCGCCGTTGGCATCTTCGATGTCGGCTGGACTGCCGTCGCGAACCCAGTCGACCCAGCGGTTCTGCAGGACGAGAAGGTTCTCGTATCCGTAGTGCTGGCGGATCGCGCGGGGCCAGTTTTCGTCCCGCAAACCGTCCCCCAAAAACGCAATAAATTTGCGCCGACCACCCTGTGCTATGAGAAATCGAGCCACCGAATGGCCCTGCGAATACAGTGGCATGATGTCGCGCGGGTACTCCTTCATGGCAAACATGCGGCTGAACGAAATGCCGCGACGGTGCGTCAGAAAATTGACCAGCATCTTCTCCTGCTTGGCCCGCTCCGCGGGGTGCTCGACCGTGGTGCAAGCGCCCTCGTCCGCCCACCGGGGCAAGGCCTGACGGAAGTGCGAAGCAAACACGGTGTGCGTGACTTCGTGCGGCAGGACGGAATCGAGCACCCGCTCGTGGGAACCCTGAATGTTCATCCGCCATCCGTAGACCTCGCCGCGATCAAACAGAAACGTCGTCGCGCCGCCCGCGCCCAGCCCGGGTTTGACCCGCGCGGTGATCGGGCACGGCCGCGACCAGTCAGGCAACGTGCGGCCCAGCCATAGCTCGGCCAGCTCCTTGCGGCAACGTTCGGCGGCATCGCCGATTTCGTGGGCCATTTCCGGCGTGGGCGCTTGGACGACGAAATTGGGGGTGCGGTACCCTGCGCCCATGGCGATAAGCGCACTGGTGACCAACGCGGCGCGGACAGCATCCATGCTTGTCTCCTGTTACGTCTGCTTGACGTTACGTGTGCTTCCCTGCGTGGCGGGCTTCGTGCCCGCTCGGTTGCGGCACCGTGTGGGCCGACTTGCAAAACCCTCCAGAGCAAAAGTCAGGCCGAATGACGCGCGACGCGACGGTCCGCTCGACGTCCCGTCGACGAAAAGTCAGCGAGGTGCGGGAGATGGGATTTCACGGCCTATCCAGTCTTTTCGGGTCCCTGCCGGTCGGCTCCGTGGTAAGGATTGCAAACCTTAGCGTAGAGCGGGACAGTCAAGCTAGATCGATTTGCGCTGCGATCGCGCTTTTGTGGGTTTTCTTTTCATTGAGTCGATGACGACGGCTGTGGGTGGTCCACCCTCTGTTTGTGCCGCCATCGCCGTGATGGATGGTTTCCCTTGCGATCGACAAATGCCCGCGAACACGACCGCGTGCAAGCAAGGTGTCGATGGCACTGCACGCGCCGGCAGAGGTCAGGGGGTGTCGCGGGCGAGCTGCCGAATCACGTCGCGGTTGGCTTCGGGAAAATCGCAATCCGCCAGGGCGGCAGCTTCCACCCAGCGGAACGGCGGCCGAGGCGGAACCGTTGCATCCCGGGGCCGGCAGAGAAAGAAATCCAGCCGCACGCGACCGTGCGGATAGCGGTGCTCGACGCTGATGATCCGGCGGACAACGTCGACGCCGAGCCCCGTCTCTTCGCGACATTCCCGTATGGCGGCCGCCGAGGCCGATTCGCGACCGCGGACCTTGCCGCCCGGAAACTCGCTTCGGCCAGCCAACGCAACGCCCGCGGGCCGGCGACCGACGAGGAACTGCCCGCCATGCTGCACGACGGCAACGGCCACCGGCTGCGCGTCACCTTGATCGTCCATCACGCTAATGCCACGCAAAGGCCCGACGGCTTCGCAACAAAAGAATGTCCGCATCGATCCGCACCGACACCGCAGGCGATCGCACTCGCTATTTGATGTTGTCGAGCATCCTGCCGGGCGATCCCATGATGTTGTAACCTCCATCGACGTGCAGAATCTCACCCGTGATCCCGTCGGACATGTCCGACAACAGGAAGGCCGCCGCGCTGGCCACTTCGGTGTGCTTGATGTTGCGTCCCAGCGGTGCCACCTGTTCGTAGAGTGTCAGCATGTCGTCCACGCCCGCGCCGCGCCCGGCCAACGTCCGCAACGGCCCCGCACTGATCGCGTTGACGCGGATGTTTTGCGGACCCAGGTCGAACGCCAGATACCGAACTGCGGCATCCAATGCCGCCTTGCAGATTCCCATCACGTTGTATCCCGGTACCGCCCTTTCTCCTCCAAAATACGTCATCGTCAGGATGGTGGCATTCTGCCGCAGGATCTCACGAGCCGCCGCCGCGACGGCGATGAGGCTGTACGCGCTGATTTCCATCGCCATTTTGAAACCGTCGCGGCTGGTATCGATCGTGTCTTTTTTCAGATCGTCCATCGATGCATGTGCGATGGAATGCACAAGAAAGTCAATCGTCCCGAAATGCTCGCGCGCCGCGTCCATCACCGTGCGGATGTCTTCGTCTCGGGTCACATCCATCGGGACCAGAAACCGGGCGGCGTCGTGCTTGTCGGTCAACTGGGCGACACGGCGCCGATTGCGTTGACGCGGATCATCCGGGCGGTCCGGCAAATGGCTGAAGCCGCACTGCCCGCCCTCGTCGAGGATGCGGCGGGCCACGGCCCACGCAATGGAGTGGTCGTTGGCCACGCCGAGCACGACACCTTTTTTTCCTACGAACAGCCCCATCACATGGTCCTCCTCACGAACGTTGACTCGCCGCCTGCCGCCAGCGGGGCACGCCGGACCGCGTGACCGCCGCGGTGCGGTTGGCCGGAATGCGAACCTGGCCGACAGCCAGCTTGCCGATCCGTTGCGTGCCCGCAAAGGATACCAGCACCAAGCACCGCCCCGAAAGGGCGCACCGGCCGACAGCCCCGCCTGTTGTCACAATGATGACAGCCGTCTAGAATCGGCTGAGTATTTTTGACTCCATTCGCCAGACGCACGGAACATAGCTGAGTTTTTTTGACTCCATTCACCAGACGGACAGAACATAAAGGATGCCTGGTAATGGCCCAACGTCGAGACGAGATCCCGTTTCCGGCATGGGGCGACGTTCCCTCGGTGGCGGTTGCTGCCGCATCGTTGTTGCACGCCGCGGGACGGGTGGCCACCGAACCGGAGTTGCTCGACGCCGGATTGACCGTCGTTGGGGACTGCCTCGACGCCCGACACGTGGCCGTTTGTGTGGCTGCCGGCGGGCGGTGGAGACGGGTCGCCGAATGGGAAAACCCGGTTGGCGACGAGGTCCGTTCGACGGTGCCGCGGGAGTTGCTGGCAGACTGCCTGGATGGGGGCCAGCCTCTGGCTCGCGGTAGCTGGAAGGTGGCCGTGATGGACGGGCAAACGGGCATCGCACGCCACGTGCTGGCAGTGGGCACCGACGCACCGCTTCGACATGTCGAAGCGGCGGCGGCGGCCTTGGGCGATGCCCTGCGGCACGTGCGGCAGCGCGGCCACGAAACCCGGCGCTGTCGCAGGATGGAGGCCATTCTGGAGATCGCCCAGCAATGGTATGGCACGCACGATACGCAAACGCTGCTGGTGCGAATGGCCGAGGCGGCGACGTCGCTGCTCGACGCAGACCGGTCCAGCATTTTTCTGTGGGACCGCGCGACGGGCACGCTTGTCGCGCGACCGGCCCTGGGCGTGGAGGGCAATGTGTTGCGCGTGGATGCCGACAAAGGCATCGTGGGCCAGGTTGTTTCGACGGGCGAGCCCCGCAGCGTGAATCGGCAGGACGACAGTTCGCAGATCGACCGCACCGTCGACACGATGCTCGATTACACGACCGAGACGTTGCTGTGCGTGCCGATCGATTCTCCGTCGGGACGGCGTTTGGGCGCATTCGAAGTCCTCAACAAACGGCAGGGGGATTTCACCGACGAGGACCAGTGCGATCTGCTCGGGCTGGCCCGCCATGCCGCCGTCGCGTTGGAGAACACCCAGCACCTGGAGAAACTGCTGTCGGTAAATCGGCAGCTTGTCGACGAGGCGGCGGCGGACGCCGAGATGATGGGGCGAAGTCCGGCCATCGAAGCCTTGCAATCGACAGTCCGCCGCGTCGCGCCGACGGATTTGGCGATCCTGGTGCTGGGGGAAAACGGCACGGGCAAAGAAGTCCTCAGTCGCTCGGTCCACTATCTGAGTCCGCGACGCGACCAGCCCTTCATTGCGGTCAATTGTGCGGCGCTGACCGAGACGCTGCTGGAAAGCGAACTGTTCGGCCACGAGAAGGGAGCGTTTACCGATGCGCACCAAGCGCGGGCCGGGAAATTCGAACTGGCTTCGGGCGGCACACTGCTGCTGGACGAAATCGGCGACATGAGTCCGGGAGGTCAGGCCAAGCTGTTGCGGGTCCTGGAGGAAAAAATCGTCGTGCGCGTGGGCGGATCGACACCCATTCACACGGAGGTGCGGGTGATCGCGGCGACCAACCAGAACCTGGCCGAACTCGTGAGGCAAAATAAGTTTCGCGAAGATCTCTATTACCGACTGAACGTCGTGACGCTCGAATTGCCGCCACTCCGCGAGCGGGGCGACGACATTTTGTTGCTGGCGGAACAATTCCTGGACCGGTTTTGCCGGCGGGCCGGCCGCAGACCGCCCAAACTGTCCGCCGCGGCCCGCAAGCGGCTGTTGGCGCATCCCTGGCCCGGCAACGTGCGCGAGCTTCGCAACCTGATGGAACGGCTGGCGTTTTTGTTGCCGGGAGACCGCGTCGAAGCCGACGACCTGGCGTTCATCTTGTCGCCCAACAGCCGTTCCGAATCGGCCGTCGATCCGAACCTGCCCCTGACCAAGGCCACCCGGCAGTTCCAGATCGACTACATCCAGCAAGCCGTCGATGGGGCGCGGGGCAACATGAGTGACGCCGCCCAGCGGTTGGGCCTGCACCGCTCGAACCTGTATCGCAAGATGCGCCAGCTCGGCATGGAGGAAGAAGAAAGGGGGCAGGTCTCAATGGCCCGCAATCGCCGGCACGGCCCTTCGGGTGCTTGGCACGATTGAGGACCTGACCCCTTTTTCCGGGCTTGTTTTCAAACATCCGTTTCATACAATTGTTTGAAACGTGAATCTTGCGCGGGACCTCCGCGACCGATCGAGGGATACCTCTGTAGGGGGGTATCGGCACGGCCCGCATGCGTCCGCCAGCACTGCAATTCTTCCGTGGAATTCTTATGACCGAAGACACGGCACATCGCGTTTTGGAGGCGGCAGGGCCGATCTTTGCCGAAAAGGGCTACGAAGCGGCCACCGTCCGCGAGATTTGCACGCGGGCCGGCGTCAATGTGGCCAGCGTCAATTACCACTTTGGCGACAAGCAACAGCTTTATCTGGACACGGTCACGCAGGCCCACACGCTGCTGCTCGAGGAAGTGCCCCCGGCCCGGTGGCCCCCGGATGCCTCGCCGCCGCAAAAACTGGCCGCGTTCATCCATGCCATGCTCACGCGGATGCTCGGCCAGCAGCAGCTGGGATGGCAGGTCCGGCTGCTGGTCCGCGAGATGCTGGATCCGACCATCGCGTGCAAACCGCTGGTGCGCGATTTCATTCGCCCGCAACTCGACCAGTTGCTGGAGATCCTCGACGAACTGTTGCCCGCCAGCGTGGACGAGCAGCGTCGCTACCAGATGGCGTTCAGCATCGTCGGGCAATGTCTGCATTATCGGGTGGCCCGCGAGTTCGTGGCGCTGTTGATTCCTCATCGCCAGCGCACGGCCCGATACTCGATCGACCAGTTGGCCGGTCACATCACCGACTTTTCGCTCGCGGCGCTGGCCGGAATCTCCCGCAGCGCGGGGCGACCTTCCTCCGGGAAACGTACTGCATCCCGTCGTCGTTTAGGGGCCGCGGAGAGTTAGCATGGGACGTGTGCGAAGTCTGTTTGTGGAATCCCTGCGAATGGCGGTCCCCGTGTTGATCCTCGCCGCCGGCGTGGGCGGCTTGCTCGTGTTCGGCCAGCGACCCGAAATGCCTCAACGCGACGAAGGGGGATCGCAGGCCGCGCTGGTCGAGACGGCTCGAGTGGACGTCTTTGACGGCACGTTTGTGATCGACGTGCAGGGCACCGCGCTTCCGTTCAGCGAGGTGACTGTGGCGGCGGAGGTCGAGGGCCGGGTGATGCACAAGTCGCCGGACTGCCGATCGGGAAGTTACATCCAGCAGGGTGACGTGCTGCTGAGGATCGACGATACGGACTACACGCTGGAGCTGGAGCGGCTGAACGCGCAGTTGCAGCAGGCCACGGAGGAAGTTCGGGCGGTTGAAGTCGATATCGCCAGCACGCAGCCGTTGATCGCGCTGGCCGAGCAGGAATTGCAACTGAAGGAAAGGGCTTTGGCCCGATTGAAAGACATCGCCGGCCGGCTGCGATCCGCGGTGACCGAGGGCGATCTGGACGAGGGCGAATTGCAGAAACTGGCCGCGCGCAACACGCTGCAGGCCGTCCGCAACCAGCTGGCGAAGCTGACACAGCAGAGCAAGACGCTGGAGGCGGCTCGTGACCTGGTGCGAGTTGGGATCAAGCAGGCCGAAGTGAATCTGGCGCGGACCAAGGTCACGTCTCCCATCACGGGAACGGTAATTTCGGACCACGTCGAACAGAACGACTTTGTTCGCGTCGGGGATCCGCTCTTCACGCTCAACGACACGGGTCGGATGGAGGTCAAATGCAGTCTGCGGGTGGATGAATTGTACTGGGTGTGGGCGCAGGCCCGCGGTTCGCAGCAGCCCGCGATGGATTCGGCCGCCGCCCGATACGAATTGCCGCCCACGCCGGTCCAGGTTGTCTTTGAGCTGGACGATACCGAGTTCGTCTGGGACGGGACGCTCTCTCGCTACGAAGGAACGGGGCTGGACGAACGGACGCGAACCGTACCGTGTCGCGTCGTCGTCGACCAGCCGACGGCCGTCCGCGCGGCGGCCAACGAGTCCGCATCCTCGGTGATTGCCCCGCCATCTTTGTTGACGGGCATGTACGTCACCGTGCGGATCCCCGTGGATCCGCCGCAGCGGCTGCTGGCCCTGCCTGCCTCGGCGTTGCGACCCGGCGGCCAGGTGTGGCTGCTGCGTGACGATCGGCTGGTGATCGCCGGCGTCGAGGTGGCTCGCCGGAGGGGCGATCAGGTATTGGTGGAAGATCGCCCGGACAGCGTGCAGCCCCAGGACAAGGTTGTGGTGTCACCGTTGGCCGTCGTCCAGCAAGGGATGGCATTGACGGAGCAGCGGCCATGATCAAACAGGTGATCCGCTGGGCCATCCACAACACGCCCGCGATGAATACGTTGCTCGTCAGCATTCTGGCCGTGGGCCTGCTGAGCGGGATCATGTTACGTCGCGAAGATTTCCCGCGCTTCGAGCTGGAAATCATTCTGGTGACGGTGCCCTATCCGGGGGCCAGTCCCGACGAGGTGGAAAGCGGCATCTGCCAGAAGATCGAAGAGGCCGTGCGGTCGATTGACGGCATCAAGAAGGTCATCTCCGTGGCGGGGGAGGGTTCGGGCAACGTGGTCATCGAAGTGCGGACCGACGTACCCAGCGTGCAGCGCATACTGAATGAAGTCGAAGCGGAAATTGATCGGATTCCGAGTTTTCCCGAACTCAGCGAAGAGCCCGATATCCAGCAACTGACGCTCCGCAATCCCGCGATCAAAGTCGGCGTGATCGCCATGGAGAGTCAGTCTCCGGATGCGGAAGTGCAGCTGCGCGACGTCGTCGAGCAGGTGCGGGACGATCTGCTGACCATTCCCGCCATCTCGGTGGCGGAGATCCAGGGGGAGCGCGATTACCAGATTGACGTGGAGATTTCGGAAACCACGCTCCGCAAGTACGGCCTCAGTCTGGCCGAGGTAGCGCGGCGGATTCGCGAGCAGAACCTGGAACTGCCGGGCGGCGACATCAAGGACCCGTCGCAGGAGTTCTTGCTGCGGGGCAAGAACAAGGGGTTGCGGGGCGCGGAGATCGCCGAGTTGCCGTTGGTGACCGGGCCGGACGGCGTGGTCCTGACGGTCGGCCAACTGGCCACGGTCCGCGACGAATTCGTCGACACGACGTCGATCAGTCGCATCAACGGGCGTCCGGGAATGGCGATCTCCATCGAGGCGGCGGCCCGCGAAGACATGCTCGAGATGACCGAGGCCGTGCGCCGGTATACGGCGAATCAACAGTTACCTCCCGGCTTCACTTTCGCGCTGTGGGGCGACACGTCGATTGACGTGCGCGAGCGTCTCGATTTGCTCAAGAAAAACGGCACACAGGGGCTGGTGCTCGTATTCCTCGTGTTGGCCTTGTTCCTGGAACTGCATCTTGCCTTCTGGGTCGCGCTGGGAATACCGGTCGCCGTGCTCGGCGCGTGCGGGGTGCTCTGGCAGTTCGACCAGACATTGAACATGTTGTCGATGTTCGCTTTCTTGATAGCCCTGGGGATTGTCGTGGACGATGCGATTGTCATCGGGGAAAACATCTACGCGCACCGCGAACGTGGCAAACGCTTTGTGCAGGCCGCCGTGGACGGGACCGTGGAAGTCTTACCGTCGGTGGCCACATCAGTCACCACGACGGTATTTGCCTTTCTGCCCATGTTTTTCGTCACGGGAGTGATGGGCAAATTCTTCGCCGTGTTGCCGATGGCCGTCATCGCCATGCTACTGATATCCCTTGTGGAAAGTTCGCTGATCCTGCCGTGTCACTTGGCGCACGGTTTCGCGGACGGTACGCGATCGGCAACGTGGGTCGAACGGGCTCGCGCGTGGAGGCGGCCGGAGGGAGGACGCCGGCGTTGGTTCGGATCGTTGATGGTCGGTCTGGCGATGTTCGCCGAAGCGCTGTTCCATCCGCTGCGCAGGCTGGCGCAGGCCATCCATTGGGTCAATGTGCATTTCAGCGATCTGCTTCAGGTTGTCATCGACCGAGTGTACGTTCCGACGCTCCGCCGCGCGATCCGCAACCCGGCCATTGTCATTAGTCTGGCGATCGCGCTGTTGCTGGTTTCGTTCAGCCTGGTACGCAACGGCACGGTTCCGTGGGTGATCTTTCCCAAGCTCGATGCCCGGCTGGTCGAAGCCAACGTAGCGTTCCCCAACGGCACACCCAGTCGGGTCACTGACGAGGCGACGCGGAAACTGGAGCAGGCAATACTCGATGTTCACAAGCGCTACGAGGATACCGGGGAGCCGATCGTCCGTCTGACGTACCGGCTCGTGGGGCAGGTCCGTTCACAATCGCCGGGCGGCCCCGAAGGACTGCAAAGCGGCAGCCACGTGGGTACGGTCAAGGTCGCGCTGGTGGACAACAAGCAGCGCACGGCGACGAGCCAGGAGATCGTGGACGCGTGGCGTGAAGCCACGCCGCCGCTGCCCGGTATCGAATCGCTTCGGTTCGGCACGGTATCGATGGGACCGGGTGGATCGCCAATTGAATTCAAGCTGCTGGCCGCCAGCCAGCATATGCCGCAGTTGGAACAGGCCGTCGAGCGGTGCAAACAGAAGCTGGCCGGCTACCCGGGCGTATTCGATATTGCGGATGACTCCACCCCCGGCAAGTGGGAGTTGCAGATCCGCGTCAAGGACGACGCGAAGTCGCTGGGAGTGCCCATGGAGGAGGTGGCCGGCACGGTACGCGCGGCGTATTACGGCGCAGAGGTGATGCGATTGCAGCGCGGCCGTCACGAAGTGAAATTGATGGTTCGCTATCCCGAAAAGGAACGCCGTTCGCTGGCGGATTTTTCCGAGTTGCGGGTGGACACCGGGGACGGCGTCAAGCGGCCCATTACCGAGTTGGCGGAAATCGACGTGGCGCGCGGATACGCGGAAATCAACCGATTGAATCAGAAGCGATCGATCACGGTCACGGCCGATGTCGATGAGTCGGAAGCCAACGCTGCGGATATTGTCGCCGATATGCAATCCACGTTCATCCCGGAGCTGCTGGAGCAGTATCCGCGGTTGACGGTGCGCTGGGAGGGACAGCAGGAGCAGACGATCGAATCGATGCGGAGCCTGTTTGTGGGCTTGTCGATTGCGCTGCTGGCCATGTTTGCTTTGCTGACGCTGGAATTCACATCGTATGCGCAGCCGGCGATTGTGATGACCGCGATTCCCTTCGGCATGATCGGCGCGCTGTGGGGCCATGCGTTGATGGGGTTGCCGTTGACGCTGTTCAGCGTGTTGGGTCTGGTGGCGTTGAGCGGCGTAGTCGTGAACGATTCGATTGTGTTCATCGATTTTATCAATGCACGGCTGCGGGAAGGCATACCTTTGTCGACGGCGTTGGTCGAGAGCGGCCGTCGTCGATTCCGCCCGGTGGTCCTCACGTCGATGACAACGGTGGCTGGTTTGATGCCGATTCTGATAGAGCAGTCCTTCCAGGCGCAGATTTTAATTCCCATGGCCAACAGTCTTTGCTTCGGTTTGATTTTTTCCACGGTGATCGTGCTGTTTCTGGTACCGACGCTGTACCAGGTGTATGCTCGCCTGGCGGGAACGCCGGTGCCGCGCGAGGTTGAAGATGCCGATGGCGACGTGGAGGCCGAGAGCGAACTGACACTGGTTCGGTCGGCGGTGTGACCTGCGCTGGGCGGGAGTACGCCAGCAGGCGTCACGGTTCCGGCGTGCAGGTGGAGCCGCCGGCGAGTGCCCGCGGCGGTACGGCCCGCGCCGCACGGGGCGGGGACGCGCGTCACCGGTTGGCGGAACAGGCTTGACACCTCGCGTGGCAGGCAGAACACTAGGGACGTTCGTCACCGGGCCCCCTTAGCTCAATCGGCAGAGCATCTGACTCTTAATCAGAGGGTTCTAGGTTCGAGTCCTAGAGGGGGCACTCATAAGTCGCTAGCCTGAAAGGGTTTGCGGCTTTCATTTTTTGGCGGCCGCTGGCCACCCCATCTATTTCGTGCTATGCCCGTGCTATGGCATTTCGCGTCCTTTCTCACACTTACAATTGACCCGCAGCTCTGATCCATCATCACCGGGGCCCGCTGATCCGGCCAACGCGGAAGCAACCGTCTTGGGCCGCGTTCGCGCCGAGGATCGAACTCGAATCGCTTCCTTCCTGGCCAAGGAATCTTCCCGGCAAATGATCGCTGGTACTCACGCGGGTGTTGCGACTTTCTCTCGACCGTGGATCAAAACATACACACAGGGCACCAGGACTAAGGTTAGCAGTGTCGATACGACGAGCCCGCCTACCAGGGCTCGGGCCAGTGGCATCATTGCTTCGTTGCCGGGGGCGAGTTGGAATGTCAGTGGTAACATCGACGCGACGAGTGTGAGTGAGGTCATCAAGATGGGCCGCAATCGAATCTTGGCAGATTCCAGGGCGGCCTCGCGGGGCGAGCGACCACCGGCTCGCAACTGGTTGGCGAATTCAACCAACAGAATGCTGCTGTTAACGACCACGCCGATCATCATCAGCGTGCCCATCAGCGATTGAATACTGAGCGTCGTGCCGGTTGCCCATAACACGAGGAGCACGCCCGAAATCCCCAGCGGGACGGCTAACATGATGATCAATGGGTCTGTGAACGATCGGAATTGGGCCATCAAGACCAGATAAACCAAGATCGTAGCCACCGCAAGCCCGAGGCCCAACAACGCCACACCGTCATTCATTGTTTGAACGGGGCCGCGGACCGTGGCCGAAACTCCGTTTCGGAATTCCATGCCCGCCAGAGTTGTTTCAACATCAGTGGCGACCGAGCCGACGTCTCGCCCTGCCACATTAACGTATATATTGTTCACGCGGGCGATGTTGTAATGTGCAACCTCACCTGGAATCGTCACTCGCTTAACATCCGCCACGTTGGACAGTGGAATCGTGATGGGCCCATCGTCGGTTGCAAGCGACAGGGGAATATTGCGGATTTCGTCGAGCGAATCGGCCTCGTTCGTTTCATACTGAACCCCCATGAAGAAGTCGATTCCCGTTTCTGGGTCGAGCCAAATTGTGGGTGCATAGCCGACGCTGGAACCAAGCGACGTAAGCACGCTTTTGGCAACATCTTCTTGGTTGATGCCGAGCAGCTTGGCACGGGTCCGGTCGACTTCGATGTCGAACTGCGGGGTGTCGAATGTCTCAGCGATTTGAACATCCGCGGTACCGTCGATTTCCTTCAGCCTCTCGACGACTTGTTCGGCTGTCTCGCGGCACTGCTCGATTGTGCCGGCTGAGATTTGCACGTCGATCGGCGTTGGCATTCCTTCGTTCAATGCCATGTTCACAATGCCGCCATTAACGAAGAGAAACTGATCGGTTGGGAACTCGTCGGCAACCTTCCGACGAAGGCGAGTGACGTATTCTTCTGTGCTGGTTGATCGTCCCGTTGTTTTCAAGTTCACCAGGATGTAGGCCGTATCGGGCCCGGAATTCGAACTTAGCACCGTGGAGAAACCAGCCCCCTTACCGACGGGCAGCCCGATGTTGGAAATGATCGTCTTGATCTCATCAGCAGGGATCACCTGCTTGATCGTTTCTTCGACGTCGATCACGAGTTGCTCCGTTTCTTCGAGCCGCGTGCCGGGCGCCGTCTTGATGCGAAGTTCGAATGCCCCTGCATCCACCTCGGGAAACAGCTCAGAACCGATTCGAGGCCAGGTTAGCAATGAGGCCGCCACCAAGGCGACGATTCCGATCGTCACACTCCAGGGGCGATTCAGGGCCCATCCGAGAAGACGTTCGTACGAGCTGCGACTTCCAGCGGATTTGTCATTTGGCTCTTTCGAGGTTGATCGCCCTAACCATGTGGCACAGAACGCGGGTACGGCGGTCATAGCCACTACATAGGAAGCCGCAATCGTAAACCCGGCGGCAGTGGCCAATGGTGTGAACAAGTACTTGATCATACCCGTCAAGAAAATCGCCGGAATAAAGACCGCCAGAGTTGTGATGGTGCCGGCAAGGATGGGACCTGCCACTTCCTGAGCGCCGTCACGTGCGGCATCCAGTGCCGAATTGGTCATTTGCCGGTGCCGAATCACGTTCTCGACGACCACGATCCCGCCGTCAACAACGGTTCCGACTGCTAGCGCGATACCGCCAAGGGTCATAACGTTGATTGAGTTCCCGGTGAAGGCAAAACCCAACCCACCGATCAGAATCGAGAGCATAAGTACGGCCAATATCGCCAATGTAGGCAACACACTCCGCAGGAAGACCGCGACCACTATCCCCACGAGAAAGGCCCCCAACAACACCTGCCACAGGAGATTCGACATCGAAGTGCGAATGTAATCCGATTGGTCGGCGACCAACGTTACTTCGGTCGTTTCCGGAATTTCTCCCAAGGCCTTCATGTTGGGGACTTCGGTCTCGATCCCTTCGTAAATCCGGTCAACCACAGCGATCGTATTTTCGCCAGGTTCCCGCAACAATGGGCAGTAGACACTTCGCTTGCCGTTCACGCGAACGATGTTGTATTGAAGCGCCGCGTCATCTTTGGCGTAACCAACGTCGCGAATAAACACCGGGGCACCGTTGCGTACGGCGATGGGGACCGCTTCGATTTCCTCGACCGTCGGAAGCGTATTTGTTGGATGGACCTGGTATTCGCTTTCGCCCATCTTCAATGTCCCTGCCGCGAGCACCAGGTTCGACTTGCCAAGGGCATCGACGACATTCTCGGCGCTAAGTCGCTTGGCGCGGAGTTTGGCCGGGTCGACGTAGACCATCATTTGCCGAAACTTTCCACCGAAGGGATGAGGAATCTGCACTCCCTTGAGGCCGCCCATCTTATTGCGGACGGCGTAATAGCCGATCTTGTAGAGTTCGGTCTCGCTTAAGCCCTCCCCGGAAATCGCTGCCAAGACTACTGGAAGGTTGGCCGGTTCGCTGCGAAGTGTGAACGGCCACTCCATACCCGGCGGCAGGTGGAACATGTCGCTAGCTTCCAAATTGACGATGTCGTTCATCGCCGCACTGGGATCGGTGCCCGGCTGGAAGAAAATCTTGATCACCGATGCCCCTGGTACGGTACGAGATTCCTGGTGCTCGATGCCGCCGGCAAGCGTCAGGGCGCGTTCAACCCGGGACGTGACGCTCTTTTCCATATCCATGGTCGGCAGCCCTGGATAGGAAAAAAAACTCACCACGACCGGCTTCTTGAAGTCCGGCAGAATATCGACAGGCAGTCCAGGCACCACCGCCAGACCGAGTAAGCAGAGACCCATCGCCGCGGCGAGTACGGCG
>Ga0315534_1001492_pt1 | contig 16094 bp, 3 predicted proteins | sample SalMarSW160240MG_FD_203094 | JGI IMG/M metagenome (GOLD analysis project Ga0315534, IMG submission 203094) | Salt marsh sediment microbial communities from the Plum Island Ecosystem LTER, Massachusetts, United States - Salt Marsh Sediment SW1602-40 ... | reverse complement strand
CGGCGTTGTTGTTGTTGATCGCACCGCCCTCATCGGCGTTGTTGCCGTCGAAATGAGAGTTGGAGAGTGTGAGCGTGCTCCCCGGCTCATTGGCGATCCCGCCCCCCACGTCGGATGATCCATCGACGATATCGAGGTGGTTGATTGCAACCGTCGGCCCGCCCGAGACGATGAAAGCCCGCACGCTGTCGTCCCCGCTCACTTTCACATGCGGCGTCAGCCCGGAGCCGTCAATCGTCAGGTCCTTGGCGATCTCGATCTCCGAGCCGAGCGTGATCGTGCTCCCGGCCAGCGCCGGATCGAAGGTGACCGTGTCGCCGCCCGCCGCGATCGTGACCGCCTCGCGCAGCGTGCACTCGCTGGCGCTGCAGATGCCGTCGCCCGGATCAGCCGTCGAGTTCACCTCCAGCAGCGACGGGTACTCGAAGGCGCCGATGTCGCAGTGCGCCCCGCTCGGGCGCCCCGCCCCGCGCTGATCGTCCGCTTCGCAGGTCGCATCGTCCCCGGCGTCGATCGCATCCGACACCGCCAGCAGCGCCATCGTCTCCGTCGGCCCGCCATTGTCTGCCAGCGGTCCCAGGTTCGGGCTGCCGGCCAGCCACGGGCTGCAGCTGCCGTCCTCGACCAGGTTGTTGATGTTGTCCCCCAGGGTTCCGTTGTTGACGCAGTCGCCACCGCTCGGGCTGCCGGCGATGATCGTGTTGGTAAGATGTAATGTGCCGTTCAGGCTGTTGAGGATGCCGCCACCCGAGGGGGCGTCGTTTGCGGACAGCGTGCAGTTGGCGAGCGTCACGGTGCCTTCGTAGTTCTGGATCGCGCCGCCCGAGGTGAGCGCGCTGTTCAGGGTCAGTGTGCTGTTGGTGAGTGTGGCGGTGCCGGAGTTGTTGTAGATCGCGCCGCCGACGACGTTAGCAGAGTTGCTGCGGAAGGTACTGCCGGAGACGGTGAGGCTGCCGAGGTTATTGTCGATGGCGCCGCCGCCGTAGTCGGAGGCGCTGTTGTTGGAGAAGGTGCAGTCGGCGATGGTCAGTGTCCCATTGCTCTGGATGGCGCCCCCGCTGAGGGAGTGGTTGGAATCGAAGGTGCAGTTGGAGAGCGTCAGTGCAGTGCCATCATGCTTGATGGCGCCGCCGTAATTGGTGTCACCGTCGATGAAATCGAGATGGTCGATGGAGACAATTCCCGAGAGAACGTGCAGGATCTGGACGCTGCCATCGCCGCTGAGCTGAATGTTGGTGGTCATGCCGGAGCCATCCAGGGTGACATCTTTATCGATCTCGAGGACAGAGCCGAGCAAAATCGAGGCGCCGTCGAGGGTGGGATCGAAGGTGATCGTCCCGCCGCTGTCGATCGTGTCGATCGCCTCACGCAGCGTGCACTCGCTGAGGTCGCAGGTGCCGTCACCGGGGTCGGCGTCGGAGTTCACCGTGAGGGCGAGGATTGTCTCTATGCCTTCACCCTGGATCGAGAAGTTGTAAGGGTTCTCGTCGCCGTCGTCGTTGGCGATGCTGACCTCAGCGGTGCGCACGCCCGCTACGCTCGGGTCGAAGGTGATCTCGAACGTCGTCGTCCCGCCGCCGCTCGCCACGGGCGATGTGGGTGCGCTGGTCACGCTGAAGTCGCCGGCATGCGTCCCGCTGAGCTCGACCTTGGGGATGCCGGTCAGGTTCAGATCCGCCGTGCCCGTGTTCTCGATCGTGAAGGTATGTACCACCTTCCCACCGCTGACCTCTGCCTGGCCGAAATCGGTGCGGTCCGCCACATCGGGCGTGCTGTCCCCATCACCGATCGATATGCTGTTCCCCTGGATGTCCATCTCGGGCATGACATCCGCCTCGTAGGCACCGATATCGCAGTGCGGCCCCTGCGGCCGGCTGACGCCGCGTTGGTCAACGGCTTCGCACGTAGCATCATCCCCTGCATTGATAGCCAACGAGCCAGCCAGCAAGGCCATCGTCTGTGTAGAGCCGCCGTTGTCCGCCAGCGGACCGAGCAGCGGATCGCCGCTGAGTTCAGGGCTGCAACTGCCGTCCTCGATCAGGTTGTGGGTATTCACGGAAATCGTGCCAAGATCATAGCAATCCCCGCCGCTGGGACTGCCTGCCACAATCGTGTTTGTCAGGTTCAGGGTGCTGCCACTGGCATTCACGATCCCGCCTCCGCCGGAAGATGCAGTATTCGCAGACAGGGTGCTGTTGGAGATCGTCATGATGCCAAGGTTGTTGTTCAGTGCGCCGCCGTAGGACAAGGCTTCGTTCAGAGAGAATGTGCTGTTCATTACCGTGGTCAACCCAGCGTTGTTGAAGATTCCCCCACCGTGCTGATCAGAGCGGTTGTCGAGGAACGTACTTCCGCTGACATCCACCGTCCCTTGGTAGGTATAGATTGCACCTCCGTAGTCGGAGGCGGTGTTTTCGTTGAGCGTACAATCCACCACAGTTAGAGAGCTGTCATCGTTGTAGATGGCGCCCCCTGAATCTGCATCATTGAGCTCCAGCTGGCTGCCCGAGATCGACAGCGTGCCGCCGCCGGTGTTCATGATGGCACCACCACGGGGTCCGCCGGAGTTGTAAAGGAAGTGGCTCTCGGTCACGTTTACACTCCCCCCTTGATTGTAGATCGCGCCTCCGCCGAATAGATAGTTGGCGTAATTTGAGTCGAAGGTACATTCTGCGATGTCCAGATTGCTTTCGTAGTTGTATATAGCGCCCCCATACCAGGCCTGGTTGCCCTCGATGCTGCAGTTTGAAAGCGAAAGCGTGCTTCCGTCGTAGAGGGCTATCCCCCCGCCATACATGCTTAAATACCCTCCACCCACGATATCGATCCCATCGATGATGATTGTTGCGCCATCCTGGATCAAGAAGGCGCCAAGATCACTCCCCACCCTCACATGAGGCGACAAAGCGAAGCCATCGATGGATAAATCTTTATCGAGTATGATGAATTCATCCAGCAGGATCCCCCCATCTGCCAGTGCCGGATCGAACGTGATCACACCGCCAGAATCAATCGCCTCGACAGCCTCTCGCAGCGTGCATTCGGCTAGATCGCAGATGCCATCTCCAGGATCGTTGGTCGAATTCACGGTCAGGTCATAAACCGGTTCCAAACCTTCACCCTGAATAGAGAAGTTATAGGGATTTTCGTTCGCGTCGTCGTTGACGATGCTGATTTCGGCCTCCCGCAGGCCTGCTGCGCTCGGGTCGAACGTGACCTCGAAGGTGGTCGTCCCACCTGCGCTTGAAACCGGTGATGTGGGCAGGCTCGTCACGCTGAAGTCTCCAGCCGAACCCCCACTGATCTCGACAACCGGGATACCGGAAAGGTGAAGATCCAGCGCGCCCGAATTCTCGATGGTGAAGACATGTGCCACGGTCTCACTGAGGATTCCTGCGGCACCAAAATCTGTGTCATCCGAAATTGCTGGTGTGCTGTCCCCATCCTGGATGGAAATCCCCTGGCCGAGCACATCCATCTCGGGTGCCAGACCCGTGCCCTGGATGGCGAAGTTGTAAGGGTTCTCGTCGCCGTCGTCGTTGGCGATGCTGATCTCCGCCAGACGCAAACCACCTTCGCTTGGATCAAACGTGATCTGGAAAGTGGTCGTGCCACCACCGCTGGCCACCGGCGTGGTGGGTTGGCTGGTCACGCTGAAATCAGCGGCGCCCGCCCCTGTGACCTCGACCTTTGGTATACCGATCAGGTTGAGGTCCAACATGCCCGTATTTGAAATCGTGAATGTGTGTGCAACCAGCCCGGTGTCGAGATCTACGCTGCCGAAATCAGTGCCGTCTTCCACCCTGGGTGTCAAATCCCCATCGTTGATCCAGTACCCGTTTCCCCGAATGCCCATCTCGGGTGCGATGGGCGTGCGCAGATGAGTCTCGAATCGACCTGCTAAGGGGATTGAGAACCAGCGGCTGGCCGGCAGTCCCATTGCGTTCCCGGGTGGATAGATCAGCCGCACCCGCCAGTGGTAACTCGCTGCTGCTGAAAGTCCGATGGCGGTCTCGCTGATCTCAACGCCAGCTGTCCCGGAATCCATCCAACTGCCGCTGCCTGTGACAGCCGAGGGGCTGGTGAAAGACGACCCCAAAGGTGCAGCCTGCCACTGCAGCTTCACCTCCTGTCGTCCCAACGGCATACGACCTACCGCCCGCAATTGGAAAGCGTTGCCCGAATCGGACATGCCGAGGTGTGCAATCGGAGCACTGCCGTCCGAACGGAACTGGCGGGGATTGAGATGCAGCCCATCGCCACCGTTACCATAGTAAAGGAAGGTCTCCCCCTCATTGGCTTCGCCGTCATCATAGTTGTAAGCGCCGACGATCACATCACCGTAGCCGTCGCCGTTTACATCCCCCGCCGCTTGAGCCGACCAGCCATAGGCCGAGTTGGCTTGGTCGGATTCAGCCGTCCAATCGGGCTCTGCTGGCAGCCCTGATCCCGAACCGAAATACACGAAGGCTCGGCCTTCGTTGCTTTCACCATTATCGTAGGCAGAAGCCCCCATGATTACATCGCTGTAACCATCGCCGTTGACATCACCTGCGGTCCCGACCGAGACGCCGAGTGAGGCACTCTCCTGTTTGCCCTCCGCGGTCCAATCCGCCGAACCGGAGAGCCCAGAAGAGGACCCGTAGTAGAGATAGGCACGCCCTTCATCGGTGAGGGTGTAGTCGAAAAGATGTGCGCCGACGATCACGTCGCTGTACCCATCGCCGTTAACATCTCCCGCAGTGCCCACGGAAAAGCCCAGGTTCGCCTCCGGCTGACCGCTCTCGACCGCCCAATCATGGCTCGAGGAGAGCCCGCTTGCGGAGCCGTGGTAAACATAGGCGCGCCCCTCTTCAGATTGGCCGCTTGTGTAATGGATCGCGCCGACGATCACATCGCTGTAGCCATCCCGGTTGACATCGCCAGCCGTTCCTACAGACCAGGCGAAGAGTGCATTGGCCGAGTTGCTTTCCACGGCCCAGTCTGCAATCGAGGACAACCCGGATGCGGAGCCGTGGAACACATAGACGCGGCCTTCATCCGTCTGGCCGTTCTCGTAGCCGTATGCGCCGATGATTACATCGCTGAACCCATCGCCATTTACGTCCCCAGCCGTGCCGACTGCGTTGCCCAAGGAAGCCAGCGCCTGGCCGCTTTCGAAAGTCCAATCCGGGGTTGTAGAGAGTCCTGATGCCGAGCCGAGGAAGACGTACGCGCGGCCCTCGTTGGTTTCGGTATCGTCAAAGGATGGCGCGCCGACGATCACGTCGCTGTAGCCATCCCCGTTCACGTCCCCCGCCGTCCCGACCGAGAAACCGAACGTGGCGTAAGCCTGGTCGCTCTCAAACGTCCATGCCGGGCTCGAAGCCAACCCGGATGCTGAGCCATGGTACACGTACGCGCGGCCCTCATTGGTCTCCCCATTGTCGAAGTAGGGCACACCGACGATGACGTCGCTGAAGCCGTCGCCGTTGACATCGCCGGCGGTGGCGACCGACCTGCCCAGGTTGGCATTGGCCTGATCGCCTTGAGAGTCCCACGCCGGGGTTGCGGATATTCCACCAGCTGAGCCGTGAAAGACGAACGCCCGGCCTCCTTCAATCTCACTGTCATTGTAGCTGTACGCTCCGGCGATGACGTCGCTATAGCCATCTCCGTTTACATCTCCTGCCGTACCTACAGATTGGCCCATGCGGGCATACGCATCGCCGGACGAGGCCCATTTCCTGCTCGTCTCAAGCCCGGCTTGGGAGCCCAAGTAAATGAAAATACTCCCTGACCAGAAATGGCTGCTGTAATATTTCGGGGCTCCGACGACTACATCACTGTACCCGTCCCCATTGATGTCCCCTGCCGTATTTACTGATGTGCCAAACTCCGCGCCTGCCTGTTCGCCCTCAGCAATCCAGGCTGCAGAGACGGCCAACCCCGAGGCGGAACCCAGGTATAGGTAAGCCATGCCCTCAAACGATTCAACATCAGCTTCCCAGGGGGATCCAACCAGGACATCACTGTAGCCATCCCCATTGACGTCGCCCGCAGTTGCGACAGCGGCGCCGAATCCTATCTCATTCCCTTCGGCGGTCCAATCGGGAGTATTCGAAAGACCAGCAGGTGAACCGTGATACACTGCCGCCCGTCCATCAGCCCCCTGACTGTAGAGTGGCTCTCCAATCACAAGGTCGCTAAAGCCGTCGCCATTAACGTCTCCTGCGGTTCCTGCCGAGATGGGGTCATTGTAACCGCCGTAGCCGTAACCGTTCCAGGCAGCACTTGTGGAGAGGCCTGTGGAAGAGCCGTGGAAAACTTTAATATGCGATGAGCCGGCCATGAGGATATCACTGTAGCCATCGCCATTCACATCGCCGACCGTCCCGGTTGACATTCCGAAGTAGCGGTTAACCTCATCACCCTCAGCGCTCCAATCCGGTGATAGGTGGGGACCGGAAGCGGACCCGTGATAGACGTATGATTTTCCTTCATCGTTCTCGCCGTTCGAATAATGGGGGGCTCCTACAATGACGTCGCTATAGCCATCACCGTTTACATCGCCAGCTGTCCCAACCGAGTAGCCGAACCATGCGCCAGCCTGTCCGCCTGTCAGTGTCCAGCTCACGATGGCTGGGAGACCTCCTGCCGAGCCGTAGTAGATGACGATCAGACCTGCATCGACTCCGCCGTTGTCGTAGCGGGGTGCCCCGATGATCACGTCGCTGAAGCCATCCCCGTTGACATCTCCCGCTGTCCCGACAGACCATCCAAAGTCGGCCTCAGACTGCCCAACGGAGGCGGTCCAGTCGGCTTCTCCCAGAGTGCCGAATCCATAGCCGTTGTAAATAAATACCCGACCTTCATCGGTCTCGTCATTGTCAAAATAAATGGCACCGACGATGACATCGTCGTAGCCGTCCCCATTCACATCACCTGCGGTCCCCACCGAATAGCCGAAGAAGGCATCCGCTTGATCGGCCTCGACAGTCCAGTCGGCTGAGACGGATAACCCAATCGCCGAGCCGAAGTAGGCGAACGCCCGGCCTTCATCCGTCTCTCCAGCATCGTAAAGGCGCGCCCCGACGATCACATCACTGTAACCGTCTGCATTCACGTCGCCAGCCGTCCCGACCGAACCTCCATAGTAGGCGTAAGTCTGGTCGGCTTCATCGGTCCAATTTGCGACTGTTGAGAGTCCAGAGCCTGAGCCATAGTAAACGTATGCCCGGCCTTCATCGGTGCTTCCATTTGTATAGTGAGAAGCCCCGATGATGATGTCGCTGTATCCATCCCCGTTAACATCGCCGGCCGTACCGACCGCCCCTCCAAAATCCGAGTCAGATTGGTTACTCTCTGCGGTCCAGTCTGCGCTCATTGATGGCCCGGAGTTGGAACCATGGAAAACAAACGCGCGACCTTCATTGACTTGATCGTTGGTAAACAAGGCCGCGCCGACGATGACATCGCTGTAACCATCACCGTTGACATCGCCGGCCGTACCGACCGAGTCCCCGAAGTAGGCGCCGGCCTGGTCGCTCTCCACGATCCAGGCACCAGAACTTGAAACACCATAAAGACCGCCGAACAGGACGTAGGCACGGCCTTCGTCCGTTTCACCGTTATCGTAGGAAGGCGCGCCGATGATGACGTCGTCATAACTGCCGCCATTCACATTCCCGGCTGCACCAACGGCGTATCCGAAGTGGGCGTCGTTTTGATTCCCATCAAAGTAGCTACAGGCATCAAGCCCGATGCTGGAACCCATACAGACGTAGACGCGACCCTCATCAACCTGGTCATCGTCATAGTCAGGGGCGCCGATGATCACGTCGTCATAGCCGTCATTGTCGACATCCCCTGCAGCCCCTACCGAGTACCCGAGATGCGCCTCCATCTGGTCGCCCTCCCTCGACCAATCGAAACCGGATGTTAAACCGGTTTTCGATCCACGATAGACGAAAGCCATCCCCTCATCGGTTTCTCCATTATCGAAATATGGCGCGCCGACGATTACATCGTCGTAGCCGTCGCCGTCCACATCTCCAGCCGTGCTCACCGAGAAACCGAAGCGAGAAAGGGTTTGGTCGCTCTCCCGCGCGTGATCTACGCCTGTAGCCAGTGGGTCGATGGTGACTGGATATATCGCTCCAGCCGCGTTGAATGCAAGGCGGAGCAACCCCTGATCGAGGAGTTCGATTTGCGATTGAAGCGTGCGGCCAGCAGCATCGTACACGACCAGACCTGAATACCGCAGAACAGGTGAGCCACCTACAGTGTGAAACTCGAGTTCATCCCCATCCAGCAGATGAGCACTCAAATTGCCCTGTATGATGAGATCAAGAACCAGGCGCGAATCGGATACCGATGCGTCATCCAGCGGTTCCAGAAGCGTGAACCCCTGTTCCAAACCGTGTTCGTCATTGACATACCACTCCGTCAGTTCCCCGCGACGGTACTCAATGCGTTCTCCGTCCACCAGCAACTCGGCTTCTTGAACTTCCACTTCCTGTCCTACGTATCCGTATCGGGTCAGTTTCAACCCCCAGTCCCAGGGAGGTCCCTCCTCGTCGAAGACTCGCGGGATCATCCGGATGCCTTCCGGGGTGAAAAAGGTGCGCAGGTTATGGACCCGGTTGGGCGCCTGGAAAGCTTGCGGCACGTCCGCCAGATATGTGCGTTCCTGCCAACTGATTTCATATTCCGATTGGCGGATTTCCTCCTGCACATCCGCCCACCAACCGGCTTCAGCGTCTGGTACACCCACACGATCCCCGGTCTGCACTCCTGCCATAGGTTCTTGCAGTCCATCAACCCTCAATAGTTGATCTGGCAACATGCTTGGTCCACCCACGGAATTCGACTCAGCCATGAGAGGTGCCGATAAGGCTGCCGCAGGCGGCAGGGCGATAAAAGGCCCAGCTACCAGAATGACAACCAGCAGGATCCGGGTGACTGGGCAGGTAAATTTATCCAAGCTCATCATGGCTATCCTCCAGCTTTGGGAGTTTAGGAAGGATTGCGTTCTTCATCGGATGGCAACTCACTTCGGCAAGTCCAGCCTGAATGGGAATGGACCAGAACTTGGGGCTTTGGTTTAATGCAATCGCGCCAGCATTTTTCGCTGGCGCAGTGTATCGTCAGATCCATGGGGATTTATGCGTGTGTACTTGCTGCAATCATGACGCGCAGCAGTGAAGCCGTGGTGCGTGATGTGGTCCCCGCTTCACCGAACGCCGCAGGTTCCTCCCCCCCCACAGCGCAGTTCGGAACGCCCTTCTGTTCTCACCGGATCTCACCGGTTCAAATCATCTTACAGAATAGTTGAGAGCCGGGCAAGTGCCGATTGCCGCAACTCCCTGCAGTAGCGAAGCGCCCATCCTGGCTTTGTTACTTGCGCATGATCAGCGGCAGGAAGAGCGAGATCATCGCCTCATAGGCGCCGATATCGCAGGTTGCCGTGCCGTTGCGATCGCCGTCGATCGGGCGGTTCACGCCGCGCTGGTCGGTCGCGGGACAGCCGCTGTTCGTCCCGGCGTCGAGCGCCGACGAGCCCGGCAGCAGGGCATGCGTCTGCGAGAAGCCGCCGTTATCGGCCAGCGGCCCGAGCAGCGGGTCGGTGTTCGGCTGATCACCTATGGCACTGAAACCACAGCTGGAGTCGCTGGCGATGTTGTAGCCGTTGGAGGTGATGCTGAAGCCTGACGTGATGTAGCATTCCCCGTTGTCATTTCCGGCGATGATGGTGTTCTTGATGGTGACGTAGTTCAAGACTTCCAGACCGCCGGCACCCGACCCGGACGGGACGAGGTTGCCGTAGATCGTGCTGTTCAGAATGGTCGTCGGGAGGGCTTCGTCGAAGACGCTGAGCAGCCCCGCGCCGGAAAGCGCGCTGTTGCCGCTGACCGTGACATTCTCGAGCGTCAGTGTGCCGCTCGTGAAGATCCCGCCGCCGGAGCCGGCCGAGTCATTCCCGCTGAACTCGCTCCGCTGGACCACGACCAGGCCGTTGTAGCCGTTGTACAGACCACCCCCGCCGCCGCTCGAGCTGCTGACCGAATTCCCCCGAAAGAGGCTGTTCGTAACCATCAGGCTCCCGATATCGAAATAGACACCGCCGCCCAGCCGGATCGCATCGTTGTTCAAGATTTGGCAGTCGGTGAGTGTCACATCGGCCGCGTTCGTGCTGTAGATCCCTCCACCATTCGAGAGCGAGCTGTCAGTACCGGTCACGTAGTTGTTTTCGACGATGACGCCGTCCAGGATGAGCACGCCCCCATCGTTCGCAATCCCGCCGCCCTTCCCCGGGTCCTCCGTCGTGTGGTTGCCGGCGACTACGGCATCGTAGACCTCAGACCGCGCGGACATGGACATCCACAGCCCGCCGCCGCTGGCACCGGCGGTGTTCGAATCGAGCTGTCCACCATGCACCACCAGCGAGCCGTAATTCCGGATACCCCCGCCGAGCGAGCCGCTCGCCGTGCTTTGATTGCTGCTGACGCTGGTGCCCGTGAGCGTGATATCGCCCGGGGTATTGATGTAGATCCCGCCCCCGCTGGATATGGCGTGATTCTGGTCGATCGCCGAATCGCTGACCGTCAGCGTTCCGCCATCGACGTAGATGCCACCCCCGTCGAATGCCAGGTTGATCGTGATCGTGCTTGCGCTGGTAATCTCAACGACCCCGCTGAACTGCGAGACGGCCCCGCCCTGGGAAGAGCCGGATGCGACGTTTTCATAGAGCGCGCTTGATGAAATCGTCACGGCCCCCGAGTAGACCACCAGCCCGCTACCCCCTGAGGCGGCGGTATTATTGCGAACCGTGCTGTCGACGAGCGTCAGGGAGCTGATCTGCGTGGAAATCCCGCCGCCGAAACCGGTGGCGTCGTTCCCATCAACGATCACGCGCGTCAGCGTCAGATCGGCCGAATTGCTGATCCCGGCGCCGGAGGTCGCCTGACCTCCCGTGAGGGTCAAATCATTTAACGCGATGGTGTATCCCCAGGTGCTTGTAAGCACGTTCTCCCCGGTAGCTGAGTCGTCGATGATGGTTGGAGTAGCCGGGTCGCCGTTGATCGTCAGGTCTCCGTTGAGATCCAGATCGCCAGCAGTATCACCCGTGCCAAGTTGAGTGAGCGGGTAGGTGCCGGCCGGAAGCGTGATCGTATCCGGCCCGGGGTTGGCGTTGGCGGCGAGGACGGCTCCGCGCAGCGAGCAGTCGTTCGGGCTCGCTGTACATGCCTGCGCGGTTGGCTCATCGTCGTAGCGGTCGACGGCGAGCAGCAGGGGCGCTGCCTGCGCATCCCGTGCGGGATCCATGGCGAGCAGGAGCGCCGCGCAGCAGGCGATGACCGCCACGGTTCTCAGGAGGGAGGTCCTCCTTCCATTCATGACACGGTGAACGTAGCGATCCGATAGACGGTCCATGCTTCATCCTCCGAAAGACAGCCCCGGCAGGGTCGCGCAGCGATCCATTCACATTCCCGGAACAACAGCAGCCATCACGCAGGTTTCCTGCGCTGGAGGTGAGATCTCCGACATCCATGCCGCAGGTAGATTTCAAGGATCGATCGTTGATCGGATGGTGGGGCCAGCAGGGGTTGCCAGCCGTCGTTATAAGCTCCTTGTGAACGCCTGAGGGGCATCAGGTCAAGCCCGGAGGGGCAGGAATTTCATTCCAGCAGGCTGATTCTACACAATTCGGGTAAAGGTGGCAATGATTCTTCGCGCGCTTCTTCTCCAGGCGCGGACGGGCTTCAACGGGAGGAGAGCCTTCGAGCGGGCATCTGCAGGCGTTTGTACTGGTGCCGGAAGACGACTAGCGCATGATCAGCGGCAAGTAGAGCGAGATCATCGCCTCGTAGGCGCCGATATCGCAGGTTGCCGTGCCGTTGCGATCGCCGTCGATCGGGCGGTTCACGCCGCGCTGGTCGGTCGCGGGACAGCCGCTGTTCGTCCCGGCGTCGAGCGCCGGGCTGCCGGACAGCAGGGCATGCGTCTGCGAGAAGCCGCCGTTGTCGGCCAGCGGGCCGAGCAGCGGGTCGGTGTTCGGCTGGTCGCCGCCGGCGCTGAAGCCACAGCTGGAGTCGCTGGCGATGTTGTAGCCATTCGAGGTGATGGCCGTGCCGGAGTCATTCCAACACTGGTTGTTATCGTTCCCGGCGATGATGCTGTTGGTGACCGTCACGTCGTTGTAGGCGACCAGGCCGCCGGGCTCGGTCCCGGACGAGATCATGTTGCCGGTGATGGTGCTGTTGAGGATAGTCGTCGTGACCCCCAGCCCGCCGGTGCTGAGCATGCCGGCCCCTGTCAATGCCGTATTCCCGCTCAGGGTGACGTTCTCGAGCGAGATTACGCCCTGGGAGTGGATCCCACCGCCGTTGTCGCCGGCTGTATTCCCGCTGAACTCCACCTGCACCAGCGAGGTATTGGTGGAGGAGCTGTTGAACAAGCCGCCCCCCGCGCCATTTGACTCACTGGCAGAGTTCTCGCGGAAGACGGTGTTGGTCACGCTCAGATTGCCGTCGTGGAAGAACAGGCCGCCACCGGAGGTGAGCGTCGAATTGCTTGAGATGGAGGAATCGATAATGGTCAGATCGCCGCTCCAACTGTAGACACCGCCGCCGTAGTTGGAGGTCCCGCCTGAACCGGAGAGGTAGTTGCTGGCAATCGTGCAACCATCCAGCAGCACCGTGCCGCCCAGGTTGTAGACACCACCGCCGCCGTAGCTCGGGTCGGCGGTGGTGTGGTTGTCGTTAATCATCACATCGTACAGATCGGCGCTACCACCCGTCTGGACGGCGAGCGCGCCCGCATCATAATCCGCCGTGTTCAGCGCAAGCTGGCCGCCATTCATCTCGAACGCCCCGAAGACGACGACCCCACCGCCCTCTGAGCCGCTGCCGGTGGTCGCGTTGCGGCTGACGACGGTGTTGTTCAGCGTGACGTCCGCTCCGGTGCTGACGATGATCCCCCCCCCGGAGGACTGGGCCTCGTTCATGTAAATCTGGGAATCGCTGACCGTCATAACGCCCCCGAAGGCATCGATCCCGGCCCCACCGCTGGCCTGGTTCTCGTGGATCTGCGTGTTTCCCCCAATCGTGGCTGTGCCGTTGTTGAACAGAATCCCGCCGCCCGGGCCGCTGGCGGCAACATTCCCAAAGATGCTGCTGGAACTGATGCTCAGCGTCCCCGCGTGGACGTAGATCCCGGCGCCGTTCGAGCTGGTGTTGTTGCTGATGATGCTGTCGGTGACGGACAGGGAAGTCGTGGAATAGATCCCGCCGCCGCTTCCCGTGCCCGTGTTGCCGTCGACGGTCACGCTGTTCAGCGTCAGCCCCCCGAAGGCGATGATGCCGCCCACCGTGGTGCCGCCGCCGCCCGTGACGGTCAGGTCGTTGAACTCGGCCGAGTAGCTGCCATCGATCGTGAAGACATTTTCAAGTGTCACGGAGCCGTTGCCATCGATGATTGTCGTCAGTTGCCCGGCGCCATTGATAGTCAAAACGCCGCGAATATCGAGATCCCCATCGACAGAGTACCCTTCGTTCGTGCCTACTTCATCGAGCGTGTAGGTTCCGGCCGGCAAGGTGATCGAATCCGGTCCCAAGTTATTATTAGCGGCGATGATCGCACCACGCAGCGAGCAGTCACTCGGATTGACCCCGGTGCAAGCCGAAGCGGTCGGGTCATCATCGTAGCGGTCGACGATCAGAAGGAGGGGTGCCGCCTGCGTGCCGCGCGGTAGAAGTGCGGCCAGAGCGATCAGCATGGCGAACAGAAATACAGCCCGCCATCTCACCCAGCGCGACACCATGCTGTCCATCATCCGGTATTGTTTTCGTCCCTGCCAACGAGCACTCATTGCCCCTCCCTCGATGGAGCATCCCCGCTGCATCAATTGTTGCACGAGGAGCGATATCACTCTCTTCCATGGGTATCGTAAAGCGAGTTTCTATATCTAGTTTACACAGATTTAATGATGACGCAATTCATGAGGATTTGGGGGAAACTCTCCCGGCCGGTCTCCAGTCTTATAGAGCTATTCAGCGGGCGATCAGCGGTAGAAACGACCTGACCCAAGCTTCTACGGCACCGATATCCGGCAGCACAGACCCATTCGAATCACCATCAATCGGGCGCGGCTACCCCCCTGTCTTCCGGGAAGATATCGGTAGGCCGGCCGGCGTCGATGGCCGGGCTCGTCACTGCAGGCAGTTGCGTCTGGCTATACCCACCGATATCCGTAAGTGGGGCCAACTGCGGATCTTGATTGGGAAGATCCCCGGTCCCGGTGAAATGACAGCTGTTGTCATTCGATAGATTGTAACCAGCCGACGCTCCCGAGCCCACTCCGGGGCAGGTGTGGTCATCGACGTAGATCGTCCCTGCCGCGCTGGCAGGCATCTGTACGGCGAGCAGAGTTGCCAAACCGTTTGTCTCAGGGCAAATGAGCGGAATCCGCGGCTCGTGGGACTGCCTCCTGATCTCAATCCCGGCAACGGACTGGTTTGGTGGATCCGTTCGGGGGCTAGCTGGACAAGGTCAATTGCTCTATTTCGAACAATCGCGCAACCCGGAGTAATGCTCCATCCGTGCGCCTGTCTGGGCAGGTCGAACCCGCGATGAAGCAGCGGGCGTGCAGCGCAAGGCGAATAACCTTCTGCCGCGTTCGACCCGAAGTATGTATTAAGAAGGACGATTGTCGATCGGGTTTTTTTACCGCTGTGCGCGCTTGAAAGCCGGGACTGGCATGTGTTTATCGACTAAAAAAGGGCAGGAAAAGATAGAGAATTTCACGTTCAACAGCCCCGATGTCGCAGCGGGCGTTCCCATCCAGGTCGCCGTCGACCGGCCGCGGCATGCCGCGCTGGTCGAACAGCAGCGGCGCGCTGCCGCTGTCAGTACAGCCGGCGGGATCTCCTGCATCAATCGCCGGGCTAGCGCTCATGGGTTTGTGCGTCTCGGTCGGGCCGCCGTTATCCGACAGCGGTCCCAGCAGCGGATCGCCCGCGAGCGCCGGGCTACAGGTACCATCTTTGATCAGGTTGTTGGTATTGGTGCTGATGCTTCCAGTGTTGGATCAATCCCCCCCACCGGTGGACAGCGCAGATCAACCAACAATCCCGGCTCCGGGTGGAACGGCTCATCCCGGGCGCACGCGATCCGTACCTCAAGCGCTCGATGGGGGAAGACCGGAGTGGTGGCTCGGGAGGAGGCACTCGGAAACCGGCGAGCGAATCGTGCCGGATAGTACATATTTGTGATTGTGAGCACGATACGAAGCCTGTACGATCGTCACGTAGATAACTAACGCTGCTAGATGCCAACCAGACACTGATCACCACATCGTGGCAACCCGGCTGCGACTATTGCGGCCGGACGGCAGCCACACTGAGGCCTTCTGGATGCAGCAATCTCACAACCAAGACAATTTGAGCTCACAAGCACCGCCTTCGACGTATTCCTCCGGCGGTGCAAATTTTGCCCCCACAAAAATAACATTATGTAGAAACGGTTCGCCCTCCACACATCTGCAGCAGGGACAGCCCAAAGGTTTGGTTCATTTCATACGACTCCCAAAACATGCTCGACTTTCTTCAGTTCTTCATCCTAGCGGAAAACTTCGCAGGTATCTTTCACTCAAACGTGAAATCGATAACGCCTGGATGCAGTGCATGCCAGGCGTTACTTATTCCAAAGCAGTGCTTCCTTGAGCCAGTCCGAGACCTAGAGACAATGACCCACCTCAATCCATCCACAGGAGAAGCTTGAATGAACCTCACCGTCAGGAATCCGTTTCGTATCATCGGGGTCGTTGCCATCGCAGTCGTCCTTGCCATGGCATTGCTCATAGCCCAGTCCGTTCGCGCTTCAAGCTTCACGGCTGGAACGACCACTGAACTAGCGAACGCAATCACGAATGCGAATGACGAGGGAAACTACCCGGGCGCCGATACCATCACGCTCACGGCCGATATCACGCTGACCGCCGCCCTGCCCTTTGTGACCAGTGAAATCATCGTCGAAGGCGAGGGCTATGCCCTGGACGGGGGGAACTCCTACACCCACTTCTATGTACTCGAGAGTGGGGATTTCACCGTGAA
>Ga0315534_1001488_pt1 | contig 16114 bp, 16 predicted proteins | sample SalMarSW160240MG_FD_203094 | JGI IMG/M metagenome (GOLD analysis project Ga0315534, IMG submission 203094) | Salt marsh sediment microbial communities from the Plum Island Ecosystem LTER, Massachusetts, United States - Salt Marsh Sediment SW1602-40 ... | reverse complement strand
AATTTTCATTACTGATTAGATATGATAAAAAATTATAATTGTTTTAATAATCTCGACCTTGCTAGTTCATTACATGAAAAAAAAGGTAATAGAATAGACTTAAATCCGATAACAGAATCTATTGTAGGTTATAACACCAATGACTTGATTAAAGGAGGATTCAATTTAGTTACTTTAAAACTAGATTATAATAATGAGGTTTATTTTATAAAAAGAAGTAATCTTATTCTACATTATACGGGTCTTCATTACCTTATCCGGCTTTTTCCACGAATCCTCAAAGCCTTGAAATTACTCTACGTTTCAATGTCTAATAACCTATATACAAATTTTTCCTTTTCATTTATTGATTTAATAAGAGATTGAGATAATTCCAGATTTATTGGTATGGAATGAATCTAAATATTGTAACAATATTGTGACATACAGATTTTTCTAAAATTTTACTACTAAATTTTTTCATTAAAATATCAAATTATTTTTTATTATGATATGTCATATACAAACTGTTTAGATCTACTGATTAAATTTATTTAGCATAGATTTGCAATCAATCAAGGTTATAAAAGAGGTAATTGAAAATTGCAAAGTATTCAACTTGATTTTTTATTTTGATGAAATAAATTGTATAATTTTTGCTAGATTTTGTTCGAGACTTTTTGATGTATCTATTGTTAAGTGATTCTCTACAACAGTTTCATAAATTTTTTTCATTTTAAAATAAATTGATACATTTGCATCAGAAAAATCATTTTTTCTATCCTTCAGTCTAGACAGTATGATATCCTCTGGGCAGGTACATTCTATAATAAATAGATCCTTTTTTTTTAAATTAAGTTTTTTTATCACTTCATCCCTAGACCGTTGTTGATTAAAAGTTCCGTCCAAAATACAATTAATTCCAGCAGAATTTAAGTACTTTGCTAGTAGAAACATGATGTCATAAATTAGTGACCTTTCCCATAAACTATATGTAGGGTTATGAAGTAATTCTTTTCTTATTTTATCGGTCGATAAAATAACTGCATTGATCTTTTTTGATAATGTATTAGTTAGGAAAGTTTTCCCTGTACCCGGTAAACCGCATGTTATTATTATCAAAATTATAAAAAAATATAATTTAACGACTCCTGGCTGCGATAGTATGAGTCTTTTCTACATACCAGCGTATTTCATCTTTAAAGGTTGTCCACCATTCGAAGAAATGATCACTAGTCTTTGAGTGAAACATTAGAAAACCATTGTATTCTGTTCCCCAAGCATGATTATACTCCCCCACAAGTTCTATTTCAGAAGGCAAAGAGCCCTTAATCTCATCCCATTTGTGTTTGGAGATATTTTTTTCCTCCGAATCTAAAGGTCTTAATCTGTAAAATACTAGAAAGGTAGTTCCGTTTCCCATTTCAATATTATCAATATTGGAGATAAATAAATAGATTAGTATTATTATAGCTATTGTAGTAATCTGTATAGTGTATTAGTAAAAATTTTATAGTTATTTTAAAGAAATTTTAAGCAAACTAGTATACAAAAACATTTTCTCTCGAAATTGATATCATCTCAATTTCTTTACTCATAAAATTTAATCATTATAAGATATGAAGTGCATAATTGAAAAGAAATTTCCAAAATTTATCAAATATGTAATCTCTTTTTTGTTCTTGAAGAAATGATATTGGTAGATTTTTATATTTTTCTCTTGGCCTATATAAAAAGAGAGGGAATTTGACTTGAATATACTTTTTAATGTTCAAGTCAAATTTTGATAATATATCAGATATTTCTAAATTAGGTAGAGACTGAAGCGATTAAAACAAATCAAGAGTAGAAATTTTTGAGTTAAAAAGAGATATCTTCCTAGACCTAGAATCATTTATGAGTAATACAACAATAGAATAATGTCTCCATGATGGTTTAAGGTTTATAGAAGATTAAAATTTCATTTGTCATTACAAAAGAGTCTGATATTTTTAAGTCTATATAACAATTTGTTTTGTTGACAAGAGAGATCCGAATTATTTAAAAATAATTTTAATTATAATGTAACCATCTATTGATATTTGATTTTACTAGCCATTAAGTTAATAATTATGTACTAAAAATATTATAATTATTCATTTTATTATCAATGAAAGATAGAGGTCAACTCTAATGAATCAAATCTATGATTCCAATTTGAATAATTTCGAATTTAGATTTGAAATGATAAATTCTCCCAATTATATGCTTTTTTTGATTAATTAAAATCTAGAATTATTAACAAGAAAGAAAAAATTTCTTAAATTATATAATAATATAGATTAAAATTGAAAATCTTTGTGTTTTTATCTTAATTATCTATTTTTTTACAAATCTAAGAGTAGGGTTTCAATTTATAAAAAAAATATAAATATAAATATCATAAAACTCTTATTTATTTTAATGAAATCACTAATAAAATCCAATATTTGGACTGTTTTCTTTATAGTTTTTTTGTTATCATTGTTGTATCTATATTTTATTGATTTGGGATATAGTCAAAATACCTCAACACAATCCAGTAAGAAATCTTCTGAAACATCAGAATTAAATTTAGAGGATCTCTTTACGAAAACATCTGGGTCGGTAGTTCAAATTACAGTGGTAGATCCTGGTACTGGTCTTGAACAAGGTTTAGGTTCTGGATTTGTTTACGATGATAAAGGACATATAATTACTAATAATCATGTCGCCTCTATAAGTTCTACATTCCCACAAATTATTGTTACATTTTTAAACGGAGATACATATGAGGCTAAAATCGTTGGAAAAGACGTATATAGTGATTTGGCAGTTCTTAAAATTTCCAATGCCATTTCTAATGATTTAGTTCCTCTTCCTTTAGGAAATTCATCTGCTCTGAAAGTAGGACAGAAAGTAGTTGCAATAGGAAATCCCTTTGGACTTTCTGGATCCTTAACTGAAGGAGTGGTAAGTGGTTTAGGGAGAATGTTACCGGCATCTGAAGATTTTGGTAAGGATAGACAATTTATGGCTCCTTCCGAGGCAAGATTCAATATTCCTGATGTAATTCAAACTGATGCAGCGATTAATCCTGGAAATTCAGGAGGTCCACTTTTAGATTTAAAAGGGGAAGTAATAGGAGTTAATTCGGCTATATTTTCAAATACTGGCTTTTATTCTGGAATAGGATTTGCCGTTCCTTCTGATATTGTAAAAAAGGTTGTACAATCACTTATAACTAATGGTAAATATGCACATCCGTACCTGGGAGTAACAGGAGTTGATATTACACCTAATTTAGCAAAGTTGTTTGGTTTAAAGAAAGTCAGTGGATTCTTGGTAACAGATATTAATGATGCTAGTCCTGCAGCAAAATCAGATTTACGTAAAGGAATAATTTCATACAATCAATTTGGTGAATTTATAGATGCGCGTGGAGACATTATTGTAGGGATAGATGGGAATCCAGTAAGAAAAATAGACGACATACTGACGTATTTAGAAAAAGAGAAAAAGGCAGGTGAAAGTGTTATATTAAGTATTATTCGTGCCGATAAATTCGTAAATGTTGAGGTAAAATTAGGTGAAAGACCAACTCAATATACTATTTCGAATTTTAATGATTCAGGAGGGTTTGGTACGACCCAACAATCTAAACCTTCCTCAAGTGATTTATATTCTGAATGTTTAAAAACTATGCCAAAGAGAGTATGTGATCTTTTATAAAATTTTTTTGAACAAAAAAGAATACATTATCATTAGTTTCTAGCAGTGGAGAGTTTTTTTTTATTATTAGCATCAAGTGCGGATATTTATTATAAAATAGAATATAATAAAATGCATCGCAAGCTCAAAAAATGAAAAACAGACTAAAAGCCTCAGTCCATGCGTTTATCATCCCTAACAAATGTAACAATAAGGTAACTATTTAACTCGAAAATATACTAATAATTTAAGATATAGCATAATAAATGATAGATTCATTTACTAATTTTCAGTCAAGCCGCGTCTATCAATTTAAGCAGAAATAGATATAGCTAATAACATTCTATTTATCATATGAAACAAATCAAATTTGAAAGAAATAGAAAATCCAAAGATGTTATTGTTACATATTCTTTATCTGTATTTTCCTGTTTAAATCTTACATACTACAACTAAAGCATCGATTATATTTAGAGGAGAAAAGAGAAATATACTTCTGTTTAGAACTCGATACAACGATTGTTAACTATAGATTTACAAGAGAAAAGAATAGCTGATTTTATAGACCAAAACATTGTTCAGATAAGAAATTGTTCAGATGGAAATCCAGCATCTATGGTAAAGGTTTTGCATAGACCAATACATACATAGTTCTGTACTTGGAATCAACATACCAGACGAAATAAACATGCTTGTTGCGGAAAAATTCATTTGAACTTAGCTGCAAAATATGGAAAACTTACTATCTGCACAGATGGAGATACCAGATATGATCAAGCATTAAACACAAGGAGATTGAAAAACTAACTACACTATCTACATTTAGCCATTCAGAAAAGTATGATGGAAAGAATGAAGAAGGATTTAAACGATAGAATAGAAAGTTTTGATAATTATTATCATTGTATCAAAGAAGAATGTAATCTATTTCATGCATACCATTGAATACAATGCTTTGTATAATAATAGAATTGAATTGTAGGATTGTAATGATCACTTTTGGTTAGAGGAGGTGAAAATTATTTTATATTAACTGAGCTATTGAAAATATGATATATTGTAAATCTAAAATTTTCTAAATTATTGTAATTTTTATTTTAAATAATTCAAATTCAGCACCAAAAAGTTATTATTTATCTTTTATTTTTTACTATTAAAATATTTATTTCAATATTTCATTCAAATTTAAAATACAACAAATAATAAAAAATATTTTCATGTTATTTTAGACTATAAGTAATTTAATTTAAAAAATACTAAACAATTTGTTTTAATCATAAAAATGCAGAGTAATCCTGCCACCAGACTTTATTTCCGCGTTACAAAATATTAAAAAACATCAGATTGGTAAGTTTTGACGTATATAAACTCTACAATCTAAATTTATCTGCCTTGTTGCGCAATTCATGTTTGCTAACAAATTTAGCTAACTCATTGTAGTCATAATATGTGAACTGGAACAAATACAATGAATCTCTGGTAAGAAGAGGTGAAATATTACTTGATTTTGATGTTATTGATAATTGGCCTATTGAATTAGAAAAGATGAATAAATACAAGAGAGGTAGAAAATTCGTATATCCAGATTCATTTATCAGATTGCTTGGATACATGAAAGCATATTTTCATTTACCTTATAGACAGACTGAAGGTGTAATAAGGGAACATGCATCAGATACATTACCATCTATTCTAGATTATAGTAGGATTTGTAGAAGGATTAACATGTTAAATATCAAAATTTGTGATGATAAATCCAATACACATGATGATAATTTTGTAATTGCAATTGATGCGAATGGTGTTAAAGTTACCAATAGAGGGGAATGGATTAGACATAAATGGAATGTAAAAAGAGGGTATCTAAAGATACATGTTGCTGTAGATATAAAACGAAAGAGAATTTTATCATTACAGGTAACCAGTGAACAAGTACATGATGGAAAAGTACTGCCTGAACTGATAGAAGATATAACAATAAAGCAGAATAAGGAAATAGATATGATTATAGCAGATGGTGCGTATGACAATAACAATAATTTTCAGATACTGTCATTTAGAGGAATTAAACCTGCAATCAAGGTAAGAAAAAATTCTATTTGTAAAAAGACAAATCACTACCAGAGAAACAAGTCTGTAAAAATGCAGAAAAATAATTTACAACATTGGAAGGATAGCGTTAGCTATGGTCAAAGATGGATTGTAGAAACTGTCTTTTCATGTATAAAGAGAATGTTTGGAGGATATGTTACTGCTATCAGATTTGAGAATATGATCAAGGAGATTATGTTAAAAGCATCATTGTATAACTTGTTTCAGAGTATCACTGTAAGATAATCGTTAGTTATAACAGATAAATTGATAATCTAAATGAATTGCGCAACAAAGCAGATTTATCTATACTTTACAAAATTCTTTAAAGTGACAGATACAAACCAAAAAAAAAGGATGTTCAATAGTCTGTTGATAGATAAAAAAGTTGAAAATAAAGCAATTTTTACATTCTTACACGATAATGATAGATACAAACAAAAAGAAATGTTACACCATAATGATAGATACAAACAAAATTCAGTTTAAATAAATAATTAATTAAAATCACTATTAATATACCATGAAATATTTTTATCTTGAGAAAAAGAAGGAAAAGGGTACACTACAAGAGCCAAAAGTTCCTTTTTAGTACCTTTCAAAATCTTGCATCGTTCAGGTAAGGAGCTAAAAATATAGTTAAGAATTTTCTCTTTATGTTATGAATAAAATAAAATTTGAAAGAAATAGAACACTTCTTTTAGTGTACTAAGTCAAGTGTCATCCTAAATGTTGTTATTCCATCTTCCAAATCTCTTATCTAAATATTCTGATATTACTTCTTTTTGTTCTTCTATGTTGGTATAGAACATGTTTGCACATACATCTGATTTTATTTTTTGATTTACTTCTCTTTCATTTGGATTTAGGTTTGGAGCCATCTTTGGAAGATGTATTACAGTAAGCCAGTCTTTTTCTGAATTTATATAATATCTTGTAATTTTACTGATATGATATGATGCGTTATCCCAGACAAGTACAATTCTTTTCCAACCATTATTTTTCATTACAGACCTGAGATTCTCAAGATGTTGTATCGTATTTACAGAATTTGATCTGTCATAGAAATCATACAATAGGTTCTTTTCAGGCCATAACATGGATATGTACATTGAAAATCTCTTTCTACTGCCATTATGCTTAATTTTCTGTTGTTGTCCTTGAAAACTCATTGACTTTCTTATACATGGTTTCTGTGTTACTATGGTTTCATCTTCAAATACAAGCATCACTTTCTTTTTTTGAGTGCTGATGCTACTTGTTTGTAGTTCTTTATTTTTTTCTTTCCCTCTTCATAATCAGCTCCATGTTCAAGTTCCAACTTGGGTCTTTTACATACAATACCCATATCTTTTAGTATTCTTTGGAGATGTTTAAAGCTGATTGGAATGTTAAGTTCTTCTGTAAGACACTTTGCAAGTGACCTTAAACTCCATGTATTTCTGATATAACCAAAGATATTGGGATCATTGAAAAGTACAGAAAGCATAATCTCTCTACCCTCATCTGTTATACGGGATTTTGTACTGCCTGGTTTCTCTATCTCTAATCCTTTTGTTCCTGTTTGTAGATATGCTGATATCCATCTTTGTACTGTTCTTATACTCACCACATGTTCTTGTGCTATGTCTTCAAAAGTTCTACCATTACTTTTCTGGATTACTGCCAGTAACCTGCGATAATGCCTCTTGTCTGAAGTATTTTTCATCAATGATTTTAGATTATTTTTCTGTGCTGTAGTGAGGTTGAGTTTAGAAACATAGTACATACAACAATGGTATTCTGGATACCTTAAGCTTTACCTATTCAAAAATTTATACCTATAAGTTAAAAAGATATGACACCATATGAGACACTTGACTTATATTCTCTTTATCTATACTTTCTTGGTTTAAGTTTTGCGTAATACATCTAAATGGTTGGTTGTATTTAATGATGAGAATAGAAGTTATATTTTTGTTTGGAATTGGATACAGGTTTGGTTCTTCTCAGATCTACAAAAGGAAACGAGTATATGCTTTTAGGATAGATTAAACTATTATTCAAATTGATAACTAGCATTTTTGGTTATGATTTTATATTAAACCAATTCATTCTTCGGTGCTTGGGTTCAATCTATATCTCAAAGGAAAGAATATGCTTGTTGCTAAGAAATTTATCAAATCTCTGGTTCAAAAATATACCATCTATATAGATAGTGGTAAATGTTATGATAAACCATTTAGCGTAATTGAATTGAAAGTCTTTGTTATAAGATAAATTTTAAGATAATGTAAAATATCTCTCAAAATTGAGGACAGAACATACGTATCATTGAACAATATTACTCAAGTATGCCTTAGCTTAACGTCGATGAAAATCTCTATCTGTACCAGGTCATCCTTGCGTTCCTGTTAACCGCAATTCTCTATTATAATTCATAATATTAAATGATATTAAAATTAGCCTATGCTAGATATGTTACTTTCAATTTACTTTTATTTTTTCATTCTTTTTTATTTTCTTTTTTTTATTTCAGACTACAAGCAGCAAACATCTATTCGCCTTCTTTATGAGGTAGTATTATAGTCGCTCGAATATCGATTCAGTCAGAGCCTCACTCTCATACGGAGTATGTTAAGTGTGAACCTAGCCAACATACATGAATAAACAAACTAGAAAATTTTTATATTGTCAATCCCATCAAGACATATATTATAGATAGAATTTATTTTATTATACAATCGCTCTATGATTGTATAAAAATAATTTGTTTCCATAAAAGAGTTAAGATTATAAAAAAATTAAAATTAGAATTTAAAAATCTCCAAATCCGCCTCCATCAAATCCTCCAAAGTCAGATCCACTATCCATTTCGCTGGCACCCATATCACCAGAATCAGCCGAAGAACCATCTTCACCTGATGCTCCACCTTGATCTACCTGCCCTTCGGTCATAGCACTCTCTGTTGGATTCATTCCCATCCCCATAAAAGACATCATAGATGTAAAAAATAACATATTCATAATTCCTGAAAACAGCATCATAGGTATCCAGATTCTATTTGTGTCCATAAAATTCTGTATCTGTTCTTTATCTCCAGTTTGATATAACTGCTGGAGTCGTTCTGATTTCTCATATAGATCCTGTTTTTTCTTGTTAAGAAACTTTTCACCAGTCTCAGCAACATTAAACTCTATTTTTTTATTTCCAAAAAAACCCCTTTTGATATTCTTAATAACAAGTTTTTGATTAACAAGATCATTTACAATTAGTTCTACTTCTTCTTTTGGTATTTTAGTAACTTTAGAGATACTTCCTATGTTTTTCATGCCTCTTGCTATAGCATCCAATACCATAAAGTGATTTGGACTTTCATGAAATCTTTCGTTAGATGTCATCTCAGTGTTTTTATTGGCTAAAAGGTATTTAAATGGAATGTCATTTCAGAAGAAAAGTATAATTTCCTATGAAAATAGTCAATCCCTCCCTTTATTCGATGATTTGAATATTTTCTATATTGCTTTATAATTTATCCTCTATTTGTGAACAATCTGAATTTAATCAAAATTTTACTTATTTATCATAGGCCTTTGAGCATTGTAATATAAGAGCTACGATCTTTTAATTTGATATCATTATTAAGCTTTAATAAGAGATCATATAACATTGAATAAAAGAGAAGTAGATAAATAAGTAACTAAATTAAGATTAGGAATACTATAATACAGAATAACAAATTGTTTTAGTTAATTTCATTAATAACTAAATGAATGCCAAGTAATACATACCATAGAAATATTATTAACTCAATTGAGTGAATAGAGAGGTCAAAGAGGCTAATTTGCAAATTGGTTTTTTTGTTTTTGTCATTATGATATGTTATGATATGATGTATTTAGATGAGATTATGGTTAGATGATTTAATGTTATTCCTATTTTTACTAGATCATTCTTCTTATTTTCCTAAACTGAAAGACATCGTGATAAAAATAATTATGTTTTAGCTTATTAAATTATGTACGAGAATTTATGGATAAATATAAACTAGATATGTAACTTTACAAATATGAAAATATTCTTCAGCTTCGACATTATTAGAACTTGGATTGATAAATGATTATTTATGTCAAGTTAGGTTCCAAAGAGTAATTTTATCATTACCATGAACCGGATTTAAATAAAGTCTATAGCCAACTACTTTTTCTTTGTCAAATCTTTTTTCAACAAAAGCAAAATCCTTTTCACAATTTGTTACCAGATCGAAGTTGTCGGCAAAGAATGATTTCTTGACATAGTCTAATGCATCTTTCCATCGATAGGCCTTTATTCTTCCAACTAGTTCTTTATTATCAACATCATTAGTATATTGAAACACATCAAAGTGATCTGCTACTTTAATGCATTTATCGCAAAACTGGTCTTTTTTGCCTGTTTTAGAACAATCTATACATTGGGTAATCATACTTATATGTTTAATAACAATTCATATTTTAAATTGTCTTTTGGAAATCTTGATTAAATTCCATCTTTTTAAAGTGTGTTGATTAGGATTGATTAATAGAAATTATTTATATTAATTTGAACGAATTTTATTTAGATTATTGTTGTTGATTATTATCTTGTGTGATAATTTGATACTAATTTTAATTTCTTTAGATTTATGAGATTATTATAAAATAATTTTAAATGTAAGACAAAAGGAATATTCTGTTTATTTATTATTCTTTGGAATACTAGTAAAAAATATTTCATGGTTTCCAGGGGTATAATCTTCCCATATAACAAATATATCCTGATCAGATATAGCAATGGAAGGACATTCTGATATACCAGTATTATTACTTAGATTTATTATATGTCCTAAAGGAGAATTATTTAGAACATTTGCATCCAAAAATATATCTTCATTTTGAGGATTGATTGAATCCTGCCATACTACAAAAAATTTGTCGTAATTCGCTATTTCTACATTTGAAGGATGTTTAAGAAGGTGAAGATCTGATTGAGCCAAATCTTTAAAAGTTGTGAGGTTTTTAAATAAACTACTAGGATTGGTAAATGAATCACCATAATCATTGCTGTTCACAAAATATATATTATTCAGATTACTAAATTGTGATCCGGCCCAAACAATAAATACATGTTTATCAAAAGTGGATATTTGTGCTTCTCCATAATTTTCAATTGCCAATCTAGTAATATTTTCAAAAGTTTTTCCATTATCTTGACTTTTTGTGAAAAATAGGCCTACACCAGTATTAGTAGCTTTATTTCCTATTGTTGGTTCACTGTTCCATACTACATATACATAATCATTGTAAGAATTAATTTTTGGAAAAGAATCATTTGTATTATTCGTTAATTCTAAAGTATCGTTAAATGTATTTCCTTTATCTAAGCTAGCCCTGAATAAAATTTTTCCATCACCTTTTTTTTCAGAATTCTTATTTTTCCCTTCATGCAAATCTTTTATTTCTTCCTCTTGCCAAACTACATATACTTTATTCCCAAAAGTTGAAATCTCAGCGTTATTTGAATTTGTTAAAGTATTGCTAAGGTTGGTGGGCTCAATAAAACTCCTTCCTTTATCTAAACTACGTGTAAACATTATTTCAGTATTATTAGATCCATTGTTGTCTACCCAGACAATAAATATGCTGTTATTAGATACTGAAATCTGAGGATGCTCTGAAAATCCAGAGCTATTGCTAAGATTAATTGGATCTATGAAGGTTTTGCCTCTGTCTGTACTCTTGATAAAATAAATATCATACTCTTTATTTATTGGTTTTTCATTTACTGATTCTTGCCATACTACATATACTTCATTTTCTAATGCAGTTATCTGACCATAAACTGAGTCATTTTTGTTGTTGGTCAGATTTAATATAGTAAGATTGTTAGTAAGTGATGTTACTTTTTCTACAACAGAGGGATAATTATTGAATTCTTCAATTGTTATTAGGGAAGTTTTTTTTTCCATTTCTTCTTGGGCAGAAGAATCCGAGTTAATGGAAAAGCTTGCAATTAAGATGAGGAACAGAAAATAACAGATTAATTGGTAATAACATAAGCATGAAGGTTCTGACTTCATAACGTTAAACATTATAATTATCTGTTATTTTCCATATTTGAGTATTAGGAAAATTCAATTTATTTTTGCCCAATTGATAGAATTACTGCTAATTTTAAAGATTGATAGTATGATTATTTATTCTGATTATTCTTGTGAAATTTATTAATATTGCCTCCCTTAGTAGATTCAATTTCCCATTGTTCTATCTCATCTTGTAATTCCTTATCTTTCTCCACATCAATTTTACTAACTTTGCCTTTTATCTTCTCAACATCCTCTGACATATATTCATATAGGCAAGCATTGTAATATATTTTATATTCATTAAACCATGTTGCAATGAGATTTTGGATATTAGTAATATGTTTAAATCGATATATTTTATAATGATTGAAAAATAACTTTTTGTTTAAGGGATAATTAATAAAAGTCTATTATTTTTATCTTGATAGCTCTGTTATGGAATATAATGTGCAATAGATATACAATAGATCATTAATTTATGGTTTGAGTAATTTTAGTCTAATACGAAAAGCTTTAGTTAATATCATATGAAATTGTTGAACAGGAATGTTAAGGGTAGTTTTTTAATCGAAACATCTCATTTATCAAGAATATAATGTAAAAATCATCAAAAACAAATATAATCATTAAAATTAAGTGCAATTTCCAAATCTTAAAGATAATACTTTGATATTACAAAAGATTTTAAGAAATTTTAGAATTAATTAATAAAAGCTAATTTTATTACTATGTTAAAAATAAATTTTGTCCATAAATCAATAATAACAAGTTTGTATATTATATAATAGGGGATGAAAACAGTGAAAACCATTAGTCATAAAACCTACGATTCCTTGGAAGAAAAGGTTCAAGCTCCTAAATCTTTTTCAATTTCTGCAAAAAAATTCCTTGCTTATGATGAGAGAATTGAATCTCTTGACATATCAATTGGATTAAAAGATGCGTTAATTGAAATGGGTTTTACATTAGATTCTATAGTGAATTCTGGACCTGATGACCTTGCGGAGAAATTGAGAATTGATAAATACGTAGGTCAAATAATATTTGAAGAAGCTAAAAAATTAAAGAGTCAATTTTAAACTATTTTATTTAGCGTTTCCTTATTTAGAAAATAAAACTATATTCATTCTCTAGAGTAGAATAATTGGCAAAAAATTTTCTAAATTCGAGAAATAGTTAGTAATCAATTTAATTAGGATTGATGAAACTTTTGGGAAGCAGATACAAGAACTACTTTATCTGATTCTAGGTTATAGAATAAATATTTTTTGACTATATATTGAGAAAAAAGTTTCAAAAAATAGATTTTAAAGGAATTTTTTTTAGTTGAGCTATAGAGTATGAGAATGAATGCTTGAAATTCAGTCTTTATTCTAGATACATATTAAATATCAAATATTATGAAAATGCTTATCAAAAATAAACCGTAGAATCTAGATAGGATAATTAATACTAAAATGCTATGTAAATTATTATAGATATCTAAATCAATACTCAGAGACTTAAATGCAATAATGGTTTTGTAAAATAATAAGAAATTGTTTCAAATCAGATTTTCTTTTCCATAATATCCCATAAAACTGTGCTTAGAAATCTTTATTCAATTGCAACAAAGAATTAAAAATTAAGGTTTATGAAGTTAATATTTCACCAAATAAATGTGTTAAAAATATATTTCCTTGATAACTGATATTTAAATGCTTTGTATAACTTAGCTCTATTAAAAATACAAGATTTCCTTTCTTGATATATGTCCATCTTATATGATTGTATATTTCATTTTAAAATTAATTAATAGCCTACAATTCCAATAAAATAATAGATTTGAATAAGATCAATAGAATGAAATAGAGATATCGCAACTATATAATAAAATTTATATTAAAACTATTTTTCAACTGCTTATTCAAATTATTTATATTCAATAATTATTAAATTAACATAAATGTCTATAAAAAAAAATAATTTGGAATTCGGTCTAACTATCCCCCAGGGATGGAGAAGTGGGGACTTACCATTAGAAGAAGAAAATAATCCAGTAAAACAATATGAATTTGCAAGAAACATTTCTCTAGTTGCAGAAAAATTAGGTTATGATTCGCTTTACGCCTATGATCATTTGATCCCTCACTTTCGAGGAGATATAGAAAAAAATATTTTTGAATGTTTTATCCTACTTTCTTCGATTGCATCTATAACAAATAAAATAAAAATAGGACAGGTAGTTACATGTAATTCTTATCGGAATCCCAGTCTTTTATCCAAGATGATATCAACATTGGATATAATTAGTAATGGGAGGATCGAAATGGGAATAGGTGCTGGGTGGTATAAGGACGAATATATTGCATATGGTTATGATTTTCCTTCAGATGTATCACGTATTTCTCAGTTAGATGAGGCTCTTACAGTGGTAAAAAAATTGTGGACGGAAGAAAGAGCTTCATTTACGGGTAATCATTATAGAATATTAAATGCTATATGTATGCCTAAACCTATACAAAAACCACATCCTATTATAATGATAGGAGGAGCCGGAGAAAGATATCTACTTAAAGTGGTTGCAAAGCATGCCAATAGGTACAATCTATTTTTTGGAAAACCTCAGGATATCAAGAGAAAAATTTCTATATTGAATGGTTATTGTATGAATATAGGAAGAAATTTGAAAGAAATAGAATATTCTGTAGTTTTACCATGTATTATAGGAGAATCCGAAGAAGAGGTACATAAAATATTGTTGAAAAATCAAAGGAAAGACAAAACTATAAACCAATATTTAGAATATCTTGTAGATGGTATCACGGTTGGAACACCTGAAAAAATAGTACAGGGTTTAAATGAATATATTGATCAAAAAGTAGGTCATTTTATTATCCATTTTCTAAATTTGAATAAAAATAGTTTGGAATTATTTAAATCCAAGGTAGTAAATAAAATTTAGGAAAATTTTAAATAGGTACGAAAATCAATTAAGTTTAACAATTTTTGATAAGTAGTAGATAAAATGTATATTTTTTATTATTTTTTTAGGTTAGAAACAAAATAGGGAGACAAATCTACTTTATATTTTACTTCTTTAATAGAATTTTGTAAAAGTCATAATTAATTCTTAACAGTAGATTAGGAAGATATTATATTTTAAAAGATTGATATAGATAATTCACATTTCAGATTTTTTGTAAAACTTTATGAAGAATATGAAAAATAGCTTCCCAAAATATTACAATGTTTCTATTAGCCTCAGCTGGATTAGTATTAGGAAGATACCCGACATTATTTGCTTCTGCTTAATTTTCAGACCTAATAAATGAAATAAATTTAAAAGTTGTCACTGCACTTAAGATATTCTCAAATCTTATAATTGGTAAAACTGTACAAGATGCTAACCTTGAATCCTAACTACTACATATCCTACAGAAAAGTAATTTCCTTGACATCAACATGGAGCGGTATTACCTATTAAAGCATTTGTAAGATCGTTCTGTGAATTATCAATATGTTGAAACGAAGGTATAATGTGGAACAATTTAACATAGTTAAGAAGATAACAACAGAAGATATCTAAATACTTGTGTGTTAGTTTAGATTAATCACTAAAAAACTCGGATTCTAATTGATTGTTGTAGATAGATATTAATCTAATCAAAAATGCTGCTCTATTCAAATTCCTCTTAAATGTTTAATTTATTTATTTCAAATGTCAATGAAAATACTATTTTTTAGAATATTTTATAGTAAGGCAGCATCTATAAAATTCATGCAGGTTTAACTCTAAGAGTTTGATAAATTACGAGTAAAAGAGTTTAAATTTCGATTTTCAAATAACCATACCAGAATAACATAGAGTTTGTTAAATGTTGTACTTGCATAGATAGATAACAGATTCACTTACCAACATGGGTAACACTTTTTATCTGCTTGATTTTCTTGTTACCATTATGATTATTTAATCTTCTTTTCATAAGGAAGATTTCAAATGGTGTATGACCACCTATACCACCACGCTCTCTTTCTTCATTATATGTTTTTACAAACATAGAATATATTATTTTTCAATCTTCTGCATTAGGAATATTTTCTACTGCTAGAAACTCTTTTTTAACTATCTTGTTTGTTATATGCCTCAATTTTTCCCTGTAGTTGTGGATATCTGGCAGGAATGGATTTATCTTTAATATTGTTACGTTGTAGAAAACGTCTGAATATTTTAGATGTAAATTGTTTACCGTTATCATGCATTACCTTTTCTG